>WNFO01004843.1_pt1 | contig 11664 bp, 10 predicted proteins | sample 5400251 | NCBI WGS metagenome assembly WNFO01 (sample SAMN13153354, study PRJNA577476) | soil metagenome | isolation source: 100 cm saprolite under Madrone tree | place: USA:California | collected 2016-06-14
ATCATCGGCGGCGCATCCTGCACGTTAACGTTACGAAACATCCGACGAGCGGTAGGATCACCCAGCAGCTGCGGGAGGCGTTTCCCTTTGAAGCCTCTCACAAATACCTGATCTTTGATGGCGATCAGAAGTTCGGGTTGGAGGTGATCGCAGCGGTGAAAGCCACCATGATCATTCCCAAGCGAACTTCCTTCCGGAGTCCCTGGCAGAATGGGATCGCGGCGCGGTGGGTGGGAGGCTGCAGACGAGACCTGCTGGACCACATTGTTGCGCTGAATGAACGCCATCTGGAGCGATTGCTCTCGGAGTATGTTCGATACCATCATGAGGACCGCACGCATCTCGGACTTGAGAAGGGGACACCTGACGGCAGGATTCGCTCCGTAGCTTCGGGTCGGGTTCATTCGCAGGAGCGACTCGGCGGGCTATACCATCGTTACAATCGAGCGGCCTAGCCCGGACCGACTTTCCGCCGGTCATTCATATATGAACGTTCCACGCGCACTCGGGTTCGTGCCCTCCAGAGTCTTCTTGCTGTATCGAGGCGGTGATCGTATTCAGACTTACTTTACCCAAGAGCGCCCCGTTTTTGGTCCCTACTGAAGTTTTGGCGACCCACAGCCGCGAGGAAGTCCCAAACGTGCCCAATGCGTTCAGACTGAACAGCGTGGTGTTGAAGGCCAACGGATTTTTGCGAGGGTCGTGATTGATATTCAGTGGTACCAGACTTGGATTGTAGTCGGGCAGATCGATGCTCACGCTGTTGACCCCGTTGTTCCGTACCTGGACCAGAGCATTATCACCAAAGCTTTGAAATGTGACTGGCAACCCCTCGAAAAGCGCGTTACCCCGGAAATGGTCATCCGTGGGTCAGGCGGTTGGATGCACGGAACAGCCTGCATAACGGCAGTTCGTAGTTGTAGCTGACGACGAAGTTGTGTTTGAGGTCGAAGGACGAGATGGCGTATTCCTTACGAAAATCAAATGGATTGACGTGCTCTTGATGGTCGAGGTCCACATGGAGATGCAGGATCGCTTGAGTAAGCGTCCTCCGGACTGGTCGAATGTCGAAGCATCGACAGTTTGGCCAATCGTTGAACACTTCAACAGCGGTCGCGATCTTGGACCACTCTAGAGTTCATCTATTCAGTCACTTCGCCCGATCTTGAACCCCACATTCTTGGTCGGTCACGTGCTGAACAACTATTGATAATCACGTTAAAGGAGTTGTCTCTATGCGTAATCGTCTTGAAAACTTCGGGCTTCTGCCTCTAGGCGCTGCTGGGGGCTTGGGTATGTTTGTGGCGCTGGTCATAATCGCGTCATCCCCCTTGCTCGGGTCAACCCAGAAATTCAGCGTTCCAGATGACGTGGCGCTCCGGATTCGGCTCGATGACACGCTGACCAGCACCGACTCCCAAGTCGGTGACCCGTTCAGTGCGACTGTTGTCGACAAGGGCGACTACCAGAACGCGCGAGTATACGGTCACATTGCGCAAATTGACATGTCCGGCAAAATCAAAGGCCATACCAGCATGATGCTGCGGTTCGACCGCCTAGTTATGGCAGACGGGCGTCGCGCGCCGATTCGCGCCGAAATTGTGGAGCTTTATCATGCACCCTCAGGCGAGAAGGTAGATGTGGAAGGCGCTATCGAATCGGGCGGGCGAGGCCGCAAGACCATCGAACACACAGTGATCGGCGCGGGAGCCGGAGCGTTACTGGGCGGAATCTTCGGCGGCGGCAAAGGCGCAGGGATCGGTTCAGTGATCGGCGGCGCCGGTGGGCTAGGAACCACGGCTTTCCACGGACGTCAGAAGATCAGTCTGAACAACGGTCAGGAAATGCTGATTCGTATCACGGGGCGCTGATCCACTGCGCCTCTTCGTTGTGCAAGTCAGCAGGCGGACTGTCTTTGGAAATTATGCTAAATTGTCTATTCGCTTGGTTGAGATCTCAAGGAGGAACCATGTCACTCAGTCTCTTTAAGAGGGTAGGTTTTCGAGTAGTCCTAGCCTCAGTTTACGAATTACAGTAAGGGAACTAGGTGGAAGCCGCGTCAGGAGCGGGTTTGCGAGACTTGGGCTTGTATAGCCTAACTCAGGGGTTCCGGTAGCGGTCCAGGGCAAACAGCCTAAACAGCGCCTGCTGGGTGGAATCCATTTCCGTGAGGGTTGTCTTCAGGTGCGGCCGACCGGGCGAGTCAAGCTTGCCCGCGGGCGGAAAGACATTGGTCACTTCCTGAATTCCGCTGAGAACCTTGAACAACCCCTGCATGCTCAGGGGTAAACCGTTCTGGGCCGCGCGGCGCTGCAGCAGACTTCCCAGAATCAGGGCCAGCACACAGTAGAAAGCATGGATGCGAATCTTGGAATCGGTCCAGTGAAACATGGGCTCCCAGCTCAGGAAGTGCGGATCTTTCATGTCTGCAAAAGCATCCTCGACCTGCGACTGACTGCGATAGGCCAGCACAATCTGCTCGTTGCTCCAGCTATGCTGGTCGGTAAAGAGGATGCGTTTCCCCAGGTGCTGTTCTTTTATTCTGGTAAAGGCGGAGACATCGGTTCGATAGCTGAGTTGCAGCTGGCCGCGGACTTTGCTTACGGCGACGTGTAGGATCTTGGCGATGTGCTGGCCCGAACAGATTTTCTGTACCTGTTTCCAGAGGCTTTCCTGACTATACCCTTTGCCTTTGGCCCCGGGCTTTTGCGAGCGCCGCAGCTTGGCTTGCAGCTCTTCTAAGGCCCGTCGCTTCTTTGCCAGGTGTTGCTGGATGCCGCGAATTTGTTTGCGCTGCAGCTCCGGACTGAAGGTAAGCAGCAACGTGCGTTCCTGTTCCCAGACCTGGCGCGTGAGACGCAAGGCCCGGGTGGGTTTCAAGCGGGGGTCTTTGAGCGGCTGAAATTTCTCGACGGGGAGAGCCAGCAGGTCGGCAAAGTGCGTCGGTACCAGGGAGCCGACAAAATGGAAACCACTGCCGTCGAGAATTTCCTGATTGCGGGCCGAGTTGTTGCCCTTATCAAAGACCAAGGTGATGGACTGGCAGTCGCGGGCCAAGGCCTGATAGCGCTGGGTGAGTTCTTCCAAGATTTGGACAAAGGTGACGCTGTCGTGTTGATTGCCGGGATAAACCTTCCACAGCAAGGGGACGTGAAAGTCGAGGCTCACCAGCAGGGCCAGGCCGACGATGCGGAGGTCGCTGCGTTTGCTTTTGGCGTGACCGCGCTGGGGTAATTGGCTGGGATTTTCTGTATCGATGAAGGTATCGAAGTTCGTGCAATCGAAGACCAGGCTGCTCACCTCCAGGTGGAAGCGCTCGAGCAAGCGCTGGGTGAGGGCCTCGCTGATGGCGGCGATGGGCTTCTCCCCAAGTAATTCCATGTTGTCCCAGAAACGCTGCGCGGAAAACTGTTGCGGAGTAGCGCCCAGCCAACGAGGCAGAGGAGTGGAGCGGAGCCAAGCGGGCATCTGTAGCTTGCTGGTGGGTTCCAAGCAGCGGTTGATGGCGGCGACGAGCAGGTACTGGCCCAGGGAAGGACCCTGTCGGCGTTTGGGGGCCTGTTGATCAATGAGTTCGACCAACTGCAGTTGCTGAGCGAGGTCGTAGAGGGCGGCGACACCGCCAAAGTGGGAGAGGCGAGCACGGGTGGGGGTGAGCTGCTGATGCTGGAGGCGCTGGAGCAAGGAATCGGCGGAGCCCAAGTACTGCAAGACGACGGGGCGCGGGCGGCCGTTCACGCGGCGGGACTCGACGAGGTAGTAGTAGGGGCGGCCGTGGATGATTTTGCGTTGAATGCTGGCCATAGATTTAGTGTATACAACAGGTAGTTGTTGTCAACAAGAATCTGCAACAGGTAGTGTACGCCTTGCCATAGCCAGACAAATATGGGGGAAGAGCGGGGGATAGAAGGCCGCAGGATCAAGGTGTAGCACGAGGCCTGGGTCAGTATTTAGGCTATACAAAACGAGGCAAAACGAGACACCTCGCCAAGCGCGTTTCTGGGGGAAGGAAAAATGATAAAACCTTTACTGAATGCGGCTTTTTCGGGTTGAGGCGAGGGGGGCCACGATCAAAAGATTAGGGCAGAGCGAAAGTCGGCCTGCTAATTCGTAAACTGAGGCTAGCTCTCGTTGCCATGTGCTGTGTCGCAGCTGCTCAGGCCGCACAGCTTTCAACAAACGTCATTACCGGCACTATTGAAAAAGTCGATTCCGGCGCGAAGACAATTGCAGTGAAGACTGCCGACGACAGCGTCGAAACGGTGAAGTTCACTGAGCGGACGACTGTTCACGGCCTCAAAGATGCAGCAAAGGGAGCTGATCTCGCCGGCAAAGAAGGCAGCCATGTGATCGTTCACACTGTAGGAGAGGGTGCCGACAAGACGGCTCATTCGGTCGAATGGGTCGGCGACAAGACAGTCCATACGACTGAAGGTACCGTGGAGGATGTGGGTAAGGGCTCCAAGACGGTTGCCGTAAAGACTGCCGATGGCACAAAAGAAACCTTTGTCGTTGCTGGTCATGCCACGGTTGACACAGGTAAGGATGTAGCGCTCTACTCTGCACGAGGCGCCAAGAAAGGCGAGCACGTGACCGTGTACTTCACCGAAGAAGCAGGGAAGAAAATCGCTCACGTGTTCAAACACCTCTAGAAACATGATCATCGCCCGCGTGAATGCCGGCCATGAATTGAGTGGGCGCATCGTCCTTGTGCCTCCGTTTCAAGGTCGTGAATCGAGCACGACGTCTCGACGTTAGTGCGTGCAGCGCGGAAATAGAGTCACCAGGACCGTCAAGTCCCACGGTGTGAACAGCCATTGGTCGGCCTCGATTCCGGCCGCCTCTGCGACACGAGCGATAAAGCCCAAGCGATGCCGCTTCACGAAACTGTGCAGATGCTCGACGCAAATTCCACTCAGGTTCACGACCTCTGCATAAGTGAAGAGTTTCTGGCTCGCTTTGACGGTTGCCATACGGCGCGTCCTCTCAATCCCTGTGGGTACTTAAATTTCAAAGAATTCGCCGACGATTCGAATCTCGCGTCGGCGAAACTTGCCGACCTGATGAGATTCGCTTTGGCTCTCCTCACGCCGCAAACAGCCAGTACCTCACAAACATCCATACAAGCGGTCCCGCCGAGCAAAGGCCAATCGCCATCGCCAGAAGCACTTGACTGGTGGAGATATTTAGTTCGGGAGTTCTTTCGTCCTGCGGGATATGCAAAGAAAGTCCTGGTGACCCTAGTCCTGGCTCTGTACTAGCGGGAGTTGCGAAGTGAGTTGCACGAAACGCGGGCCTTCATCGCGCGTGAAGGCGTGCTCGGCTGGATACAGCAACGTGTTATAGCGGGCACCGGAGTTTTGCAGCGCCCGATCAATCGTTTCGCGTCCCGCGTCGGGCACGTGCGGGTCCTTGGTCCCGAAGATCATCAGAAGTTCACCGCGGATTTCTTTTGCGCGGGCCAACGATCCGACATCTGCGTCCTGACCAAGCTTGCCGTCATGGATGCCTGTGCCGTAGTAGCAGGCCGAGTTCTAGTTGCAGCTAGGATTGTCGGCAAAAAACCCGCTGCCGAGCATCCCGCCCATAAACCTCGCGCAGTTCGAGAATTTTGTCAGAACCGGGTCATTCTGTAATGAGTCCGGAGCCACGGTCCTGGCTCCGTTGAGATCATTGCGTTCCGCAATGACTACGCTTTCCCATTTGGCGAGATTCGTAAACTGCGTGTTGAGCAACTGCAAGGCAGCGTGGTCCGCATTGGTTGACGCCGCAACGGATGTTTGGTCCACGCTCAGCTGTACGCGTTCGTGATAGACCTGCGCCCACAAATCGTCCACCGCCAGGCCAAACTTTACCAGCGTTCCGAGTGTGCCTTTCCATTCCTTCATTTCCGCCAGGGCCGAGATTGCCGAGCTCGCGAAGTCCTTTGACAGCCTTGCGTTGTCTTGTGGAGAGCTCGTGTCGACATTCGCGTTCGGTATTGTCAGTGCGACCTGGTTCGGCTCGAATTTGACGGATCCGTTGGTAATCCGCGCCACGGTTTCGATGTCGAGGTAGGAATGTCCATTCAGCTGCAAGATCGCTACATTGGTGTTTTTTCCATTGATGACCAGTTTTTTGTCTGGAGTCCGCTGCGCGAACAGCACTCCGCTCAGCGACAAGATAAATCCAAGTAATGCCACTGTTCTGATATTGAGGTGTCTCTTCATGATGTTCTTTCCCTCGGCAGGTTTAGCGGACGCGCCAAATATTGCTTGTGCCGAATCGACAATTGCGCTTTCGCTCTGCGAGCGCGCGGGGAAAACTCCCCCCACGAGTTAGATGAGATCTTAACGTAGCAGGGTGCGAGGAAAATGGTCTGGTCGGCTCCTGGCGGCGCTGGGTGGTTTGTTCCCGGTGGGACTTACGCCGTACGCAACGAAGATTGGCTACGCTACCACAGGCACTTTTGTGTGTGATCTTCTTCGGAGAGGATGCCAAAGAGACATAGAGGACGCCGAGCGCCGAGAGGGACGGACGGGATAGGAGCTATAGTTCCTATTTGGTGGATTTATCCTAACACAGATGCGTGCTAGAGGCGAAGCTGAGTCCGATGATTCTTCCCCGATGATTCTTCGTGATCGAAATTGCGGAGTATGAATGGACCAAAAAAATGGGACTCTGCCGGAGAACCTGGAAGCCACGGCTGAAAAACAGTGAGTTTGGATTGCAAGCTTCGGACATGGGTTCGATCAATACAAGCGCGTTGTCGGTACTAATCCGACGGACGACCGATAACTTCCGGCTTCCCCGTGACTCGCCCAAGGTCAGCGGCAGCGCTACAGAATTCCCATTTCCGCAATGGAGTCGCAGGTTCGGATGCTTCTCAGAACTGGTCTTACTCCGGCCCCGTAACCCACGTCTTCACAAAATGTGAGAACAAGATGCCGGCGAGCTTTCGTTCGTCAGACGAGCGCGGCCTGGACCAAAAGGCGGACTGGTGTGGGCTGACAGTGTGGGATTAGCCCAAATAGAGAACAAAGGTTGGCCGCCACGTGAGAGCAGCTGAGGAGGTTAGGCGTGCGCTGCGGCCGTGGCGGGCAGGGTGAACTGAAAAGTTGCACCGCTCCCGGGAGCACCTGTGGCCCACAAGCGCCCGCCATGTGACTCAATAATCGACCGACTATTTATCTCACATTAAATAATGCAATGGTTAGCGCAAAAAAAGGGGAAGCTCTGATTGCAGGATGCAGCCCCGCAGTTTCGCTGGCGAATTTCGGATACGATTAATCGAACGGATGATGTCTTCCATCAACTCGTCGACATCCTTGGGGCAACTATTGGCAAGTTCCCGCTTGGCTAGAGACCAAACTTTACGCTTTGGACAGCGTAAAGTTTGTAATGCATGGCGTATTTCTATGCAGAGCTTCGCAGCGCAGCAACCCCCTATCCCAATTCCTAGCTGAAAGATGTGCTGAGTTTGTAGACGACACTACACCGCATAATCGTGACGCTGTTTCTGGGGCCCAAACACACCTATCGAACTCAACAACTCTATAGTTTCTGTATGCGCTGAGTTTTTGGGTTAGCCCGTTCAGGATAGTGCGATTCCAGAGAGAATGAATCTCCACTATCCTCCGGAGCCGCCTGATGAACGATCGCTGTTGCCGTTACTGTCAGCAAGTCTTTCAGCCTAACCGTTATCATCCTCATCAACGAGTTTGCGACAGACCTGCATGCCAGAGCGAACGCCGCCGCGATTATCATCGGCAGAAGATCAGTTCCGATCCGGTGTATAAGCAGGTCTGCCTGGAGAGTCCGCGGAAGTGGCGCGAGATGCACCCGGACTACTGGAAGAAATATCGCCAGGACCACCCTGAGCACGTGGAACGCAATCGCCAGCAACAGCGCTTGCGGGACCAAAAGCGGCGGCTGGCGAATCTTGCAAACAACAACTTGGCTCTCTGCCAAGTGCTGATTTTTCAATCGCTTGAGCTCTTTGAGCCGCCGTCTCCAGCTTCTTGCAAACAACATCCCTCTGGCGTCGCCGCTGCCGCTGGTTTATGAGCCCAACTATGCTGTCAGCGTTCTTCAAGTCGCGCGCGCGGATTCAGGCACTACGGAATGGTCCTGCTGGGTCCCTGCTCGAAAGCTTCGCACAAGTTTTATCGGAGACAGGGTACGCCACGAGGGTTGCTCGCAAACACCTTCGAACGGCGGAACACCTCATCTATTGGACCCATCGGCACGACGTGCCGGTGCGTAAGTGGAACGAACAATCTCTTGCGCGATTCGACCGCCACCTGAGTCGATGCCACTGCCCACACTACAGCCATGCAAAGCAACTGGTCCATGGTGCGCGCCTGTTCCTGACCCACCTGCAAGATGCTCGGATCATCACCTTGCCCTCGGTCGAGCCCCCAGCTCACGATCCCGCTCTGTTGTCGGCCTTCTGTCAGTGGATGCATCGACAGCGCGGCTCCAGCGAGAGGACCCTCTACAGATACAGCCCTTACATTCGCGAGTTGCTCCGGCGGCTTGGAGAAGAGCCAAGCCGCTTTCATGCCCGCAGGTTGCGAGCGTTCGTTCTCGACAAAAGTCGCTCCTGCGGGTGGTCAACGGCCAAAAATTGCGCCAAGGCACTTCGCATGTTTCTGCGTTTCCTGATCGCCGAGGGCCAATGCGCCGTTGGGTTAGATGCGGCCATCCCTACTGTGGCTCATTGGCGTCTGGCTTCTCTGCCACGCTACCTTCCACCAAAAGATGTGAAACGTCTGATTGCTTCCTGCGATCGAGCCTCAGCCGTGGGCTGGCGGGATCGGGCGATCTTGCTATTGCTGGCCCGTTTGGGTCTTCGAGCGGGCGACATAGTGCATCTCCGCCTGAGTGATATTGATTGGAAGGACGCCTCGATTCAGGTTTGCGGTAAGGGCCGTCGCCACGCGCGATTGCCACTTACCCAAGAAGTGGGTCAGGCGATCGTGGCCTACCTGAAAAAGGGCCGGCCGCAGATCAATGCCGATACGCTGTTTATCCGCTGCCGCGCGCCATTTTGTGCCTTCAGCTCTTCTGTCGCCATCTCGGATGTCGTCGACAGGGCATTGCGCCGCGCCGGCGTGGTGCGCCCCAGTCGAGGTGCCGCGCATTTGCTGAGGCATTCGTTGGCGACGTCCCTGCTGCAGCAAGGTGCACCGCTCGAGGACATCGCCACCATCCTGCGTCACCGCTCGCTGGAAACCACGCAGGTCTACGCCAAGGTGGATATCCCAGCTTTGCGGCAAATTGCACAACCCTGGCCGGAGGTGTAGCCATGTTGACCGGAGCTGTCGAGACTTATCTGGCTGTTCGTCGGGCGGCTGGTTTCGCGTTGAGGTGCGAAGGTTCTCTCTTGAAACGCTTCGCTGCATTCTCAGAGGCAAGAAAGCAGCATTACGTTTCTACCGAGATCGCCATCGAGTGGGCAGGATTGGCACAATCGGTTCCGCAGCGCGCCCGTCGGCTTGGGATGGTAATCCGATTCGCCCGTTACCTCCGTGCCGAGAACGAACGCCATGAGGTTCCGCCGGCGGTTTTCGGCGCCGAGAAGTTGCCACGACCGACCCCGTACATTGTGACAGGGAAGCAGATCCAGCAACTTGTCACCGCCGCCTCGCAGTCGAGGTTTCGAATCTGTAGATCGACCTACAGCACGCTGTTCTCCTTACTGGCATGCACGGGACTGCGAGTATCTGAAGCGATCCACCTGCGATTGGACGACATCACTCCAAATGGCCTGGTGATTCGGCGCACCAAATTTCGCAAGAGCCGCCTCGTGCCCCTGCACAAGACAGCACAAGCTGGACTGGAACGGTTTCTCCAGCAACGGCGTCTCTGCGCCTCCTTCGAGAACCATGTGTTCGTGTCGTTACAAAGAAAACCGCTCTCGCTGGGCGCAGTGGATGAGGCCTTTCGCACCGCGGTGAAGCGAGCCGGGCTGCCGCCCGGACTTGGACGCGCTCGGCCCACGCCTCACTCCTTGCGCCACGCCTTCGCCGTCAGGGCTCTCGAAACCTCTCCGGATAGCCGTGATGCAATCACTAAACACACGCTGGCGTTATCGACCTATCTCGGTCATAGCAAGGTGGCTCACACGTATTGGTATCTGGAAGCGGTGCCGGATCTAATGCGAGACATCGCTGACCGTGCAGAACAATTTGCCATGGGAGGGCAGACATGCCCATGACAACAAACTGCGGAAACATGCGGCAGGGTCAACAGAGAACACGTCCCAGTGGATGTCGTGGAACCGCCAAGAAATCCCGGCGCGGAACAGTGCCGGGACTTGCCGAAGAAAAGCGCCCACTCGTACAAGCCAAAACGGGCATACCGATCGCACCGCACATCACGGCCTTCTTCGAGCAACGCCTGCCTATCGAACGCCACGTGAGCAAAAACACAAGCGACTCCTACGCGTATGCCTTCCAGCTGCTCTTAACCTTCGCCAGCAAGCGCTTCCGGGTGACGCCCTCCCAGTTGGCAGTGGAGCAAATCGATGCGCCGTTGGTCCTCGACTTCCTGAACGATTTGGAAACTACACGCGGTAATGGACCAAGATCGCGAAACATCCGGCTGGCTGCGATCAAATCGTTCATGCACTTCCTCGAGTATCGTGTCCCATCGGCCATCGAGCAGATCCGGCGCGTCCTGGCGATTCCCGCCAAGAAAGCCGAGTCAAGACTGGTCCGGCATCTTGCGGCAGAGGAAATGCAGGCCCTCCTGGACGCACCCGACCCAACTGAGTGGAAAGGCATTCGCGATCGCGCTATGTTGCACCTGTGCTACGGAGGTGGATTACGCGTCTCCGAATTGATCGGCCTCCACCTGGACGATCTGCAATTCCAGCCACAACCCAGCATGCTCGTTCATGGCAAGGGCCGGAGGGAACGGTGCCTGCCACTGTGGAAAACAACCACAGCGGCGTTGCGAGCCTGGTTGGCGGTGAGGGGAACGGTATCGGTGCCGGAGCTATTCGTCAGTGCGCGCGGCGAATCGTTGACTCGCTCAGGCTTCGAATACATCCTGCGCAAACATGTCCGAACTGCGAGGCAGCATTGCCCCTCGCTGGCAACTAAGCGCGTGCACCCACACGTTCTGAGACACACCTGCGCCTTGACCGTTTTGCAGGCGACCAAAGACCTGCGAAAGGTCTCGCTTTGGCTCGGCCATGCACACATGCAAACAACGGAAATCTACACGCGAGTGGATCCTTCGGTGAAACTGGAAACCCTGGAATCGGTCGTGCCTCCGAAACTGCGCTCCGGGCGCTTCAAGGTTACCGACAAGCTGATCGCATTGCTACGGTCGGCCCCTTTTATGCCGAGCAAAAAGTCCTCAAAATGACTTACTGGCGGGGCTTCCTGCAGGCAGACTCCGCGTAACAATACACTCTGCATTACAAACTCCTTCATCGGGGTTGAGTTCCGGGGCGTAGGAGGGGAAATGCTCGATCCTGAGACGCGGGTGTTGACCGAGGAGCTTCTGGAGTGGTTCCCCCTGATGGGTGGAGGAGTCAGACACCCCCCGCAGAGCGGGTGGCTTGGTGAGTGGGGCCGCCTCAAAGGCGGTTGTCCCGTTGGTTTAGGCGTCGCGCTAAAGCGCGCCTTCGTGGATGAGTTTAGAAGCTGCCGCTATTACCATCCGCGGCCT
>WNFO01013016.1_pt1 | contig 11664 bp, 14 predicted proteins | sample 5400251 | NCBI WGS metagenome assembly WNFO01 (sample SAMN13153354, study PRJNA577476) | soil metagenome | isolation source: 100 cm saprolite under Madrone tree | place: USA:California | collected 2016-06-14
TTTGCCATGTATTACCGCGAACCGCGCAGTCCGAGCCCGGCTGAGTCCCGCGCTCTCGAAATGGCCACCCACCTCGCCGGCATTGCCATTGAACGTAAGCTGGCGCGTGAAGAACGCGAACGATTGCGTCAGGCCCAGGCGGATCTCGCGCACATAAATAGGGTGACAACGATGGGCGAGCTGACTGCCTCCCTCGCGCACGAAGTGAATCAACCGATTGCCGCTGCGGTCACCGACGCCAACACCTGCTTGCGCTGGCTTATGCGCGATCACCCCGATGTGGAAGAGGCCCGCCAGGCTGCGTCGAGAATCGTCAAAGACGCAACCCGTGCCGGGGAAATCATAAGTCGGATCCGCTTGCCGTTCAAGAAAAGTACCCCACAACGGGCGTTGGTGGATGTAAACGAAGTCATTCGGGAGATGATCGTCCTGCTGCGCAGCGAGGCAACACGATACTCCATATCCGTCCGGACGGATCTGGCGCCAGACCTTCCCCAGGTCATGGGAGATCGCGTGCAATTGCAGCAGGTGCTAATGAACCTCATGATCAACGGCATCGATGCGATGAAAGATGTGGATGGGACGCGCGAGCTCATCATCAAGTCGCAGCGAGTCGAGAACGAACAACTTCTGGTGTCGGTCAGCGATACCGGAGTGGGACTTCCGCCGCAACAGGCTGCCCAGATCTTCAATGCCTTCTTTACCACCAAGGCCCACGGCACCGGCATGGGACTTCGAATCAGCCGTTCCATCGTTGAATCGCATGGCGGCCGCTTGTGGGCTGCCGACAACTCTCCGCGCGGCGCAAGCTTTTGTTTCACCCTACCCGCCAAAGTCGAGGAGCATGAATGACGCCCGCAGCCACCCCCACGGTGTTCGTCGTCGATGACGATGACTTGGTGCGTGCGGCCATCCAAGGCATGCTGAAGTCGGTTGGTTTGCGTTCCGAGACTTTCGGGACGGCGCAAGAGTTCCTAGGCAGCAAGCGGCCGCATGGGCCAAGTTGCCTGGTTCTGGACGTGAGACTTCCCGGAGTCAGCGGTCTGGATTTTCAGCGCGAGTTGGCTGACGCCGGCATCCGGATTCCCATCATCTTTATCACCGGTCACGGTGATATTCCGATGACGGTGAAGGCCATGAAATCGGGCGCGGTGGAGTTCCTGACCAAGCCATTCCGCGACCAGGACTTGCTGGATGCGATCCATCAGGCTTTGGATCGCGACCGGGTGATGCGCCAACAACAGAGCGAACTTGGCGAGTTGCGAAAGCGCTACGAGTTGCTGACCACACGCGAGCGCGAGGTCATGGGCCTGGTGGTTTCGGGCATGCTCAATAAGCAAATCGCTTTTGACCTCGGAACCAGTGAAATCACCGTGAAGATCCAACGCGGGCACGTGATGCGGAAGATGCAGGCTGAATCACTGGCGGAATTGGTCAGGATGGCGGCGAAGCTTGAGCTTCCGCCCGGCGGTCGCGAATGAAAGTCCTTTCCAAACTTCAACGTTACGGCCTGGCGATAATTTCCTGCGGAATCGCGCTGGCGGTGGCTTGGCCTATCGATGCCCCTTCATCGTGTTTTCTTCTCGCCGTCACGGTGAGCAGCCTCTTCGGAGGCTTGGGGCCGGGTCTGTTCTCTGTTGCTCTCTCCGCCCTAGCCTTCGACTACTTTTTTCTGCGGAGGGAATTTCCTTTAGCCACCGAACCGGCTACCTACTTGCGATTTGCAGTCTTCCTGGCTGCGGCGTTGCTGATCGCCGGGTTGATGGAGATGAAGCGGCGCGGCGAGGAATCCCGCAACCGCGCCGAAGAAGCGCTGCGTCAGGCACAGGCGGATCTTGCACACGTCAACCGGGTAACCACGATGGGAGAGTTGACCGCCTCCCTCGCGCACGAAGTGAATCAACCGATTGCTGCTGCCGTCACCGACGCCAACACCTGCCTGCGCTGGCTCACGCGCGATCATCCCGATGTGGAAGAGGCGCGCCAGGCTGCGTCGAGAATGGTCAAGGATGCAACCCGAGCCTCCGACATCATCAGCCGAATCCGCTCACTCTTCAAAAAGGGGACCCCGCAACAGGAGTTGGTTGATGTAAACGAAGTTGTTCGAGAGATGATTGTTCTCTTGCGCAGCGAGGCAACGCGATATTCCATATCAGTGCGGACGGAACTGTCCGGGGACCTTCCCCAGATCATGGGAGATCGCTTGCAATTGCAGCAGGTGCTGATGAACCTCATGATCAATGGCATCGAAGCGATGAAAAAAGATGTGGATGGGACTCGCGAGCTTGCCGTCAAGTCGCAGCTCGCCGAAGACGACCAACTGATGATCTCGGTCAGCGATACCGGTGTGGGACTGCCCCCGCAGCAGGCGGACCAGATCTTTAATGCCTTCTTTACCACCAAGGTTCACGGCACCGGCATGGGACTTCGGATCAGCCGCTCCATCATCGAATCACATGGCGGACGCTTGTGGGCTACCGAAAACCCCCTGCGCGGCGCGAGTTTTCACCTCACTCTACCCAGCAAAGCCGAGACTCACGAATAACGCCCGCAGCCGCCCCTACCGTGTTCGCGGCGACGACCGTGCCTTGATGCGTGCGGCTATCCAAGGCATCCCGAAGTCGGTGGGACGGTATGAGAACTCGCATACCAAAGTATGATTGCGCCAGTTTGACGACGCTGCTAGCTTTCTAACTATGGCCAACCAAAAGAAGACGAAATTAGTGGCGATCGTCGATGATGATGACTTGATGCGCAGCGCATTGCAAGGCATGCTGAAATCGGTCGGATTGCCGTCGCAAGCGTTCGCATCAGCGGAGGAATTTCTCAAGTCCGGCCAACAGCACCAGACCGCATGTCTGATCGCGGATATCCGCATGCCGGGAATGTCCGGTCTGGAATTGCAGGCCAAGCTGAACGCGGAGCATTGCAGGATTCCGACCATCTTCATCACGGCACACGGCGACACAAAAATGCGGATGCAGGCGTTGAGAGCGGGCGCAGCGGAGTTCCTGGCAAAACCATTCGACGATGAATCCCTGCTCGGTAGTGTTCGAGCAGCTCTGGAGAGTTGAGCCCGATAAGGAAGTCTGCACACACGCGCCAGGAGGTTCTCTGTGGGAGCTACCGAAATATTAGGGACTGGTGATCGAGTTTCTTATGAGCGTAGATTCGAGCAGGTCATAGGCAATAGTCCTGCTCTGGAAACAGTGCTCGAACAAGTCGAACGGGTCGCGCCTACGGATTCCACCGTGCTTATCCAGGGAGAAACGGGCACTGGCAAGGAGCTGATCGCGCACGCGATTCACAACATCAGTTCCCGCTGCGGACACTCGTTCGTCAGACTGAATTGCGCTGCCATTCCGCTGGATCTGCTTGAAAGTGAGCTTTTTGGCCACGAGAAAGGCGCATTCACGGGAGCCATAGCGCAGAAGATTGGCCGTTTCGAGCTGGCCGACAAAGGCACGCTCTTCCTGGACGAAGTGGGGGATATTCCGCCGGCGTTGCAGCCGAAACTGCTGCGCGTACTGCAGGAACAGGAGTTCGAGCGCTTGGGCTGCCACCTTTGCGGGAGCGTCGTGCAGACATTCCGGCTTTGGTCTCGCATTTTGTCGAGACTTTTGGCCGGCGGATGGGTCGAGAGATTGAACACATTCCTCCCGAAACCATGTCGGCGCTCAGCTCGTACCAGTGGCCGGGAAATATCCGCGAACTGCAGAACCTGATCGAGCGTGCCGTGATCCTTTCCAACGATGGCGTGCTTCCCAACCCTTTGCCAACCGCACGGGCTCAGGTTGTCATTGCTTCTCAAGCAGCAACTACTCTTAGGGACTCCGAGCACGCTTTGATTCTGAAAACGCTTGAAGCAGTAGGCTGGGTAATCGGCGGCCCGCAAGGCGCAGCCGCCAAACTTGGATTGAAGCGCACTACACTGATCCATAAGATGCAGAAGCTGGGGATTTCCCGACCCGGTCCCCAACGCGGCCCAGGTGCGATGGGGCCAGGACTGCAAGGGCCGGGCTCGCTGTCGCAATTGCAGTAGCGCCGATCGGCTTCAGACTCGATTCAGACGAACTTCATGACGCTTTGAGCGTGTGCGACGGCAATTTCTACCTTCCGGCACGCTCCTGATGCACCAATAGGCGAAGAACCCAAGCGAGATTACTGTTTTGAATGACTGCACGACAACTGTACTGTCCGTTCTGAACGGCAATGCGAAATGACAGCCTTACCTCATGAAGAAAGTGTTGCAGTTCGACCACACTCGCTTTGCCCCTAGGAACAAGACAAAGCACGTTCGGTTCTACCTCGTCCGCGAAATTGGAAAATGGCCGGCAAGTCAATGCGTTCAGGCAGCCTCGCTGCACCGCTCTGGTGGAAATCGACCAATTGGTTGAACTCAGGTGTCGTTCTTTCGACACCCTGTCCAGCGGTGGTCGCCACTTCCGTGTAAAAGCCTTTTAGTCTGAGAAGAGTTCACCCTACAAACAGCGGCCCGACCCGCCAAGTCCCAGCCGTTCCGGAGTAATGAGTTCAGGTGTGGCAATGACTTGCAGCGTTCAACCGTCGACAGAAGGCCGGGGGGGAACACTTCGGCGCGGTTCTGGTCACGGCAGGGCGCACCTGCGCCGCGTGACGGATTCGAGTAGACACGCCTCAGCCACAATTCGGCTCAAGAAGCGGTTTGGAATCCTGCTTGCTACAACTCAATACGTCTCGAGCGCCACCGATGGGCGTAACGCGGGGAGAGCGGTTGTGAACCACTTGGCTGATGTTGCTAGTGTCCGGTACGCAGTACTAGAAGCCCTTCGGACTGAAGGCGGTTCTGAACGCTTCGTGGTTGCGTATCGTAACGAATATTCGCTGCGCGATCTCATTGCCGCACCCTGCATTGCAGCATTCGGCTTTTCCTCTCGCGAGGAGGCTGTAGCGAGGACTAAAAGTTGCGTCTCGATGGCTACCATTAAGAAGCAAGTGCCGAGAACAACGGTAGTCAAGAGAATTGACGAACACCAACCTGGCCCTCACAGGCCAGAGCAGCGATCGGAAACGGGCTCGGCCTCGCAAACAATCCGCCGATTCCTCGTCGCGTTCTACAGCGATACTGTCGCCGCAGCCATTCTCATCTTCTCTTCCAGGAATATCATCTCCGTGGCGATCCGAGCATTTCTGGCAGTTTAGTCTTAATTTTCATTGGGACGAGATCTCTGCACCCGGTGGTCCGGCTGAGAGCAGTTTAGTCCCCGCGACTGGCATAGCGAGGATACGGACTACTGCGGCGTGGTCTAGCTACGGACCGTAGACGATTCGTACGGAGCATCCCGGCGCCCGCGCGGGACGGGATCGCCTGCACTCGGGCACGAGGCCCGACGAGCGAGGCGTGTTTGATACCGCCCCGCGACGCCGGCTGTCCTGGCGCGCATGGATCTCGGTATCGACGGAGTCACCGAGATGGACTGGTTTGTCAATGTCGAGAAGAAGATGCCTCGCGAGGCGGCGCGCACGTGGATGAACGCGAACAAAAGCCGTGTCGCAGGCTGGCTGAAGGTCTGCGGTCCCTCGTAGAAGTGTCCGATTGCTTCGCTTGATGGTGTCTATTTGGAGACAAGTTTGGTAAGTAAGAAGAAGGAGATTCACATGAGCACACCTGCAATGCAACTCGGAATGATCGGCCTTGGAAGGATGGGGGCGAACATGGTACGGCGTCTTTTGAGAAAAAAGCATCCATGTGTGGTGTTCAACAGATCGCCGAAACCAGTGAAGGAGCTAGTTCAAGAGGGAGCAGCCGGATCCGATTCGCTGGCGGACCTGGTAAAGCAGCTCGATAAACCACGGGCAATATGGTTGATGGTGCCTGCGGCGGCCGTGGATCAAACCATTGCTGACCTCCTGTCTTACCTCGACGCCGAGGACATTCTCATTGACGGCGGCAATTCTTACTACATCGACGACATTCGTCGCGCCAAGGAACTTGCGCCAAAGAAAATCCACTATGTAGATGTAGGGACGAGCGGCGGCGTATGGGGTCTTGATCGTGGCTACTGCATGATGATTGGCGGGGAGAATAATGTAGTGGAACATCTGGACCCGATTTTCGCGAAACTCGCTCCTGGCTCCGCCAGCGCCTCGCGAACGCCGGGACGCGACTCGATCGGTGGGACCTCCGAGCAGGGCTATCTGCGCTGTGGCCTCAATGGCGCGGGACACTTTGTAAAAATGGTCCACAACGGAATCGAGTACGGCTTGATGGCGGCGTACGCTGAGGGCCTTAGCGTCTTACGCAGTGCGAACGTGGGTAAAAGACAAAATGTAGTTGACGCAGAAACTACACCTTTGCGTGACCCTGAGAATTATCAATATGATTTCGATTTGCGTGATATCGCCGAGCTGTGGCGCCGCGGCAGTGTGATTGGTTCGTGGTTACTGGATTTGACCGCTGCCGCCTTGGCGAAGGACCCAGTCCTCGGTCAGTTTGAAGGCCATGTTTCCGACTCGGGCGAGGGTCGTTGGACGATCCAGGCCGCGATCGACGAAGGTGTTCCGATCCCGGTTCTCTCCGCCTCGTTGTATCAGCGTTTCACATCCCGCGGCGAAGCGGACTATCAGAACAAACTTCTTTCTGCGATGCGCTACGCATTCGGCGGTCACCTGGAGAAGGCGACCGCCAGTAGTCCCCAGTGAGCTAACTAACTAAGTGTGAAGTGAACTGGCCTCAAATGATCGACAAAACTGGATGATTCGCTGCCATGCGAAAGATCGGACGTCCACGAGTCTAGCGTCGGAATATGGACCCCGCGGCACTCAAACGACACTTGGTCGAGGATCGGGGGCGTTTGACCTTGCAAAGGCAATAGTTGCGAAGCGAGAGTAGTGGCAGGGGCTTTGCATATCGAGATGAAGGAGCGAACTGGATGCAAGAATCAAAATTATCGCGTGTCTGGTTTATTACCGGAACATCCACAGGATTCGGGCATCTGCTTGCCGAAGAGGCGCTGAAAAGGGGAGAGCGAGTGATCGCTACAGCACGCGACATCTCGAAGCTGACGCGTCTCGTGAGGCAAAATCCAGACCGCATCCGCAGCCTGACGCTCGATGTAACCAAACCGGATGAGATCACCTCGGTGACGCAGCAAGCCATTGCTGCCTTCGGCGGTGTGGACATTCTCGTTAACAACGCCGGCTACGGAGTGAATGGCGCCATCGAGGAAGTGTCCGAAGATGAGTTCGAGCCCATGTTCCAAACCAACATTTACGGGCTGATACGCATGACCCGCGCGTTCCTGCCGCATTTTCGCCAACGTCGCAGCGGGCACATTTTCAATTTGTCTTCCATTGGCGGACTGATTGGTTCTGCAGGCTGGGGTTTCTACAACGTGACGAAGTTCGCCGTGGAAGGGTTCAGCGAGGCATTGTCGGAAGAAATGAAGCCGCTCGGTGTGCACGTCACGGTGGTCGAGCCAGGGCCCTTCCGCACTGATTTCCTGGGGCGATCCGGAAAGCTCGCGAAGCGAGAATTGTCCGACTATGCCACAACTGCCGGGATGGCGCGCGAGTATTTGAGGACACAATCTGGCAAACAGCCGGGTGATCCCCTGAAAGCGGTCGCGGCGATTCTAGTCGTCGTAAACTCGTCCAGACCGCCCATGCATTTAATTCTCGGCCGGATCGCACTCACGCGGTTTCGCAACAAGCTTGCGAGTTGGCAGAAGGAAATTGCCGAGTGGGAGAACATCACCAATGCTGCCGATTTTCCCGAAAACCAGAACAGCGCCGCGGATTAGCACAAGCAGCGCTCCACATGGTTGGAGAGTGGAACGCGACTTGTATTCACAGTTGCTGTAACTGTGAGGAAGACAGATGCAAATGGCGGCATACACCTCAATTGAAGAAGAACTTGACATTGGGCTGAGCGATAACGCTCACAAAATGAAAGTCATTCTCTCCCACTTACCTTCTTTCTACAGAATGGCATTCCGCCACCTCGGTGCTCGGGGTCGCGCAATGGTGTAGTTTCTGCATCGGCCGCGCGGTTTCCTTGTTTGCCGACGTTAGCGCTACGCAGAATAGAAAGCCCCTCCGCGTATGCCGCCATGACGCCGTACTCGATTCCATTGTGGACCATCTTGACGAAATCGCCGGCGCCATTTGGGCCGCATTGCAGGTAACCTTGTTCGGCCATACCGTTGATCTTGTCCCTGCCGACGGCCATGTGGCGAGAACGGCGGCTGAAGGTTGTGTTGAAAAACCGCAACTTCGATAGTTCTGCTGACTGTGCTACTAGTCGGGATTATCACTCGGACCGAGCTCTGCGCACTTATGTGTGAACGCCATTCCCGAACGGAAAGTCAGCGCCACTGCAGTCAGCCCTCCGACGCCATGCCCGGAATGGCTCATGATCACTCAGCCATGAAACACTCGGGTGTTAGGGCAACGAGCGCGCTGTTGATGTCGCGATCATGCGAGACGAACTGTGTCACGGCGGAACGTCTCAACGCTTCGAGAAGGGTTGTTCCTCAGGTGACGGTAGTCCGGAGCAGTGCCGTCGTCCTAGGTACAACGGCCGAGTTTCTGGCCCCCGATTTCACCGCTGTATGGGGTTTGGACAGCGGCCCGCCGGCTCCCACCTGCACATGCTGCGTCTATCTCCATCCTTCGCATTTGAGGTTTCCCCTGCGCTGCCCATTAACTGACACTTTGACTCTCGCGGACGGAACTCCAGAATCATCCCAAAGGACAATGTATTCAAGTACTTCGCCGGCGTCGGCCCATACCCACACTTGGCAAGTGATGTGCCGCATGAAGACCCAGAAATGGCGAACTGCGCCATATCGACATCTCATCGCTAGCGAGAAAATAATCGTGAAGCATGCCCGAAGACAAAAAAGGAAAAGGTCGTCGCATATTACCTATCAGCCGTCGTCCTTTCGTTCAGGGATTAGCTGCAGGTGCAGCGGTCGCAGCTCTCCGATTGGTGCGGACTCCAGGCCTTTGCCGAGACTGGCCAGCAGCAGACACCCGCGACGCTTACGGGGAAAGACTTCGAGTTGACTTTCGATTCCTTACCCTTGAATTTCACTGGGCGTCATTCTGTAGCCACGGCGGTGAATGGTTCCGTGCCGGGACCGACCTGAGATGGCGGGAAGAAGTGATACGGTCACCGTGGCGGTGACAAACCACCTGAAAGTGCCGACCTCAATACAATGGCACGCAATACGTCTCCCAGCGGATATGGACGGAGTTCCCGGGTTGAGCTTTCCCGGCATTGCGCCGCAAGACGTTCCTCTACCGCATACCGGTGGTGCAGAACGGTACCTACTGGTATCACAGCCACAGCCGGTTTCAGGAGCAGACGGGACTGGTTGGTGCCCTAATTGTCGAGCGGCGGGAGAAAGATTCTATCGAGTTTGACAAGGAATACGTGGTCTTTCTCTCCGATTGGACCGATATCAATCCGGAAACCATCTTCAGCAACTTGAAACAACAGAGCGATTACTACAACTACCACCGGCTCACTTTTCGCGACTTCCTCTCAGAAGCGAAAAAGGAGGGCCTAAGGCCGACAATGTCCGATCACCTTGCGTGGCCGCGGATGAACATGAGCCCCGCGGACATTTCCGATGTAACGGGCGCGACGTATACCTATTTGCTGAATGGGCATGCTCCCAATGCGAATTGGACCGGACTGTTTCAACCCGGTGAACGGATTTTGCGCCATCAACGTGTGGTGAAATGCTTGACAGTGCTCTTCACCTCGTCGCCCTTGCCATTGGCCTCCATCGAGTCCACCGCGTAGTAGTAGGTTGTCCGAGGCTTGAGGCCGTCCATGCGCACGCGGAAGACGGTATAGGAATGGCCCGGGTTCAGCCTGATTGGAGACTTCGCCGTCTGGCCTAGGTTCGCGGGATTCGTACCGTAACGCACGACTCCATAATGCTCAGGCGAACCCCCAGGATTGTTACTTGTCCATCTGATAATGGCCGAGTTGTTGTTAGCCGATTCGAGCTCAGGCCCTTGCGTGATCCGGACTCCCGCAGCTTTTTTAGTAGTAGGACTCTCCTGCGTGGCTGCTGGGATTGAGTAGAGCAGGCACCCGACCGTAACCGTCATCGCCACTTTCAGAAGGAGTCTATTCATGGTGCGAACCTCCGCAGATCAGTCAATTTTATGTTCTCTAGGCAACACACGAAAAAACATGGAGGCCGCGAGCGGCCCCCATGCATTCCTATTTCATCCCCACTCATCCCATCCGCCGTTTAGCGTCTGGCCTATGGAATAGGCGGATTGGGGACAGGCGGGACGTCGCAGACCGCCGATGCGCAGGGCGGAAGTGGCGGAGTCGGGATCAGAGACTCATTACCCTGAGTTTTAGCCGAACCGCCGGTCATGCAAGACCCCGTAAAGGTATCCCGGTTGGGGTAAGGTCTCGTGAAACCATCTGTCAGTGTTTGCAGAAATGCAACGATCTGGTTCTCCTCCTCATCCGTCAAGCCGAGCTTACCAATCGTCATGTCGATGGTGCTCGGCACCTCGGGCCTAGGCCAGCAGTTGACTTTTTCGGTCGTTCCTGCCGGGCAATGTCCGGAAGTGACGTCAAACGGATATACGTCGCGGGTGTTGTAAAAGTGAACGAGCTGTTTCAGGCTCTTGATGTAGCCGTTGTGAAAGAATTCCTTCTGGAAGTAAGGCCCGGGCGCCTCGGTGCTAGGACACTGTGGCGGTGTCATAGCCACATTGCGCGCCGTAGACGTCTGCATTTGGCCGTCGACAGTTGGTGCAAATTGTCTCCAAGTTATATTCGGGTTGGGCCAGGAACCGAAACCGCTTCTGAGGAAAGTTCCTAATCCCAAATCTCTGTAGCCGAAGCCCAGGGGATTGGCAGTGAACCCGAAGGAATCCGGCGTGGTCGGCCACGCCCGTGTCTTCGCTGGCCGGAGCGGTTGGAGCTGGGGCGGTTGACCTTCCGTCTAGGTGGCATGAATTGCAGTTGCCTTTGCCCTTGAACAGGTCGTAGCCGGCCTTCTCGTCCGCTGTCAGGGTGTACTTGTCTTTCAGGAACGCGTCGAATTTCGACGAGAAAGCGCTGACCTGCACGGACTGTTCGTATGCGTCAATGGACTGCCCCCAGTGGTCATAGACCGTGTTTGCGAGGACTCGGTCTTCCGCATTTAGCCGAATTGGGGTGGCGCTCCCGCCGAACACCGCAGCCCCTCCTGGGGTTTCGCAGATCTCCTCGGTGTCGTGTGGAAACTTGATCTGGAACGAGTCTTTGCCCCACACCTGTTCGAAGAGAGGTCTGTACACAGCCCGCGAAAGCTTGAAGGCGATGCAAGCAGTATCGGGATTGCCCATTTCTTGAGTATCGACGGGAGGACCCTGTGCCTGATGGGCATCCGGATTTCTTAACAGATATCCGGTCGCGCGTGAATCCCAAAAGTTTCCGCCAAAGAACAGACCCTGTTCTTCGTTGTACTGGAGTACAGGGAAGAACGGTGCATACGGGTATCGCTGCGCTGTACGCTTGCCGGCCCGAAAGTGAGCCGTTCCGGGATACGCGATCATCGTCAGATTCACGGACGGGATCGGTCCGCTAAAGGCGGCATACGGCATGTGGCAAGAGGCGCACGCTTGATTTCTGTTGGGTGAGATGTTCCTGTCGTAATTCAT
>WNFO01004846.1_pt1 | contig 11661 bp, 6 predicted proteins | sample 5400251 | NCBI WGS metagenome assembly WNFO01 (sample SAMN13153354, study PRJNA577476) | soil metagenome | isolation source: 100 cm saprolite under Madrone tree | place: USA:California | collected 2016-06-14
TGTGCCGATTTATCGGCTCTCCACCATGCAGCAGAAAATTTCCAGCACGCTCGAGCGGGCGCACTTCGATACCTTTCTGCTGGCCATTTTTGCCACCACTGCTCTACTACTTTCGTCAGTCGGAATTTACGGAGTCCTTTCAAACATTGTAGCTCAGCGCACGCGCGACATCGGGATTCGCATGGCGCTTGGTGCATCTCAAGTGCAGATTGCTTGGGATGTGCTGGGCTTCGGAATGCGCCTTGCCAGCATCGGTCTGGCTCTAGGCCTCGTCGGCGCGTTGGCGGCCACGCGCTTGCTCTCCTCTTTGCTGTACCGTGTGCGCCCCACCGACACAATCACGTTTACTGCCGTATCTGTGATCTTGCTGGTTGTCGCGTTGATGGCCAGCTACCTGCCTGCGCGTCGCGCCACCCGAGTCGATCCCATGGTGGCCTTGCGTTACGAGTGACGGCTCTTTCGAACCACAAGCGAATCATGAAACCTGCGCAACGTCAGTGGAGCCTTTCTGAATCGCTCACAAATCTGCTTCATCAACGATGGTCGCGAGTTCTCGATAGCGACACAGCGCGTTTGCCAGTTGCATCTGACGAGGGGTGCGGCATTCGGGCTCGAATAGACGCGGGCTCCCTACCACAATAACCGCCGACATTCCCCGCGAAGTTGCAACATTCAGTCGATTCAAACTGAAAAGAAATTCCATTCCCCGCGGCGCTTCTTCTGGCGACGACGTGGTCAGTGAATAAATCACCACGGGTGCCTCTTGCCCCTGAAATTTGTCCACTGTGCCGATCCGCATTTTCTGCAGCCGGGCCGATAAGTCCGCTACCTGCGCGTTATACGGTGCCACAATCAAGATATCGTCTTCCTTTAGCCGCCGGCTGTTGCCCGCGCCTCGGAACCATCGCACTTCCGGCTTTAGCAATCCCTCCACAATCCGCGCCACTATTTCCACTTCCTTTGCGCACGAGTTCCGATTCCCCTCGTGCTCCACCGGAACAAACCACAATCCGGCCCCCTTCAGACACGGGTGTCCTTCCAGCACGCGACTGTGCGTCAATACTTCGGACTGCAATCGTTCTTCGTAAAAAAGTTCCGAAGTGAACTCGCAGATTGTCGGATGTAGCCTCCACGTTCTTGGCAACAAGAATCCCGTGTCTGCCGAGATCGTCTTATGGTCACCCAGCAGGTGTTCTAGCGCCGATTTTTCCGCCCCATCCGGATGGCTCCCTTTCAGTGGCCGCTCCAATTGCTGCGGATCGCCGATAAGCACAAGACTCTTCGCAGCCTGCGACACCGCGAGCACATCCGCCAGCCCCATCTGTCCCGCCTCATCGATGAACAGCACGTCCACTGCTTCGAAAGCTGCTTCCGGCGACCACAGCCACGACGTCCCGCCCAACACCTTTGCGCGGCCGGACTCAAGCGCCGCCCAGGCCTCCTCGTTCTTCCTGGCGATCGCAATCTCTGCGGTAGGTTCTTCCACGTCCGACCGCTGGATGCACCGCACACCTTCCTGGCTTCCTTCCTTCGCCGCACCCACCACTTCTTCGAGCAACTTCCGAATCACTTTGTGGCTCAATGCGGTAATGCCAATCCTTTTTCCTTCCTTCACCAACTCACAGATCATTCGCGCGCCTGTGAACGTCTTTCCCGCGCCCGGCGGCCCCTGTATCGCAAACACAGAGTCTTCAAGCGCAGATACGATCCGGCAAGCTGTGCTCTTGGGGTCCTCGCCGGCCAGCGGCTCCAGCGTTTCGCCTCTCGCGAGGCGCGGCCGCTTCCGCAGCAGCAAGTCTCGCCCCGCACGATATCTTCCGGCAGCCTCAATACCATTCGTCGCCACCCACTCGCCGACCCGGAAAAGCGCCTCCGTCTGCTCCTTCACCTTAAGCGGCCGCTCCCAGACGTACACCGCAGTTGGATGCAGTTCAGCAGTCTTTCTCGTTTTCTTAATATCGATAGTGTGTTCCACAGCGTCGATTGACAACACCCTACCGAACTTCTCGCCCTGGTAATACAGGTCTTGTTCGACGCGCGCTTCCGTCTCCTGCTTCGCGAACGCATAGCGATCTACGGGAATCTTTCGTTCAACCACCAACCTTTCCAACAACTTCAGCCCCGCCAACCCCGCTTTCTCTTCCAACAAGTCCACATCGTCCAGCTCCGCCAGCCGATAACCCTCCCAGAACGTCGCCTTGTCCTCTCGCCGGTGCCAATCCTGCAGCTGCGCTAGCAGCCACTGTGCCTGCTGCTCGTTCGTACGGGCCTTCGAGTCCGCCGGTATCCCGGCGGTTAATTCTTCTACCAGTGCCACAACGCGCTTCTGTCTTTCATCCAGTTCCTCGGACCCCTCTTCCTCCCGGTCCACAAATCGCGGCACATCAGCTGCGCCTGTCACCAATTTGCTGCGCTCCTCCTCCAGCCAATTCCTCAGCTTGGCCGTGGAAAAGCAATCTTCGCTGTTGTATCCCTCCATGGCTTCGCGAATCGATTCCGGCAGCTGTTCATCGCCCCAGCCTAACTCCAGCCTATGCTCCACATACCGCATCGCCGCCCGCGACACCTCCAGTGGCGTGTTGCGCTCGAATCCGTAAAACGCCTCGATTTTTTTCAGCGAATACTCTTCCACGCTCGCCCGCACGCCTTGCTTGAAGGCCTGATGCAAATCTACCAGCACTCCCGCTCGCAGTATCCGGTCGATTTCGTCTTCCCGCGTTACATACATTCCCATCAATCGTTTCAGCGCAGCAGGCTCGTACCCGCCGAAGTGATATACATGCATCTTGGGATTCGCTTCGCGCCGCCGCATGACTTCGTCCACCAGCCACTCGAATCCCTTTTTTTCCTCCTCGCGATTCAGCGCCCACCGCTTCTCGTAACGCAATTCGTGGCCCGCATTGTTGAACGCAAACCCGAACAGATATTGCAGTCCCCATTGGCCAACGAACGGATCGCCTTCCAGATCAAGGAACACATCGTCCGCCGACGGCTCAGGCAATCTGCAAAAGCCCAATCCCTCCGCAACCGGCAAAAGCACCTCATGCACCAGGCGCTTCTCTGAGCGACCCGTCACCTGCACCCGCGCCTGCTCCCGCACGCGCTCGATCCCTTCTCTTGAACCATGCTTGGGCCTGTTTTTCAGCGGTATCGGCAACACCGCCAGCTTGGCCATCGTCCCGGTGTCCCATTCTTCCAATTGGTTCCGTTGCTGCTTGCGAATTCCCGCCACCAGCGACAGATGATCGTCCCCACGCCGCCGCCTATCGCACTCGCGAAACCACCGGCACACGTCGCAGTGCGCCACCGGCTCTGGGTACGTCCCGATCCTGGTGCTGTCCTGCACCGACCGTGCCAGCCGGTCCTTAACGCATCGGAAATACGCCGCATATTCCGCCAGGCGATACGCTTCTCCCTCAAAGTTTTCGCCGGGAGGGATTACCCACATCCATTCCGGTCCACATCCCTGAATCTTTTCCAGCAGCTCCGAGTATAACGACAGCTGCAAAATCGTGGCCGCCTTGGTTTCCCGCGTCAGCTTGCAGTCGTACACCTGGTACGACCAATTCCCGACCTGGCTCGGCTTCGCTACCCTTCTGAGAACGTCCGGCCGCCCAAACCAGCGGCCGTGGCTCAACGCGCCCTGCGCAATTACCTCCACCCCGCGCCTCATGGCCCGTTGGGTTTCCCCCAAGACCTGAGCTTCGTCCCCCGCGTTCGCTAGATTCAATATCTCAAGCCCGCACTTGTCCAGAAACGCCAAATAAGCCGCCTCGTGCAGCGCGCCGCGCTCCCGCACGACCCACAGGTCCGGCGCCTCAAAGTCCGGCGCAGTCCGCTCTCCGCGTGCAACGCTAAGATCAAGACTCGTAAGGTGACGACAGGCAAGGTGGTTGCTGAGGTCCGTCGCCGCTAGACGAATTGCACCGCCTACCTCTTTCATGTCCGAATAATACCTGTTATGAACTGGCTGATACTATCTCCAGCAAAACGCCAAGCAAAAAGCTCTCCCGGCGGTCTTGCTGGACCCTGTTGGGCTGTTTTTTTTCACTGCCGTTAGAAAAAACTCGAGCCACGTCTCCCACTCTCAGTGGGTGCAGACAACCAATCAATTGAGCCGGATAGAACGTTTGGGTACCACGGGCTAGGCCAGGGTTCCTTGGAGCACTTCGCGGAGCAGCTCTTGCTTTTGCGTGGTGAGTTTCTTCCCTTGCGCCGTAAGATAAAACACGTCGATAGCCTTGTGGCCTTCCGTGTCGATCAACGCGACTTCGATGTTGCACCCCAAGCGCGCCAGCGCCGAACCGATCTCATAGAGCAATCCCGGATGGTCTTGGGTAACGATTTCGAGCAGCGTGCTGTGTGCCGAAGACGCGTCGTCGAAGTTGATGCGCGTCTCGACGGTGACCTTGGGTGCGCGCCCGCGGCCGGCGCTTTCGCGGCTTTTCAGGAGTGGTTCGAGGGGTGCCTTTCCATTCACGACATCTGCGAGGCTCTTGCGGAAGCGCTCAGCCTCGCTGGGGTTCAGCTCCAGAGTGCGGTGCAGATCTGCGAAGTGGAAGGTGTCCAACACGACGCCGGCGGCATTCGCGAAGGCATCCGCCTTGTTGATGTTCATGCCCCAGCCTGTCAGCACGCCCGATATCGTCGCGAAAAGTGCCGGGCGGTCCGCCGCGAGCAACGTCAGGGAGAAACCATGGCGGGTGGCGAGGAGCTCCGTCTGCACGGGATCCGTTCCCAGCTTCTGGTAAAGCGCCAAGTGCGCCGCAATCTCCACCGCCGAATGCACCGCGAGATACCGCCGCGGGAATCCTTCGAGGAACCGCTCGATCTCTTCGAGGGTGGTGTCGCCCGCCAGCGCCTGCACCCGCTCGAGCAGCGAGCCTTCATCCGACGCGTGCAAGCGGTCGCGATCCAGCGTGCGGCTGAAGTGGTTTGAAGTGGCCACGAAAAGCTGCCACAGCATTTCCGCCTTCCACGGCGTCAGCGCTTCCGGATTGACGGAGTGAATGTCTGCATAGGTCAGCAGGCATAATCTTTGCAGACGTTCCAGCGTTGTGACGGACTGCGCAAAAGCCGAAACGGTGGCAGGATCAAAGATGTCTCTCCGTTGCACAGTGGCGGACATGTCCAGGTGGTGTTCGATGAGGAAGTGAACTTCTTCTTTCTCTTCCGACGAAAGGTTCAATCGCCTGGCGGCGCTAGCCAGCGCCGTGAGGCCGCCCGTAACGTGATTCTCCACGGACATTCCTTTGCCCACGTCGTGCAGGAGCAGCGTCAGAATCAGCAAGTCCCGCCGCTCGGCGGTCCTCCACAGCGGCCCGAAATGCGCTCCGCGCTCATCCGGCGGCTCCGCCAATTCCTGCAGGTGCTCGATGGTTCGCAAAGAATGCTCATCCACGGTATAGCGGTGATAGAAATCGCGCACCACCAGCGAGTCGATCATCCCGAATTCCGGCAGGATTTCCGTCAGCAACCCCAGCCGTTGCATCGACCGCAAAGCCACACCCGGATAATCGGAGCTCAGAATCTCTCGCAGTGTGGCCCAGGAAATCTCCGTGTTCTTCGGAGGAAGTTCCGGATGCGTCAGGATATAACCGATGCTGCGCTCCGCCTCACGGCTCAGCGGAGTCCCGGTGCGAGCGGCTTCCGCGAAGAGAGAGTAGGTGACCGCGCGGTCCGACAGCACCGGCTGGTCGAGTACCTCGAGCAGGCCGTCACGCACGGCGAAAAACTTGTCTTCACCTGGCGGGGATTTGGCGGCGCGCGCTGCGTTGAAAAAGCGCTGCCGCAGCGTTAACGTCACGGGCGCTTTCTGCTCGAGATAGCGCAAGAGCTGCCGGTTCAGCGTGCGGGCGTGACGAAAATACTGGCGCATCCATTCGGCAGGAGTTCGCGCCACCCCGTCGCCCACCCCCAGCCCGCGTTCTGCTGCTGCCGCCTGCAGCTCATAGGTGAGGGTGTTATCGTTCCGGCCGTTGCTGTAATGCAGAAAACATCGGATGGCGCTGAGAAAATCGACGGCTGCCGCGGACAGCTCTTCCTCCGCGGCGGTGATGTTGCGAATTCCTTTTCTTTCGTCGACGATCTGCCGCAGCCAGATGGCGGCTTGATAATCGCGCATGCCGCCCGGCGACTCTTTTACGTTGGGTTCGAGGTGAAAGATGGTATTTCCATAGCGCGTCAACCGCTCCCTGGTCAGCCTGTGGATTTGCGCCAGCAGAAAGGGCCGCGCCTGTTTTTCCGACGCGGGCAGCACTTTCGTGTCCAACTTCTCGAAGAGCGCGGCATCGCCCGCCAGGAATCGGCGATCCAGCAAGGCCAGGTGGAACTCCGCATTGTCTTCTTCGATCCGCTTACACTCTTCCAGGGTGCGCCCCGCCGAGCTGACGCGGAATCCGATGTCCCACAATGTTCGCGAAAATTCGGAGATCAGCGGCCGTGATTCCTGCTCGATTCTCTCGTTTCCCAGCAAGAATAGAATGTCCAGATCGGAGTAGGGGAACAGCATCCTCCGCCCGTAGCCGCCGAGCGCCAGCAGGCAAAGCCCTTGCGGCTCGCGGCTTTGGACGCGCAAGACTTCGTCAAAGATTTGCTGCACGTTGCGGTCCGCCAGCTCGCACTGCGCGCGCACGGTTTCTCGCGCACTCGTACCGGTCTCAAATTGTTGCCGGATGCGTTGCCGCTCGGTGTCGGCCTGCGAGCCGAGCACGGATAGGGGCGTTGGGGAACTTTGCATGTTCTTTGCGGGTGGGATGTCCGGATTGAGACTGGGGCGTGCAGCGGTCGTCACGTTGATCGCCCTGCGGTCAATAAGCTGGCTGCCCGGTGGCCAAAAATGATTGGCTAGAGCGCGTTTTCACCGCGTTCCTCGTTGCGAATCCGGATTGCTTCCTCAACCCTCGATAGGAATATCTTACCGTCACCAATCTTCCCTGTCTTGGCTGTCTTCAAAATTGTGTCCACAACTCGGTTCACTAGCGCATCCGGCAGCACCATCTCCAATTTAATTTTTGGTAGCAGGTCCACCGTGTATTCGCGTCCGCGATACACCTCGGTGTGACCCTTCTGCCGGCCGTGCCCGCGCACCTCCGTCACCGTCATCCCCTCGATGCCTATTTCGCGCAGGGCATCTTTCACCGATTCAAACCGCGAGGGCTGAATGATTGCCTCGATTTTCATCATGGGTGTTTCCGCTCCGCCCCCTGCCTGATGCTCCTTGTCAGCTTTCCCTACGACTCAAGGTTATAAGCCTCTTCGCCGTGTTGTGTAATGTCCAGTCCTTCGATCTCATGCTCTTCCGGCACGCGTATGCCGGTCAGCAAGTCTACGATCTTGAGCAGCACGAGCGTTCCCACCAGCGCAAAGACCCAGGCGATCAAGACACCCACGAGCTGGTTGCCGACCTGGCCCCAATGCCCGTCCAGCGCGCCGACGGCCTTGCCCGCTCCAAAGATGGGGTTGATTACCTGTTGAGCGAACACACCGGTTAGCAGCGCTCCGATCGTGCCGCCTGCGCCGTGCACGCCGAAAGCATCCAGCGCGTCATCATATCCGAAGATGGCCTTCACTTTCGTCACCATCCAGTAGCAGACCACGCCCGCGATCAAACCAATCGCGAGCGCCGGCATCGGCCCCACAAACCCGGCTGCCGGAGTAATCGCCACGAGTCCCGCCACCGCGCCTGAAATCGCACCTAGCGCGCTGGCTCGGCCGTTCTTGAACCATTCCGCAGCGCTCCAGCTCAGTGCCGCTGCGGCAGCCGCGAAGTGTGTGGCCACGAACGCGCTGGTGGCCAGCGAATTGGAAGCCAGCGCGCTGCCGGCGTTGAATCCGAACCATCCTACCCACAGTAGACAGGCACCGATGAAGCTCAGTACCAGGCTATGCGGGGGCATCGGCTGCTTTGGATATCCGGTGCGTTTGCCAAGATACAGCGCGCAGACCAGCGCGGAAACGCCCGAAGAAATGTGCACAACTGTACCACCCGCAAAATCCAGGGTCGGAAATTTTCCTCCGAGGGAGGCGTTCAAGAACCCGCCCTTACCCCACACCATGTGCGCCAGCGGCGCATACACCACCAGAAACCACAGCGCCAGGAAGAGCACCGTGCCGCTGAATTTCATGCGTTCGGCGGTCGCGCCGGTAATCAGTGCCGGGGTAATGATCGCAAACATCAACTGGTAGACCATAAAGGTGAGTTGTGGAATCGTTCCGGCGTAATCTGGATTCGGCTCCGCACCCACGCCGCGTAGAAACGCGTGTTCGAAGCTGCCAATAAAATGGCCGTCGCCGCCAAAGCACAAGCTGTACCCGACCAGCGCCCACATCATCGTGATCAACGCCATCAACGCGAAACTCTGCATCATTATCGCCAGGGTATTTTTCCGCCGGACCAGGCCGCCATAGAAAAGCGCCAGCCCAGGTCCAGTCATCATCAGCACCAGCGCAGCGCTCACCAGCATCCAGGCGTTGTCCGCGGAGGACTGAGCCGCTTTCACGTCCTTGTCCAGCTGTGCCAGTTTTTCATTGACTGCTCTGGGGATTTCCGAGGTCGCGGCAGAAGCCCCGATCGTCAAAGGAGCGGCTGAAGAGGCGGGTGTTTGTTGTGCCGAGAGGGGAGCAACAGTGAGCAGAAGGGCCCCAAGCACCAGGACAAAGCTGAAACTACACTTCCATCCTACGCACTTCATAGATATGTCCGCTCCGCTGGTTCTGGATTCGACTTCCGGGGACCCGCCACTTCGTCGCCCTGCATTATACGCAAGCGCGTTCTTGGTCACAGTTTGAAATTTTCATTCCCTGGATTTGTTTTTCTGATGCGCCGCTGTCCTCTGGTTCCGGACGACTCGACCCGTATACTTCTCTGAACGGTTCCCTTTGTACCAGGTATCCTCCAGCGTATAATGCCGTGCGGCGCGGTGAAGGGTGATCCGAGCCCGATGAGGATGGATTGACCCACGGCCATGACTGACAGGCTGCCCATGGAAATCAAGGTGCGCGAATCCGGCGGAGTGTCCGTACTGGAAGTTCACGGCCGCCTCACTATCGGCGAGCCTGCCGAGCAGCTCCACGACGCGCTCGAATCTGTGGTCAAAGCTGGCGCGAAGAAAGTTGTCGTTGTCCTGAACGGCATCCCGCAGATTGACAGCTCCGGGATCTCCACGCTCGTGCGCATCTCCATCAAGCTCGCCCGCGAAGGCGGTGTGCTCCGTTTGGTGTGCGGCCCCGGCCGCGTCCGCGACGCCCTCACCGTCACCCGCCTCGTCGAAGCCATCCCGACTTTCGAGTCCGAATCGGCCGCAGTCAACAACTTTTAGCTGTTTTCGCACTGGTCGTTTCAGGTGTTGGCCATGTGCTACACTCCCGCTTGATGGCAAAACGAAATCGTTCTCGGAGCGCATTGCGGATTGCTGCTTCCGTTTTTCTAGCGCTCATGGGAGCCGCGTATTCCCATTCTCAGGAGACTTCCTCGGTCACCCTGCCGGAAATCGAAATACGCACGCTCGCCAACCGCATCCTTCAAGGAGCCGGGAAATCGGATTGCAAGCCGGGGGACTGCAGCATCCTGGTCGCAAATTTCACGCTTCCCTCAGGCGCAACGTCGCAACTAGGCATGCACCTCGCTGACGCGTTCTCGAACGAACTCGCCTCCCAGCAGCAGGCCATTCAAGTCATCGAGCGTTCGCGTTTCCAAACGTACCTGGAACAAGAACGCATTCCCGCCACTCTTCTCAACAGTGAAAAGGCCATCCGCTGGCTCGGGAAACAACTGGGCGCCACGGCCGTCCTGAGTGGTACAACCGAGGACCAGGGGGCGTACGTGCGCGTCGAGGTGACCTTACGCTCGTGCGAAAAGGAGAGGACAGGCCCTGTTGAGGAATTCTCCTTTCCGGATCCTGATTCGAACACTGATCTTAACCCTATTGATTCCTTCTCCAAAACAGTTCCTTCTTCCAACGCGTCCTCTATCCCGCTGGTCGTCAGAGCCGGAGTGGGCGGAGTCACTTCTCCTGGTTGTTCGTACTGTCCTCAACCGAACTATACCAATCCTGCCCGAGAAGCCAAGTTCAATGGCACCGTGCTTTTGCAAGTAACCGTTTCCGCAGCGGGAAGCACGGTAGAATCCAAGGTTGTTCGTGGAGTGCCGTTTGGTTTGAATGCGGCGGCCGTGAGCGCCATACGCGATTGGAAGTTCAAACCCGCAACGCGCGAGGGTGAACCGGTAACCTGCATGGTTATGATCGAAGCGACCTTCCGCCTCCGTTAGCGGAATGAAGTTTTGAAAGTCGGTGCTCGGGGAATTGCCGGTGTTTGGGCGAGCCTTGTTATCCGCCCTTTTTCAATTCGGCTAGAACCAGTTTAGCCAATTCTTTCAGGGTTTCAAATACGCCCAATCCCTGAATAGCCACGCCTTCCAAAATCGGCTCGCCCTTTTTCTGGAGCTGCTTCGTCAATTCCGGCACGGTCATCGCGTTCGGCAGGTCGCGCTTGTTTAATTGCAGCACGTACGGAATCGTCGCGAAATTCAAGTTGTGCTCTTTCAGGTGCTCCATCAGGTTTTCCATCGTCTCGAAATTCGCGTCCAGTCGTTCTTCCTGCGAATCCGCCACGAACACCACGCCGTCCGCACCTTTCAGGATCAGCTTGCGGCTGGCTTCATAAAACACCTGTCCGGGGACCGTATATAAATGAAAGCGCGTCTTGAATCCGCGCACCGTTCCCAAATCCAGAGGCAGGAAGTCGAAAAAGAGCGTCCGGTCCGTCTCGGTTGCCAGGGACACCATCTTGCCCTTCTGGTTTTGTCCGGTGTGGTCGTAGATCCACTGCAAGTTGGCGGTCTTTCCGCCCAGACCTGGACCGTAGTACACCAGCTTGCAGTTAATTTCGCGAGCAGGAAAGTTGATGAAAGGCACGTTGTCGTCAACCAGAATTCGGCCACAAACTTATAGCATACGCGGCGCAGGCAGGCCAATCTTCCCGCCCCGCGTGTCGCCTTCTTGTGCTGCACCTACAGTGTCCGCGATTCCGCCCTGAACTCCACGCCCTATTTTTGGCCCATGCCTCCGTTCGGTAACGCCTGACGCTGCGGCCCCCTGCAATTCGCCCCCCATCACATCCGTTGACGCCAGAATCCTGCTCTGCTAGCATTCGCCCCATGGCAAAAGCGCGTAAGCCCTCTTCAAGCACGGCAAGGCATTCCAAGGGCACGGCGCGGAGTCAGTCTAAGTTACAGAAAAAAAAGACTTTTCCTCCCGCTCCGCCCGCCCAGCGTGGGGGTGTCGAGCTCGTCGATCCCCTCGTCCAGGCGCAACTCAAAGTCTACGATGAAGCCCTGTCCCTCTTTCATCAGCAGAAATTCGCCCGCGCCAAGCAGGAACTTGAGAAAGTTCTGGAAGGCCCCAGCAAGGAACTTGCCGATCGCGCGCGCATGCACGTGAAAATCGCCGAGCAGCGCATGAAGCCGTCTCACGAACAAAATCCTCGCACTGCGGATGAGCATTATCAGCGCGGCGTCGCGATGATGAACATCGGCCGCTGGGATGATGCCCGCGAAAGTCTCGACAAAGCCCGCAAAGCCGCGCCCAAGGCCGACCATATTCACTACGCTCTGGCCGCGCTCGATTGCCTTACCGGCGAAGCCGATTCCGCCCTGGCCAA
>WNFO01007051.1_pt1 | contig 11660 bp, 6 predicted proteins | sample 5400251 | NCBI WGS metagenome assembly WNFO01 (sample SAMN13153354, study PRJNA577476) | soil metagenome | isolation source: 100 cm saprolite under Madrone tree | place: USA:California | collected 2016-06-14
TACAGCCGGGGCCATCTCAAGATCACATTATTTCATTTGCTTCTAGCCGAAAAGTCGGTTTTTCTACATTATTCAATCTAGAAAACCGTTTTGGAGATTGCCATGCAGCCTATTCAGCTTGTTCAATTTTTGTTTGTGGGCTTATTTGGGCTCAACGCCTATGCCAGCGAGCCTGTCGTACACACGCAAAACGGTGAGGTGCGTGGCGTACTACAAGGGAAGGTGGAATCGTTTAAGGCCTTGCCGTTTGCGGCTCCACCGATAGGGAAGTTGCGCTGGATGCCGCCGCAAGAACCCGACAGTTGGGCGGGAATTTGCGATGCATCTAATTTCTCCCCAAAATGCCCGCAGAGAAGACCCGATGACGTATTCATTGGAAATGAAGACTGTCTCTATCTGAATGTTTTTAAACCCTCTGGCGCCGAGGCGCTTCCAGTCATCGTCTTTATTCATGGCGGATCTAACGTCAGCGGCTCAGCTAGTCTAACATCCCGGAATGTGGTTGCTGTTTACGATGGCTCCCGGCTGGCACAGAATGGAAACGTCGTCGTCGTGACCCTGAACTATCGCTTGGGGACGCTTGGTTTTATTGGTCACCCAAAACTGTCGGCGACCAGCGGATACGGGGGCTCTGGAAACTACGCCTACATGGATCAGATCCAGGCGCTGAAATGGGTTCAGCGTAATATCGCTGCCTTCGGTGGAGATCCAAGCAACGTCACGCTTTTTGGCCATTCGGCGGGCGCAAAAAGTGTTTGGGTTCACATGAGCTCACCATTGAGCGGAGGTTTGTTTCATCGTGCGATCGTTCATAGCGGTGTTAGAGAGGGCGCACAGAGTTTGCGCTTTGCAGAACAGAACGGCAAGATGTTAGCCGATACGCTCAATTGTTCAAACGCGTCTGACGAACTGGAACTGGCCTGCATGCGTGATAAGTCAGCAAATGAAGTCGTGAAAGCGATGCCCAGCGGCCCTGGCACAGGTCTTTATGCAGCGGTCGTGGACGGAAAGGTTTTGACAGATTCTCCGATAAATATCATGCGTAGTGGACACCACCACCACCTGCCCATTCTCGAAGGAAATGTCCAGGAAGAGATGTCGGAACTTGGTTATGAGGCGTCAAAGAATATTCACACCGAGGACGATTACATGAACGCGGTCGAAGAGGCGGTCCGGAATGGTTCTATGCCAGGTGCTTCGGCTACCGACCTGCTTCGTCTCTATCCAATCGACGAATATCCATCACCTCGCCAAACCTACAATGCAATCTTCGCCGATAAAAACTATCTGTGTTCCTCGCGAAAAGTTCTGCGAGCGCTTAGCACCCAACAAAGTGAATTTGTCGGGCGATTCTTCTACACTCACGTGTATAGCGATGGCCCGTATGTCAAATTCGGCGCCTCACATGGCTTTGAGCTGCTTTTCATCTTCGACACGCTAAGTGGTGTGGAGTTTTCTCCGACAGCGGATGAGGCGGCTCTTGTAAAGGTATTCCAGGATACCTGGTCCGAGTTTGCCAGAACAGGTACTGCACCACGACTGTCTTGGAAAAGATATGACGCCAACAACGACAACTACGAGATCTTTGACACCGCAATATCAGAAGGTGACCACCTTCGCACGAAGCAGTGCGACTTTTGGGATTCGTTAGGCAATTAAGTTCCGCGGAAAAAGGGGGTGAGGAATTTCGCGGAAAAAGGGGGTGAGGAAGATTTGTTTGAACTCGTCCACGTGCGCCCTAAGAGCCCATCCGAGCGAGCGGATTCGTGGCGACGCGCGTGCAGCAAGTCGTCTGAGCACAATGCGGATCATACCACGCGCACGAGCGGGCCAGCGGTTGCGACGTAGCGCTCGAAGACTGGGCTAGTCGTCGATTGCGGCTGGTCCAGGCAAAAGTACGTTTCATGTCGCGTGCCGCTTGCTGAGCCTGAGTAGGCGCTCGTCGTTCCCCCGGGATCACGTCGCGATGCGGGAATATTTGAAGAGGGGCAGTTCATGTTTTCCATTTCTGCAAGCGAGTCGACACCAAAAGCAGGGGTCGAAGGTCTGAAGGCGACCGACTGCGATGAATCGCTAATCGTGGCGTTTGAGCGGGTGGCAGCGACGGTTCCATCGCGCATCGCTATCAGTTCGAACAGGTGGGAGCCGACCTATTGGGAATTGAACGAAACGGCAAACCGGCTGGCGCATCGACTCATCGGCCGCGGAGCGGCCTCCAGCGATCGCATCGCGATCCTGATGTCGCATGATGCGCCACTGATAGCCGCCGTGCTGGGGATATTGAAGACGGGTTCGATCGTAGTCGCGCTCGATCCGGTCGACCCGATGACCCGACTGAAAATGCTCGTCGAGGACGCAGAGCCGAGTTTTATCGTCACAGATGTGCAGAACCGGCATTTGGCCGCGGAATGCGGGCTCGCCAGCTGCAGCATCTTGAATTTTGAATCAGAAACCGCGATCGGGCCGGCGCATAATCCGTCGATCGAAATCCCGCTGAGGCAGACGGCATTTCTTACCTACACGTCAGGCACAACCGGTCGCCCCAAAGGCGTGATGCAAACTCATCGGCAGTTTCGAAGGTCCGCCGCCGCATATGACGACGCTATGCATTATACCGAGAACGACCGCATTCCACTATTTTCCATGCTTTCGACCGGCTTTGGAGCTGGGAGCGGCCTCTGGGGGACATTGCTGCGGGGCGCGATGCTTTGCCCTTTTTCGCCAAAGACAGGAAGTATCGCCGTGCTCGCTGACTGGATCATTGGTCGCGGACTCGCCGTCTATGTCTCATCGGCTTCGCTCTTCCGCACATTGGCTAAGACAATTGATGCTCGGGTGGTATTCGCTGACGTGCGTGCGGTTATGCTGCATGGCGAGACGGTCACCGCAGACGATTTCCAGACATTCCGGCGGCATTTCCCACGGGCCAGCACATTGGTTCATACGCTTTCGTCTTCTGAAACTGCCAACATCGCTTGGTCGCGCTGGGCGCCCGGCGATCATGTACCAGCTGGATTGCTTCCTGTCGGACGTTTTGCAAGAGACATGGACGTCTTGCTTATCGGCGACGATGGTCAACCTGTCGCGCGCGGCGAAGTCGGCGAAATCGTGGTCAGGAGCCGTTATCTGGCGAACGGGTATTGGCGGGATCCGGACCTCGCCGCCCAGCGCTTCTCCGCGGACCTTGACGGCAACGGAACTCGCGTGCTGCGGACAGGCGACCGGGGACGGATCAACGTCGATGGTCTGCTCGAATATTCTGGTCGTAAGGACGACCGCATCAAGATCCGTGGTTACCGGATCGAACTGCTCGAGATCGAATCGGCCTTCAGGAGACTTCCTGGAATCGACCGCGTCGCGGTTGTTGCGGTAGGGCGTGATAAGCATGAGCCGGTATTGGTTGCGTTCGTCGTGAAGACGAGCAGTGCATCGTGGACGGCATCACGCCTCAGACACGCCATGCGAGCAAATCTGCCCCTACACATGGTGCCGTCAAGGATCGTGCTTTTGGACAGCCTTCCGTACAATAAGAGCAACAAGGTCGATCGAGAGGCGCTCCGTCAATATTCTCTTCCTATTCACGCCCACGCCAAGGGCAACGTGCCCCAAACAGAGACGGAGGTGTTGCTTGCCGAAATCTGGGCGGAAATTCTTGAGCTGCCGAATGTCGGTCGAGACGACGATTTTTTTAGTCTCGGTGGCGACTCCCTCATCGGCGCGATTGTCGCGGCCCAGGTGTACGCGGCACTCGGAGTCGAGCTGACCCTCCAGGCAATCGCCGATCATCCAACGGTGTCGACACTTGCCACATTCATTGACGCGAATGAGCGCTTGAGTGCCGTCAAGACGACGCCGATCGTTCGCGCTCCGCGCGCGGCGTCCATGCCCATGTCTCTTTTGCAAGAGACGATCTGGAACCGCTGGCGCGGCTGGCAAGACCGCGCGGCCTTTACGCACGTGCGCAGCTATCGCGTCACCGGGCCACTCGATATCGACATACTGAAGGAGTGTCTGCAGTATCTGGTTGGCCGCCATGAAATCTTGCGAACTACGTTCGGTCTCGTCGAGGGTCGCCCGGCACAGATTATTCATCAATCCGGACCACCTAATCTCTCGTTTGTTGATCTCACCGACGTTGCGGATCCGGAAGCTCAAGCGGATGTGATCTTCCGCGAGGAGTCCTCCCGAGAAATCGATTTGCAGAAACTCCCGATAAGGAGAAACGTACTGATACGAATTGCCAACGAGCATTACCGGCTATTGCGCATTTCCCACCCCTTGATCATCGATGGATTGGGATCGCAGATACTCGATACGGAGCTTGCAATCTTGTATGAAGCGGCGCTGCATGGGAAGGAGCGACCTCTCCCGAAGGTGCCGCTCTTGCAATATGCCGACTTTGGCGTCTGGCAGCGCCAAGTCATGCGGCCTGATGGCTCCTATATCAACGAAGTCTTGAGCTGGTGGAAGAGCCTTTTTTCAACTGCTCCACCGGCAACTCGACGGCCGCTCAGGAGGATGATACCTCGCGCGCCGCTCGATCCGAGCGAGGGCGTCCTTAGATGGAAACTCGATAGCTGGGCCGCAAAACGACTGGATGAGATCGCGCGCAGCACTGGAGTAACCCATTTCATAGTCCGATTAGCTGGGTTTGCGGCGTTAATTGCCGATGCAACAGCCAATCCGACCGTCGTTATCGGAACGGGCTTTGCTAATCGCGGTCGTGTTGAGACACAGAACATCGTGGGTCCGTTCCTCAACCCGCTTCCTCTCGTATTTTCCTATGATGAAAGTAGAACATTCCTGGAATGGTTGGCGATTGTTCGCGGCCGCGTATTTGAGGCGACAACGTGCGCTGAGTTACCACACGACATGATCAACGAACGCTTGCGGGCGCTAGGCGTGGAAATACCCCAACCCCAGTTCTATTTTTCAATATCCAGGGATCATTCTGACCAGCACTTTGGAGACCTTGTAATCAGCGACGAATTCTGGAAGGTTGGAATAATGCCGTCGGGGTGCATGATTTATATCGATGAGCGAAGACCAGAAAACTGCCGAGTCAATTTTGATGCCAACACTTATGATCGAAAAGAAATGCGGGCGATGCTGGATCGATATCTCCGACTCCTCGAGGCCGCGGCGCGGGAGCCCGAACTGCCGATCGGAAAGCTGTCGCTGATCATACGCTGGGAGGATGCCATTGCCGAACTCATAGGGGATGATTTGGTATGAACTTGTGGCGGCATTTTCGCCGCTTGCGAGGTCGCCGCCGACGGCTGCCCATGCGGCAACTCGCCATAGGGTCCGCACCTTAAGCGGGTCGAGGACATCCGTCCCGCCATTCGCGAACGACGGGTACGGAATTTCTCGCCGCGAGCAAGATTACCTCGGCCTGATGTTGGCCGCCCTAATTATCTTGCCCCATCTCACGGTCTCTTCTTCGATGAGCTTGCCGAAGTCGGCAGGCGAGCCGGCAAGCAATGTACCGCCCAGGTCGGCAAGATGCGCCTGAATCTTGGGATCAGAGAGGCTCGCGTTGATTTCCTTGTTCAACTTAGCGACGATCTCGACCGGCGTGTTTTTGGCTGCGCCGACTCCGTACCACTGGCTCGACTCGAAGCCCGGCAGGAAATCGGCCACGCTCGGGATTTCCGGGGGCACTGCCGAGCGCGTCGCGCCGGTCACCCCCAGCGCGCGCAACTTGCCAGCACGGATGTACTCGATCGATCCGGTCGTGGCACCGAAGTAGACTTGCACCTGTCCGCCGAGCAGGTCGGTCATCGCTGGCGCCCCGCCGCGATAGGGCACGTGCACCACGTTAACGCCTGCCATGATCTTGAACAGTTCGACGGTCATGTGGGCCGGGGTTCCGTTGCCGGCTGACGCCATGTTGATCTTACCTGGATTGGCCTTGGCATAGGCGATGAACTCAGGGATTGTTTTGGGCGGAAATGACGGGTTGACCAACATGACGTTGGGCACCCGGGCGATGCCCACGATTGGCGCGATGTCTCGGATGAAGTCGAAATTGAGTTTGTCGTAAAGCGTGGCATTGATCGCGTTTGTTGGAGTGACCAACAGAAGCGTATAACCATCGGCCGACGAGCGTGCGGCCGCCTCGGTCGCGATGTTGCCACCGCCGCCCACCCGGTTTTCGATGAAAAATTCCTGACCGAGCCGCTCTGACAGCCATTGGCCGATGAAGCGAGCGAGGGCGTCGGTTCCGCCGCCCGGTGGAAAACCAACAAATATGCGCACCGGCCGCGTCGGATAGGTCTGCGCTCTGGTACCGCGCGAGATAGCCGGGAGCGCGGCAGCGCCCGCGGCCAGGCGCAGAAATTGTCGGCGGGGAAGTTTCATCATTTGCCTGCCTCTCTATCGTATCTGCAGACGCCGGAGCGGGACACCAAAAAACTAATCGCGGGCCGGCCGCGATAACGCGCACCAAACGTCGGACCGCCACTCACTTTGGGGCAGACCAAGCGACAACGAGGATCGCCCATGTATGGAATTAATGCGACGGGTGTGACCTCAAATTTTCTATCGCCTCCAGACGTGCGCGCGTTGCCGTGGCCGTGGCTGCGAGCCGTTGTCTCTCCTCGTTATACTTTCGGGCATAGCTCTCGATGAGTCGCGGGTCATTTAGCTCCTCACGCATTCCGCTGAGAACAGCCTTCTCCACGTCCCTGAGATAAACAATCCTTCGATTAGAACAGCTGCCGCCCTCGCGCACCGCAGAGCAGCGGATCCGCGTCTTGCCCGTCTTGTCCCGATCGTGCACCGACATGCCCGACCCGCAGCATCCGCATCGCAGCAAGCCGGACGATAAATGCGCTGGCCGGCGCTTCATGTGGATCTTCAGGCGTGTCTTTTTCGACTTGCGATTGTGAACGCGCGCCCATGTGTCATCATCGATGATACGCAACTGTGGCGCCGACACCACCTGCCACTAGTCGCGCGGGTTCGGTCGTGAGATTCGCTTCCCCGTGTCGGGGTTCTTCACCATCCGGACCTTGTTCCAGACGATGCGCCCTGTATAAAGTTCGTTGAAGATCATCCCGGCGCCGCCCGTCACGCACGACGCCAGCCATGCCGCGACGTACCTTCTTGGCACCGTCTTCGCGCTGCATCTGCCCGACGAGGCCGCGGATGCCGACCAGAATGGAATCGGCGGTTCCGTCGTGGACGGCATCGATCTCGATCCCGAGGAACGACAGCCGCTTATGAATGCCCGCCAGATCCTCCATGTCGCGCGACAGACGATCGAGCGCTTCAACCACGACGACATCGAAGGTTCGTGTCCGAGCCGCATCCATGAGGCGCGTCAGCCCATCGCGACCAAGGATAGAACCGCCCGAGCGTGCCTTGTCTTCGAAAGTCTGAATGATTTGCAAGCCCCTGCGCGCGGCACGCGCCCTACACAGGGCGATCTGGTCTTCCGTCGATTTTTCGTTTTGCAAGTCAGTCGAGAATCGGGCGTAGATGACTGCGTGGGTCATTTGTCGAAACCTCTGTCTGCGAGCTGAGATTTCGGGCGGCACGGTCACGGACCAATGTCGTGTTCGCCGCAGCCAGATGATCGCGCCTTGCATCGGCAATGGCAAGCGTTCGACGAATTGGATGAGATCAACATCGAGCTGTCAACTGGGCCCTCGTATGGAAGAGAACCTGGCCGGCGATGCCAAGGGAGTTCCCGCACGCTCCATCGGCAGGATGCTGTCACCCAACGAACCGGCCGGGCTTCTCGACAAGCTCGAGCGCGGCCCCAGGCAAGAGGCGCCGAGCGGGCGCCCTATTCGGACAGCCCGGTGCGCGTAAGAGCACCCCCGGTGGCCCGGCAAGGCAGGGTTCATACCCGAAACATCAAAGTTGTGCTCTCGATTGATGCCGAGAGCTGCGGTCAGAGGCCGCAATGGCGTCGGATCGCCCAATTGCGACGGCTGGATGAATGATCCAGCGCAAATTTTTCGGCTCGCAGCCATGCCAGATTGTTGATTGATCGGCTTTCGCACATGATCTGATAATCATGAAGTCTCGCATCATCGAACACCTCGGGCAGGCTGACATTCTCTTGCCATCCCTGGTAGCGGCGGGGCTGGCAGCCAACGACCGGGTGAAGGTGCGCCTGTCCGCCTTGCAGGCGGCAGCCGATCACGCACGCAGCCAGGGGATTGCCGCGCCGGACCTGACGGCGGAGTGTCGCGCGGCCGGCATCGACCCGGCGCCGATTAATCGGTTGGTGAGCGGTGCCAAGATTTCTGCCGATGGTCGGATGATCGCGCCTCATCTTGCCGCACTCGGCAAGGACATCCTGTCAGAGATGGGCGCTATGCTTCATGCAACCGAAATCGGTTCACCGGCCGAAGGCAAGCAAGCGGCCGAGCGCCTCGCGCGAACGAAGGTGCAAGAGCGCCTCGCATCGCTCTCCGACGTCAGCCCGGGCGACATTGCCGAGTTGACCGGGATTTCAGAGGAGCAGGGCGATAGTCTGCACCGGCTGATAATGGACCTGCACAAGGTTCTCAATCGGCTCGCGGCCGGTAGCGCTGAGGAAATGGTCGCGGGCGCCCTTGCATACGGGCTGCGGGCACATGATCGCGCAGCTGTCGAAGCCTTCATGCGCGGCGTTGCCTCGACCTCTCACTTGAAGTTCGATCATCCCGGTCTCGCGACCACGGCGGTAAGATGCGGACCGCGGCTGACTATCCAGAATGATATCGGCGTGACCGACGCGCACGTCATCGTGATCGGGGTCCAGGATAAAGCTGTCACAGTGACACACACGGATGTGCACTGCGCCCGCGCCAGGTTCTTTACCGACATGCTGAGCGGTTTCCCGGTGCGCTGGAGCGGACTTGAGCAGAAGAAAGCCAAGGAACTGGGCGACCAAGGCGCGTTCTATCTTGTCACCGGACACTACGATGCGGAAACGAGCGAGCGGCGCCACGCCTTCCTTGAGACGATCGGCGCCGCGCTCGTCTTCCTGATCGACTGGAACAAGGCGCGCAAGGTGCTGCGCGCTTGGGTCGCAAAGGATCAGACGGTTCGGATTCTCGATTGGGCTGCGCGCAACCACGTTGGCCACCGGGCTTTTCTCGAACTTGGAGGCAGCGAGCTTGTCACCGGTGCCGTGCGCAACGCGGCTCCGACGCGGATCGGTTTCGGCGAACGATTGGATGCCGTCTTGGGACGCGAAGCAGCGGTCGATTTCCTCAAAGGCGTGCTGCGCATCTCGACGCAAGCTTTGCTGGAAGGGCGATCCGTACCGCTTGCGCGTGACCGCATCGAAGCGGATCTTGTCCGCCGCCTGGAGCGCGTCGACAGTGCGTTGTTGGCGATCGTCGTGCGCCAGGCCGGCCTTGCGCGTGAGATCGCCGCAGCGGTCGCGCATCATATCGCCGGCCTGTGTTCTGGCCAGCATGGCGACGGCACCGCATTGGCGGCGCGGGCGCGGCACATCGAGGAAAAAGCCGACCGGGTCGCGCGCGATGCGCGCAGCGAGATCGCCCGCCTCGACGCGGGGCCCACCATCGAGCAGCTTGTGAACCGTATCGAGGATGTGGTCGACGAGCTGGAGCAGGCGGCGTTCATCGCCTCGCTTCTGCCGAAGAAAATGAGAGAGGGCGTGCTCAAGCCTTTGTCCGAGCTTTGCGCCGTCGCTCTCACGGGTACCGAGACGGTGGCATCAGGTGTGGATGCCGCCGGCGAGGTCCCGGAGGGGCGTCGCGCCGATTCCGAAGACGCATTAGCAGCCGTCGGCCGGCTGATCGATGTCGAGCACAAGGCCGACGACGCCGAGCGCAGTGTGACAAGGGAAGTGCTGGGCGGCGGGCTCGATCTTGCGAGTTCGCTTGCTGCGCTAGAGCTTGCGCGAGCGCTTGAGCGAGCTACGGACCGGATGGCGAGCTTTGGACATGTGCTGCGCGCTCACGTGCTCACGGACTTAGCGCCGTAACGCCGCTCTTGGTGCCGTGAAGAAAGACTAGGGCCATGACGATTGTGTTGATCGGTGGCGACCGGCCGACCACGATTCCTCCCATCGATGAAATCGGCGGCAAGGCTGCCGGTTTGGCCCTCATGGCGGCGCGCGGCGTGCCAGTTCCTCCCGCCTTTGTTCTGCCCATCAGCATGTGCGCCGACATCAACGCCGGCGATCGCAAGGCCGAGCGCGAACTCGACGAAGGGCTGCGGCAGGGAATCGCGTTCCTGGAGACGGTGAGCGGCAAGCAATTTGGTGATCGGCGCACCCCGTTGCTCGTCTCGGTCCGCTCCGGCGCCGCGCGATCAATGCCGGGAATGATGGACACCGTGCTCGATGTGGGCGCCAGCTCGGCCGCCATTGGCGGTCTGACACGGATGACCGGCGACCCGCGCTTCGCCTGGGATTGCCGCCAACGTTTCATCGAGAGCTACGCCACAGTGGTTCTCGGCCTGGACCGGGCGCCATTTGCTGCCGCGCTCGCAAAGATCTTGGCGGATGAAAGAGTGGAAGGTGAACGGGCTCTCGATTGCGAGGCTTTGGAGCGCCTTGCGGTTTCCTATCAGGCTTTGGCCGAAGACAGCGGCTGGATGGAGGATCCGATGCGGCAGCTGACGGATGCCGCGCGCGCCGTCTATGGCTCATGGATGAGTGAGCGTGCGCTGACCTTTCGGCGTTTGCACGGGCTTGATCACCTGAAAGGAACCGCCGTTACGGTACAGATCATGGTGTTCGGCAACCGTGGCCCGGCATCCGGCGCGGGCGTCGCATTCTCGCGCGACCCCTCGACTGGCGGCGCCCATCCGGTGGTGGAGGTGCTGTTCGATGCCCAAGGGGAAGAGGTCGTCTCGGGACGCCGGACGCCCCACGCCGAAGAGGCGATCACCCATGCGATGCCCGCGGTCGCGGCCGAGTTGCGCGATATTCTCCGCCGGTTGGAACTGGAATTTCATGATGTGCAGGACGTAGAGTTCACGATCGAAAACGGGGCGCTGTGGATTCTGCAAACGCGGTCGGCCAAGCGCTCGCCGCTGGCTGCGCTGCGGATCGCGATCGATCTCGTGCGCGAAGAGCTAATTTCACCTCAGGAGGCCCTTCGTCGGCTGGCCGAATTGAATCTCGATGCGCTTGTGCGCGCCCGACTGGATGCTCCGGGCGTCCCGGCTGTGTGCGGCATCGGCGCCTCGGCCGGCGTTGCGACCGGACGCGTAGCATTCGATTCTGCCAGCGCCGGACGTCAGGCATCCGCCGGCGATCCCGTCATCTTGGTACGGCCCGATACCTCAACCGCCGATGTCGCCGGATTTGCCGTCGCGGCGGGAATTGTCACCGCGCAGGGCGGACGCACCGCCCACGCTGCGTTGGTCGCGCGCCAAATGGGAAAGCCCAGTGTGGTCGGGTGCGAGGCACTCAACGTCGATCCCGCCGCACGCATTGCGCGCTTTGCCGGCCGCATAATCAGCGAGGGTGAATGGATATCGATCGACGGCGACAACGGCGCCATCTATTTTGGCCGCGCTAATATCATTCGCGAACGCCCGACCGCCGATCTTGCCGAACTCGATCGCTGGCGCGCGGCGACGGACTCTCGCGCCGCCGGCGAAGCGGAGCCGAAGGTGCGGTCCCGCCACATCAAATCAACCTCATTCCCCCCAGGCTCGCGCGCCCGTCCCGGCCG
>WNFO01021862.1_pt1 | contig 11660 bp, 13 predicted proteins | sample 5400251 | NCBI WGS metagenome assembly WNFO01 (sample SAMN13153354, study PRJNA577476) | soil metagenome | isolation source: 100 cm saprolite under Madrone tree | place: USA:California | collected 2016-06-14
AGCCGTTGCGACGAACGGATATCTGGGCGCCCGCCGTTTCTCTTGTTCCAAAAGATTCACCCCGAATTGCAGTGACTGAATTCTAGCTCGTATTGGCCCGCTCTTCCTCAAAAAGATGTTCTCTCCCCTGGCAACGCATATTTTATGAAATCTTGCCGGCCTTTCGCCGCCTGCCACCAGCGCTCTTTTCCCGGCCTCGACATCCGTGCCGGAGCTGCGGTACTAATATTTAATCTGCCCGCCCGGTCCTAAAAAGAGGCAACCATGAAAGTCAACCGGATTGTTCTGTTCGCCGCGGTGAGCTTTCTTTTTGTCGCGCCGCCCGTCCCGGCACAGACATCTCCCGACTCCCAAGAGGGGAATTCGCCTCGTTGGTACAGCCCTTCCAGATACAATCCCATGAAACTCATCAAGCGGAACTCTAAGGCAGCATCCGAACAGCTCGCCGCCGACAACGATCTCGAAATCAAGCTGACCACTCAGTTGCAACGCCTCGCAGTGCTCCCCGCGCGCACGGATCTCAAGGACGCCTGCTCCGACTTCAAGGACTTGACTCTCTGCGTCGCCGCTTTGCGCGCCAGTCACGCTCTTAAGATCGATTTCAGTTGCTTGAAGTGGGACGTAACCGGCGTAAAGCCAAAACCCGTCGGCGATGCCTGCGCGGGCCCCGCCGGCGGCAAGACTATGCGCTTTGACAAAGCTATCGACCTCCTTAAGCCCGACGCAGACGCCAAGTCCGAAGCTAAAACTGCCCTCGACAACGCCCGCAATGACATTAAGGACGCCAGTTCATAGGATGCTCTTATCTCGCCTGCAGGGCTCGAGCGTCTACCTTCCAAATGAGTACGAAAACTGAAACAGCCCGGAATCGATCCCCGGATTTTCCGTTCCGATGTTCGCGCTCGAAATGTGCTGGATCCGGTAATCAACCCTCAGCGATCGTTTGGGCTCGTAGAACCACTCCAGTCCGGCCCCAAACTCGAAACTGAAATTGAAGGTCGATGCATGGTCGATGGGCACATCGCGCGCCGAGATTAGGAATCCTGTCGCCCCAAGGAGCACCGGCTGCAGGCGGTGCCGAGATCGCAGATTCCATTTTATGCCCAGCGGGTTCGCGCCTCCGGCATACGTCCACTCGCGCCCGTAGCGTTGCGTCACTACAACATTTCCCGGCGGCACCGCGATGAGCGTGTGGACAACCATTTCCACCCGCGGTGGCTTCGCAAACGGGAAGAGCAGCCGGTGGGAACTCACATCCTCATACCCCAGCAGAACAGGGTCGCTCTCTAGCATCAATGGCCTCGCCTGTGCCAGGTAATAGAGCCCCATCCAGCCGTTCAGTCGTAGCCTCCGGGTATACTCTCCTCCCAGGAATACAAGTCGCCTTTTCTCGGTAACGCCGAGGAAGATGTGACTCGAATTGGGCGAATACTCGCCGAAGAAGCTCCAGGTATTCAAACTTGAGTACGGCGTTTCGCCGGCAGCGGCGGACCCCTGTTCCTTTCTGGCAGAATTCTCTCTCTGCCCAAGTGCTGGTGGCACTTGACAAAGCTGCAAAAAACCAGCAACCGCCAACAACGCCATGCAACTCCTCAGGGAAGCGGTTTGCCATCGCCGCTTGCCACCCGAACCGCCGTTTCTTGGCGAACGCCGCTGTAGAGCAAGAACTCTTCTCAGCTGGCACGGGATCTCCATTTTCATGTTCACTCCGAAGTCTCCCTTCTTCGGATGCATGTTCCACTCCAAAGTCGTCGCGGGCTGTGTCCCTCTCAGCACGATTTCTCGCGCCTCCTTGGCTTCTGCGGAGGCCCTCGGGCCGCGCACCGTTTCTAGCATGGTCCCTTTTCGCATCCCAACGCCAAAATGGTACTTGGCCCGATCGTGGCCCCTGCCTAGCATCGGCCTGAGGACACTCGATGTCAGCGAGAAACACTCGATCTTTCCGAAACGCGGGTCTGCCTGCGGAGCTCGCCTCCTGGCTCCAGCAACGCACGGACGAAATGGCTGCGCTCGCGGCCGGGTTGGTCGCCATCCCGACGGAAAATCCTCCGGGAACGGAATACGGCGCTTGCGCAGATTTTATCGAGCGCCGCTTGCGGGAACTTGGATTGTCTTGCGAACGCATTCAAGTTCCCCGTACTAGCGCGAAGGATCGCTTCGCTTCTCCCGCGATTCTTTTGGCTACTCACGGTCGTGGCAGCCGCACTCTCTATTTTCACGGTCATTACGACGTGGTCCCCGCGCAATCTCCTCAGCAATTTCAGCCCGTGCGACGGGAGAATTTTCTTTTCGGGCGCGGCTCCAGCGACATGAAAGGTGGGGTCGTCGCAATGCTGTACGCCATCCTTGCGTTGAAAGAATGGGGCGCGGATCTGGACGGCAAAATTTGTCTCACACTCGTTCCGGATGAAGAAACGGGCGGCGCGTGCGGCTCCGGCTGGCTTGTACAGCAAGACTTGTTGGCACCGCCCAAACAGGGCTCAAGTTCTCCGGGTGCCGTCGCCGCAGGCATGCTCACCGCTGAACCCACTAGCGGCGTCATATGGAATGCGAGTCGCGGAGCGATTACCCTGCGCGTGGAGGTTTTTGGGAAATCCGCGCACGTTGGACTGCAACACCACGGCGAAAACGCCTTCGAGCGCATGCATCGTGTGGTCGCGCGGCTACAGGACCTCAAGCATGAAGTCGAGCAGCGTAAGACCGCATGCACTATCGGCGCAGATCAAGCGCGCGAGTCCATCTTGATGCTCGGCGGCAAATCGGGCGGCGGCGCCAACTTCAATGTCGTTCCGGAAAAGTGCTGGTTCACGGTGGACAGGCGCATCAATCCGGAAGAAGACCTGGAGACGGAAAAAACACGCCTCATCGGCGTGTTGCAGGAATGCAAACGCGATGGCATTCCGATGGAATGGGAGATTTTGCAGGAAGGCCGCTCCGCGGCTTGCCCGGAAGACGAACCCCTGGGCCGCGTCTTGGCGCGCAGCGTTGAAACCTTTACCAGCGAAACGCCGCGATTTGAGATGTGTCCCGGGCTCCTCGAAACTCGTTTCTATGCCGCGCAGGGGATTCCTGCCTACGCCTACGGCCCGGGGCTTCTTTCCGTTGCGCACGGGCCAAACGAGTACGTCGACGTTAGGCGTATGGCCGCCTGCGCTGCCATCTACGCTTTGGCCGCTGTGAGAATTTTCGCCCATTGACGCTCTTCTCTCTGTTCTCACGATATTTGACAAGGAGCCGCCCGACTTCTTAACATGGAGTTTCACCCCTGAGGGGTTCTTCGCTCGTGGGGTTGTTCAAAGACCGTGCGTCTTGTTTTCTTAAACAAAAAACCATGATTACCGTCAACGAGCTTACCAAGCGGTACGCGCGCAACACGGCTGTCGACCACATCTCCTTCAATGTTGAGAGGGGGCAGATCGTCGGCTTCCTCGGCCCCAACGGCGCCGGCAAGACCACCACCATGCGGATGCTGACCTGCTTCTTGCCGCCCACTGCCGGCACGGCGACGGTCGCCGGTTTCGACGTCCTGGAACAGCCGTTGGAGGTCAAAAAACGCACCGGGTACCTTCCGGAGACGCCGCCGCTTTATCAGGAAATGCGCACGAGAGAATATTTGGAGTTTGTTGGCAAGTTGAAAGGGCTTTCGGCGGGCGAGCTGCGCAACCGCATCGAGTATGTTTCGGAGCGCTGCGCGATCGGGGACGTAAGAGAGAAGCTGCTGGGAAAACTGTCGAAAGGGTACCGGCAACGCGTCGGTCTCGCGCAAGCCATCATACACAATCCGGATGTTTTGATTTTGGACGAGCCGACAGCGGGGCTCGATCCGAAACAGATCAACGAGACCCGCGACCTGATCAAGAGTCTGGCGGGCGATCACACGATTATTTTGAGCACGCATATTCTTCCCGAGGTGGAGCAGACCTGCCAGCAGGTGATCATCATCAACAAAGGAAAACTCGTGGCCACGGACTCGGTAAACAATTTGCAGATTCGCGCTCGCGGCGCGGAATCGGTCCTGGTGGAAGTGGCCGCGCGCAACGGCGATCTCGACTCGGGCACGATTCAGAGCCGGCTCGAAAAAGTTTCCGGAGTCAGCCGCGTTCTCTTCAAAGACAAGCGCGAGAATCGGTCTATCTTCGAGGTGGAAAGCAGAAAGGACCGCTTTATTCGCGGCGAGCTGGCGCGCGCGGTGGTCGAGGCCGGCTGGGACCTCAATGAATTGCGTCCCGCGGCGGTGAGCTTGGAAGAAATCTTTCTCCAGCTCACCGGCGATCAAGCCGCCGCTCCCAAAAATGAGGCTGCGGCCAAGGGAGCAGGCAAATGAGAAACACCTTCATCATCTGGCGCAAGGAAATGCGCAGCTATTTTGTTTCCCCAGTCGCCTACCTTTTGCTGGCGATGTTCGGCGTCATCTTTGGGTTTTTCTTCTGGAACATCCTGAACTTTTTCGTCACCCGCGGCATGGAGTCGCAGATGAGCGGCGAAATGTACCCGATGAACGTCAACGAGCAGATGATTCGCCCGCTGTTGTCAAACGTCGGGGTCATCGGCCTCTTTTTCATCCCCATGATTACCATGCGCCTTTTTGCCGAGGAGAAGCGCAACGGCACGATCGAACTTCTGGCCACCTCCCCCGTTCGCGACGGCGAAGTCATCATCGGAAAATGGCTCGCGGCATTGACCCTATACGGCGGCATTTTGCTTCTTACGGCTCTGAACTTCGTTTTTCTCTTCAAATTCGGAAATCCCGACTGGAAACCGCTCGCCATCGGGTACTTGGGCCTGCTACTGCAAGCCGGGGCACTGCTGGCGGTCGGAATGTTTATTTCCACACTGACGAAAAACCAGATCATCGCTGGCGCGGCGACCTTTGGCGTGTGTCTTTTGCTCTGGGTTCTCGAGTGGGTGAGCGGAAATGATTCCTCGACCTGGGCGCAAGTCTTGTCTTATATGTCCGTGGTGAGCCACATTGGCTCGTTCTCCAAAGGCGTGCTGGATACCAAGGACGCTGTTTACTATGTCTCGCTGGCTTTTCTCGGACTCTTTTTCACCGCGCGCTCTCTCGAGTCCTTGCGCTGGAGGTCGTAAGTGAATACTGAATTGCTGAAGGCGAGGCAGACGAAGTACGCGGCGTACGTGTTCACCTACGTCCTGGTGGTTCTTGCCGTCGTGACCGTGGCCAACGTGCTCGCCAACCGCTACGTGAAAACTTACGACACGACCTCCAACAAGCGCTACAGTCTCTCTGATCAAACCGTGAAAATTGTAAAGGGACTCAAGCAGGACGCCACGATCACGTATTTCAGTCAGACCAGCCGCTTTCAAGAGGCCAAAGACAAACTGGAACAGTACGCCAACCTTTCTCCCAAGGTTCGCGTCGAGTATGTCGATCCCGACAAGAAGCCTGAAGTAGCGCGCGCCGCAGGGATCAAGAATTACGGCGCAACGATTGTCCAGATCGGCGCGAGAAAAGAAGAGGCCAAAAGCACCAGCGAAGAAGATATCACTGGTGCGTTTATCCGCGACCTCAAGAACACTACGCGCACAGTTTGTTTCGTGGCCGGGAGCGGCGAACACCAGATCGAGGACACGGATCGTAGCGGCTATTCGCGCTTCAAAGACTTGCTCGGAAAAGACAACTACGAGGCCAAATCCGTCAGTTTGCTGCAGAAGGCCGAGGTCCCGAACGAGTGCACGGTTGTCGTCGTAGGCGGACCCAGCGGCGATTATCAGCAGCCGGAAGTCGATGCGCTCAAAAAATACGTAGAAGATGGTGGGCGCGCATTATTTCTGCTCGATCCGCCCCTGAAAATGGGCCGCTCGGAAATTGCCGACAACAATGCGCTTTCAACTCTTCTCCAGGGCTGGGGTGTAACGCCGAATAAGGATTTGATTCTGGATCTGAATCCGATTGGACAGCTCGCCGGACTCGGGCCGCAGGTAGCGCTGGTGACGCGCTACGATTCGCATCCGATCGTGCGCGAGATGAAAGGTTCCCGCGCTCGCTCGAAACGAAGAACGGCGACAAAACGACCGTCGAGAAAATGTTTGATTCTTCCGAGAGCAGCCTGTCCACGGCGAAGCTCGATTCCCCTAAAATTGACCCCAGCGACCCAAAAAACAAGAAAGGACCAATGACCATCGCCGCCGCGGGAACTTATAACACCGGCAAGCAAAACTCACAGGGACGATTCGTTGTGATAGGCAGCTCCTCCTGGGCGGCGAATTCCTTCCTCACCTTCAACGGCAACCGCGACCTGGCCTTGAACACCATGAACTGGCTCTCCTCGGATGAAGATCTCATTTCCATCCGCCCGAAGGACAGAGATGACCGGCGGATCACCATGACCCAGGCTCAGTTGCGCTGGGTGATCATCACTAGCCAGTTTTTATTTCCCCTCGCCGTCATTCTGGCCGGGATTACCGTCTGGTGGCGGAGAAGATAGAACGCGCGTCCATGGCCGCTTTTACCGGCTCGGATGAATTTCGGGAACGATCATCATGAAGAGCAACAATTTACTAATCGCCGCTGCGGTGCTGGCGGCGCTTACCGCAACGCTTTACTGGTCGAACCACCGCAAGCCGGTGGAGAACAACGCGAAAGTTTCTGCGGACGCGCCGCCCAAAATTCTTTCTCTGAAGCAAGAAGACATCTCCAGAATTGAAATCAAGAAGAGGGGCGGGGAAGAACTCGCGCTTGCGAAAGATGCCGCAGGCAAATGGCAAATCACTTCGCCAAAATCGTACGGGGCGGATCAGGATTCCGTTTCGAGCATGCTTTATACCCTGTCCGCGCTCAACTCCGACCGCTTGATCGAAGAAAAAGCCGGTAACCTCGAAACTTACGGTTTGCGTCAGCCCGCCGTCGAAGTGGACGTCACGGAAAAGAACAACAAAACGAATAAGCTGTTGATCGGCGACGATACGCCGGCGGGTAACGCGGTCTACGCGGCGCTCGCGGACGACCCGCGCGTGTTTACCGTGGCGAGCTATAGTAAGAGCAGCATCGACAAGAGTGTGAAAGACTTGCGCGACAAACGGCTGCTCACGTTTGAATCCGACAAGCTCAGCCGCGTCGAGTTGCTCGCCAAAAAGCAGGCCATCGAGTTCGGCCGCAACAAAGATCAGTGGCAAATCGTGAAGCCCAAGCCGCTGCGCGCGGACGATTCTCAAGTCGAGGAACTCATTCGTAAGCTCAAGGACGCGAAAATGGACTTGAGCGGATCAGAACAGGACGCGAAAAAAGCCGCTGCGGCCTTCACTTCTGGCGCTCTGGTGGGCACGGCGAAAGTTACGGATGCCGCGGGAACTCAGGAATTGCAAGTTCGTAAGAGCAAAGACGACTACTACGCGAAGTCGAGCACCGTCGAGGGCGTGTTCAAGATTTCGAGTGACCTCGGGAAGTCGCTCGATAAGAGCGTGGACGATTTCCGGACCAAGAAGATGTTCGACCTTGGGTTTGCCGAACCGGAAAAAATCGAGATTCACGACGGGTCGAAGGCCTATTACCTGACGAAGGGCGGCGAGGACTGGTGGTCTGACGGCAAGAAAATGGATACGGCGAGCGTTTATCCGGTTCTTGAAAAAGTGAGAGACCTGTCCGCAAGCAAGTTTGTCGAATCCGGTTTCACTGCCCCGGTGGTTGAAATCACCGTGAATTCCAACGCCGGTAAACGCATCGAGAAGGTGCTCATCGCTAAGGAGGGCGATCATTTTGTCGCCAAGCGCGAGAATGAGCCCGCGTTGTATCAGCTCGATTCCAACTCCGTGAGCGACCTGCAGAAAGCTGCGGCTGAAGTGAAGCTCGCACCCCCTCCCGAAGCAAAACCGGCAAAGGGCAGGAAATAGGCGGCGGGATTGGCCCTTTCCAGTAATGGGGCGGACTCCGGCGCACGAGACTTTTTGCACCGCGGGAAAAACCGCAGTCCTGAAGGCTAAGCTAGATTTGCCCCTTTGATTTGTGGTGACGATGCCGGGAGGTTTGTTGAGCAGCAGATAGATTCTCTGGGCGGCGGCAACGGGTTTGCCATCGACTTCGATTTTGTCCTTGCCGATGTGTACGGGGGTCTCCGGGTTCTTTCGAATCGCGCCATTCAAAACACGGGCCGCGCGTATGAGACCAGCGGCGCGGGCACGCGAGCAAAAGCCCAGCTTGGAAAGCGCGCGAGCTAACCCGATCTTTCTTTCGAGCTTTTCCGGCGGGCGCTGGGACTTTGTTGGGCGGCTCACAGCAAGAATTTAAGCGCGTTTCGTCGCGACTGTCCTTTAAGACCGATTAGTTCTTGGAAGTTGCCGGGGGAACGCCGGGGTGAGTGACGGGGCCGAAGCGCGCGGCCAGCCACGCGCGGGCTTCTTCCGGATGATAGTGGAAAGGGCCCATCCCGCCGCGATACGCGATGCGGCCGGTTTCGTCGATGATGTAGATGCGTTCGGGCCAGGCGGCGTAGATGTCGTTGGCGGCGTTGTTTACGTCGTCGATGCCGAGCGGCAGTGGATAGTGAAAGCGCTTGATGAAATCGTTGGCGATGGCCACGCGCTGCTCCAGGTTTTTCGGCTGAGCGTAACAGACGTCTTCTTTCACGTTGGATTTCATCTGCCATTCATCGGCGGGATGCGCTTCGCGCACGTACACGGTTAAGAAGTCGGCGTGCTCTTTGTAATCGTTGTAGATGTCAACCACGTCACCGACGTGGCGGCGGAAGGGCGGTCAGGTGTAACTGCCGAAAATGAGAACGAGCGGCTTGGCGCCGGTGCGTTCGCGGATGTGGAAACGGTTCGCGCCGTCGAGAGCCACGAGGCGGGCGTCGGGCGCGTCATCGCCGACGCGCAAGTTCCCGCGGTGCATGTGCGGCAACGCGTAACGCACCATTCCGTAAACGTCGCGCGGGCTTCCAGCCATCACGCAGAGTGCTATGAAAGTCAGCAGGAGCAGCGCTGAGAATCCTCCAATCACCCACTTCAAGATTCGCTTCAAGTGCGTTTTCTCTCCACAGATCCGCTCCTTGCAGAAGCCCTGAAATCGTCAGCAGGCAGTGGATCAGTTTGAAGTTTCTTCTTGGACTTCACCCTTCCTGCTCTGAGAACACCGTCTCCTCAGGCACATCCGTGTAGCTCTCGAAGTGGATTCTATACCCGTCCGGGTCCGACAGGGAGGTGACCCACATCCCGTTGCCGACGAAGGGTCTCGAGGCCTTAATCCCCCGCAGGGCGCCCTCGCGGTAGATCGCCAGGGCGTCTTCACAGATGAAGCAAACCGATACGCCAACACCTACTTTCCCTTCGGGCGCCCAGGAATCGTACCCTTCCTTCCGGAACTCTTGCAGCATCAGGGCCGCGCCGCCGCGCTGAAGCCAGCACCAGCGAAGCTTGCCCTCGTCTATCCATTTCTTGGTCATCTCGAAACCCAGTCCACCGACGTAGTAGCGGACGGACTCTTCGATGTTCGACACCATGAAAAACGGCACGGCCTGCTTGACGTTCGCTTCGGTCTTCGTTTCGACGTTCATGGTTCGAGCTCCAACGGAATGAATTTATGTCAAGCGCGGGCTTCGTCGATCATTTCTTCCCAAATGCCTTTGGATTTCAGAATCAGCTCGACGACTTCGCGGATGGCGCCGCGCCCGGCGTGAGCTTTGGTCACGTAATGCGCTGCCAGCTTCACTTCCAAAACGGCATCACCAACCGAGACCGCGAGTCCGACGCGGCGCATGATGGGCAAGTCCGGCAGATCGTCACCGACGTAGGCAACTGCGGACTCGTCCAAGCCGGTTTTCTTGAGGATTTCTTCGAAGGCCGGGATTTTCTGCGGTTGTTTCTGATAGATGAATTCCATCTTCATTTCGCGCGCGCGGCGAAGGAGGGCCGGGCTTTCGCGTCCCGTGATGCAGCCGGTGCGGATGCCTGCGGTGTGCGCGAGCGTCAAGCCCTGGCCGTCGTGGGCATCGAAGGATTTGATTTCGAGCGCGGAGCCGTCGGGCTGCGAGAGAAGAGACACGGAGCCGTCCGTCATGGTGCCGTCAACGTCCATTAAAAGCAGTTGAATCTTTTTTGCGCGCTTCGCGACGCCGGCCGGGATTTTCCTTGAACGATTGGGCAACAAGTTCTTCTCCTGTTTCGATGCCGTTTGAAGGCGGCAGACTAATCTCGTTGCGCATCACAAATCGCCGGCCAGACGCTGGCGTTACATTAATTCTAGCGTCCAGAGATCATGCAGATGCACGACGCCGAGAACGCCGCGGGCCTCGTCGACCACAACGACGGAAGTGATCTTGCGCTTCTCCATAAGGTTGAGCGCCTCGCTGGCCAGGACGTGAGGACCAATCGTCTGCGGATTGCGCGTCATAGCGGTCTCGGCGGTCATTTCCAGGGTTGCGCCGCGATGCTTTTCCATCAGGCGGCGCAGATCGCCATCGGTGAGGATGCCTGCGAGGCGGCCATCGGGCTCCAGAACCGTGGTCATGCCGAGGCCTTTGCGGCTCATTTCGTGAATGACGTCTGGCATCGGGGTGTTTCTCGAGACTCGGGGAAGAGCATCGCCAGCGTGCATCTTATGCTCGACGCGGAGAAGTTTTTGGCCGAGACGCCCTGCGGGATGAAGCGCGGCGAAATCATCGGGGCGGAAGCCACGCCGTTCGAGAAGCGAGACCGCGAGAGCGTCGCCGACGGCCATGGCGACGGTGGTGCTCGCGGTGGGCGCGAGATTGAGCGAGCAAGCTTCCTCGCGGACGCTGACGTCGAGCGCGACGTCGCTAGCTTCGGCAAGAGTGGAGGAAGTCTTGCCGGTCAGCGTGACGAGAGGAACATCCAGGCGCTTGAGGGCTTCGAGGAGGCTGATGATTTCTTCGGTTTCGCCGCCGTAGGAGACAGCGAGCATCGCGTCACCGCGCGCGAGCATGCCCAGATCGCCATGCAAAGCTTCCGCCGGATGCAGAAAAAAGGACGGTGTGCCGGTGCTCGAAAGCGTGGCGGAAACTTTTCGCGCGATCAGGCCGGACTTGCCCATGCCGGTGACGACGACACGGCCTTTGCAGGCGAAGAGAATATCAACGGCTTTCACAAAGGTGGCGTCGAGCCGCGCGAGGACGTCCTGGATGGCCTGCGATTCGATTTTGAGCACACGGCGCGCGGTGTCCAGGCTCATTGCACGCTCCAGCGGCGGACGACCGTTGAAAGTTCCTTCAAGCGCTTGAGAAGGGCAGGGAGTTGCGCAAGCGGAAGCGCATTGGGGCCGTCGGAAAGCGCAGCGGCGGGATTGTCGTGCGTTTCGAGGAAAATGCCGTCGACCCCGGCGGCAACTCCAGCGCGGGCGAGCGGCTCGATGAATTCGGGCTGGCCGCCGCTGGCGTGGCCCTGCCCCCCGGGGAGCTGCACGGAATGCGTGACGTCGAAGACCACGGGGTAGCCGAGCTTTTGAAGAATAGGGAAGGAACGCATGTCGACGACGAGATTTTGATAACCAAAAGATGCGCCGCGCTCGGTGAGGAGGATATGGGTGTTTCCCGTGCTGGCGACTTTTTCCGCGACATTGGACATGTCCCACGGGGAAAGGAACTGCGCCTTTTTGATGTTGACGATGCGGCCGGTTTTGGCGGCGGCGAGAAGCAAATCCGTTTGCCTGGAAAGGAATGCGGGAATCTGGAGCACGTCGCAGACTTCGGCGG
>WNFO01004847.1_pt1 | contig 11659 bp, 7 predicted proteins | sample 5400251 | NCBI WGS metagenome assembly WNFO01 (sample SAMN13153354, study PRJNA577476) | soil metagenome | isolation source: 100 cm saprolite under Madrone tree | place: USA:California | collected 2016-06-14
CAACCGATCAAGCCCGGCTATCTCGGGGTGCTCGGCCGGATCACACCGGAGAAGGGGGTTGATCGGGCAATCAAGATAGCGACGCGATGCGGCATACCGCTCAGGATCGCCGCGAAGGTCGATCGGGCCGATCAGGAATATTACGATGAAATCATTCGCCCGCTGATCGAGCGTAATCCGCTCGTCGAATATATCGGCGAGATCGGCGACCCCGAAAAATCGGATTTCCTGAGCGGCGCGATCGGACTGTTGGTCCCGATCGACTGGCCGGAGCCGTTCGGCCTCGTCATGATCGAAGCGATGGCGTGCGGCACCCCTGTCATTGCCTACAATCGCGGTTCGGTCGCGGAGATCGTCGACGACGGGCTGACCGGTTTCGTCGTGGAGGATGAAATCAGCGCGGTCGCCGCGGTCGATCTCCTTTCCGCCTTGAGCAGAGATGCGATTCGAAAGCAGTTCGAGGCGAGATTCACCGCGCGCCGCATGGCGCTCGACTATCTCGCCGCCTATCGGAGCCTGATGGAGGCCGCGGAGCCACGTATCAAGCTGGTGAGCAGCGCGGAATAGCAGGCCCCAACGGGTTGGCGCGACGGGTTTGGAGCGCAATCTCTTAAGGTCGTCCCCGCGAAAGCGGGGACCCATACGCCGTGCCGTCGATGATCCGGGCGGTGTCAATATCCTTGCTGCAGCACCGCGCCGCCCCAATGACCGCCTGGGGTTATGGGTCCCCGCTTTCGCGCCGCTTTCGCGGGGACGACACATGAGGATTCAATTTTCAAACAGCCAAGACAAACCGTCATTGCGAGCCAACGGGTCGGCGCAAGGCGCCGCCCGATGACAGGCTCCGCGAAGCAATCCATCTTGCCGCACAAGGAAAGAATGGATTGCTTCGTCGCTTCGCTCCTCGCAATGACGTCGCAACAATTTCAGATACGACTCCGCATTCCCGCGGCGCGAGGCGCCCGAGTGGTGCATGAACTGTTCGCCCCGAAAAATAACGAGGGCGTGGGGAATGCCGGGTGCCCAATGCACCCGCAGCCTCGCGTGCAATTGGTAAGGTAAGCACACGAGCGTAGTCACCACAGGTCCACCGGATTCACCCGGCATTCCCGCACGCAATGGTTTTAACGGCTATTTCGTGCTCTCCCCGGCGACGAATTCGTCTTGCCACCGTCGTCCGCGGATTAAGGTTTTGTCTGCCCGGTTGGGCCGACTAGCCTCCGCGAACTTAACACCAGCAACGGGTGCCAGAACCACACGGCTTCACCGTCCGCTCAAGCGCCGATCATCTTGCACGCCGCAAACCGCTCACGAGGTTCATCTCGCCCTGCGACTGCCATTGCGCGCCTGACGCTCTTGCGTCCACCGCATCCCGCCCCGCGTCCGTGACGATCGCGATACGCCCCTCCTTGGGGACGAGACGGCTGGGGATATGCAGCTGATTTGGGTCAGGCAGGAACGGAAATATTTTTTCAATCGCACATTGACGAAGCCTTGGTGTAGTCGCGACGTGGCCAGCCGCTAATCCTAGTGGCGTTGCACGGCGCCGCGAGACCGGGTTGGCGCGTAGCCCCGTGCCGGCCCGGATTTCGCTTCGCTCCATCCGGGCTACCCGGGACCCTTTCCTGGCTCGATGCGGAGCCTGTCATCGGGCCGCACTTTGCGCGGACCCCGTTGGCATCGCCCTTGAATGACAGCTCCTAACTCACCGGCGTCCGCTTTGGCTCCACGATCTCGAACATGCGCGGAAATTCGTCCATCAGCGCCATCAACTCGGCAAGGCGCATTGGATTGCCGGTGAATTTGATCTTGCCGCTTGCGACCGCTTCCGGAAACGAGGTCTGTTTCGCGATCACCTCGTCAAGCGTGCCGCGCGGAAGCGTGAAGCTGGCATCCGCCGCGGCGGCCTGCGCGCCGGCGATATGAGTCAGCGCGCAGTTCTCGAGCGTGAGAATAAAAGTCTCGTTGGTGTCGGTAAAGCTCCAGTTGAGCACGATGTGCTTGCCTTCGGCCTTGGGACCATTGAGGCGAACTCCCAGCACGTCCCACAGCTGCTCGGTGCGCAATGCGGCGAGCGTCTCGCGCGGCATCGGCGGCCGCGGCGGCGCCTTGGGCATGCCCTGCCGCAACTCCTGCGCGCCGAACAGATAGGCGTTGCGCCAGGTCGCGCTCTCCGCCGAATATCCGAGTTGCTCGAAGGTATCCGCAAGCAGCGCGCGGGCCGATTGATTGTCGGGCTCGGCGAACACCAGATGGCTGACGGCCTGCGCGACGAAACGAAATTCGCCCTTGGCGAAATCCTTGGCCGCACACGCAAGGATCGCGTCGGCCCCGCCCATGTATTCGACATATTTCTTGCCGGCCTCGACCGGCGGAAGTGGATCGAGATTGACGGGATTGGCGTCGTACCAGCCGAGATATTTTTGATAGATCGCCTTCACATTGTGCCGGATGTGGCCGTAATAGCCACGTGCGTGCCAGGCGCCCTCGAGGCTCGCCGGCAGTTTTATCGTCTCCGCGATCTCGGTGGCCCCCAGCCCGTGATTCATCAACCGGATGGTCTGGTCGTGGGCGAACTTATAGAGATCGCGCTGCTGGCGGATCATGCTGTCGATGCGCTCCTGACCCCAGACCGGCCAGTGATGCTGGCCGCACATCGCCTCGGCCTTTCCGCCCCACATCTGCGAGGCTTCGCCCAGATATTTCGACCAGGCGAGCGCATCGCGCACCTCGGCGCCGCGGAACGGCAGCAGGTTGTGGAAATTGTGGGTGCAGTTTTCCGCGAGGTTCAGGAGCTTGTAGCGCGGGATGAAGAAATGCATCTCCGCCGGCGCTTCGCTGTTCGGCGCCATCTGGAATTCGAATTCGAGGCCGTCGATGGTGCGTTTGTCACCTGTCGCCATGATGAGATCGGTCGGACGCAACAGGGCCACCGAGCCCGCGGCCATCGACTTGCCAAGGCCGCAATCGACCTGTCCGCGCGAGCCCCTGGCCAGGAACGGCCCGAACTGATATTGAGCGCGCCGCAGCATTGCGGGGCCAGCGATGATGTTTTCCGAAACCGCATGCTCCATGAACAGATAGGGCGCGATGATCGGGACCTTGCCGCTCGCCATCGTCTCATCATCGAGCACCCCGCGCGCGCCACCCCAATGGTCGGTATGGGTGTGGGTGAAGATCACGGCGGCCACCGGGCGTCGGCCGCGATGTTTGAAATAGAGCTCCATCGCGGCGCGGGCACCTTCGATCGAGGTCAGTGTATCCACCACGATGACGCCGTGCTCACCCTCGATCAGCGTCATGTTGGCGATATCGAGCCCGCGCACCTGATAGACGCCAGGCACCACCTCGAAAAGCCCATGGTTCATGTTGAGCCGCGACTGCCGCCACAGACTTGGATCGACGGTCGGGGGAGCCTGCGCGTCGGAAAGGAAACTGTAGGGCTCGAGGCTCCAGACCACCCTGCCCTGCGCGGAAGTGATCCGGGCATTTTCCAGCGTGCCGAGAAAGCCGCGCGAGGCGTCGTCGAAATCGCTGGTATCGGAGAACGGCAGCGTCTTCAGGGTCGCCGCATGCCGCGCGACAACCGATGCCGAGGCTTCCTTCGGAGCTTCGCTGGTGCCTGTTTGGCTCATGTTGTCCTCCCCTCGCTTGTCGCAAAAATTGAACTCGAAAACGCCAGCTCACGATGGATGCGCCGCAATGCCGCTGAACGAACTCGCGGCGCTCATGAAGGCGGACCATGAGAAGCTGACATCGGTGGTCAAGGCCTCGGGCATGACGCCGCAATGAAAGGGCGTCTTACTGCGAAGCCTGAATTGAGCGCAGCGCTCCAGCTTTCCGCCAGATCGAAACCTACTGCATGCCAAGCACGGCCGGAAGCCAAAGAGACAGGCCGGACCAATAGGTCACGATCACCAGAAACACCAGCATGGTAAGGAGCCATGGCCATACCGCGATGGTCAACTCGGTGATCCCCATTTTGGCGATGCCTGAAGCGACATAGAGGTTCAATCCGACGGGCGGATGACACAGTCCGACTTCCATATTGACCGTCATGAGGATGCCGAAGTGAATGGGATCGATGCCAAGTTTTACCGCAACGGGAAAAAGAATTGGCGCCATGATCAGAATGATGGACGACGGCTCCATCACATTGCCGGCCAGTAATAGCAGCAAGTTAACAACGAGAAGGAAGCCGACCCAGCCGAATCCCTGATCGATCATCCATTGCGCCAGCGCGTGCGGGACATTCTCGTAGGTCATCAGGAACGAGAACAGCACGGCGTTGGTGATGATGTAGAGCAGCATGGCGCTGAGATTCGCAGATGACAGCAGCACCCTCGGCACGTCCCGAAGCTTCAAATCCTTGTAGATGAAAACCGCGACGACAAAGGCATAGACCGCGCTGACAGCGGCGGCTTCGGTTGGGGTAAAGAGCCCGCTGTAAATGCCGCCGATCACGATGACGATCAGCAGAAGGCCCCAGATCGAATTGCGGAAGGCATCAAAGCGTTCGGCGAACGTCGCTTTCAGCAGGCGCGGATAGTCGTTGCGCCAGGCGCGGTACCATGTGGTCATGCCCAGCAAGGTCGCGAGCGCAATGCCCGGCACAATGCCGGCAATGAACAGTTTTCCGACCGAGGTATTGGTCGAGACCGCAAACAGCACCATCGGGATCGACGGTGGGATAAGAATGCCAAGCGAGCCCGACGTGGTTATGACGCCGGCGCCGAAGCGTTTCGGAAATCCCTGCGCCACCATCGCCGGCAGGATCACCGATCCGATCGCGACGACCGTCGCCGGCGACGAGCCGGAAATCGCGGCGAACAAGGCGCACGCCAGCACGGCAGCCAGCGCCAGGCCGCCATACCAATGGCCGACCATTGCGGTTGCAAATGCAATCATGCGGCGGGCGACGCCGCCGTGGGTAAGGAAAGTACCGGCGAGAATGAAGAACGGGATCGCCATGATCTCGAAATTTTCGATGCCCGTGAAAAGCTTCAACGCAACCGATTCCGTTCGCACGTCGGTTAACGTGAACATGAAGCTCAAGACTGTCAGCCCAAGCGCGATCGAGATCGGCATACCCGTCAGCATCAGCGAAAGCAGCAGAGCGAAGACGATCGCCACCCGCACACCCTGCGGCAGCTCGACAAGTCCGCCGCCGTGGGCGAAGCAGACCGCCACGATCAGGAGCGGCAGCAGGATGATGATCCAGCCCAGCAGGCTATTTTCCTGCTTTGCTGCCTCGCGCGAGGCGACCGCGGCCGGGTGCAGCGTATCGACTTCGACGCCGTCGATATGAGCAGCGTTGTGATGCGGAAGGTCGCCGGTCCGGTAAAACGACCAGGCGACCTGGAGAAAGCGGAAGCACATCAGCCCCGAGCCGAGCGGGATGGCAAGGTAGACGATCCACATCGGCGCTTCGAGATCATTGGACTGCTGGCCGGTGTGCCACATCTGGCTGACGAAAGAAGCGCCGAAGCCCGCGACGATGCTGGTGAACAAAGCGCCGCACAGCAAGCTGAAGGTGATCACGCGTCGGCGAGAGTCCGCTGGCAAAATATTGACCAGCACATCGACGCCGACATGGATGCCGGTGCGCACACCATAGGCTGCGCCGAACTTCGCCATCCAGATCAACATGTAAATGCAGAGCTCTTGCGCCCATGACACATCCACGGCGGCAAGCCACAGGAATATGGCTTTCAGAAACGCCGCAAGAAGAGTGAAGCCGTGCGCGGTCGCCCACTTGGAGAGATCGATTGACAATCCCGTGCCGTAGCGATGCAGGACCGCGAGAAAAATCAGCACCGTCGCGGTGGCGATGAGCGTGGCGATCAGCCATTCCTCAAGATGATCGAGCGCACGCGACAGCACATTCCCCCATGGAAACAGCCTGGACCGGGAGCGCGTACGACCCCGGTCGCTTACTATGGTCCGGTCGGAGCTAATCTGGGTCAATTCATCTCAATGTGGAGTTCTTTGGCGACGAGATCGAGCACTTCACCGCCGACGCGGCCCCTTGCCCACTTGTAGGTCGGCTGCATCGCCGCCTGCCAGGCCTTGCGCTGGTCGCCCGTCAAATAGTGCAACGTCACCTCGCCAGACTTCTTGATCTCGGCGAGCGCATCCTCGTTTTCCTTGATCGCAATCGAGTTGGTATAGTCGGTCGCCTCTGCCATCGCCCTGTCGAGCTGGGTGCGGATATCCGGCGGCAATCCATTCCAGAATTTTGAGTTCACGATCACGGCGTATTGCAAGTGAGCGTGATAGGAGACCGTGATGTCCTTCTGCACTTCATAAAACTTCTGCGTCCAATAATTGGAAGGGGTATTCTCGCAGGCGTCCACGACGCCGGTCTGCAGGGCTTGATACACTTCCGAGAACGCCATGATCTGTGGAATCGACCCGATGTCACGGAAATACCGATCGGCAATCTTGGATCCGGAGATGCGGACCTTGAGCCCCTGGAAATCGGCCGGCGTCAGTAATGGACGGTTGGCCGAGGTCATGTGAAAACCGTTGGTCCAGTAAGCGAGGCCGCTGATGCCCTTGGACTCGAGCTTGTCGAACAGCCACTTGCCGACCGGTCCCTTCATGGCCTTGTCGTAGGTTGCTTCATCCTTGAACAGCCATGGCAAATCGAGCGCCTCGAACTCCTTGACGCCAAGCGGAGCAAATTTCGCGGTCGACGGCGCAAGTATCTGCACCGAGCCGAGCTGCAGGGCCTCGATCTCTTCCTTGTCCTTGAACAACTGCGAGTTCGGGTAGACCTCGATCCTGACCTTGCCGTCGGTATATTTCTCGGCGAGCTCCTTGAATTTGAGCGCGCCCTTTCCCTTCGGCGTGTCGTTGGCGACAACGTGGCTGAATTTGATGATGATCGGGCTCTGCGCCAGGGCGGCTGGAACCATGAACACGGCGGCCGCGACGCCTGCGAGAATCAACTTGCGCATGAACTCCCCTCCCAATTTGCCCGGAAACCGATTTTTCTGTTTTTTTCCGCCCTTTAGTAGTGGCAGCAAACCGTGACGCGAACAACTAGACCTAAGCCGAATTGGCGAACTCTTACGTCAGGCCGAATGACGGTTGTATAGGCGGATTTTTCACCTGACTCCAGCCTGCGCGTTGACGCAGTCCCGGAGTGCGAGGGCATCAGGCTTTGCGCTGGGCCACGATGAACAATCGGCGAAACGGGAAAAGCGTTTGCCCTAAGGAATTCTGCGGGTAGGCTTTCGCGATGCGCTCGCCGTAAGCGGCCTCGAAGGCTGCTTTTTCCGGGCCTTGCAGGGCATCCAAATATCGCGTCAGCCAGGTGCCCTTGGTCCATTCCTTGACCGGATTCTCGCCTTCCAGAACCTGCAGGTACTCGGTCTCCCAGATATCGATTGTTTCGGCGCGCGATGCCAGCAGGCCATGATAAAATTCCGGCTCCTGGACCGGCGGTGGCGTCACGAGATGCTCTAGCTTACTGCGCCACGGTCCGTTGAGGGCGGTCTCCGCGATCAAAAGATGCGAGGGCGCGCCGAAATTGCGCGGCATCTGCACGGCGAGGATACCGCCCGGCTCGATCTTTTCCATCAACGATGGAAACAAACCGGCATGATCGGGAAGCCAGTGCAGCGCCGCATTCGAGTAGATCAGATCAAGCTTGTGCGCCGGATGCCAGGACCCCAAATCCTGATGCAGCCATTCGATCTCAGGCGCGGCCTTCTTCCCGGCGGCGACCATTTCGGCCGAGCCTTCGACGCCGACGACAGCGGCGTCGGGCCATCTTTGCTTGATCAATTTGGTGACGTTGCCGGCCCCGGCGCCAAGGTCAGCAATGCTCTGTACCCGGAAATCGGGAATCCGAATCAGAAGATCGACAGCAGGCCTTAATCGATGGCCGGAAAATTTCAGATACTGCTGCGGATTCCATAACATCGCTCAGACCTTCTTAATTTTTTCCTTGAACGGCCGGAGGGGTATTACACTTGTGGCCTGGCGATCAGGTAGACCGGATCACCTTAACATGCGTGCATGCCGTTCACAGAAAGAAAGTCAAACATGGACCTCGATCTCAAATCCAAGACTGCCGTTGTGACCGGAGCCAGTATCGGGATTGGCCGCGCCATAGCCAAGGCACTCGCGCTGGAAGGAGCGCGCGTCGTCGCGGTAGCCAGGCGGAAAGATCTGCTTGAGAAGCTCGCGCAAGAGGTCGAAGCGGAGGGAGGCGCTGCCATCACCCCCGTCACGCAAGATCTCATGCAGGAGGATGCCGCAAAGAAGCTCGCGGCAGCCGCTCTCGCCGCACTAGGTCACGTCGATATCCTGGTCAACAACGCAGGTGGCAGTCGGCCGCTACCGGTGGATGCGCCCGATAGCGATTGGGATGAAGCTATTGCCCTGAATTTTACCCGTTACCGGCAAGTCACCCACGCCCTGTTGCCGCAAATGATTGAACGCCGATGGGGACGCATCATCAACATAACCGGGAAATCCGAACCCGAGGGACTCAATGCTGCGTTTGCGGCGAAGGCCGCGGTTCACGCCTGGGCCAAGGGACTATCGCGCGAGATTGGAAAGCACGGCATCACCGTCAATTGCATTCCGCCTGGCCGCATCATGAGTGAGCAAATCCGCCGTAACTATCCTGAAGACTATCGAAAGCAGTTTGCCGAGGAAGAGATCCCGGTGGGCTATTGGGGGGAACCCGAGGATCTCGCCGCCCTTGCCGTATTCCTCGCCTCGCCGCAAGCGCGCTACATTACCGGTACGGTCATTCCCGTCGATGGCGGCCTTCGCCGCTATCAATTCTAGAAAGGCCGGCCGGTTCGAACACCCGCCGCAGACGCGGTTGCTATATCCGATTGCAGAATTTCCACGATGGCCCGGCCGGTCGCGGCCATCATGGCGTCATCATGGCGAGCTGCAACGGAACCCACAAGGCTGCGACGCGCCGACGAATGCCTCAGCGCCGCTGCGCGTGATCTCTATGCGCCGGCCCCCCTGTCCGTTCAAAGCGTTTTCCCCTCGCCGGCGGACCGGCCTTATTCGTTATTGTCATGGCCGCATTGCATCCCAAGCCTAGGTGATCGCGGCAAGGCCGAAAAGGTAGCAGAAAGTCGCGCGTCCGGCGGGTAACGCCGAAGCAAATCAATTATTCCCTTCTCTGCAAACGCAAAATCTTGATTTGAGCGGCTCAAATTTTCGATCCATGCGTTTCCCCTTCAAGGGCTGGGGTTCAAGTCCATCAAGGGGACCAACGATGAACCTCATCATCAATGGCAAAGCTTTCGACGTGGATGTCGAGCCGGATACGCCGCTGCTTTGGGCGATCCGGGAAAATATCGGCCTGACCGGCACCAAATACGGTTGCGGCATAGCACAATGCGGGGCCTGCACGGTCCATGTCGACGGCGTTGCGATGCGCTCCTGTGGCGTGTTGGTCAGCGAAGCCAGCGGCAAGCAGATTACCACGATCGAAGGTCTGGCCGCCGACGGCGTGCTGCACAAAGTCCAGCAAGCCTGGATCGACAACGACGTTCCGCAATGCGGATATTGTCAGACCGGAATGATCATGGCGGTGGCTGCGCTTCTCAAGGAGAAGCCGAAGCCGACCGACAAGGACATCGACGAATCCGTCACCAATATCTGCCGCTGCGGCACCTTCCAGCAGGTGCGCGAGGCAATCCACGCCGCCGCGAACGTTTGAGGAGGCAGCCATGAACCATATGCCCACCCTCAACCGCCGCGCCTTTGTCATCGGCACCGCCGCGGTCGGCACCGGCCTCGCGATCGGCCTCGATATTCCCTTCGGTGGTCCAACCGTCGTGCGTGCCGCCGACGGCTCTCCGGAAGTCAACGCCTGGGTCGTGGTCCGGCCCGACGATACCGTCGTCATTCGCATCGCGCGCTCGGAAATGGGCCAAGGCACGCTCACCGGTCTTGCTCAACTCGTCGCCGAAGAACTTGAATGCGATTGGTCGAAAGTCACGACCGAATATCCGACGCCGGGCCAGAGCGTGGCCCGCAAGCGCCCATGGGGCGACTTTTCCACCGGCGGCAGCCGCGGCATCAGAGCCTCGCACGAATATGTGCGCAAGGGTGGCGCCACCGCGCGCGCGATGCTGATCCAGGCCGCGGCGAATCAATGGAAGGTACCGGCTTCGGAATGCGGCGCCGCCAACAGCGTGATCACGCACCCGCCGTCGGGACGCACCACGACCTTTGGCAAGGTGGCCGAAGCCGCAGCGAGGCTCGAGCCGCCAGCCGACGTCAAGCTAAAGGATCCGAAGGACTGGAAGCTCGTCGGCAAAGGCGTCAAACGCCTCGATACCGCTGACAAGACCACCGGCAAGATGACCTACGGCATCGATGTCAAAATGCCGGGAATGCTCAATGCCGCGATCAAGGCTTGCCCGGTGTTCGGCGGCAAGTTGAAAAGCTTCGACGAAGCCAAGATCACGAACATGAAGGGCGTCAAGAAGATCGTGAAGGTCGGCGACAGCGCGGTGGCGGTCGTTGCCGACACCTGGTGGCACGCCAAGACCGCGCTCGAGGCCTTGCCGATCGTTTGGGACGAAGGCGACAACGCCAAGGTTTCGAGCGCATCGATCGCCAAATGGCTTGAGGAAGGTCTTGATCCCGCGCAGCCGGCCTTTATCGGCAATCAGAACGGCGAGGCGAAAGCCGCCGTCGCGAGCGCCGCCAAGAAGGTCGAGGCGGCTTATAACTATCCCTACCAGAACCACGCCGCGATGGAGCCGCTGAATGCCACAGCGATCTATACCGCGGATAGATGCGAGGTCTGGTGCGGAACGCAAAACGGCGAGGCCGCTTTCGCCGCGGTGCTGGAAGCATCCGGTCTACCGGCCGACAAATGCGATGTTCACAAGCAGATCCTCGGCGGCGGTTTTGGCCGTCGCGGCCAGACCGACTATGTCCGGCAGGCGGTCGCCATTGCCAGGCAAATGCCGGGCACCCCGATCAAACTGTTGTGGTCGCGCGAAGAGGACATGCAGCACGGCAAGTATCATCCGATCACGCAATGCAGATTGACCGGTGCCTTCGATGCCGACAACAATCTGACCGCGTTGCAAATCCGGTTGTCGGGGCAGTCCATCCTGTTCAGCCTGCGCCCTGAAGCATTGGTCAACGGCATGGACCCCGCCGCATTCCAGGGCCTCAATGCGAGCGGCGATGCTGCGATTGGATATTCGGTTCCCAATCTCCTGATCGAGCATTCGATGCGCAATCCCCCCATCCCGCCAGGTTTCTGGCGCGGCGTGAACGTCAATCACAACGCGATCTATCTCGAATGCTTCATGGACGAACTGGCGCATTCGGTCGGCCAGGATCCGCTCGAGTTCCGGCGCAAGCTGATGACGAAGCATCCGAAGCACCTTGCGGTACTCAACGCCGTTGCCGACAAGATCGGCTGGAGCAAACCGGCGCCGCAAGGTGTCTATTGCGGCATCGCGCAACACATGGGCTACGGCAGTTATGTCGCCGGCGCGGCGGAAATCTCGATTACCGATGGCAACAAGATCAAGGTGCATCGCCTCGTCGCCGCCACCGATCCGGGCCATGTCGTCAATCCGGCACAGATCGAACGCCAAATCGCCGGCTCGTTTGTTTACGGCCTGTCGGCATTGTTCTACGGCGGATG
>WNFO01006421.1_pt1 | contig 11658 bp, 8 predicted proteins | sample 5400251 | NCBI WGS metagenome assembly WNFO01 (sample SAMN13153354, study PRJNA577476) | soil metagenome | isolation source: 100 cm saprolite under Madrone tree | place: USA:California | collected 2016-06-14
GCCAGGGGCTTGGAATCGTTTCTGCCCTTGTACAAGAGCCAACGCCGATGGTCTGATCGTTTCAAACAGATCGAGGTTCCTCTTTTTCCCGGGTACGTGTTCTGTCATTTTAACGTAATGAATCGGCTGCCAATTCTTACGATTCCTGGCGTGGTCCATGTGGTGGGAGTAGGGAAGATTCCGGCGCCCATAGATGAAAGCGAGATTGCTGCCATTCAGGTTGCCGTCAAATCCGGATTACCCACCGAGCCCTGGCCATCCCTGTGCGTTGGGGATAGGGTGAGAATTGAGCATGGTCCCCTTGGTGGCGTAGAGGGAGTCTTGTTGGGTGTTCGAGGGCGCCAGCGTCTCCTGTTGTCTGTAACACTCTTGCAGCGATCCGTTGCCGTTCAGGTTGACGAGGCTTGGGTTCAGCCCATTGCGCTGCAACACCGGACCTGCAGTGCTCCTTTGACCTCTCAAGGTATTTTGATTCAGTCGATTGGGTAGGACGCATCTGGCTTCGTGTGCGTGAAATTCCGATCAACGTTTCCTCTTGGAATCGATCTTGTGACCGGATGACAGCCGGTCGATTTTCAGAGCTACCGTAACAACAACGAAAAAGCATGCCACTCATAGTGTTTGTAGCCGCGCTTCTGGCATCGGCAATGTTTACGCGCTGGGTCCGCAATTTTGCGATAGCGCGCGGGTGGTATTCCACTCCGAGCTCGGAGCGCCATATCCATACGCGTCCGATACCGCGAATAGGCGGTGTCGCCATCTTCTTGGCCCTGTGGTGCACGGTATTGCTGGGCCAGTTGGCAGGGCACTTCGGCGTCCGCGAATTTGTTTTTTTGAATCTAACCCTCAAAATTCTGGGCCCGGCGACGATTATTTTCCTGCTGGGGCTGATCGACGATTTTTGGGGAGTGAGCGCGTACACGAAGTTTGCGGTACAGGCGGGTGCAGCGGCACTTTTGTTCTGGAACCGCAGTTAGGATGGCTGGTCGGACTTCCGCTGACAATTGTTTGGGTCCTGTGGATCACCAATGCATTCAATTTGATTGATGGTCTCGACGGGCTCGCGGCGGGGTCCGCGCTTTTCTCAACACTGGTGACTTGTGTGGTTTCGATAGCATTCCACAATGAAGGGGTGCTTTTTCTGACGCTCGCCCTTGCGGGCGCGGTTGCGGGATTCCTTCGATATAACTTCAACCCCGCATCGATTTTCCTGGGGGATTGCGGGAGTTTGCTGATCGGGTTCCTGCTGAGCGCAATCGCACTCGCGGGATCACAAAAAGCTCCAACCGTGGTGGCTGTGGCGATCCCCATCGTTTCTCTCGGGCTCCCGATTTTGGATGTCGCCGTCGCGGTAATTCGCCGATTTCTGAGCTGCAAGCGCCTATTTGACGCCGATCGTGAACACATCCACCACAAGCTCCTCGGCCGGGGCATATCTCATAAGCAAGCGGTCTTAGTGCTTTATGGAGTGAGCGCCTGCTTTGGTCTATTGAGTCTTTTCCTTCTGCATCCGGCAACCGCGATCGCGCTCTAAATCAACGCCACGTGATCGCCAATGACATAAGCATTCGCCGGGCAGCAGATGCTCTGCAGTCATGCACAACGCGCGCCCACTTTTGCCAAATATTGCAGGAGCATCTTGAGCCGGTTGGGTTTGACGGTTTCGGTGTGTATTTATCGTCAGAATTGCCGGCGGGAGTTGAGGTTTACCCGTTTAGCTCTGCCGGTGGATCGAAACTGCAGTTTTTTTGGAATCACTCAGTGACTTCCACGGAGACGAATTGGAGTTTGAGTTTTACTTTATTGAGACAAGACGGCAAGCGGCTCGGCGGGTTCAGTTTGTATCGCAAGGACACGGGATCTCCGCTTTGGATGGATCCCGATGTTTTTACGGCAACTGGATTTTCGCGTGCGTTAGCAGCGGTGGTCGAGGGAAAGCTGGATTCCTGGTTCGTAACGAGCCACAAAGAACAGGTCCAGCTAGCAGCGTTCGAAACCGTGGGCACAGTGATGGCTTCGAGCGTTCGTCAGCCAATAATCATTCCGACGTCTAGCTAAAGCCAAAATCATCTCTTATGAAGATCACAAGCATTATTGCGGTGGGCCTGGCGGGTGTTTTCTCTATCGTGGGCGCTGGTGCGCAAATTCCCGCTTCGCCAGATGAAGCGAAGGCAAAATGCGGCAGCCAGATTCGCTCCACTTACCTGCTGGGGCCCGACGACCAACTCGAGATTTCCGGCCCTGAATTAAGTGACCTACCCAACAAGCCCGTTCGCATTGACGGCGAGGGCGATATACAGGTCCCGCTTGTGGGGCGTATTCATGTGGCTGGCCTGACGGTGCAGCAGACGGAGCAGGAGCTCAACAGCGTTCTGAGCAAGTACATTCGTAAGCCGCAAGTTGTTGTCGGCGTCGCGGAAGTGCGCAGTCAGCCCGTTTCGATTCTAGGCGCAGTAAACACACCGGGGGTGCACCAGGTACAGGGACACAAGACGTTATTGGAGATGCTAGCGCTGGCGGGCGGGATCCGGCCAGATGCGGGGTACAGCGTTCGAATTACGCGCCAGGTGGAGTGGGGATGCATTCCATTGCCGAAGACGGAGCTTGACGCCTCGGGCCGTTACAGCGTGGCCGAACTGAACTTAAAAGAGATCATGGAAGCCAAAATCCCGGAAGAGAACATTCAGATTTTTCCGCATGATGTCATCTCCGTTCCCAAAGCCGAAATGGTGTACGTGATAGGTGAGGTGAAGCGCTCCGGGGGATTCGTCCTTGGTGAACACGAGGTCATCTCGGTGCTCCAGGCGCTTTCGCTGGCCGAGGGCCTCAACACAACCGCTGACGCACGGCATGCCAGAATCCTGCGCCTGAAGCGCGACGCAGATCAGCGCGAAGAGCTGGCTGTCGACGTCAAGGACGTTCTGAATGGAAAGAAGGCAGACGTGCCACTTCGGGGCAACGATATTTTATTCATTCCCGGCAGTACAGGCAAGAAGGCTGCCCTGCGAGCCGTTGAGGCAGCTATTCAAACGGGAACCGGCATGGCCATTTGGCGGACGCCTTAAGGTTTTTATCTGGGACACAGAATGAAAGATTCCGAATTTCCAATCGACAAATCTAACCGACGCTCAAGCACACTCGGCCGAAAGGGGATGCAATCTCCCACCGTTTATAGGTATGTCGAGCAGCCTCCGGCAGATCTCGGCGCGGGAGAAAGCTACGACAGCCTGCTGGATTACTGGCACATTCTGCTGCGGCACAGGACGACGCTGCTGAGCTTTGCGGTCGTGGGGCTGCTCGCAGCCATCTTGATAAGCCTGGTGCAAACACCGATCTACCGCGTCAGGACTTCGCTCGAAATCCAAAGCACCAACTTTTTGGAGATAAAAGGCACTAACGACTCCACCGGGAGTTACGCATCGCCAGAGTCCTACGTCGAGACGCAGGTCAAACTTCTCCAGAGCGAATCGTTACTGGAACACGTGATCGATAAACTGAAGCTGCATTCGGACCAGTCCACAACCAGGTGGGGAGGTTTCGCGTCCGGTGTGCGGCGGATTTTCCATTGGTCCAGAAACTCGAATGTCCCGGAGAAAGAGGAATTGATCCGGCAGATCGAGCGGAATCTGACTGTGCGGACGTCGGGTAACTCGCGCTTGCTAGAGGTGCTGTACGAGTCGCCCGACCCCAAACGCGCGGCCGAGTTCGCGAATACGCTGGTCAGCGACTTCATTGAACTAAGCCAGGAAGAAAGATGGAAGGCCGCACAAGGCACAGCGGAATGGCTGACAAATCACCTGGACAAAATGAAGGCGCAACTGGAGGCGTCCGAGGCGCAGCTCCAGGATTACGCGCGCACCTCCGGACTGTCGTTTACTTCCGAAAGGGAAAACTTGGCGGAAAGCCGGCTCAAAGAGTTACAAGATGAGCTATCCAAGGCCGAAGCCGACCGCATTACAAACCAGGCGAAATTTGAAGCTGCGAAGAGCAGGGCGCCGGATTCGTTACCAGACGTGTTGCAAGACCCCACCATGCGTGAGTATCGGCAAAAGCTGAGTGAATTACAGCGGCAATATGCCGAACTCAGCGCAACGCTAACTCCAGAACATTACAAAGTACAGCGCGTGCAAGCAGAGATAAACGAACTGAAGTCCGAGATGCACAAGGAACGCGACAACGTGCTGCGGCGCATCGGGAACGAGTACTTAGCCGCGTTACGCCGCGAGCGACTCCTTTCGGAGAATCACGCCAATCAGGAGAAAGTTGTTGCGGACCACTCGAGCAAGGCGATCCACTACGACACTTTGAAACGCGACGTGGATTCCAACCGCCGACTGTACGAAGTCATGCTGCAGAGAGTAAAGGAAGCCAGCCTGGCTACTGCTATGCGGGACAGCAATGTACTAGTGGTCGACCGGGCCAAACCGCCGCTGCTCCCCTATCGTCCAAATCTGGGAATGAACTCGGCCATCGGTCTGTTCAGCGGCGTGCTGCTAGGATTTGGATTCGTGTTATTCCGGGAACGCGTTGATCGCAGGATCGTCGCCCCTGGCGACGCGCAGGTCTACTTAGACTTACCCGAGTTGGGTGTTATCCCTGTGGACGAAGCCGCTGTCGCGTGGCAGATTCCTAATCGCGTGCAGGCGCATCACGCTGCCCCGGCCCTTCCGTCGAAAAGCGCCCTGGCGTCTGCTCTTGGAGATTGTCCCGAACTAGCGACGTGGAAGCGCAAACCTTCTTTGCTCGCTGAATGCACGCGCACCACGCTGACTTCTATTCTCTTGCCTAGCCAGAATGCAGATGGTCCTCGGATCCTTGTGCTCACAAGTCCATGCGCGGGCGATGGAAAAACAACGGTGGCCTGTAATCTGAGTATTGCGATCGCGGAGATCGGCCGCAAGGTGCTGCTGATTGATGGCGATCTGCGGCGCCCCAGACTGCATAAGGTTTTTAGCACGGCGAACAGCGGGGGATTAAGCGACGTGCTGTGGGCAGAGGGATCTCTTGAAACGGCTCCACTCTCGGACCTGGTTCGCGAGACCGAAGTGTCCGGGCTTTGGCTGCTGCCAGCGGGCAGTTGTGGCGTAACACCATCGAATCTCTTTTATTCTCCTCGAATGTCGCGGCTTTTGAGGCGGCTGCGGACGGAGTTTGACATGATTCTGATTGACGCACCGCCGATGATCCACCTCGCGGATGCACGGGTGCTGGGCCGCCTCGCCGACGGCGTCATTTTAGTGGTTCGCGCGGGGCAAACGACAACGGAGAGCGCGCTGTTAGCAACTCAGCGATTCGCCGAGGACGGGACACATGTGCTCGGCACGGTTCTAAATAGTTGGGATCCAAAAACTAGCCGAGACTACGGTTACGGAAGTTACAGCGACCACAAAGCGTACGTCGCGCAGTAAGCCAAGAAACTGATCTTGCGGTTCACGACCTTACACCATGCTCTTTGACTCGCCCGCCTACTTTATCTTTCTGATTCCAGTTGTCCTGATTTATTGGCGCCTCAATCGCCAGCAACAGAACGTCTTTCTGTTGCTGGCGAGTTACCTTTTTTACGGCTGGTGGGACTGGCGCTTTCTTGCGCTGATGATCTGCAGCACGACCGTGGATTTTCTGATTGCGCAGAAGATTTCTGCGAATAACGGGGATACAAGCCGCAAAAAGTGGCTCATCTTCTCGCTCATACTTAATTTTTCGACGCTTGGAGTCTTCAAATACTTTAATTTCTTTGCGGACTCGTTATCAGCCGCGCTAAATACGCTGGGCGTACATAACATTCCTCTGCCCCTCATACGTATCCTGCTTCCGCCGGGAATATCTTTTTATACATTCCAGGAAGTCGCGTACATCGTGGACGTTTATAAGGGCAGGCTCCAGCCGGCGAAATCTTTTATCGAGTATGGACTATTCGTCAGCCTGTTTCCGCACCTGATTGCGGGCCCAATTCAAAGGCCGGGGCACCTTCTCCCTCAGGTACAAGCGAATCGCCGTTTTGACGCGGACCGATTTTTCGATGGGCTGATGCTGATTTTTTCCGGGCTGGTGCGCAAGTGCGTGGTCGCAGACAATTGCGCTCTGCTGGCAAATGCGGCTTTTGGCGGGCAACTCGGAGCACCGAATCTTTGGGTTGTTCTGATCGGAACGTATGCGTTTGCTTGGCAGGTATATGGAGACTTTAGCGGCTACAGCGATATCGCACGTGGCAGCGCACAATTGCTGGGCTTTCATTTCATGGTCAACTTCCGGCAGCCGTTTCTGTCCCGGCGGCTGCAGGACTTTTGGCGGCGCTGGCACATTAGCTTGAGTACCTGGCTCCGCGATTACTTGTACATTCCCCTGGGTGGCAGTGCCGGTGGGGAATGGAAAACGTCCGTGAATCTTCTGAAGACAATGATCCTGGCTGGCCTTTGGCACGGCGCAAACTGGACGTTTATCATCTTTGGCGCGATTCATGGCGTAGTGTTGGGCCTTGAACGCAGGCTTTTCCCCGCGGCCGCAAAGCCCGGCGATGCGGCTCAGCCTCGACCTGTTTTTGCGTTCTTCTCCTTATGGGGACAGCGAATCTTAACGTTCAACATTTTTTGCTTGAGCCTGGCTTTCTTCCGGGCGACATCCTTGCATGCGGCGATACAGTTTCTGTCTGGATTATCTAATTTCGCCTGGCGGAGAGAGTATGCATCAGCGTTATTCATGCTTAGCATTTTCTCGATGCCTTTATTCGCAGTGGACTTGTTGCTGGAAGCCAGCAACCAGGAATACCCGTTTGCGAACGCCTCGTACGCATTTCGCACCGGACTTGCGAGCGTCGCACTCGTTCTATTGACACTATTTTCCGGGAACGCGTTCAATGCCTTCGTCTATTTCCGATTCTAAATCGCGCTGCCTGCTCCATTGCAAAGTTTTGGCGGGGATCTGCGCAAGCTTGCTCGCCGTGATTGAAATTTCCTCTATTTATCTGCTCAATCATCACTCGCCCACGTACGCGCGAATTTCTCGGCAATACAGCGAAGCAGTGAAGATCCGCCCCGCTGGACCTGGCGAGCCGGCAAATGTGTTGATGGTAGGCAATTCTTTGCTGCTGCACGGAGTCGAACTGGATCGTTTGCGGACGTTGACTTCTGAGAGGATGAACATCTATCCCATTTTTCTTGAAGCAACCGGCTACTACGATTGGCTGTACGCGCTACGTGGGCTATTCCGGCAGGGGGCTAGACCGCAGGCGGTCGTTCTCGGTGTGGGTGTGAATTATTTTCTCGCGGATGGGGTGCGCCAGGATTATGCTCCCATGGTTTTCTTTAGCGCTGGAGACACGCTTGCCGTTTCTTCGGATTTACATCTGGACCGGACGGCGACGAGCAATCTACTGCTTGCGCATTCCAGCACTTTCTGGGATACGCGGAGCGCCATTCGAACACAGGTTCTTAGCCACGTGGTTCCTCACCTAGAAGACCTCTTCATGCTGGTCAATCAAAGGCCGACCGTTCCAGAGGGCAGGGAGTTTGAAGAGATTGTTATGCCCCGGTTGCAACGGATGCAGGAACTGTGTGAAGCGCACGGAGCCAAACTGATTCTGCTCGTCCCGCCGACGCTCTCCGCGGAGAGTGCGATCGGGGAGATGGCTTACGCAGCGCACAAGGCAGGGGTCGATGTGTCAGTGCCAATTGATCCAGCGGCCCTTTCCGCAAACTTTTACCAGCGCGACGGAATGCATCTCAATAGCCAAGGCGCAGTTGTTTTCACATCAGCGCTGGCCAAGGATCTTCCCGACAGGGTTGCGACGCACAATACACTTGCCTCTCACCCCGTCCGGCAAACTTCATCTCTAGCTCCGGAGATTGCTGACCGTGAGCGCTGAAGCCCCGGGCGTATTCGCCGTGGAACAAGGCAAACGTGCTTCTCTGCGCGCCGATTTCAGCTGGATGTTGGTGGGGAATGCAATTTATGCGGGCGGGCAGTTTGCGACGCTGATGCTGCTGGCCAAAATGGTTCGGCCGGAACTAGTCGGGCAGTACGCTTTGGGCCTCGCTATCGTATATCCCGTGATGATGCTCACGAACATGCAAATAAGGGCCGTTATGACCTCGGGGGCTCGGCAGCAGACCCATTTCGGTGATTACCTGAGTTTGCGCCTGCTGACGACGTCGCTGGCACTTGTGATTATCTTCGCGATCACGCAAGTTCTAGGCTATCGCGGGGACCTGACAGCGGTGGTGCTGATGGTGGGCGTAGCTTATGGCATCGAGACCATCAGTGACGTGTATTACGCGCGGCTGCAGTTGCACGACAAAATGGCTGAGATCTCCAAGTCATTGATTGCGAGGGCAGTGTTATCCGTGCTTGGACTGGCAATCGCAACCTATATGAGCGGGAGCGTTCTATGGGGAATGGCTGGTGTTGCGCTTGCGCGTGCAATCGTTTTCATCGCTTACGATATTAGCGAGTCTACGCACGGCCTGGCCAGGCAACCCAATTGTTTTTTTCGAACTAAGGCACTGACGCCTCGTTTCAACCTCAAAGTGCAAGGCGAATTACTGTGGCTCAGTTTTCCCCTCGGTATCGTGGTGCTCCTAACGTCGCTAAACTCCAACGCGCCTAGCTATTTCATCCAGCATGCACTCGGGGAGCGCGATCTGGGTATCTTCTCGGCAATGGGATTCATGATTTCGGTGGGAAACATGGCTGTGGTCTCGCTTGGGCAGTCGGCGTTCACGCGCTTAGCGAGGTCGTATGCAGATGGAAACCTCATAGCGTTTGGTTCGTTATTGGGAAAGCTCCTCGCGTTTGGGGCAATGCTGGGAATGTCTGGAATGGCTGTTTCCAAATTAGCAGGGCGCGAGATCCTTACAATCTTGTTCAGGCCCGAATACGCCGAACGCGCAGATATTCTTCCCTGGTTCATGGCGGCCGGGGGAGTCCTGTTTATGGCGCAGTTTTTGGGATTTGGAATGACTGCGGCGGGTTATTACAAATCGCAAGTCGTACTTAATATTTTGGCAAACCTAAGTCTTTTCGCTGCCTGTTATTGGTTCGTGGCACGGCAAGGGCTGTTGGGTGCGATCATTGCGATGCTAATTGCTGCGATTGTGCAGCTTGCTGGGAGCGCCATGGTTCTCGTCAGAGGCATGCGACTCCACACTCAGGTGTGCGTCCGAAACGTCGAAACCGCATGAAGCCCCGCATTACCACAAACGGTTTCATCGGAACGAACTCCAGTGTCGTTGCCACAGAAGACTTTTCCGGGCTAGGCAAGCTTGCGTTCGCTTCCCTTTGGCTCTTTGTCTTCGCTATTCCATGGGAAGACGCGGTCACGATCTCTAATTTTGGGACAAGCGCACGTTTAATTGGGATGCTCACCGGAGGTCTTGGCATCTTCGCAATTCTCGAAAGAGGGAAACTCAGACGGCCAGCTCCCGGCCATCTACTAATGGGTCTATTCGTTTCGATGGCAGCGATAAGCTACCTCTGGAGCCTCTATCCTGAGGGAACGCTTACGCAGGTTTTCACGTACATCCAGCTCTTCACGTTGGTGTGGTTGATTTGGGAACTCGCCCCGCGAGCCCGGGCACAGGTACGGCTGATGCAGGCTTACGTGTTTGGGACTTTCGTTTCGGGAATAGATACGGTCTATCTGTACCTTTCACACCAAGAATCGGCGTATCAGCGTTATGCAGGGGCGCGCTTAGATGCTAACGACTTGGGGCTGATGATGGCTCTGAGCATTCCGGTTTCCTACTATCTGCTCGTCCAATGCAAAGGGCGAATCGTTTGGGTCTACAGACTGCAGCTTGTCTTGGCCGGAACGACCGTGTTGCTGACCGCCTCCCGGGGAGCCGCGTTGGCGGGCCTTGTAGCCCTCTTTATTGTGCCCTTCACTCATACACGCCTGAAGGCGCGTCAGAAAATTGCCGTGATCTTGACAGTATCACTGCTCGTGTGCGGCGCTCTTTTCTTCGTACCATCGACCTCATGGGAACGTCTGTCGACGACGCCCAACGAATTCGCACAGGGTACCCTCACAGGGCGGACCGTGATCTGGAAAGCAGGCTGGGAGCTTTTCCGATCGCATCCCTTCGTGGGTATAGGAGCGAATGCGTTCCGGGTTCTGGTCAGCCGTGTTTTGGCTGAACCGATTCGCACCGGTAACGACATGCTGCCTCCGGCGCCACCCGCGCACAACACTTTCTTGTCGGTCCTGGTTGAGCAGGGCGTGATTGGATTTTCGCTTTTTTGCGCTTTGCTAGTTGTCCTGGCCCTGTCAGTGAGGACGTTAGCTCCGTTCCCGCAGAAGCTGTGGATTGTGTGTTTAGGAGTTTGGGTGGTAGGAGTATCCAGCTTGACTTGGGAAATGCGGAAACCGACATGGTTCTTCTTCGGCTTATTAATGGCGCAATGCGGCAGCATGGCCCAACGGCGGCAAACGCGTAGGTATGCTCCCTCTTTTGGTGGTACGCATCATCAAAGTCGCATTCTCGTCGCGGATCTTGAATGTGGCGCGCCTGGTTAGCTCTTGATTCGATCGAAAACACCGCAACAACCAACAAACGCAGAGATGAACAAGATCAAGGTAGTCCATATCGTTCCGATGTTGAGCCCGGGCGGAGCCGAGCGCGTGGCGGTCCATATCGTTAGAGGATTGAACCGCCAGCGGTATGAACCAATCGTCATTTCATTCACGGAGCGCCTCGGATGCGACCTCGACAGTTTGCTCGATGAGGCCGGCATTGAAGTTCGATACTTGGGCAAACATCCTGGATTCGATTACCGCGTCTACCCCAGGCTGCACCACGTTCTCAAATACTATCGACCCGATATTGTTCACACCCACCTGCACGTGCTTCGGTACGCGTTGCCATTTCTGCTGCTTTTGAAACGCACGTCGGTATTGCACACGGTCCACAACCTCGCCAAGCGCGAGATTGAACCCAGGGCGCGCTGGATTCAGCGCTACGCACTCAACCACAGAGTTGTACCGGTAGCAGTCGCGCAAGAAGTAGCAGCAAGCGTGGAGCGCCTTTACGGAATTCAACGGTGCTGCGTGATTCCGAACGGCATTCCGACTGGCCTCTATGCCTCTCCACAAACACCTCGGAAAAAGTGGCGGGCGAGGACCGGTTTCGGCGAGGAAGACGTTCTTTTTGTTTGCGTGGCACGTTTTGCTCCGCAGAAAAACCACGCGCTGCTGCTGAAAGCGTTTGCTCAAGGCCCCGCTTCCGATCCGAAGGCGCATTTAGTTCTGGTTGGGGAGGGCATTTTGCAGGAGGGACTGGAAGAACAAGCAAAGAATCTCGGGTTAGCCAACCGAGTCCACTTTTTAGGACTGCGCAGCGATATTCCGGACGTACTGGGCGCGACGGATGTTTTCGTGTTGAGTTCCGATTGGGAGGGCAATCCGCTCTCGGTCATGGAGGCAATGGCTTCTGGCCTGCCTATCGTGAGCACCGATGCGGGCGGTGTGCCGACACTTTTCGAGCGCGGGAAGGAAGGTTTTATTGTCGCGCGGGGAGATGCGCAGGCTCTCGGCAACTCCATGGCATCTCTGTTACGAGACCGAGAAACCCGAGTATCCCTGGGGAGGGCAGCCGCACGACGCGCGAAGCAAAATTTTGACGTATCGACTATGGTTCAGGCATACGAGGAACTCTACGAGAAATT
>WNFO01005769.1_pt1 | contig 11657 bp, 9 predicted proteins | sample 5400251 | NCBI WGS metagenome assembly WNFO01 (sample SAMN13153354, study PRJNA577476) | soil metagenome | isolation source: 100 cm saprolite under Madrone tree | place: USA:California | collected 2016-06-14
CGGCCACCGGGCTCAAAATCAATTGGCTATAAATGACCCGCCCCGGTGCTTATAGACTTGCATAGCGCCAGCAGCAGGCGCGAATCACAAAATGCCTTCCGGCGAAGGAAAAAAGGAACTGTGGCGACGCGACCACACTCTTCGGCGCTGGGCCGCACAAGTGGCCCAGCGACAGCGTGTTTGATTGTGGCTGGAAGGTCAGCAAGAAACTTCAAGAAACGTTGTCGGGTTCATTGGCCTCGCCACCCGGCCATTCATACTCATCCGTTGTCTGCCTCGCCTTTTCTTGCGCCAGCGCAGGAAACGTCGGCCAAGCCTACTCGGGTCGCGTTTAGTTAGGCTGTCTATTGCTTGTCAGCTGGGGGGTTTGCTTCCGGCGCTGGCGCGGCGGGCTCTACCGCCGGCGTGGTACCCCGAAGTTCCGACGCGGCCGCACAGTCGCCGGCCCAGAGCTTTGTGCCCCTCACTGTTCCTACGAGCTTGCAGCCCATTGGTGCCACCGGCTTTACCTGTTTCAGCGGCTTGCCACCAACTTTGGGCAGCGCACTTTGGGCGAATGCGGTTGCCGAGCAGCGCACTTTGGGCGAATGCGGTTGCCGAAAAGCAGATAGAAATGAGAATGAGCAGGGACTTCATCATTTACCCTTTGCCTTCGGCAGTAGAGCCGAATGAACAGCAATCCTTCTGTGGCTTTCGGGCTGGGGCTAGTTGCCTTCCCCATCATCCTCGTCGCATTCGTGCTGCTCATTTCACCGTTCATGAACTGGTTGAACGGCTACGGTTTCACCTGGATTTTCTGAGAGCAATAAAAAAGCCCACCATATGCGCTTCCATGAGAGGCGGGGCGGGGGTGTTGTTGAAGAGTTACATACTCAATGCTTCCGCTCCCTCAAGGTCTCCGTCCCCTCGAGCACCAGGGCGGTGCCCAGTTCGATCAACTGTTCCGGCGTGTACAGCTTCGACAAGGTATCCACTAGGGGCTCATGTTGAGCCATTACCTGCTCGAACTCTGCACCCAACTTCTTCACCATCTTCTCTCGTACTGACATTCACACCCTTTCTTCTGGACAACAGGCTTTGTTGGGGGTTTTGTGGTGAGCGCGGAGGGACTCGAACCCTCGACCCCATGATTAAAAGTCACGTGCTCTACCACCTGAGCTACGCGCTCACTTGCCGCGCTGTGTAGGGGCCGGCTTGGTGCGGGTCAATAGCGCCACCGCCGCAAACGTCCAGCCGGCCGAATGCGGATTACCATGACGGCACCGGCCGTTAGCAGGAATTCTTCAAGCGGGCCGCACGGCGAAAACCGGCTCCGGTCAATTGGCTTCCTGGCGAACCTCGGAGGGGACCTGCTGGGAGGGGCTGACCACCGTCGGCATCGCGACCGGGCGCAAGCCGATCAACTCCGCCGTCCGGATGCCGGTACTGCGCCAGAACGAAAATTCGTTGACGCGCGAATTTTCCAGAATGGCGATCGCGACCGCGGACAGGAACGGCAGGCTTTCGAGCACCAGCACGGCCGCGAACACGTAGATCTCGTGGATTTCCTTGTAGTTGTTGGTGACGACCAGAACGGCGGCGCCGACCAGCAGCAGAACGCCGATGACTGCTTCCCAGAACGCCTGGAATTCGATCGACATCCGCGACAGGCCGCCCTTCGAGGTGCGGGCGAACGGCAGATGCTCGGTGATGAGACCATTGGCCACCGCGCGCGACACCGTCCATTGCACCGACATCGCAGCCACCATGGCGCCCAGCATTTGGCCCCACTTCACCGGCACGCGCAGACGGTACAGCGCCACGAAATGCACCAATGAGACCACAAAGGCGGCGATTATCGGCAACGTCAGGATCTTGTCGGGAATGGCGATGTCGGCGAACGCGACAATCGGGACCCAGATCAGGTTGAGGATGGCAACCAGCACGCCGAGGCTTTCTGCGCCGAGCCAGTTCAGCCAGCCCAGGGCGAATTCGCGCCGTTGATCCGGCGAAAGCCGGCTGGCGCCGGGAAGAAAACGCCGCCAGTGCTTCTTGACGATCTGGAATCCGCCATAGGCCCAGCGATGGCGCTGCTTCTTGAAGGCCTCATAGGTGTCGGGCAACAGGCCATGGCCGTAGCGGTGGTTGGTGTAATGCGTCAGCCAGCCGTGCTCGATGATCGCGAGACCCAGATCGGTGTCTTCGCAAATGGTGTCGCCGGCCCAGCCGCCGGCCATATCCATCGCCGCGCGCCGGATCAGGCACATGGTGCCGTGAACGATGATGCCGTTGGCCTCGTTGCGCTGGACCATGCCGATGTCGAAGAATCCGGCATATTCGCCGTTCATGATGTAATGCATCAGCGAACGGCCGCCGTCGCGATGATCCTGCGGCGCCTGCACCAGCCCGACGCGCGGATCGGCAAAAACCGGAACCAGATCCTTCAACCAGTCCGGCTGCACGACATAGTCGGCGTCGATGATGCCGATGATCTCGGCGTCGGCTGCGGTGCGGTCCATGGCGATGCGCAACGCGCCGGCCTTGAAGCCTTCGACCTTCTCGGCATTGATGAACTTGAATCGTTCGCCGAGCGCGCGGCAGTGATCCTGGATCGGCTGCCAGAATTCGGGATCGGGGGTGTTGTTGATGATCACAACGCATTCGAAATTCGGATAATCCAGCCGCGATACCGCATCGAGCGTCTGCTTCAGCATCTCCGGCGGCTCGAAATAGGCCGGCACATGGATCGAAACTTTTGGAAACGCCTCGGTGGCTGCGGCGGCCGGCACCTCCGGCTGCGCCTTGACGAGCAGCCGGCGGGGGTTTCGGCCGAATGCAACCGCGGCGATTTCCTCGATCCGCGCCATCGCGATCAGCACCAGCGGCACCAGCAGGATCAGTCCCAGCGTCAAGGCAAAGGCCGAACCGAAAACGAAATAGTGCCCGTTCCAGTAGGCGAAGACGGTTGCGACCCAGGCGCCGACGCCATTCGCCGCCGCGGACAGCATCAGTGACTGCATCACGGTCGGCTCGCTCAGCCGCAGGATCGGAAGCGACATCAGCACGCCGAACAGCAGCGCGATGATAGCCAGTTTCCAGTAGGCCTCGTCGACCACCGGGCCCGACCATGCGAATTTGGGCTCGCGCGCCGCGTTGAGGATTCCCCAATACGGACCGACGCCGCCCTCGAAGAACTTCCAGGGCTGATCGATCGCCTCGACGATGTTGTATTCCATGCCGATCGCTTCGGCGCGGCTGACGAAATTGCGCAGCGTCACCGCCTGCTCGAACGGCCCGGGCATGCCCTTTTTCAGATTATAGCCGGCGCTAGGCCAGCCAAATTCGGCAATCACGATGCGCTTGCCTGGAAAGGCATCGCGCAGTTTCTGGTAGATGATCAACGCCTGATCGACTGCCTGCTTGTCGGAGAAGCCTTCCCAATAGGGCAGGATGTGCGCCGCGATGAAGTCGACGGAGGAGGCGAGTTCGGGGTGCTCGAGCCAGATATTCCAGATCTCGCCTGTCGTCACGGGCACGTTGACCGACCCCTTGACGCGCTGGATCAGCTTGATCAGGTCTTCGATCTTCTGCTCGCCGCGGTAGATGGTCTCGTTGCCGACGACGATGCCGTTGACGTTGCCATTGCGCTTGGCGAGTTCTATCGCCGACTGCATCTCGCGTTCGTTGCGGTCGGCATTCTTGTCGATCCAGGCGCCGACCGTGACCTTGAGGCCTACTTCATTGGCGATCGGCGGCACCAGCTCCACGCCGCCGGTCGATGAGTAAAGCCGGATCGCCCGCGTCAGCGGCGCCAGCGTTTTCAGGTCGGCACGGATTTTTTCGGCGTTGGGAATGTTGTCGACGTCGGGATGGGCGGTGCCTTCGAACGGAGCATAGGACACGCTCGGCAGGATGCCCTTGAAGTCCGGTGCCTGCTGCTTGTCCCGCAGTAACCCCCACATCGCCGCATGAAGTGCGGACACACACAACAGAACGGCGACGACGGCGCGCATCGCGACTAAACCAAATGGGGCTGATATGGCAGGGATCCGGATCCGTCCCCGAGATCCGACCAAGTCAGCGGCAAATCGAGCATATCTCTGCCACGCGATTTAACAACTCATATGACGCCGTGGCGTTTTCAGGGCCGAACAATCAAATGGTGAAAATTTCGCATCGTTCCAATGGGGGTCACGATTATTTGGCGGGCGCGGGAGGCGCGCTAGCCGGAGCCGCCGCAGCGGGCGCCGGCGCCGAGGTGCCGGAAGTCGTGGGGGCGGGTGTGGCCGCGGCAGCGGCCTGCGGCTGCGCCGCCGGATTGATCCAGCATGCATGGACCCGTCCGCTCAGGCTATCCGGCACCTTGGGATCGATCGCGCTGAAGAAGCGCACCAGGCAGCGAAAGGTCGCCTGGACGTGACCTCCGGGACAGCCAAACCGGTCATAAAGGTCGAGATGGCGAAACGCAGTGTCGAGATCGTCGCGCCACATTAAAACGACAACCCGGCGACCGAGCCAGACGCATTCGGGGTTTCCGGCCGGGCCATTGATGGCCTGCGAGGCCTCCACGAATTCGTCGGTTTTGCGCTGGGTTTCCTTGGCCGCATCGGCCGACGGGGCGGAATTTGCTGCCGGCCCTTTGGTCGACTGATCCTGGGCCCGAAGGTCGCCGCTCTGGGCAAGCGCGCTTCCAATACCGATCAGGAGTATCAGCCCGGGCACGGCGAGGTGATGCAGAACCGCATTTTGAACCTGGAGTACCCGTCGACGCATAAATTCTCCGATTTCGCTCCCGCCCGCGACCGCTGGTTTGATGCCGTTCAAATAGGTCCCCAATGCGGCGGAGACACTGACCGTTTCCCATGACGGGTATTTCGGATTTTGTCCAGCAAAGTCACAACTTTATCGCGTCGTGGTAAAGCCGCCGCATGAATGGCTGGGATTGCGCATCTCCCGCTCTTGGCAGATGCCCGGCGACCGGCTAATCGACGATCCCCGCCCCGGAGGATGGAACTGATTTCTCGTCGTACGCCACTGGCGCTTTTGCTCATATCCCTGGGTGCGATTGCTGCCGTGTGGTGGTGGCTGGCCACGCCTATCACCTTGGCGCGCGCGCCGATCGATCCCAACGCCAAGCTGTTGTGCGTGTCCTATGCGCCGTTTCGTGAAGGGCAGACGCCGCTGGTTTTGACCACCCACATCGCCCCGGAACAGATCGCCGAGGATTTGGCGCAGCTTGCCAAAATAACCGATTGCGTGCGCACCTATTCGATCGAAAACGGCCTTGATCAAGTTCCTGCGCTCGCCGCCAAAGTCGGCTTGAAGGTCATCCAGGGAATATGGCTCGGCAGCAATCGGCTGAAGAACCTGGCGCAGATTTCGACCGGGGTGCGCCTGGCCAAGGAATATCCCGGAGTCATCACCGCGCTCGTGGTTGGCAACGAGGTACTGCTGCGCGGCGAAATGACGACCTCCGATCTCGCCGCCGCCATCCGCTCGGTCAAATCGCAGGTTTCGGTTCCGATCACCTATGCCGATGTGTGGGAGTATTGGCTTCGCAACCGGGAGATCTATGAAGCCGTCGATTTCGTCACCATCCACATCCTGCCCTATTGGGAAGACTTCCCGATCCGCGCGAAATATGCCGCTTCCCATGTCGACGCCATCCGCAAGCGAATGGCGGTGGCGTTTCCGGGCAAGGAAATTTTGATCGGGGAAACCGGCTGGCCGAGCCAGGGACGGATGCGCGAGGGGGCGCTGCCGTCGCGCACCAATCAGGCGCGGGTGGTCTCGGAAATCCTGGGCCTGGCGAAGCAGGAGAATTTTCGCGTCAATCTGATCGAAGCCTATGACCAGCCATGGAAGCGTCAGCTCGAGGGCACCGTCGGCGGATATTGGGGCCTGATCGATTCCGTGCAGCGTGCGGTGAAATACCCGCCCGGCGAAGCCATCAGCAACTTTCCGTTCTGGAAGCTGCAGATGGGCAGCGGAATGGCATTGAGCGTTTTCGTCTTCGGCGCGGCCTGGCTGACACTGCGGCGCCGGCCGTGGACGCCGCGGCTGGCATCCTGGATCGCGGTCGGCATCTCGGCGACCACCGCCGGGATTCTGTTCGGAATAGCCACCGACAAGATGTTTTATGAAAGCTACGGCATCGGGGGCTGGCTCGGATGGGGCGCGCTGCTGACGGCCGCGATCGCTTCGCCCATGCTTTGCGCCAACGCGCTGATGTCCGGACGCGGCCTGCCGACATTTCTGGAACTGCTGGGTCCCCGCGACGGGCGAGCTGCCTCGGTGCTGACCATGATCCTGGGAGCCGCGCTCATCGTCACCACCTTGATCGGCGCCGAGACCGCGCTCGGCTTTGTGTTCGATCCGCGCTACCGCGATTTTCCGTTTGCCGCGCTGACCATCGCGGTGGTGCCGTTCTCGATGCTGACGCTGCTGAACCGTCCGCAGGACGGCGTGCGCCCGATCGCCGAAACCGTATTTGCCGGCCTGTTGGCGGGATCCGTGCTCTACATCCTGCCCAGCGAGGGCGCCGACAACTGGCAATCGCTGTGGAGCTGCGCGGTGTATTTCCTGCTCGCGGTTACGCTGTGGCGGGCGCGGGGCGTGCAAATCCCAAAATAAGCAGGCCGATCGCGATGCCTGACAGGCCGATATTGTAGAGCACGATTCCGAATCCCGCCGCGATCAGCCCACCGGTCAAAAGAACGATCGACGGCCGGATCACGTGAAGGACAGCGATGATGAGCGCCACCACGCCGAATACCGAATTGCGAAACAGGTAGGTCGCGAGCAGGCGGGTCTTGCACAGCATGGTCTGCAAGCCGGCATCGCATGCCAGCGCTACGCTCGAGAGCTCGATCGCGAGATAGCGCAGATAGAGTGCATAGCCGACGGCGACGAAGCCCACGATCAACAGCCATTGCACCTGATAGGGCGTCAGCCGAAACGGAGTCTTTTTCATGCGCCGAATATGGTCGGGAATGCCGGGCGGGACAACCCGGAGCGGGCTGCGTCAGGTAAGGCGGTACGGCTCCGAATGGAATCGCGCCTTATCTCGCTCCGTCATCCTGAGGTGCGAGTGCAGCGAGCGTCGATGGATGAGTGGCCCGGGCCGTCGTCCTTCGAGACGGCCGCTTTGCGGCCTCCTCAGGATGACGGGGATAGCTTCGAATGCGCCGCTCCGTTGGCACGCAAAAACCTTGCCCTAACGCATTGCCAATATGAAGGTTTGTCGGGCTGACCTTACCGCCCGCCGAACACTGACGACAGCATCGAGGGTGGCGATCCTCTCGACGCATCTTCGTTTGTCGTAGCTCTCCGCCGGCGCACAACAGGCTTGGCGGCGGCAGGCCTCTCGCTAGCCGCCGGCTCGTCCGCCTTGATCGCAAGGCGTTGACCGTCGAACACCGCCGTCTCGCAGGTGCGCTGACTTTCGACCAGGGCGGCGCAGATCTTTGCCGCCGCCGCAGCGTCGTTGAGCGGTCCGGCAACCAGCCGCAACTGCATGCCGAGGCCGGTATTGCTCTCCTTCACCACGATGATCGGCCGCAGCGTCGCCAGCGATGCGGTCGATTTCGACTTGAGAAGGCCGCGCCACAGCGCGCGCAGGCCATTGAGCGAATTGGCGCCGCCGACATCGACCCCGAATTCGGTTCGCTGGACCGCCTGTTGGGCGGCCGCCGCCTGCGATGCATTCGGCTCCGGATTATCCCCAGGCGCCGCGGATGCAACGGCCTCGGGCCTGGGCGGCGTGACTGGGTCGGGTTCGATCAATTTTCCGGCCGCGGAATCCGGTGGGGCCATGATCGATTTCGACGCCATCAGCGGCGTCGAAGGCGTCGCGGCTGGCGCATTCGCAGTTCCCTGTGCCGGGGATGAGGCCCCCGCCTCAGCTTGCTCCGGGAGCGCCGTGCGCGGCTTTTCGGGGTTGGGGGCTACCGTCGCCACCGGGGACGCAGCGGGCGCGGGGGCGGATGCCGGACTTTGCAGCGCGGGCCGGATTTCAGCCGTCAGGGGAGCGGTGGCAGCCGCTGGTGCCGAATTTTGCCGCGCAATCGCGCCGGTCACGGAATCCAGCCCCTGTTCCAGGACGGTGACCCGGGAGTACAGCCGGTCTCGATCGCTGTTGAGGGTATCGATGGCTGATGCCAAGCGCCGGGTTTCGTTCTGGCTCTCTCTGGCGAGCGCCTGGATTTGCTGCGACTGCCGCACCAGATCGGCTACCACGACCTGGTCGCGCCGCCATCCGATCGAGGACTGGCTGGCAAGCAGCGCCACGATCACAGCACCGACCGAGGCGGCGCCCCACGATCCCAGCCGCCACAGCGCGCTGCGGTCGAGCTCGTCCTCCTCGGCCAAAAAATCGCTCAGCAGGCCGCCGGTATTTTCGATCTCGAAGCTGCGAGCCAGATGGTCGGTGCTTTTTGCCATATGACGTATCAGGCGCTCCCCAAGCCTGCCGAATCACACGGCAAACATTAACAGGAATGCGGCCTGATCTTGAATCCGGCGCTTTTGTCAGGCGGCGATTCGGGTTTCCACTGGGGTCGAAAACGCTTTATGACGGCGGCGGCGTAACATTCGCTCAAAACTTAGGGAACAGGATGACCGGCAGGACCAGCCTTACGATCGTACTCGCGGCCGGCGAGGGCACGCGGATGCGGTCCACCATGCCAAAGGTTTTGCATCCCGTCGCTGGCCAATCGCTGCTGGCGCATGTGCTGGGCGCGGCCCCAAAGGGAGCCGGCACGGCACTTGCCGTGGTCATCGGCCCCGGCCACGAGGCGGTTGCGGCGGAGGCCAAACAGGTGCGTCCCGACGCTCTGACGTTCGTCCAGCGCGAGCGGCTTGGCACCGCGCATGCGGTGCTGGCGGCGCGCGACGCCCTTGGCCGCGGCGCCGACGACCTGCTGGTCGTGTTCGGCGATACGCCGCTGATTTCGGCCGCCACATTTGAGCGTCTGCGCACGCCCTTGAAGAATGGCGCGGCGCTTGCCGTGCTGGGCTTTCGCGCCGCCGATCCCACCGGCTACGGCCGGCTGCTGGTCGAAGGCGACCGCCTGGTGGCGATCCGCGAGCAGGCCGACGCGACAGCTGAGGAGCGCGCGATCAAGCTCAGCAATGCCGGCGTGATGGCGTTCGATGGCCGCAAGGCGCCGCAAATCATCGAAAAGATCGGTAATGCCAACCGCAAACGCGAGTATTATCTGAGCGATGCCGTTGCCGTCGTTCGCGAGATGGGATTGGAGGCCGTTGTGATCGAGACCAGCGAGGATGAAGTGCGCGGCATCAACACCAGGGCGCAGCTTGCGGAAGCCGAGCATGTCATGCAGGCGCGGCTGCGTCAGGCGGCGCTTGACGCCGGCGTGACCATGATCGCGCCCGAGACGGTTTATCTCGCCGCCGACACGAAATTCGGCACCGACGTCACGATCGAACCGTTCGTGGTGATCGGCCCCGGCGTCTCGATCGGAGATGGCGCGGTGATCCATTCGTTTTCCCACATCGTGCAGGCATCGATCGGCAAGAAGGCGTCGGTCGGACCCTATGCGCGGTTGCGGCCGGGAACCTCGCTCGGCGAGGGCGCCAAGATCGGCAATTTCGTCGAAACCAAGGCGGCCACCCTGGAGGCGGGCGTCAAGGTCAATCACCTCAGCTATGTCGGCGACGCGCATATCGGTGCCAACGCCAACATCGGCGCGGGCACCATCATCTGCAACTATGACGGTTTTGACAAGCACCGCACCACGATCGGGAAGGGCGCGTTCGTGGGCTCGAATTCATCGCTGGTCGCGCCGGTGAAGATCGGCGATGGCGCCTATGTCGGCTCGGGCTCGGTGATCACCAAAGACGTGCCCGACGATGCGCTGGCCGTGGAGCGTAGCCAGCAGACCAACCGCGAGGGCGGCGCCAAGCGATACCGCGAGTTGAAAACCAAAGGCAAGCCGAAAGGCAGCTAGCTCGGGGCTTGTTGACGCTTCGGCTTAACGGTGTCTCAATCGGCAATAGTTTCGTAGCTTCTAATAATTTCAACGATTTTCCACTGTCTCATTTCCCAAGCGCGATTGTACGCGCGAAAAGCATCGCCCTTTGACAGACGCGAGCCGATGCCGTGGGATTGGAAACCAGCATGACGCGGGCAGTAGTGGCGACGGCGCTGATGCTTCTCCTCTCGACGTCTTCTGCGCTTGCAGCCGAATCTACATGGGACGTTCTGGAACGCTTTGGCTTAACCGGCACCTGGTCCGCCAGCTGTGGCGGGCCCGCAACGGTCAGCCACTTTCATACGATCTTCTCCAAAGATGCCGACGGGCTCGCAAGGCGCGAGATTGATTTCGGTGTGAAATCAATCTATGCGACCTTTGTAGACGGCGCAGAAACGATCTCACCTTCAATGCTGAAAATCACTGTCCGTAACGCTGATCCGAAATTTGAAAAATTCAATAATAAAACCTTCTGGACCGTGCTGATAAAAGAGAACGATCCTCAGACCAAAAAGGCTTTCCGCATTCGCTATTTCCAATCCATAACAACTGAGGGCAAAATGGCCGTAAAAGACGGCATTAACTTGCGGTTTGGGAAGCCCAGCCCCTGGCTGTACAAATGCCGCAGCGCGATGTCGTGAACGACCGTGGCTGGAAACGTGAGTTCGAGAATGCTCAATTGTAAGCAAAGGCAATAATTATTGAGTATCAGGCGATCTGCGATTCTCGTTAAGAGATGCGTGCGTTGTTTTGATGGTTTTTCGCCAATTTGGAGAGATTGATCCGCATGTGCGGCATTGTCGGCATTCTCGGGCGCGGTCCGGTCGCGGAACAGTTGGTGGATTCACTCAAGCGGCTCGAATATCGCGGCTACGATTCTGCCGGTGTCGCCACGCTGGAAGGCGACCATCTCGAACGCCGCCGCGCCGAAGGCAAACTGAAAAATCTTGAATCGCGGTTGAAGGCCGAGCCGCTGGCGGGGCACACCGGCATCGGACATACCCGCTGGGCCACCCACGGCAGGCCGACCGAGAATAACGCGCATCCGCATGCCACCGATAACGTTGCGGTCGTTCACAACGGCATCATCGAGAATTTTCGCGAATTGCGCGAAGCGCTGCAGAAAAAGGGCACGGTTTTCAAAACCGAAACCGACACCGAGATCGTTTTGCATCTGGTCGATGACCTGCTCGGCCGTGGTTTCAAGCCGGTTGACGCGGTCAAGGCGACATTGTCGCAACTTAGCGGCGCATTCGCACTCGGCTTCATTTTCGCGGGCGACAAGGATCTGATGATCGGCGCGCGCAACGGGCCGCCGCTCGCCATCGGCTTCGGCGAGGGCGAAATGTATCTGGGCTCCGACGCCATCGCGCTCGGCCCATTCACCGACACCATCAGCTATCTCGAGGACGGTGACTGGGTCGTGCTGACACGCAACAGCGCGGTTATCTACGACAAGAACAACGCCGTTGTTCATCGCGACGTCATCAAACATACCGCCGCGACGTCGCTGGTGGACAAGGCGAACTATCGCCACTTCATGGCCAAGGAAATCCACGAGCAGCCGGAAGTGGTCGGCCATACCCTGGCGCGCTACGTCGACATGGCGACCGAGCGCGTGGCCCTGCCGGTAAAGCTGCCGTTCGATTTCAACGATATCCAGCGCATTTCGATCACGGCCTG
>WNFO01015451.1_pt1 | contig 11656 bp, 12 predicted proteins | sample 5400251 | NCBI WGS metagenome assembly WNFO01 (sample SAMN13153354, study PRJNA577476) | soil metagenome | isolation source: 100 cm saprolite under Madrone tree | place: USA:California | collected 2016-06-14
CCCAGTTTGCCGAACTCTACACGTTGGCGCAGGTGGCGCCGGGCCCCAACGCCATGTACGTCACTCTGATCGGCTGGCATCTGGCGGGATGGGCGGGCGCAGCCGCGACGACGCTCCCAATGTTAGTGCCAGCCAGCACCATCACCTTGCTGGTCGGGCACCTCAACGAGCGCTATCCCGATGCCCCGATCGGTCACGCCATTCGCCGCGGCCTGACGCCGATTACGCTTGGACTTGTGTTCGCGAGCGCGACGATCCTGATGCGCACGGTGAACCACGACTGGCGCGGTTACTTGATCACGCTGCTCACCGTCGCCGTGGTCCTGCGCAAATCATGGAACCCGCTGTGGCTGTTCGCGGGCGGTGCGCTGGCCGGTATATTGGGCTTCGTCTGAGCGGGCCATTTTTTGGCATGCAAGCGACGAATTCAAACTTCCGCGCTCAGCTCTTCAGCCGATAGCCTGTCTTGAAAATCCAGGCGACTACCGCCAGGCAGATCAGGAAGAATCCCAAGGTCATCGCCAGGCTCACCCCCACGCCCACGTCCGACGTTCCATAGAAGCTCCAGCGGAAGCCGCTGATCAGATACACCACGGGATTGAACAAGGTGACCGTGCGCCAGGCCGGCGGTAGCATGTCGATCGAATAGAAGGCGCCGCCCAGAAAGGTGAGAGGTGTGACGACCAGCATCGGAATAAACTGCAACTGCTCGAACCCTTTCGCCCAGAGACCGATGATGAAGCCGAAGAGACTGAAGGTCGCCGCCGTCAACAGCAGGAAGGCGATCATCCACACCGGGTGCAGGATCTTGATCGGTACGAACAAGGAGGCCGTGGAGAGAATGATCAGGCCCAGAACGATCGATTTGGTGGCCGCGGCGCCGACATAGGCGATAATGATTTCCAGATAGGAGATCGGCGCGGACAGTAATTCATAGATCGTGCCGGTGAACTTGGGGAAATAGATGCCGAAGGAGGCGTTGGAGATGCTCTCGGTGAATAGCGACAGCATAATCAATCCCGGCACGATGAAGGCGCCATAGACGACGCCGTTCACTTCGGTCATGCGCGACCCGATGGCGGCGCCGAAGACCACGAAATAGAGCGAGGTGCTGATCACGGGCGCGACCAAACTCTGCCACACCGTTCGCACGGCCCGCGCCAGCTCGAACTTGTAGATAGCCCAGACACCGTGCCGGTTGAATGCCAATGGGGTCGCTGCCGAGCTCATTTGCGGTCGCTCACCAAACTGACGAAAATGTCCTCTAGAGAGCTCTGACGAGTGTTCAGGTCCTTGAAGCCGATGCCGAGATCGCTCAACCGCTTGAGCAAGGTCGAAATGCGAGTGCGCTCCTCGTGGCCGTCGAAGGTGTATTCCAGCTCGCACCCGCCGGCTTTCAGCGCCAGTCGCCAGTCACTCAGCTCTAAAGGGATTGAGGCCAGCGGCTCGAGAAGATTGAGCGTCAGCTGTTTCTTGCCGAGTTTTTTCATCAGCTCGATTTTCTCCTCGACCACGATCAGCTCGCCCTTGTTGATCACCCCGATCCGGTGGGCCATCTCCTCGGCCTCGTCGATGTAGTGAGTGGTCAAGATGATCGTCACGCCGTTTTCGCGCAGACCCCGTACCAGCGCCCACATGTCGCGGCGCAATTCAACGTCGACCCCTGCCGTCGGCTCGTCCAGAAAAAGAATCTCCGGCTCGTGCGCCAAGGCCTTGGCGATCAGCACGCGCCTCTTCATGCCGCCCGACAGGGTCATGATCTTGTCTTTGCGCTTCTCCCACAAAGACAAGTCGCGCAGCACTTCCTCGATGTAAGCCGGGTTCGGCGCACGCCCGAACAAACCCCGGCTGAAGCTCACCGTGGCCCACACCGACTCGAACGCGTCGGTGGTCAGCTCCTGCGGCACCAGCCCGATCTTCGACCGGGTCGCGCGGTAGTCGCGCACGATGTCATGGCCGTCGACGACCACCACGCCCTCGGTCGGCGTGACGATCCCGCAGACGATGCTGATCAAGGTCGTTTTGCCCGCGCCGTTAGGACCCAACAGCGCGAAGATTTCCCCCTTGCGAATCTCGAGGTCGATGCCTTTCAGCGCGTGGTAGCCCGAAGCGTAGGTCTTGGTCAAGTGCGAGATAGAGATAATCGGCGGCATCGGGGATCATTCACTCAAGATCATCAAAGGCGTCTTTGTGAATCAGAATTTACCGACGATGACGAAGCCGTTTGATCCTGGGATCGAAGGTCTGTAGCAGTTCCTGATGCTGCTGGATCGAACCCAAGCCGAAGACGACGCTCTTGCCTTTGGGAAGGAGGTTTAGTTCAGGAAATTCCTCCGCTGAGAATATCCATCGCTACTGGTTAATTCCCATCACCTCGAACCCAAGACTTCTAGCTGCGGTGCCGAGCTGAGAATCGTGGGTTAACAACAAATCCACATTTTCGATCTCACGTATCGAGAGCGCGGTCGCTAAATGAAGAGCATGCAGTGTTCCGACGACAGTGGGAAAGGTTTCGCTTGCTCTCTGAAAAACATGGTTCGTGACCGGGTGGATAGCGAAGGTTTCGTGGGTAATCTGTATATCTCTTACCAGATCTGCGACTTCAGCGTCGGAGATTTCGTGAGTTAGCCGAAGCCGGTCGATGGTTCTCAACGCCTCTACGCGCCACAGAGCACTACTATACGCTTTGTTCCATTTGCCCCAAATTCCTAATGGGTTTGGTTCGTGTAATAGGATGCGCAAGACGACTGAAGTGTCGACGTAAACAATCATCGGCGCCGACGGTCGTCCAAAAGTGAGTTCACCCCAGACGCTGATCGTTTAAGCTTGATGCCTTTTATTTTCTGCAGGTCTTTGACCGGGCGAGTAGGTTCTACAATTTCAGCCGAAGGAGCAGTAACCGGCACGATTCGCGCTATTCGGTGTCGATGGGACGTCACGACCACCTCTTGGCCGGACTTGACCAGATTGAGATAATGACTGAGTTTTTCTTTCAAATTAGCCACGTTGACGATATTCATGGCCATATCATAACTATATAAAGGTCATAATATAAAACGGCTCAAATAAGAAGAATAATGGGACGTTGTTGGGGGGTAGTCTACGGGGTCTGAAATAACAATCATTTACAATCTTTGCTTCTGCAGTGTGATATCTTTAGTCTTCGCGCCTACAATCCTAAAAAGCGATTATTAGTCGGCAGGCAGCTGTTGCATCTTGCTGTCAATCGGGGAAGAGAACGAACCTTGACCACGCAGAAACGGTTGCTTACCGACAAAAACTTCAAACAATCTTTTCGCCCCGGTAGCTTTTCGCGAGAATTTGCATCGGATTGAGCGTACGGCGACCGGTGCCCTGTTCAATCTGAATGGCCGCCAACGGACAATCGGAGCAGGCCACATTGGGTTCGTCCGCCGCCATCTGTTCAAAAGCTCGCTTGCCCCATTTGAGCGATGCTTCGAAATTTTCCGTTTTCATGGACCACGTGCCGTCATGTCCGGAGCATTCCTCGACTACTTTCACTTTGGTGTTGGGCAGATGTGACAGCACGTCTCTCGTCTTGTAGCCGACGTTTTGGGCTCGCAGGTGACAGGGCATGTGGTAGTTCACTTTGCCGGCACCCGTCTTGAAATTCTTATTGAGTTTTCCCTCCGCCGCCAGTTTCGCGAGAAACTCCATGGGATCCATCGTCTGCGCCCCAACGGTCTTGGCGTCATCCGTGCCGAGCAGGCGTGGATATTCCACACGGATCATTTGTGAGCAGGTGGGATTGGTCGCGACAATCGTCCGGCCTTCGTTGACGAAGCGAAGCAAATCCTTGACGTTTTGCCGTGCGGCCTGGGTCGCGCCGTCCATATCTCCGTTATGCCATAGCGGCATGCCGCAGCAGCGTTCATAGGCGAACGCCACGTCCACATTGTTGTGCGCCATCACGTCCAACGTATCGAGACCGATTTCCGGCTGGCTGTAGTTGACGTAGCAGGTGGAGAAGAAGGCAATTCTCGCCGTGGGTTCTCCCCGAGGAGCTTTCCTGTGCGCGGAAAACTGCGAAGCGAGAGTCTTCGACGCAAAGGGCGGTAGCTTCTTGTCTTTGTGAATGCCGAGTAGGCTCTGCATGAATTGTCGATGTAGCCCACTTTCGCTGGCCCAGTTGGCAAGCGGCGACATCGCCGTACCCAACTTTCCTACGGCGTCGGGATGACCCAGCACCTTGTCCACGAGCGGCACACCCTTGTCCTTCACCTGTTTGGCCTTCGCGCGCGCCATCAACCTGGGAAAGTCGATGGCCCACTCGTGATTGCCCGGAGTGTAGGGACACTTGATCCAGCAAAGCTTGCACTGGAAACAAAGATCGACGATTTGGTTCACGTCTTCGGTCTTGAGTTTTTTGGTATCGACCTCGGCATATTTCTCGTCCGTACAGTACGTGTCGACGGCGTCGAAAAGTTTTGGAAAGCTACCGCAGTATCTCACGCACAAACGGCAGTCGGCGCACAGGCTAAAGATGCGTTCAGCTTCCGATCGCAGATCCTTCTCGTCGTAATAACGAGGATCGGTCGGGTCATAAGCGGGATTGTTGCTCACAGCCATCCTCTATTAATGATCATAACAAATAATGCTCGAGGTCCAAACAGTCGATCTATTTTGGTAATGGTCTAGTTTCGGTAAAGCTCCTCACTTCGTTCGGGATGACAATTCCTTTGAGTGTCATTCCAAGCGGAAGCGAGGAATCTTTCTAGATGCCAAGATAAACAGAAGCCCTACGAGCCTTACTTTCTGGAAAGCGTCGGAAAATGACTACAAGATAGCCACGTGCCTGGCCGTTTTGATCATAAATGAGTTGCTATCCAAACAAGAGGCTACCCTAACGGAGAGGTTTGTGTCCACGATCTCGGTTATCTGATAATTGCTGCCCGCCACTTTTTCCAGCTTGCCCTTGGCTGTCGAAGAGAAACTCATCAGCGGCACCTTGGAATTTTCCGCGATCGCAAGAAACGTAAGCATATAGCAGGTGTTTAACGAGGCCACAAAGAGATGCTCGGGGGACCAGACCCCTTCAGAACCCTTGAATTCTGGTGGTGCCCCGACAGGAACCGCCGGTAGGCTTGGTCCGCCGATTTGCGCCCCTTTTTCCTTTTTCCACTCGACTTCCGTCTCGTAATAAAACACCGGTGATTCAGCCATGTTCGACTCCCTTCGGCGCGGCTTAACACAGCGCCCCGATGACTTTATTGACCTTCCTCCCGCCGGACAACCTCGCGCAACAAATCCGTGTAGGTAATCATGCCCACCAGCCTATTCTGATCATCCGCGACCGGAAGACCACCGACGTGCCAACGGAGCATCTGCTCCGCCGCTTCCTTGAGGGTCATTTCCGGCTTTACCGAAATCGGATCGAAGACCGCAGCTTGCTCTACGACGAGGGACCAAAGCTGAACCATGACGTCTTCCTTGCCGACGAACACCAGAGACGGACGAATCAGCCATACATCGCGATCAGAAAGGATACCGATCAATTTTCCGTCGGGCTACGGTCGAATTAGGCGACCCGTCTCACGGGCGATGATCAATTCTTCATCGGTGCGAACGACAAAGGCCTTCAATCTGGAATCAGCAGCGGCAATCCCGCCATCCTTACCGACAGTCAGAGAGTTTGCTGTCGAATCTAATTTGAGGCCGCACCAATCCATGTTCGCGGAGATCTTTTCACGGACCGCCGGCGAGTTTTCACCGATGCCGCCGCTAAAAATAACCGCTTCGGCACCACCCACAACCGCCAAATAAGCGCCGAGGTATTTTCGAGCCCGATAACAAAACACCTCAATCGCGAGGCGTGCGCGCGGATTGGCATCATAAACCGCCATCAACTCGCGCATATCGTTCGACAGTCCCGAGACCCCCAGCAGTCCGGAGCGCTTGTTCAGCCAGTGCTCGACCTCGACGGCATCAACCTTTTCCTCCTGAGCGAGATAGCTCACCAGCGCAGGGTCCACATCGCCAGAACGCGTTCCCATCACCAACCCCTCGAGCGGCGTAAAGCCCATCGACGTATCCAGGGACTCTCCGCGGCGAATGGCGCAAGCAGAACAGCCGTTGCCTAGATGAATCGTCACAACGTTGATTTGCTCCTTGGCCGTTCCTGTCAGCTCGCCGTAGCGCAAGACTGAATATTGGTGTGCGAGGCCGTGGAAACCATAACGACGAATATGGTGCTTCGTAGACAGCTCGTGAGGGATTGCATAGGTTGAAGCGTGCTCCGGCAGGGTGCGATGGAAAGAAGTATCGAACGCCGCAACCATCGGCATCGCGGCACCGAGAACCGATCGCGCGGCACGGATGCCGCTTACGCTCGCCGGGTTGTGTAGTGGGGCGATCTCGCAAAGGGAGTCGAGGGCATTGATAACTTGCTCATCAATAAAAACGGAGCTGGTGAAGCGATCGCCACCATGAACGACTCGGTGCCCAACAGCATCGAAGACTCGAAGTTCCGCATGCGAATCCAACCATTCAATGACCTTGCCGACCGCCTCTTCATGGTCCCGAACCGCTGTTTCTTGATGGTTCTCAGAAACGCCAACGGCTTCAAATCGAAGGGTAGCCGCATTTCCGATCCGGTCGACGATGCCGCGTGCCAGCTTTACGTCGTCGGTAGTCGACTTCGGCGCTGCCGCCGTCTCAATAAGCTGGAATTTGAGGGTTGAGCTGCCGCAGTTGAGTACGAGAATCTTCACTATGTTGATGATAGCGCCGATTAGGATCTATCGAAAGTACGTTGGCAGATTACAACAGGCATATATCTTGCTGTTTAAGACGCAGCGAGTGCGTTTATTTTTTATAGAATTGAATGCGTGAAGCTTAGCTGTCCGCACGATCAGCTCTACTACTTATTTTTCAGCCGCTGGAAACCAACCCTGGTGCTTGATTAAGCCACGCAGATATTCGATTTGACCGGCGTGACGCGTGTTGCAGTTGATGACGCTGGCAAGCCGAATGCTCAGCGTGGGCAAAGGTTGGTATTGCGGTTCATTCAGCACTCGATTCAGATCGGCATTCGAAACGCTGGAGAGATAGCCCTTCGTTCTCACAAAGACGGCGACGAGGTAGTCCAACAGAAGCTGTTTATCGTTTACGGTAAACGCTTCCACTTGCGCCGGCGTTTGCCTGTGACCGGAGCCGTAGTCTCTCGGATCAGGTGGCATGTTGAAGCGTGCATGCCATCCATTCGCGATCCACAAGTGCGGGCGCTCCATCAATCCGGAGAAATTGGCATCCTGAACGCGCGACAAATGCCAGACCAACCACGCGATATGAGGTTTGGGCGGAGCCAGCAGTTCTTCGGGCGATAAATCTTTGAGTGCGCCCCGCACCATGTCCCGAACTCGACCTAAAGCATCCACCACCAATCCCGCACTTTCCATTGATTTATCCCCTGGATGTTTCTCAGTCCTCATCGGTCTCGCGAGGTTCCGTTCCACCGAGATTAAAATACATCCGATAATTTCGACCCCATTCCGCGGCCTAGCCAATCCGTTCACCGATTTTCATGCCCCGTAAACCAATTCGTCACAATGCGAAGCTATGTTGTGTGCGGTGTGCGGAGTCTTCTTACGCCAACGGGAAGACCTCTACCCGGGGGTCGGTTGGGTTGCCTCCTTTCCGACTCCCGTCCCCCAATATCCCACGGTCGTGAGTCTCGACGGTGATTGGCTTAATCTCGCATACGACACGGATGTGCCTAACTTGCGCGAGCGACTGCGGCAAGCTCTTGCTAATGAGTCCCGCAGATCACGTTGAGCACGGCTTGGCGTTTTTCCTCACGGACAACTTTGAGAGCGCGCTTCAATGCCGGCAGGAGTTGCTGCGGATCGTCCACCAGCTCGCCGTAGCCGCCGTGCGCGGCGACGACCATCTCATAGCGAGGCGAAGGCGTCAGATCACACAGCGGAAAGTTTTCTGTACTTACCGCCCAGCCGTCCGGCATCACCTGTTGCGTCGCGGCCTTGGTGGAATGCCAGATGGCATTGTTGCAAACGATCGTGAGCATCGGAAGATCATAGGCCTGCGAGACGAAATGACAGGCAGTCGGGTTGTTAAACATGTACGTTCCGTCGCCGACACTGGCAATCACGGTTTTCTCGGGGTGAGCGAGTTTCATGCCTAAGGCGCCACCGATACCCCAACCTAGACCACCGGCAGGGGAACCGCCAAAATAACTTGCGGGCTCGCTCAAGCTAAGATGCTCTTGCGACACCCCGTGGTCGTTGACGATGAGGGTATCGCTGTCTCTCACTTGGTCGACGCAATAGGACAGCCAAGCGGTATCGATGGGCCTTTCGCTACTTGCCTTTTCGGCCTTCTGTTTCAACCGTTCCCGGTAGCGTTTGTGCTCGGCGCGAATCCGCTCGGCACGCTGGGCCAACGCCCCTTCATTCCGCGGCTGGCGCTTCAATTCCTGCGCAAGCAGTTCCAGAGCGCTCTTGGGATCGCCGCCGATGGAAATGTCCTTGGGAAAACTGCGGATCGGAATGCTGCTGTAGTTTGGGTCCCGCGCGATCTGGATAACCTTCGCACTCTCGGGAGGCTTGCCTTGGAACGGATACCATGGCACGTCGCACTCGACCACGACGACGACATCGATATCTTTGATATAGGGGGCGGAACTGACGCCAAGATGAAAATCATGGGTGTTGGGGAAACTCACGAATGGGCTTGCGGGCGTAACCACCGGCGCCACCAGCGCTTCGGCAAATGAAACCATTGCGCTCACCGCGGTGGGATCGGAGCCCAGCCGGCCGGTGACAATCAGAGGATTCGAAGCCTGACGGAGGACTTCGGCGGTTCGCCTGATGGTTTCCGCGCTCGGCTGCAAGGCTTCGGCTTTTGCTTTGCGATAAGGATGAATGGTGATGGAGTCCATTTTCTGCGCCAGGACTTCGCGCGGTAGAGTCAGATATACTGGGCCTTGCGGAGTCCCGAGCGCCATTTCCAGCGCCCGGTCGACCACCGTTTCCACCTGTTCCCCATTGCGCAACTCGTAGTCCCAACGCGTGAACTCGCGCAGCAGGCTGCCCTGATCGAAAGACTCCTGGCCCCAGTGGATAAAGTTGCTTCGGCTGCCTCGCAGCCCTTCCTCCGTGAGCGGCGTCCTGCCGGCGGAAAAAATCATCGGCACATTTAGACGCGAGGCGTTCATCACCGCCGCCGATGCGTTCCCAGTACCGACGATCACGTGAACCATAACGACCTGTGGCTCTCCGGTAATCATGGCGTAGCCCTGAGCCATGCTGACCGCGACGAATTCATGCGGAACAGTGATCGGCTTCGGATGCGTTTTTTTCTCGGCAGCAAATTTCGCCAAACCGTCGATGATCGGCCCGAAGTCGGTGCCGCTATTGCCGAAAAAATACTTGATCCCCCGCGCGCGCAGAATTTCCAAATAAGCCTGACCGACGGTCTCCACCGGAATCGTGATGGGCTTGCTCATTTCCATAAAGTTCCTCCTTGAGCGTTAAGCAATTATCTTTAACCTATTTTCTGGCAAAAATCCGTTAAAACTTGGTCTCAAAAGATGGCGCGATTCCTATCGCGGGTTGACGGCTGTTTCATTCTTTTGTAAAGGAAGATCAGATTCGTCATAAGAGGAGGGCCGGCCATGGACTTTACGCTCGATACGTTCGCATCGGAGTGCCATAAGATTCTGAAAGAGGATCCCAGTCCTGCGGGACGGGGCAAAGTTCGCGAATTGGTGGAGGATGTGCTGAAGGATGAAAAGTTCCTTAAGACCTATCTCAACGACAACACACCGGATCGCCAGGTGATTTATGAAGATCCGGACCTGGGTTTTTGCATCTGCGCGCACATGAGCCACGGCGCCAGAGAAGCCAATCCGCACGATCACGGCAGCTCCTGGGCGATCTACGGGCAGGCTATCGGCGAGACGGAAATGAGCGACTGGGAAGTCCTTGAACCGGCTGCTGAAGACAAGCCGGGGAAAGTCCGGCGCGCCAGAGTTTACTCGCTCAAGCCCGGCATGGCGCACATTTACAACGAGGGGGACGTGCACTCGCCCAAACGAGTAACCACGACCGGGCTCATTCGCATCGAAGGTAAGAATACGCAGAAGATGAAGCGGCTCGCCTATAAAGCCGTGTGACCGATCCTCACTGCGCGATGAATCGCGCAGTGCGAATTTGAGCGAGTTCTGATGTTGCTCGGCTAATCTAGCGAGTACTTCAGAACGTCGCCCATTTCCGCCATAGGCTCACCGGGTTTTTCTCCGCGCAATCCATCGTATCTGAAATCTTATGCACCTGAAGCTGCCGGAACAATGAGCACCGGATCTCCCGAATGTCGCACGACTCTTTCAGTCACGCTGCCAAACACCCATCGTTTAACACCGGTTCGACCATGCGTGCACATGGCGACAAAGTTATCCGGGGTGTTGCGGGCAAGTGTGATGATCTCTTCTGCGCCATAACCGATCTGCACAACCGAGGACACTTGCTCCAAGCCCTTATCCTTGAGATCGTTTACTTTCCCTGCAAGATAATCTCGCGCCTCCGATTCAAGTTGGTCCAGCAAGTCAGCCGAGTAAAGCCCGAAATCATCGCCCGAAACAGAGGATGGCAGCGCATAAGCGCGCATGAGAACCACTGCTAGTTTCATTTTTTTGGCGAGCTCCGCCACATCCGGCAATACCCGCTCTGCTAACGGGGAACCATCCAGCGGTACCACCACCGTCTTCAGAACGGCTTCGCCATCGGTTTTGCCCTGGTCAGTCACCCGAACGAGAAGCACATGGTTCGCCGCTCCATGAAGAATATTGTCGGCGACGCTGCCCAAAACCCAACGCTGAATCCCGGAACGGCCGTGGGTCGCCATAACAATTAACGTGTTCTTGTCTATCGCTGCCTTCTCAATCACCACTTCTTCCGCTTTGCCCTTCTCCACAAGACAGTTGACGTGAGATCCCTGGAAGGATCGCGCAATCGCCTCCAAATAATTCTTGCTGCTCTCTATCCGTTCAGCCAAAATCGTGTCGACGTAACGGCCCTGTGCTGGATTAGCCAACAAGGTATGCGACTCCGGATCGACTACCGCCAAAAATTCCACAGGGACCACCAGCGTTTTCGCTAAGAAGCGGGCATAGGGCAAGACCTGCTCGGCCGCTTTCGACCCATCCAACGGTATCAGCATCCGCGTATACATCATGATCTCCTGTAACAGTAAGGGAGCGCGTTGCGTTTCATCCTTTCCGACAAAAACCAATCGTCGGTTTTGATTAACTTCCCCTTGGCATCATTGCTTTCGATAAAGAACACCCGACTCTAATTAACTTAATGGAAAAGAAACGCAGTTGTCTAGAGCATAGGATTTGCTTATTCTTTTCAAGCTTTTGTTAAGCGCCCTGTGACGTCGTGGTGCTCCCTGCTTTTTGTTTTTCTCTTGGAGCATAAACTTCTATTCCTCTTTTCTTAACGGTCCGCAAGAAATGAGCCAGCGGGCAGAAAGAAACAACTCATTGTTTTTGGAAAATATGAGCCCTTTGGTTTGAGCTCTGCGAAGACATCGTGGAAATTTTTACCAGAAATGAAAATCGACCCGAGCATGAAGGCATAAGCGCTAGGTCTAGGCGGCAGAGTGATCTCCCACAGTT
>WNFO01005504.1_pt1 | contig 11655 bp, 10 predicted proteins | sample 5400251 | NCBI WGS metagenome assembly WNFO01 (sample SAMN13153354, study PRJNA577476) | soil metagenome | isolation source: 100 cm saprolite under Madrone tree | place: USA:California | collected 2016-06-14
TAGGGGCGCCCAAGACCTGAGCCATCTCCGCAAGAGACAGGTCTTCTTGAAACCTCAGCAGCAAAGCCTCGCGATACAGCGGTGGCAGAATCTGCAGCCGGCCGGCCAGACGCATTGCGTCTTCGCTTCGGGCCGCGGCTTCGAATGGGGAAGGATCGGAAGAGGGTAACAGCAGCATTGCATCGCGATCATTTGGCAAGGATACTGTTGCCACCGCTTTTCGTTTTTTCCGGAGGTAATCTATTGCCAAATTGCGGGCGATCGCGAATAGCCATGGATCAAACCGCTGCCGCCCGTTGTACTGGCTGCCCCGTTGCAGCACGCGAATCCAGGTCTCCTGCGCAAGGTCCTCCGCATACTCTCGCCTCCCGGTGAGGTATAGCAGGTAGCGCACCAGTCGATGCTGACAGCGCTCCACCAGGTCTGCAAGAAGCTCCATATCCCTCTCACGTAAGCCTCGCGCAATCTTTGCCGTTTCGGTTTCGGCTGTCGTATTCAATGTCATAGGAAGAGCCGACATATATCCTGTATACGATTAAACCCCGGCGGATTACTCAACTTTTGACCGAAAAATCACACTAAGATTTGCCTCTGACGGATATCGGATCAATGGACGGCAAGGGCCTGACGTGTACAACTCGTTGATTGGCAGACCCCAATAAGATAGAAAGTTGTCGAAACCAGGCGATCACAACTCACGATTCGGGTCTGGCCGGTCTGGGTTCCGGCGGAGTCACGGGCAAACCGGATGTTGAGAAACGGCAGCTCGTTGCGGAGTTACAATGATTTTGCCGGGCGAAACGGAAGCGGTATCATGCATTCATCTACCTCCTACGCTCGCTCCGTATAGCCCTTCCAAGAGTACGCGGCTCCCAACCTTTTTCCGCTCTGACTTAGCTCCCTTGCTCACGTCCTCGCGCGATTCCTACTGAGTCGAGTAGGGAGCCCCTTTTTCTGCCACTCGTTTCCCTGGGCACTGCTTCAGGTTAATTCCTGCGTCCGGCAGTTTCGCGTCTTATGCTTTCCCGGTTCCGCCCTTACACCATTGGGTTCCCTCCGATAAAGCAGCCGCTCACTTTGGAAGCAGAAGCCACTCGCTTCTGGGTGCCCCAAGAAAATGGGGCAAGAAAAAGGAGAAAATTCAGTCATGGCTTACCTACTCTGTCATGCTGCCGTTCTTTCCGCCATCTCTTCAGCTTCCAGCAAGCCAACCAAATCGCTGGCATCCCACAAACGCTGGGTCAAAGTAGCCCACTACCTTAATCTGGCGACATTGCGAACAATGGAAAAAGCGGCGGCTGGACTGCTGCGCCAAGCCGCCCCGCCGCAGAAGACTAGCAAAGTTAGAGCGCAAGGGCCCAAAAAGGCGTGGCTTCTATTGACAGGTGACTTATAGTGAAGGGCAATTCAGCGGGGCCGCGGCCGCAACTGCAGAAGGAAAAGGAAACGGATGTTCGGATTGAGCCATTTGTTCTATCCGTGGGGAATTCTGTTGCAACTGTTGGCGTTGGTGCACTTTGTCAAGCGGCGGCCGGAGACGTATTGGCTGTGGATTATCCTGATCGGCGGGCCGATTGGGGCGGGAGCGTATTTGTTGGTGGAAGTAGCGCCGGATGCGCGGCTGCTGGGCGGAATTTTTCAGGGATTTGGGCGGCGTTCCAGAATTCAGAAGCTGGAGATGGAGATTCTGGACAATCCGTCGGCGGGGAATTACGAAGAGTTAGGCGAACTGAACCTGGAAGAAAAGAGATACGCGCAGGCGCGGGAAGCGTTCGCCAAAGCGATTGAAGCCTATGGTGCGCGCAAGGGAAATGCGTCCGCGACCGACACGCTGCACACGTATTACGGACGTGCCAAGAGCGCGCTGGGATTAGGCAACTATGCAAGCGCGATCCCGGACCTGGAGCGGGTAGCCTGTGCGGATGTGAAGTTCGATTACTACCGCGCGGCGGGATTGTTGGGCGACGCGTACGCGAGAACCGGTGAAATGGAAAAGGCGGCACGCTGGTTTGCGCCGGCTACGCAATATTCGACGACGCCGGAAACTCTCTACAACTATGCATGGTTTCTGAAATCGCAGGGACGCACGGACGAAGCGCGCGAATGGATGAACAGATTGATGGCCAAGAAAAGAACGCTGCCGGGATATATGCAGCGAGTGGAGCGGCCGTGGTTTCGCAAAGGCAAGACGCTCAAGAAAGAACTTGAAGTTAAAAAATAATGAAGTAAAGAAGCAACGACGAAACCGCCTTCCAACGCGAGAGTGAGGACCGGCCTCAACTCAACGAAGAGCCATGATCTTGATTCCAAACTGCGGTGAAATCATTACCAGGATTTTTGTTTGCGAAGCTCGGTGATGTGCGCTATGTGGTGCCGGCCGTGCCAGGCGTAGAGGAATAGCAGCCAGTCCACGGTACGCGGCCCGTGTTCGGGATGGACAAGAACGCGGCCGAATTGATCCGCAGTGTGGGATCGCCAGAGTCGAACCCAACGGTCATGTAGTGAATCGAGAAGTGTGAGTGAAATTTCTACGGGAGACGTTTTTGCATCGGGCAATTGCGCCCACAGATTTTCCTCGTACGGTTTAATGGTTGGCTGCTCCTCCGTTAGAGCAAGCCGGTGGCGGATGTACGCGTTCAGATGGCTGTCTGCGACGTGGTGCACTACCTGGCGAACAGTCCAGCCGCCTTCGCGATAGGGTGTATCGAGTTGCGTCGGGGAAAGCTCACTTGCAGCAGCGCGAAGGTTAGCGGGAGTTTCGGCAACCACGTCAATCGCCTGCTGGCGCAGCGCCGGGTTAACGTCGAGCGGCGGCTGAAACTTTCCAATCGGGTAACGCGGATCCATGGGGATAGAGGTCTCCTGAGGAATTTTAGTCGAATGACAAACGAAGCTTCACCTTATTTGACGTGCGAAATGACGATTGGTGACATTCACTCGGCAAACTGTGAACAAAAAGGAAAACCGCAAGCCAAAGTGGACCATTTGGGGTCGGCCGTGATCTCCGGGCAAGATTAACCGCGAATGGTACAATGCCGTTTCGCGTTTGTAACCTTGCGCCACTCTGCGAATCCAATGTAGGGAGAAATTAGCGAATGGAGAATGTGGTAATTATCGGAAGCGGATGCGCGGGGCTGACAGCGGCCATTTATGCGGCGCGTGCGAACCTGAAGCCGGTGGTGCTGGAAGGGCATGAGCCGGGCGGGCAATTGTCGCTGACCACACACGTGGAAAATTTCCCTGGCTTTCCCGACGGAATTCTCGGGCCAGAGTTGATCGAAAACATGAAAAGGCAGGCGGCGCGGTTTGGGACGGAGTTCAAAGCCGGCGCGGTTACGGAAGTGGACCTAAGCGAGCGGCCATTCCGGATTACCGCGGGCGGGCACGTGTACGAGACAAAAACACTGATTGTGGCGGCGGGAGCGTCGGCGCGGCTGCTGGGATTGAAGGGCGAAAAAGAATTGATTGGACGCGGCGTTTCCACGTGCGCGACATGCGATGGTTACTTTTTTCGTGGTAAGCCGATTGCCGTAGTGGGAGGAGGCGATTCGGCGATGGAAGAAGCGAATTTTCTTTCACGCTACGCCAGCAAAGTGTTTTTAATTCACCGCCGCAATGACTTTCGCGCGTCGAAAATCATGATTGACCGCGCGCGGGCCAACGAAAAAGTGGAGTTTGTCACTCCGTATGTGGTGGAAGAAATTGTTTCGCCGCAGGGATTGGTTTGCGGAGTGAAGCTTCGCAACACGGAATTCAGCGACAGGCGCGAGATTGCGGTGGACGGCGTGTTCGTGGCCATTGGCCATGATCCGAACAGCACGGTGTTCAAAGGCAAGTTGGAGATGGATCCGAATGGCTATCTGATCGCAAAGCACGGCAGCTTATCGAATATCCCGGGGGTGTTTATCGCCGGCGATGTGCAGGACCACCGCTACCGGCAGGCGGTGACTGCGGCAGGATCAGGCTGCATGGCGGCTATTGATGCGGAGAAGTTCCTCGAGGCGCACCATCACGCCTGAGCGCTCGTCAAGCACGCGGCAGGGCGGGCATAATAAGTAAGTCCATGGTCCGCTCGACGCTTCTCAGATTATCCGAAAATAAATCGTTTGCGCGCTGGGTAACTTCCAACCAGACCACGCGGAAAATGTCGCACCGCTTTGTGGCGGGGGAAGCGCTGGAAGAAGCGCTAGCCGCAGCGCGTGTCTGCAACGACCTGGGAATGTTGGTGAGCCTGGATTATCTTGGCGAGAATGTGGCCACGGCCGCGGATGCGCACCGCGCGCGCGATGCTTACCTGGATGTATTCGATAAGATTGCCGCGGAAAGCTTGAACGCCAACGTGTCCTGCAAACTCACGCAGCTGGGCCTGGATATCAGCACAGAGTTCTGCGAAGGGCAATTGCTCTCGATTGTGGAACAGGCAGCCTCCTACGGCAATTTTTTGCGCGTGGATATGGAAGGGTCGTTATACACGGCCCGGACGATTGACGTAGTCAAACGGGTGCGTTCGCAGAACGCGGCCGTCGGCACAGTGATCCAGGCCTATCTCTACCGCAGCGAGCAGGACGTGCAGGATTTGCTCGCCTACGGATGCCGGATTCGCTTATGCAAGGGCGCGTACAAAGAGCCGCCAGAAGTGGCGTTTCCGAAAAAACAGGATGTGGATGCGAATTACGTGAAGTTGATGCAGATGTTGTTGCCTAGCGGAATTTATCATGGCATCGCCACCCACGATCCGCGCATGATCGCCGCCACAATCCGCTGCGCGGCGGAAAAGAAAATCTGCAAAAGCGATTTTGAGTTTCAGATGCTGTATGGAGTGCGCACGGACTTGCAGCGCCAACTGGTACGCGACGGATTTCGGCTGCGGATTTACATCCCCTACGGCCAGGACTGGTTTCCCTATTTTATGCGCCGGCTGGCGGAGCGTCCGGCAAACTTAGCCTTCTTCGCGCGAAACTTCTTCCGATAGAAATTTCCAGCTCTCAGTGACGAGGTCCCAGATCAGAGCGATTCGCCGGGCTTCAACGCGAAAATGGTTAGCCCCGGAACATCCTTCGTTTCCTTCTGCAAGGCTTCTGGAGTGCCGGTGAGCGCGGGGAACGTTGCATAGTGCATGGGAATGACGTCTTTCACGCCGAGAAAACGAATGGCCATGGCGGCTTCGCGCGGTCCCATGGTGAAGAGATCGCCGATGGGCAGCAACGCGATCTGAGGTCGATAGAGTTCCGCGATGAGTTTCATGTCGCCGAAAACGGCCGTGTCTCCCGCGTGATAGAGCGTAACGTCTCCCGGAAGGCGGACGATGTATCCGGCCGGTTCTCCCGCGTACACAACTTCGCCATCATCTTCAATGGAATTGGAATGCATCGCGTGGGTCATGGTGACGTTGAAGTCGCCCACTTGCTGTGAGCCGCCTTTGTTCATGGGAGAGATGAGTTTTTCAAAGCCGTTGCCACCGAGCCACAAGCAAGTCTCGAAATTTGCGATCAGCTTGGGGCGAAACTCTTTTGCGATCCCCACCAGATCGCCGAGGTGGTCGGAGTGCGCATGGGTCAGAAAAATTGCGTCGACACGAGCTAGTTTCTTGAGGGCTTCCGGACAACGAGGATTGGTCTTTATCCAAGGGTCGATGAGCGCTACCTGGCCCGAAGGGGTCGTCACGGAAAAAGTGCTGTGGCCGAAATACGTGATGCGGTTGCCTTTCAAATCGAACATAAATACCTTTCGAAATTAGAGCTACACCAAAAGGCTAAGACGAATACGCCCTCCGAACAATACCTATAAGCGATTAAGGGAGCACGGCTCTCATTTTCGCCGAGAGTTGAGAAACAAAAGGCTGACGAGTACACTTAATACTTAAAGCTTTCGCACCACCTGAAAGCGCAGAGATTTCGCCGCGGCGTACCGCGAGCCAGCGGCGACTGGACTTGAGCAAAGGAGAAGCTGAATGGCTTATGTGATAGCCGAGCCGTGTATCGGCACCAAGGACACCGCCTGCGTGGATGTGTGCCCGGTGGACTGCATCCACCCACGTAAAGATGAAGCGGAACACGAAGGCGTGACGCAACTGTACATCAATCCGGTGGAGTGCATCGATTGCGGCGCGTGCGTGCCGGTATGCCCGGTGACGGCGATTTTTGCGCTGGAAGATCTGCCTGAGAAATGGCAATCGTTCACGGCATTGAACTCGGATTGGTACGCCAAGAAGTAAGCTCACGGATCGAATGGAAGAATCAGAAGCGGCACGCGACGGCGTGCCGTTTTGTTTTAGATGTGTTGCGGCGATAGCCAGTTGCGCCACGCCAACCCTCTTTCGAATTTCGACATCTATGCGATTGCCGAGTGAAATGGGGAATCTTTTTGGGAACGTTCGAGAGGGATAAGCGTGTGAGGGGAATCAACTCGATAATTGCGTGCATGACCTTGCTGGCGTGCGCTGGGAACGCAAGTGCCGGAGCGCAGCAGCCAGTGACGGGCGGCAAACCTGCTGCCGCCGTGCACCACGCTTCGCTTGAAGGAGATTGGAGCGGTGCCCTGCAAGCCGGAGACGCGCAAATACATCTTGTGTTGCACTTAAAAAAGAACGCGCAAGGCGAGTGGCAGGCGACCCTCGATAGTTTGGACCAGGCCGTATATGGAATGGAAGCTTCGAACGTAAAGGGTACCGAAGATACCCTGGCATTTGAGCTGGCGTCCGTCGGCGCGCATTTCCAGGGCAAAATTTCACCGGACACCAAAGCCATTCGCGGGATATGGGAACAGGGCGGGACGGGTCTGCCGCTGCGATTCGAAAGGCGTGCCGCGGGCGCGGAAGGGTCGACCGCCAAACCGATTTCAAAAGTGGAAGGCACGTGGCAGGGAGCCATTGAGACCGGCAACATGCGCATGCGGCTGCAACTGCACCTCAATCACGATGACAAGGGCGCGCTGATTGCGTCCGTGGACAGTTTGGACCAGGGAATCCAGGGTATTCCCGCGTCGAAAGTGACCGAGCGGGCTGGCGAAGTGCGATTCGAACTATCGGCGTTCGGAGCGGAATATCTTGGAACTCTGAGCGCAACAAAAAACGAGATCGCCGGACACTGGAGCCAGAATGGAAATGAGGAAAAGCTGGATTTCAAACGTTCCGATCAGATTTTGGAATTGCGGCGGCCGCAAAATCCACTGAAGCCGTACCCATACAAGGAAGAAGAAATATCGTTTGCAACCAGCGATGGAAAAGCGACCCTTGCGGGAACGCTGACTCTTCCACCGGGTGCGGGACCATTCCCCGGTGCTATTTTGCTCGGAGGTGCCGGGCCGTTCGATCGAGATGAAACCGTCGCCGGACACAAGCCATTCCTGGTGCTCGCGGATTCGTTGACGAGAACAGGAATCGCAATCCTGCGCTACGACAAACGTGGCATCGCGCAATCCAAGGGCGATTATGCGGAAGCGACGATGCAGGATTTTGCGCAAGATGCGCAGGCAGCTCTGGCGTATATGAAATCGCGCAGGGAAGTGGACGCAAAACGATTAGGGATCATTGGCCACAGCGAAGGCGGAATTCTTGCTTCTCTGGTGGCAACCCGCTCGCAGGACATGCGCTGGCTGGTGCTGCTGGCGACGCCGGCTACGACCGGAGAAAACACGTTGCTGCGGCAGTCGGAGCTGATCGCGCGCGCCGGCGGACTCCCCGAAGAACAAATCGCGCACAGCCTTGAGTTTGACCGCCAAGCTTATGCCGCGGTTCGCGAAGAAAAAACCCCGGCGGCACTTGAGAAAAAGTTGGACACGCTGGTGCAGCAAAGTGGATTGGGCGGAGCGATGTCTCCGACGGCGCTGCAGGCGCAGATTCGGTTCATGACTTCACCCTGGTTTCGGCAGTTCCTGGACTACGATCCGGGCCCAGTGCTGGAAAAATTGCGATGCCCGGTGTTGGCGTTGAGCGGCGACCGCGATCTGCAGGTGGATTCAACCGAAAACGTGCCCTTATTGCGCAAGGCCTCCGAGGCCAGCGAGAACAAAGATTTCACCGTGGTCGAAGTCGCAGGCGTCAACCACTTGTTTCAAACGGCGCAGTCCGGTTCGCCGGCGCTTTACGGCGCGATTGAGGAAACGATGGCGCCACAAGTGTTAACTGCCGTGGCCAGCTGGGTCGCGAGACACACCTCCCAATGAATCGTTGGCAAGTGGTAGCACCAAGCCGCGACCGCGACTTGCTATTGCGATGCTCGCGGTATGATGAAGGATGGAGCCCAGGATCGTCCCCGTGCCGCCAAAATTTCATCTGTCCCTGCTGATTCACGCGCACCAGCCCGCCGGAAATTTTGAAGATGTTTTTGAGCGCTGCTACCAGCGCGCATATCTTCCTTTCGTCCAACACCTCGAAAAGCACCAGCGGATTCGCGTGGCGCTGCATTATTCCGGTCCGCTGCTTTCCTGGATCGATAAAAATCACCCTGAGTACTTCGAACTGCTGCGATCTCTTGTCAAACGCAAGCAGGTGGAAATGGTTGGCGGCGGATTTTACGAGCCGATTCTGGCCGTGATTCCTCCGGAGGATCAACGCGAACAGATCGAACGGCTCACCGCGTACCTTGAAGAGCATTTTGGCGAAAGACCGTCGGGCGCGTGGCTCGCCGAGCGTGTGTGGGAGCCACAACTGCCATCGGTACTGGCTGCGGCGCAGATAAATTACACGCTGGTGGATGATTTCCATTTTCTTGCGGCCGGATTCGAACCGTCTGAATTGTTCGGCGCGTACCAGGCGGAGGATCGCGGCAAAGTGGTGCGATTATTCGCCGGGCAAAAAGCATTGCGCTACCTGGTACCCTTCGGTACGGTCGCAGAGGTCATTCAGTATCTTCGCGAAGAGGCGATGATGCATCCGGGCGGAGTCGCGGTGTTTGGCGACGACATGGAAAAATTCGGAGTGTGGCCCGGTACGTATGAGCATTGCTACGACGATCAGTGGCTCGAGGAATTTCTGACGGCGCTTGAGAAGAATTCCGATTGGCTGAGCATCACGCCGCCAGGCGAGTTCGCCGAATTTCATGCGCCGCTCGGCCGCGCGGACCTGCCTACCGCGTCCTACCCAGAAATGACAGAGTGGGCCTTGCCCACCGGCGTGCGGCAAAGATTTCACGCCGTGCAGCAGGAGTTTGGCAAGCGCCCGGAAGTGGCGGCATTTTTGCGCGGCGGTTCGTGGCGCGGATTTTTTCGCAAATATCCTGAGTCGAACCTTCTGCACAAGAAAATGCTGCGCGCCGGAACGCGGTTGGCGGCGGTGCCACAGCGCCGTACGGAAGCCAAGCCCGCACAGGAAATTGCGACCGCTCGCGATCAACTTCTCCGCGCGCAATGCAACGACGCGTATTGGCACGGCGTTTTTGGCGGGCTGTACGCGCCGCATCTTCGCACTGAAATCTGGCGAAACTTAATCAGGGCTGAGGCCGCGGCGGATAAACTCATTCCCGGTGGACAAATCGGACGCGTCGAAATGCTCGACTATGACACCGATGGCAAAAATGAATTGTTGTTCACCGGGCCGGAATATCAGGCGCTTCTCAAGCCCTCGGATGGCGGAACTCTCGCCGCCCTGGATTTTCGTTCCAACGCGGCGACGCTTATAAATTCCATGCAGCGCAGGCCGGAGGCGTATCATGCGCGTTTGCGCGAAGCGTCACAAGCGGCGACAGGAGTGGTTACCTCAATTCATGAGCAGACGCGCGTCAAAGAGCCGAATCTCGAACGCTTTCTAAAATATGACCGTTGGGCGCGTCACGCTTTCCGGATTTTAGTTTTCGATCCCAAGAAGACTCACGCTGACTACGAAGCTTTGCGATTGATGGAGGATGCTAGTTTCGCAGGCGGAGATTTTTCCGTGCGCTCTTCCGGGCCGCATCAGGCCGAACTGTATCGTCAAACAGTAATTGGCGCCCATCAAGGGACGAACGAAGGGGTGTTGGTGGACATCACCAAGCGTTTTTCGCTTGGACCGGCGCCCAATGGATGCGAAATTTCCTGTGAAGTGGGGCTCAAGCTCAAACAGCCCGTGGATCGCGCGGCAATGGTCGGCATCGAAACCATCGTAAATTTACTTGCGCCCGGGGAGAGCGACCGCTTTATTGAAACAGCTCACGGCCCACAAGGACTGCGCTTCAGCGGGGAATTACCCGGGCCGATTCTTCACATGCAGGACGGCTGGCAAAAACTGCGAATTACTTTGCACGCGCCGGGAGCGGAAAATTTCTGGATCGCGCCGATCGAAACAGTTTCAGAATCCGAAGAAGGATTCGAGCGCGTGTATCAGGGCTCGCAAATACTGGCGCGTTGGCAGTTGAGCACGCAGAAGGTCTTGTCCGCGCGAATTGTTTGGCGCATTGAAGCCATCTGATTCGCCGAACGCTGCCTTTTTTTACGTCTTTTTTCCTTCAGAGAACCTGTCTTATCCGTCATTCCGAGTGAAGCGAGGAATCTCTCCTCGTCTGGCAAGACTTTTACTCCACAATCCAAAGGTTTTGCGCAAAGGGCCACTCTTCATCAACCCATTGCGCAATCTGGCGGAATCCTGCGCGCGCTGCCATTTCCACCGGCTCATGCGGACGGTATTTGTGCGAACTTTCCGTCCAGATGGTTTCACCCTCTTCCATTCGAACCAGCAACGCCGCGCCTGGAATGTTGACGCGCTGGCGACGCAGAGATTGCAGGTGCATCTCAATTCTACGCTCTGAAGAATTCCACAGTGCCAGGTGACGGAAATCTCGCAGCCGGAAATCCGCGCCAAGTTCACGATTGATGCGCGCCAGCAGATTTAAATTGAACGCGGCGGTCACGCCCACGGGATCGTCGTACGCCAGAAGCTGCACGTTCACATCTTTTTCGAAGTCGGTCCCAAGCAGCAGCGAATCGCCCGGCTCCAGCACTTCCCGAACCTGGCGCAGAAAATTATCCGCGGCTGGCCGGTCGAAATTTCCGATGGTGCTGCCCAGAAAAAGCACGCATAAATGTTCCTGAGCTTCTCTCCGCGCCGCCACCGCCCGCAAACCTTCCAGGTAAGGTTTTTCGTAGCCCACCAGGCTCACACAATCCAACTGGCCGAGCTCCTTTTCGCACGCCGCAAGAGCCGCTGGCGAAATTTCGATCGGGTAATAAAACGTCTGCCGGTGGCAAGCCAACGCTTCGAGCAGGTAACGCGTTTTTTTGCCGCTGCCGCTTCCCAACTCCGCCACGTGCGCGGGCAGCGGCATCCGCGCGATGATTTCGCGCGCATGTTTCTGCAGCAACCGCGTATCGGCGCGCGTCAGTCCATATTCCGGAAGCAGGCAGATCGCTTCGAACAGCTCGGAACCCACTTCGTCATACAAATATTTGCTGGGAAGTTCGCGCTGACCAGCTTTCGTCAGCCCGTCGCGAACATCCACCGCAAAATCCGACAACACCAGTTGCTGAGTGGTTTGGCTCGACATTTTTGCTCCTGAACCGGGAGTTGCGATCTACTCTTCCACGCAACGAAAAGTTGCGTAGGCATAAGGATAATGTGGCTGGAACCAATTGCGGAAGGAACGCCGGAGCATGCAGGCGGCGGTGCGCGGCGAACCCCCTTTCATCACATAGTGCTTTCCGTCGAAGAAATTTGCCGAGTAACCTGGATAGAATGGCATCGGCGCG
>WNFO01009668.1_pt1 | contig 11655 bp, 5 predicted proteins | sample 5400251 | NCBI WGS metagenome assembly WNFO01 (sample SAMN13153354, study PRJNA577476) | soil metagenome | isolation source: 100 cm saprolite under Madrone tree | place: USA:California | collected 2016-06-14
GTCTTCCAGCGGCAGAATCGACTGGATGAGGCGCAGCGTGAGTATCAATTTGTCATCGAGAACAGCTCCAACCTTGTGGAGAGTTCGCAGTCGCATAACAACCTGGGTGTGCTTTTCTCTCAAAAGAATCAGGTGGAAGGCGCGCTTAGGGAGTTCGACGCAGCCATCCGGATCAATCCGAACGAGCAAAATAGCTTTCTCGGGCGCGGGTCGATCGAGTATCAGAGGGGGGAAGGGGATGCTGCCATCGAGGATTTCCGGCGCGCGGCACAGATTGCGCCGTCAGCAACCGTTTACTTTTGGCTGGGGTTGGCCTGCGAGCTAAAGAGGGACGCGGTCTGTGCGACCCAGGCGTATGAAGACGTCCTCCGGTTAAGTCCTGGTCTGAAGGAGGCGCAGAATCGCCTCAAAATACTGCAGGGGAAAAGGGGTAACTCAGCAAACTAAGACGCGCTGAATCGACGCCGAGCTTCTGCGTTCATACCGAAAAAGTAGGAACGTGTGTTGCTGCTGTTCAAATTTTATTGTCAGCCTGTTAAGACTTCAGCTTCTCCAGATAGTCATAGCTGATCTGGATGTCCTCGAAGGCCGACTTGGGCTCATCATTCTCGACAAAGTAATGCTCGATTCCGGCTTTGCCGGATTGCGCGAAAATGCGCCTCCAGTCGATTTCGCCTTGGCCGACGTCGGTCATGTGGCCGGGCTTTTTGGACGCACCTGTAGCGCCGCCGTAGTCGTTGCCGCTCGGCCCCTTGGTAGTCCAATCCTTGACGTGTACGAGCGGGAAGCGGCCGGGGTAGCGGTCGAAGTACTTCACGGGATCCTGCCCGCCCACGGTAATCCAGCAAAGGTCCATTTCCATTTTGACCAGCTTGGGATCCGTCTCGGCGAGCAGATAATCATAAGGGAGCTTGCCGCCCAGCGCTTCGGAAGACTCAAACTCAAACGCGTGATTGTGATACGCGAACTGGATGCCGGCCTTTTGTGCCGCTTCCCCAGCGCGGTTGAACGCTTCGGCGGCGTGCTTCCATCCGTCGCCTTCCTTGCGTTGCGAAACATCGATCCATGGACATACGATGAACTTCTGCCCGAGCGTGTGGGCGGCTTCGAGAGTTTCCGGCCATTTCTTTTCGACCGTCTCGTACGGAACGTGTTCCGAAGGCGAGGTGAGCTTGTTGCTGTCCAGAATGGCTCGGACTTCTTGCGGCGACTTGCCGAAGTACCCCGCGAACTCGACTTCTTTGTAGCCAATCTGCGCAACCTTCGCGATGGTGCCCTCGAAATCTTTCTTCATAAGGTCGCGCACGGTGTAGAGCTGCAACCCGATGCGCTCAATTCGGTGAGTTTCAGCCGGCCACGCAGGACGCGAGGCGGCTACGGCGGCGGCGATGGATGTTCCGATAAAAGTTCGTCGATTCATGGCGCGCATTGTATCGCTTTCACGGTAAGTTGGCAGTCAAAAAGTAAAACACAACAGCGAGCAACGCTAACCAATTCAATCCCGGCATTCGCGTGCAAATCACAAAAAAAGGCGGCGCTCCGAGAAGCGCCGCCTTTTCGGGGTGGTGAGGGTCAGAAGTAGAAACGGAAACCGAACTGCATGCGCCGCGGCGCGTGCGCGCTAGTGAGGTGCATGAAGTCCGAGTTGCCAAGGGCCGAGCTGATCGAACCCGTGCCATTGCCAAACTGGGTGTGGTTGAAGACGTTGAACGTTTCCCACTTGAAGTCAAAGCCGGACCTTTCATTGATGGCGAAGCGCTTGGAAAGGCCGAAGTCGAAGTTGAGGCGGCCGGGCAGGTACAGAGAGTTGCGCCCGACGTCACCGAACGTAAGTCCCGTGGGCACGGCGAAGGCAGCGGGATTGAAGAAAAGCGGTCCAAACGTGCCAGGCTCTTGATTTGAGGAGAAGCCCGACTTGGGATCGCTCACCAGGTCAGGGCGGGAGCCCGCCGTGGCCACACCGTTGCCAACTCCAGCATTGTCGCCAAAATTGGTGCCATTGGTGACGGTGAACGGGTTCCCGGTCTGCGCGATGGTTATACCGGAGATCTGCCATCCTCCCAGCACGGTGTGCGTCAGGCCTGCTGCCTTGAAAAACGGGAGCCCATAGATGTAGCTGATGGCCAAACTATGTCGCTGGTCGAAACTGGAGCTCGCCCGGTTTCCGGGAATATCGAAGGAATTAACGAAGTTGTTATCGAACCGGTCAGAAGAATCGTCAATGGAGTGACTGTAGGTATAGGCGAGGCTCAACGTCAGATCGCCCACAGTGCGCCGCGCAGAAACCTGAAATGCGTGGTATATGGAGTTCGCGGTGTCCTGGAGCCGAAAGATATCGCCGAGACCCGGGAACGCGGTGCGCTGAGCATCGGCGTTGCCTCCGCAGGCTATCCCGAGATTTATTGCGGCCTGGCCAGTGATAGCCACACCGCTTGGAGTCGTCAGAGTTCCGCAGTCGTCGTGGCCATTGGCGCCGATAGCCTCACCTAGCTTGTACGGATTTGCGGAGGCAGGTACGGGGAGGAGTTGATTGAGGTCGTTGAGCATGGTCAGATGCGTGCCCTTGCTGCCCACGTAAGAAGCCGTTGCCACGATGTGCGAGGGAAGTTCCCTTTGGACATCCAGATGCCATTGTTGGACATAAGGCCAAACCGCTTTGTTCGGGATGGAATTAACAGCTAGCGGGAAAAGCAGCCCTCCGCCGACGTTGTTGAAGCCCCGGACATTGAACTGCTTAGCAGTCAGTACGAGTGGCGGTGAACCTTCGAGCGATTCTGTATTGCCCTCGTTGCCGTTGGTGTGCTCGAAGAAAACGCCATAGCCTCCGCGAATAGCCATCTTGCCGTCTCCCTTGGGATCCCAGGCGAATCCGATGCGGGGAGCAGGATTGAACAGATGCCCCTTGAGACAGCCATCGGGAGACGAAGCTCCCACAGTTGAGGGGTATCCTGGCAAGGGCGTGCTGGTTCCTCCTTTTCCTCCGCACTGGACCATGCCATTCAGCGGATTCCCGGTTCCCGGGACCAGGGATCCATCGGAGGCTGTTCCGCTGGTGTCGATCGTAGGCTGGTTGGCGGGAACGAATGCCGTGGGTTCGAAGTTGAACGCCTGCCGGTAGCGCTCGCGATATGTGCCGAAGAGGCTAAGGCGTAGTCCAAGGTTCACGGTGAACTTCTTCGTCACGCGCCAGTCGTCCTGGAAGTAAGGCTCCAGTATCCTGTAGCGGTTGTAATACTTGGCCTCCACGCTCCACTGCTTGTACTTCGAAATGTTCCCCATCAACAGATCGGCAAGAGAGTTTCCCGTGCTAAGAGGGTTTCCCGCAACAATTGCGGTATTGTTCGAATCAAACGTCAGAATCCCCTGAACGTCGGGAGAGTTCTCTTCGTTTTTTTGCGCGAACGCCAGGTACGCGCCGAATTGCAACGTATGCCTACCGATAACTTTCGTCACGTTGTCGCGGTACGTATAGACGGGGTTAGCGTTGTTCCAGGGGAAATACCCTGAGTCTTGCGCGAGGCGCGAATCGCCGCCCCCGCCGTACGCGATATTGCTCTTGAGCTCGATCGACGGAAGCTTCCCACCGAACACGGGGTTCTGGGCGAACAACGTGCCCATCGCGAAGGGGGAGGGAAGCGCTGGATTATTAAGGGCAGTGAGAAAGATATGGTCGGCGGTGTAGCTGGCCACGAATTCGTTGAGAAGGGTCGGAGAGATGTTGGCATTCAGGCGGGCTACGAAGCTCGACCCCGGCCCTACGAAATTCGTTTGTATGTCCTGGAATTGGGAGGTACCGTTGCCCCAAAGCGGATTGGGTACGACGGTCGACCACGAATCGTGGATGTAGCGGAACGTCAGACGGTAGTTATCGGTCAGATTATGGTCGACGCGAATGAGTTCCTCTCGCCACGTGGTCGGTGTCGAGACGGTCTGCGCGACGGCGGGGATTGGGGTCCCATCGGAAAATACGCCATTCGTCGTGTTGGCGTGCGGGATGAGCGCCAAAAGCGCCGTACCAACCGAAGTTGGCACTACTTTATTGCCACTGACTTGCGGGCCGCTAGGGCAATCCGCGGGTTCATGGGAGCAGAGCACGGTAAAATCCCCAGTGCGGTCGAGATCCGAAGGAACGTTTTGAAGAATTGTGGAGGGGTTTTTCTCCCGCCGCCATTCCTGCGACCAGAAGAAGAACGTCTTCTTCTTGTTGGAATTATAGTGATTCGGGATATAAACGGGTCCGCCGACCGTATAGCCAAAGTCATGCTTCTTGTAGGGTGCCTTGGGCTGCGTTATGTCGGAGCCTTGATCCCAGGAGCGCGCGTTGAAGAATTCATTGCGCAGGTACTCGAAGGCGCTGCCGTGAAAGGAACTGCCGCCAGACTTAGTCTCGACTTCCACGGTGCCCGAGCCGTTGCGGCCATACTGCGCGCCGTAGTTTGACGTGAGAACTTTGAACTCGGCGATAGCTTCAAGATTCGGATACACGTTCAGCGTAGCGTTGCTGCCGTTGTCCATGTTGTCGCCGCCGTCGAGCTCCCAGTTGTTGTACTCGGTGCGGCCGCCATTCATGCTATACGCGACGTTTCCGTACACGCCCACGGTGCCCTCATCCTGGCCCGTTTGGTTGACGACACCCGGAGCCAGATTAACGAGCTGCGTGAAATTGCGGCCGTTCAGCTCCAGTTGATTAATCTGCTTTCCAGTGATCGTGCTGGTCAGGTCTGAGGATTGCGTCTCTACCTGCGCAACGCTTTCGCCCGTGACGGTGATCTCTTCGCTCATCGCGCCAACCGTCAGTGTCACGTCAATGCGCGACTTTTCCGCGACGTTCAACTTGATACTTTGCGCGGTGTACTTTTGAAAGCCCTTGGCCGCTACACTTAAGTTGTAAGTATCGCCTGGCAGTCCCGCAATCACGTAGGCGCCATCGTTGTTGCTGGTTGTCGTGCGCGTCAAGCTGCCAGTCGTGTTGGTCAGCGTTATGTCGGCGCCAGCAACCGCTGCGCCGGATTTATCGATCACTGTGCCGCTGATGTAGCCGGTGTCCTGGGAATACGAAAGGCACGGCATCAGGAGCGTAATCACCAGAGCGCACAATGGGCCGAGGGCGAAGGCAGTGTTGGCAAGAACGTTCGCGGACTTGCGAGTGTGAAAATAATGCGAATGTCCCTTCACGGTAGTACCTCCAAAATTCTCAAAACTTGAATGACGGGAATGTGAGGGACGATGCCCCTGGCAAGACGGGTCCGCCAGGTTCATGAATCGCCGGAGACAACTCATTCGGCCACAGCCCCCACCACTCGACCTGAGCAAGATTGCACCGGGACTTATTAAATCGAGTTAATAAGGCATAACGGTGCGCCTGTCAAGTAGGATTTTGTCTTATTCTTGTTCTTCCTTCCGCCCGTTGCCAAGCATCAGGCGCGATGCTACTTCTCCCGCTCCCGTTTCTTTGAATCCCGTTGAAATAGCGGCAGTTCGCGGCCGCCGCTTGAATTCCGGCCGAGGCTGCCGGAGACTACAGGCCCCATGACTCGAAAGGTTCTGGTACTCGCTCTGGCGGCCAATTTCGGTGAAGGTGCGTTCACTGGAGCCTTGCCTGCGTTTTGTTTGGCGGAAGCTTCGCTCCGCCCCTCCGCATCGCAAGCGCGCGATGCAGCCTCGAACGGCTCCGCAATCGCCGATCTCCAAAAGACTTTCGCGGAGGGCGAGGCCGCGCTGCAACGTGGCAAGCTGGACGACGCTGAAGCGGCATTTCGCAAAGTGTTGGCCGCCGATCCTCGCGCGGGATCCGCTTACGCCAATCTCGGCGTCATCGCTATGCGCCGAAAGGATTGGGACCACGCGCTCTCCCTTTTGCAGCGAGCGGCGAAGCTCGAGCCAAAAATGGCCGGCGTTCGCTTGAACATCGGCCTGGTGAAGTACCGGCGCGGGGACTACGCCGGAGCGATCGCACCGCTCGCGTCCGTGGTTCGCGACCAGCCCGACTCCCAGCAAGCGCGCTACCTCTTGGGTCTCTGCAACGTGTTTACCGAGCGTTATGCTGACGCCGTCATCGCGCTTGAGCCGCTTTGGGTGCAGCAATCCAGCGATTTCATGTACCTTTATGTGCTGGGCATTGCGGCTCATAACGCCGATAGGAAAGACCTGGACGAGAAAGCTCTCAGCCGCCTTCTGGAGGTTGGCGGGGAGAAGCCCGAGTTTCATCTGATTCTCGGCAAGGCCTATCTGAACCGCGAGGAGCCGGAGAAAGCGCTGCCCGAACTGCAGCGCGCCGCGGCCGCAAATCCCAATTTGCCTTTCGTTCATTTCAGCCTGGGAGTTGCTCAGTTGCGGCTCGACCACCTGGAAGAAGCCGAGGCGGAATTTCGCAAGGATTTGGACGTCGAGCCCGACCTCCCCGATACCTACGAGCAGCTCGCACAGCTTTATCAACGCGCTGGAAACCATGACGAAGCGGAGCGCTTCTTCCACGAAGCTTTGAAGCGCAACCCGAAAATGCCGGGTTCGCTCTTCGGTCTGGCCAAAATCTATATGCAACAGGAAAAATATCGCGAAGCGCTGCCGGTGATTGATTTGGCGGTGCGCCTGGCGCCCAACAATCAGAGCCTGCACTTCGTCCGTGGCAAAGTGCTCGCGCGCCTCGGACGTCCTGACGAAGCGCAAGCCGAATTTGCGATCGCCCGGAAAATGGTCAACGCCGATCTCAGCAAACGCCGCGAGTCGCTCAGCGACCGGCGCATACCGAACCCGGAACTCGTGCAGCCTCCCCAGTAACCTTCGCGGCAGAGATAATCCTGGCTGTGTTTGCGACCTACGCCAGGGGCGATCGCCATGGACCTCGGCCGTTCTCGATCCGTTCGGCCACCGCGAGGACTAGTTCCTCCTCGTGCGGCCGCCCGATGACTTGCACGCCGATCGGCAGTCCCGCGGAAACGCTGACCGGTACTGACGCTCCCGGAAACCCAGTCAAGTTGAGCCACTGTGAAAGGCGCATCGTGTCGCGATAACACTGCTTCGCGCCCGGCCGCCAGGTTCCTTCGCCATGCCGAAAGGCTGTCGTCGCTGAGACCGGTGAGAGCAGGATAGGCACATCGCGCATCTGCCGCAGAATGTTTGCGCGCAGCATGTCGCGCTCCGCGCACGCGGTCAACAATGCGTCGAGCGTCACGGGCGCCTCCGCAAACCTCATGTATTCGCGAAAAATGTCGCTCAGTTCATCTTCGTGGCCGGCGACGGTTGGCCCAAACAGGTGAGCGATCGCGGGTCCGAAGAAGAACCACCAGAGCTCGATCGCGCGTTCCAGGCCCTCCAGCGGCTGCTGTTCGACCACGAATCCCTCCGCCGCCAAGTGGTTCGCCGCCCTTTGCAACGCCGCGGCGGTTTCTGCGTCCACCTTGCCCAGCGCATCGCTTTCGAGAATGCCAACGCGCAAATCTTTTAGTTGCGCATCATTCACCGCAGTTACCGGCACTGGCGCCGACAACGCATCTCCAGGGTCCGGTCCCGCCATCACTTGAAACAAAGCGCGCACGTCCGCAATCGTTCGCGCCATCGGTCCAACCACTCCGATCCACGAAAACGCGCCGACGCCCGCGGGAAAGTGCCCGGTGGACGGAATTCGTCCCGGCGTCGGCTTCAAACCGCATATGCCGCAGAAGTGCGCTGGCACCCGAACCGATCCGCCGCCATCGCTGCCCACTCCGCCCGCCGAGCATCCCGACGCAATGGCCGCCGCTTCGCCGCCGCTCGAGCCGCCCGCGCTGCGCGATAAATCCCAGGGATTGCTGGTCTGTCCACTAGTTAGATTATCCGTTTCGTACGCCATCAGAAATTCCGGCGTGTTCGTGCTGCCCAGAAGAATCGCGCCGGCCGCCCGCAGTCGCGCAGTCAGCGTGGCGTCAGCCTCCGCAATGTAATCCTTGCGCAGCAAAGAGCCCGCCGGACACGGCCAACCCGCCACATCGATGCAACTCTTCAGCGTGATGGGAACGCCGAGCAGCGGGCCGGCCGCGTCTCCGCTGCGCAGCGTTTCCTCCGCGCGGCGGGCCTGCTCCAGTGCCGCCTCGGCATCGAAATGCACAAACGCATTGAGCTTCGGCTGCAATGCCTCGATACGTTCGAGGTGCGCCGTGGCGACTTCCATTGGCGACAGCCTTTTCGTCACGACGCTCTCGCGAATTTCCGCGATGCTTGCGTAATGTAGCGTTTTCATTTGCGAACTAGCGAGAGTAAGTGGGGCTCCTGAACGCGTCAAGTTTCCGCGCCATCGCGGAAATCCAAAGCAGCGCCGACCCAGCCGCGAAATCGTAGCTTGACGCTGCCTCGGTCAGCCGCGAAAATCGACAGGGTCTCGCAGCGTGGCGGGCCGTGCCGCGTCCGGGGCGACGATTCGTATAGGGAAAAAACCTCATGCTGCGTGCGCACCGACTCGGAATTCTGCTGTCCATAGTTAGCGTGGCCATTTTCTTTGCCATCGCGATTCCTTCGCTGCGCTCACGAGCCACCGGCGCTCAGCAAAATCCGCAAACTTCGCCGACGGCCGAAGCAAAAGGCAATGAGGCAGAAGCCTTTCGCAACAATACCCTCGGCGTTGCCTACATGAATCAGCAGAAATTCGCCGAAGCGCAGAAATATTTTGAGAAGGCCCTGGCCGCTGACCCGAAATTCGCCATCGCCAAACCGCTCGTGCCGCTCTTGAAGAGGCTGCGCGCCTCCTGCCCAACGACCCCTACGCTTGGTACAACCTCGGCCTCCTTTACAAGGACATCGGCGAACCCGAAAAGGGCATCGAGGCGTTTCAGCATGTTGCGCAGTTTTCGCCTGAAGCCGACGCCCATTATTTTCTGGGCTACCTTTACACGCAGCTGCAGCGCTACGACGATGCCATCGCCGAATTTCAGAAGGCCATTGCGGCGTTTCCCTATCATGCCTCATCGGAATTTGGCGTCGCGCGCGCCTATCAGCGAAAAGGCGATTTGGATTCCGCGCGGCAACACCTCGCACGTTTTCAGAAAATCACAACGGAACATCTTGGCTCTCCGTTTGGAGCGGGCTATGGCGATCAGGGCCGCTTCTCGCTCGCCGAATTGGGCCGCAGCGGCATGTTAGCGGCGCCGCCTGCGATCCCGGTCAGCTACAAGGAGCAGCCTATCGTTGTGGCTCTCGCAGGCGGCCGTCCCAAACTCCCCGGGCCCAGCGCCGGCGCGTGTTTTCTCGATTACGATGGTGACGGCAAGCCCGATCTGTTTTTGGTCAGCGCCCTAGGCGATGGCACGAGTCGCTTGCTGCACAATGCCGGCAACGGCCGCTTCGTCGACGTGACAGAAGAAGCGGGGCTCGCGCTAAAAGGCAGCGGCCTCGGTTGCGCCGCGGGTGATTTCGACAATGATGGCCACACCGACCTCGCCGTCTGCCTCAGCGACGGTGTGCGCCTCCTGCACAACAAAGGCGACGGCAGGTTCGCGGACGTCACGCAAGCCGTGGGCATTCGCCGCGAACCCGGCTGCGTGGGCGTTACCTTCGTCGACTATGATCACGACGGCGATTTAGACCTCTACGTCACCATGTCGCCCGGCGAAGCCTCGTCCAGCGCCAAGCCGCACAACGTTCTCTGGCGTAACAACGGCAACAGCACCTTCACCGATATTTCCGTTGAGACCGGACTAGGCATCGGTGCAACGGGCGCCGGGCTGGTTACCTCGGACTTCAACAACGATCGCGCCATTGATTTCGTTTTTGCCGGGGGTAGCCAGGGTGCATCAATCTACTTGAATCCGCGCGAAGGAAAGTTCTCTCCGCTGCCTGGTATCGATTTCACAAGAGAAAATCTTCCGCCCGCCGTCGGCGTCATCGCATTCGATTTCGATAAAGACGGCTGGATGGATCTCGCCTTTACCCACGGCGGTGCGCCCGGCATTAGCCTGTGGCGCAACATCGGCGGCAAGCACCTCGAACGCGTCGCGTTGCCCGATCTGGGCTGGGAGCGCGGCTGGGGGCTTTCCGCCATCGACTACGACAATGATGGCTGGCTCGATCTTGTTGCTGTCGGCGAATCCAGCTCCGGTGGCGAAATCCGTCTGCTGCGCAATCTCGGCACGCTCGGTTTCGCGGACGTCACGAGGCAAGGTCATCTTGACGCCGTCAAACTTTCGCAGCCGCGCGCTATTGCTGTAGCCGACGTCGCCGGCAATGGCGTACCCGACTTGGTCGTCACCCAATTGGGCGCCCCGCCGCTTCTGCTCCGCAACGAGGGCGGCAATCAGCACAATTGGATGCGCATCGATTTAAAACCCCTTAACGACAACAAGAGCGCCATCGGCACCAAGGTCGAGATCTACGCCGGTCCGCTCTATCAAAAGTGGGAAGTGCAAGGCGCGTCCGGCTACCTGGGACAAAATGCTCCGGCCCTCCTCGCTGGCCTCGGCACCGAGAAGAACGTCGAGGTTGTGCGTCTCCTCTGGCCCACCGGCGTGCCGCAGGACGAAATCAATCTAGCCGCCCGGAAAGAGCACGCCATCGGCGAGCTCGATCGCCGCGGCAGTTCCTGCCCTGTTTTATTTGCCTGGAATGGGCGCGAGTACGAATTCATCGCAGACATGATTGGCCCCGGCGTCGTTGGTCACTGGGTCGCTCCCGGTGAGCGCGACGTTCCCGACCCCGACGAGTATTTGAAGGTGAATGCGCGCAGCGTACGCCCGCGCAATGGCATGCTCAGCTTCCGCTTCATGGAGCCGATGGAAGAAACCGTCTACCTCGATCAAGTCCGCTTGCTGGCCATTGACCATCCTGCATCCTACGATATCTATCCCAACGAGCGATTCGTCAGCGCCCCACCATTCCCCGAATTTCGCGTCATCGCAAGCCGGGACGCGCATCCGCCCGTGGGCGCTTGGGACGATCACGGCAACGACGTGCTTTCGCTCATCGCCAAGCCCGACCGCAAGTACGTCACCAGCCTCGAAGAGCTTCCCTTCGCCGGTTTTGCGAAATTGCACTGGCTCGAGCTCGACCTTGGTTCATGGGACGCCGCCAAGCCGCTGCGCCTGATCATCGACGGCTACACCGATTATTTCACCGCCACTTCCATGTACGCCGCCGATCAAGCTGGCATCAAGGTAATCGCTCCCTACGTCGAAGCCCTCGACGCGCAAGGCAAGTGGGTGCGCGTGGTCGACGACATGGGTTTTCCCGCCGGCCTCGAACGCACCATGGTCGCCGATCTTACCGGCAGGCTGCCGCCCCGCACGCGCCGCATTCGCATCGTCAACAACCTGAAAATTTATTGGGACGCGATTCGCATCGACCAAACTACTGACCAGCCTGACGTCCGCGTCGCCGAAGTCCCGCTAGCCGATGCCACGCTGGATTTCCTCGGCTACCCGCGCGAAATTCGCCTCACTCCCGCGAGCGACACCACCTATTCTGACGCCCGCCGCAGCATGACCGGGCCCTACGCTCGCGCCGCCGGCAATTACACCCGATACGGTGATGTACGCCAGCTACTGGAAAAGCCCGACGACCGCTTCGTCGTCTTCAGCTCTGGCGAAGGAATCAAGCTCGATTTCGATCCGCGCAAACTCCGCGCGCTACCAGGCGGCTGGGTCCGTGACTATTTCTTCTACGCCAACGGATTCGAGAAGGATCTCGATTTCT
>WNFO01009532.1_pt1 | contig 11653 bp, 16 predicted proteins | sample 5400251 | NCBI WGS metagenome assembly WNFO01 (sample SAMN13153354, study PRJNA577476) | soil metagenome | isolation source: 100 cm saprolite under Madrone tree | place: USA:California | collected 2016-06-14
CGTGTGGAAGGACTCGCCGCGCTGACCGGCGGTCGATGTAATGGGAATGATTTTGCCGGACTTCTGCTTGATCATCTGAGGCACCGCAAAATGGATGACGGAGTAGACGCTCTTGACGTTGACTCGAATCATTTCGTCCCACTGTTTTTCGGTCATGCTCTCAATCGGCAGATCTTCCAAGTTCCAGATTCCCGCGTTGGCCACGAGAATGTCCAGGCGGCCGAGCCGCGCGATGCAGTGCTGGACGAGTTTCTTGTTGTCGGCGTGGCGGCCGACGTCGGCTTTGAAAGCTTCCACTCGCGTTCCGTGTTTGCGGGCTTCCTGCTCCACCTGAATTGCCGCGTCTTTCGCTTTGTTGTAGTTAAAGACGACGTCCGCACCGGCCTGGGCGAAGAGCTTGACAGCGGCGGCACCGATCCCGCGCGAACCGCCAGTGATGAGCGCCGCTTTCCCCGCAAGTGAAATCATGAATGAAGCCCCCAATGGAATCCTAAGTCAGTCCAGCCCGCAGACGAGACTATCGGCGGGGCGTCGCGGCCGCACGCGTCGCCTGTATCAGCGCGCGGAAGAGCATCGTCGCGAGCGGGTCACCCTGCATGCGCTCCGGATGCCATTGCACGCCGACCACCCAGTGCTTGTGCGGCTCATGCTCGACGGCTTCGATCACCCCGTCAGGTGCGACTGCCGCGATGCGCAGGCCGTGTCCAAGATCGCGAATGGATTGATGATGCGACGTGTTTACCTGCGCTTCGAATCCGCCGTCTGTCTTCTCAAGGCCGCAAGCGGCTGCAAGTTGAGCGATTTCGCCGCCGGCCTCTATTCGGGCCGGATGGATCGGGTCGTCCGCGTCAGCCGGAAGCCCCATTTTGCTGTGCTGGATGTTTGTGTGCAATTCGCTGGCGATGTCCTGATAAAGCGATCCGCCCAGGCAAACATTCATGCTCTGGCAGCCGTAGCAAATAGCGAGGACGGGCTTGCCGGCTGCGAAGGCATGTTCCAGGATGGCGAAATCCGTCTTCTCGCGGACCGTATCGGCGTCCTGCGTCTTGGAGTGGCGGGCCGCGCGATATAACGCGGGGTTCACATCGGAAGGGCTGCCGGGAAGAACGAAAGCGTCCAAGCCCTGCAGTTGGCGTTCGAGCTGCTCCGGTGATTGGTGCAGCGAAACTTCAAAAGGGTCCGCGCCGGCCTTTCGAACCGCTTCAAAATAGTAATCCAGCTTTCGCCTGATATTGCCGCGTTCTTCTGCGCTCGCTCGCCAGGGGATGCCGACGCGTGGCCTGGGATGATTTTCACGGGGCATGGAAACACCTATCCTAGCATCAGGCTGAGTGAGGCGGCAATCCGGCACCCGGCAGGCCCTCTGGCACACCCTTGCATGCCATGACGAGCGTCCTCTAGTTAATTGCTTTATTTACAATAATATAGGTAAGGCGAATGACCCGCCGCTAGAACTTGGCGGATTTCGCCGACGGCTTTCCTTCGGCCCTGGGATCGGTAACGGCTAGCACTTTTTCGGTCTGCGCCGCGCGGTACCTGCGGATAGCTTCCCGATACTCGGTATGCTTCGTGCCAAGGATGGCCGTCGCAAACAGTGCCGCGTTGATCGCGCCGGGCTTGCCGATAGCCAGAGTGCCCACAGGGATTCCGCCGGGCATCTGCACGGTGGAGAGGAGCGAGTCGAGTCCCTTCAAGGGGCCCGACTCCATGGGCACTCCGAGGACGGGAAGAATCGTCTTCGCGGCAGTGACTCCCGCTAAATGCGCTGCCCCGCCGGCTGCGGCGATAATTACCTCCAGGCCCCGGCCCTCCGCTGAGCTGGCATACTCAAGCAGATGGTCGGGTGCGCGGTGCGCGGACAGAACGCGCACCTCATGAGGCACGCCGAGCTCCTCGAGCGTCTTGGCGGCGTGTGCCATCGTTTCCCAATCGGATTTCGAACCCATAATGATGCCTACGAGGGGATTCTTGTTTGCTGTGCTCCGCGCGCTCACTGGATCAGTCGCCTCCGCTCATTTGTGTTATGGCCGACCATTAGAAAAGCCAAAGTCCTGCACACCTGGCCTCGTCGGTTTCAGGATGACAAAAACAGGAGTCAGTGGGCAAGCGCGTTCCCGGTTCGAAACCGAGATCTTAGCGGGCGGCCACTTGCGCGCGGTGCTTCCAATAGTGGCGGAGCTGGCCGACGAGGTAGAGCGAGCCGGTGATGAAAATGGCGTCGCCAGGGGCGGCCGCGTCCAGAGCCTGTTCGAAGGCCCGTTCCGCTTCAGGTAAGACCGCGAAATGCGCGGCGTGATGCGCGGTGATATCGGCGAGTTGGTCGGCGGAAATGGCTCGTGAAGTGCGCGGCTGTGTGAAGAAAACCTCGGCGGCATGTGGGAAGAGAATGCCAGCGATTTCGTCGACGGCTTTGTCGCGGAGCGCACCGTAGATGAGCCAGATTTTGCGGCCATCAAAATTTTCTTCCCAGAAAGATGCCACTTCCTGCGCCGCGGAGGGGTTGTGCGCGCCGTCCAAATAGATATCGGGATTCGAATTCAGCTTTTCCAGGCGGCCCGGCCAGCGAGTCTCTTGAAGCGCTCGCGGTATTGCCGACTCATCCATTGCATGGCCCTCTGCCGCAAGAACACGAGCTGCCGCGAGCGCGGCCAGGGCGTTGCGCACTTGAAATCTTCCGGGAAGTCCAAGTTGGATACTCAGAGATTTCTTCGCCAGCACGTCCGCGACAACAAAGCGGTAACAACCCCGAATCGGATGAACCTCGGCGGGATCAAGCTTCAAGAATTCGTCCACTTCGAACAGTCTCGCGCCGAGTTCCTGGCAGCGGCGGCGAATAACCTCTATCGCCCTTGGATGTGTGACTGCGCTGACGACGGGCACGCCAGTTTTGATGATTCCCGCTTTTTCCGCGGCAATCTGTTGGATGGAGTGCCCGAGAAAATTCTCGTGGTCGAAATCAATGCTGGTGATGATCGAAACAGCGGGAGTGAGGATATTCCGAAATCCACGCGTTCGCGCGCGAAGTGTTCGAAGGCCATTGCGGTGACGCATTCGAAATAGGTCGGATGGGCGCGGAGCTTCCCCGCGGCGAGCAGTTCTTCGATCAACGCCAGGATGCCCGTAAAGGTTTCGGCAAACGCAGTGTCGCTGATTTCTTCACCGTTGATGCGAATGCGTTCGTTGATTTTATCGAGGTGCGGCGAAGTGTTCAGACCCGTTCGGAAACCGGTATGACGCAAGATCGATTCCAAGAATGCGGCGGTCGAGCCTTTCCCATTGGTCCCTGCAATGTGGGCGGAGGGATATGCCCGTTCTGGGCGCCCCAGACGCTCGGCGAGAACGGTGATATTTTCAAGGTCGAATTTGGTCGAAGCGGCCTGCGTGGGCGCGGCCAATTCCCTGCCAAGAGAGAGCAAATAGCGGACCGCCGATTCGTAATTCATTTCAGCCCAGGAGCAGGTCGAGGGAGCTAGCGATGAAGGCTTTCAATTCTTTGCGGTGTACCACGGCGTCAAGAAAGCCGTGCTCCAGCAGAAACTCGGAACGTTGAAATCCCTCGGGCAGTTTTTGGCGGATGGTCTGCTCAATGACGCGAGGGCCTGCGAAGCCGATCAGCGCGCCGGGTTCGGCGATGTTCAAATCGCCGAGCATGGCGAAACTGGCGGTCACGCCGCCGGTGGTCGGATCGGTGAGCAAAGAAATGTAGGGCAGCTTGGCGTCGTCGAGTTTGGCAAGGGCGGCGGAGACTTTCGCAAGCTGCATGAGGCTGATGGTGCCTTCCATCATTCGCGCGCCGCCGGAGCAGGAGACGGCCACGAAGGGCTGGCGAGTTTCGATGGCCAGCTCAATGGCGCGGGTGACTTTTTCGCCGACGACGGCGCCCATGGAGCCGCCGATGAAACCGAACTCCATGGCGCAGCAGACGACGGGACGCCCGTTGAGCTGGCCTTCGGCGCTAATGATGGCGTCGTTCATGCCGAGTTTTTTCTTTGCTTCCTTGATGCGCGCGGCGTAAGGCTTAGTGTCGACAAATTTGAGCGGGTCGGTCGAGGTCATGCCGGCATCGTGCTCGGTCCACCGGCCATCGAGGAGCATCTCCAGGCGGTGTTTGGCGCTCATCTTGAAATGGAATTGGCACTTCGGGCAGACGTAGAGGTTCGCCTCAAGATCCTTGCGGAAGACGATGGCCCGGCAGGATTCGCACTTTACCCAGAGGCCTTCGGTGCGAACACGGCGCTCTTCGGGCGGTGTGGCCTGATCGAACGATTTTTTGTCTCTCTTGAACCAAGCCATCGTGGAATTTCGATGTCCGAGGCCCCGTGTTCGAAGAAGAACCTGCGCCGGTCTGGCGTTTGCCTCCTCGAAGCTCAAAGCCTCAAACTTCTGACTTCTAGTAATCGATCCCCCGTTGCGCCAGTATACCCTTGGTGTAGGGGTGTTTCACCTCGCGCATTTCGGTAACGAGGTCGGCCAACTCGACGAGCTTGGGATGCGCGTTGCGCCCGGTGCAAATGACGTGAACGCGCTCGGGCCGGTTTTTCAGCGCCTCGACAACTTCGTCAGCGTCGAGCATCTTGTAGCTGATGGTGTAGTTGATCTCGTCGAGAACCACGATGTCGTACTTGCCTCCGTATATCGCGTCGCGCCCCGCCTGCCAGCATTCCTGTGCCAGCTTGATGTCCGCGGGATCAGTCTCTGCGCCGCCGATTTTCACGAAGCCCCGGCCCATGGGGCGAATTTCAAACTTGTCGTCGCCTAGCATTTTAGCGGCATCGAGCTCGCCATAGTGCCACGAACCTTTAATAAACTGCACCATCAGGACACGAAGGCCCTGGCCGACAGCGCGAAACGCCGTGCCGAGCGCACAGGTTGTCTTGCCCTTCCCCGGCCCGGTGTAAACGATGAGGAGTCCTTTTTCTTCCGGCATGGGTCTATTCCCCCTCTGGAGAATCAGCTCTCGGGGGAAGGCTCTAGAGTTTGGAGGGCGAGGGAAAAAACGTCAAGCAAGCACGGCTCAGCCCGGGACCTGCGCGGCCCCAATCTGAAAGCAATTGCACCCGGGCCTAGAAGCTAGTTGCGCCGAACGCCTGCTTCACATGTGGCTTGAACAGGTAGATCAGGATCCAGACATCAATCGCAACAACAACGAGCTGGCGAACCAGCAAAAATGGGCTCATGTGGAGAACTGAAGTCATCAACCCTGCAGCCGCCGAGAGCAAGCCCAGCGAGATCAGCACAATCGTGAGAATACGCGCCCAATTCTGCAGCTTCAGAAGTCCAATGCCGGTCAAAACATAGAGTGCAGCCAAGACGAAGCAAACGACGCCAACGATGGCTCCCCCCATGGCAAAGAGCGCACCAGCTCCAGACTTACCCATACCCGAAAGCATTGCCCCTCCGGCAATCATCACAATCCCGCCGATAGCGAGGATTCCAGCGCCGATCAGGCAGAGGACGCCGAGAATGGTTACCCCTGTAGGACGTTCCATCGGTGCTCCTGTCAAAACAGATTTCGAAATTGGCGACGTCCGGGTGAAAGGGATTCCGAGGCAAACTCCCCCCGGGCAGACGACCAATTGCGCGCAACGGTATGTCACGCTTGCCCACCGGTCAAGAAAAAAGAATCCAATGCGTCCCCCTCAAGAGAGGCCGAGACGTTTCAGGAATTCCCCAATAGTCGAAGAAAGGCGGTCCGCGTCGGAAGCAGAGAGAGCGGCCTTCCGGGCAGAGTGAGCGTCCTTTAGTACGATCCAGATGCCGGGGCGATACACCTCATCCTCGCCTGGGCAGATGGCGCCGGTAAGTTGCGCGATTTCGAGTCCCGTGCCGGTGAGGAGGTCCGTGAGTACGCCGCGGGCGTCGTCGATGAGGTCTCGAAATCCTTGCGATACCAGGATGGCGTCCACATCGCGTGGTGTGGGCTGCTCGAGCTGGTGGAGATCGTAATCGGGGAGCGGCTTCTCGAGGGGGATTTCAATTGCTGCCGAAGGCTGGTTTTCGTCAGGGATGATTCGAAAGGGCATGGTGCGTACGGTTTTACACCACCGGGCCTATTTCGGATAGGGGCTGCCGGAGAGAATGGCGAAAGCGCGGTAGAGCTGTTCTGCGAGCATCACGCGGGCAAGCTCGTGGGAGAAGGTCATCGCGCTGAGGGAGATTCTTTGCTGAGCGCGCCGGCGCAGCGCGTCGGGAAAGCCGTCGGCGCCCCCGCAAAGAAAAATGAGCTCACGGGTGCCGCAGTCGCGGTGCTCGCCAAGCCATTTGGAGAAGCTCTCCGAATCGAGACTCTTCCCCGCGGCGTCGAGGAGGACGACGGTGGCGGCGCGGTCCACCTCGAGCTTCTTGAGGGCCGCAGAGTCGTCGCGGATTTCGATGATTTCAATCGGCGAGTGCCGGCTAATGCGCTTCACATAATCTTCAATCATCGCCCGCAGCTCCGGGCGGCGCGTCTTGCCCAGCATGAACAGTTGAATCCTCACTTCAAACCGTACTTTTTGCGCTTTTCCAGCAGGGTCTTGCGGCTGATGCCGAGAGCCTGGGCGGCACGTCCGATGCGGTAGTGAGTAGCTTCGAGCGTGGCGGCGATGACTTCATGCTCGACATTCTCAAGCGAACGAAGGCCCGCGAGGGAACCGATGGCGCCCGGCGCCGCGGCGCGAATGTTCTCGGGAAAATCTTGGGGCTCGAGCGTGTCGCTTCGGCAGAATACGACGGCACGTTCAAGGGCGTTGCGAAGCTCCCGGATATTTCCGGGCCAAAGGTAAGCAGCAAACATGCGGCGCGTTGCTTCGCTCAAGTGCGCGCCCGGGCGGCCGTGCACGGCGCGCAGCGTTGTCAGGAGATGATCGGCAATCAGCGGGATGTCCGCGCGGCGCTCCCGCAAGGGTGGAACATTGAGCGTGAGCACGTTCAACCGGAAATAAAGGTCTTCGCGGAAACGGCCGCTCGCGACTGCGGCGGGAAGATCAACATTGGTCAAAGCCACAAGCCGCGCTTCGATTCGAAGCGTTTCCGTGCCGCCGAGCCGTTCAAAGGTGCGCTCCTGCAACACCCGCAGCAGCTTGCCTTGCGCGCCGGGTGTAAGTGCTGCGATTTCGTCGAGGACGATCGTACCCGCGCCGCCAAGCTCAAAGCGCCCGAGCTTACGCTCGACGGCGCCTGTAAAAGCGCCGAGCTCGTGACCAAAGAGCTCGCTTTCCACCAGTTGCGGCGGCAGGCTGGCGCAATCGATTTTCAGGAAAGGTGCATCGCGACGCAGGCCCAGTTCGTGGATCAGGCGCGCAAGATGATCCTTCCCGGTGCCGCTCTCCCCGGTGATAAGCAGCGTGGTGGGCACGGCGGCTACTTTTTGAGCCAACTCAAGCAGGCGTATGGAAGCGGGGTCTTCAGCGATCCACGGCAATCGTTCGGTCGTCATTTGGAATAGGCTTCGCCGGCGGCATGCTGTCCACTCGAAAGGTGTTTTCCTACGCGGGGTAGGGGTTCGTTGGGAATCTCCAGCTTTGGCGCGGACCGCCAGAGGCGCTCCAAATCGTAGTAGCGGCGCGCCTGCTCGCTGAAGACGTGGACGATGAAGCTGCCGAAATCGAGCAACGCCCACTCGGCAGAACGCTGGCCCTCGCGGTGTTCGGGTGAGCGGCTGAGATGTCTGTAAAGCTGCTCTTCCACTTCCGTGCAGATGGCCTGCACCTGCGGTGTGCTGAAACCCGTGCAAATGACGAAGTAGTCCGTGAAAGCGCCGACGCCGCGAAGGTCGAGAACGGTAATGCCCGATGCTTTTTTGTTCTGCGCCGCCTCAACAGCAAGCTGGACGCCCTGGGACAACGAGTCGAATTTCACCGGTATAGGCCCTGTTTGAGAATGTATTCCTCGACGCGCGCCGAAACAAGCCCGTGAATGGATTGCCCGCGATTCGCTCGCCCTCGAATGTCGGTGGCGGAAACGTCGCTTGAGACAGTCTCGAGAAGATAAACGGTGGTTCGGCGGAGATGCGCAACCACCGGCGATGGCGGCGTCTCTTCTTCCTTCTTGGGGCCGGACCGCGCCATCAAGTCCGGCGGGATCACCAGCCGGAGCGCTTCGGAGCGAATTCCCGGCCGGTTGGCGATGATGAAATCGCAAAGGCCGAGCAGCGTCTCGTATTCCTTCCACATGGGGATGTCGAGAAAAGCGTCGGCGCCACTAATGAAAAAGATGTGGTCATCGTGGCCGTGATATTTATGGCGAAAGTAGCGCACGGTGTCCACGGAATAGTGGAGTTGCGTGCCGCTGAAGTCTTCTCCGGCTTCGGACAGCGAGGGAACAAAGTGGGGATGGTCCGTACAGGCGAGCGAGACCATCGCAAAGCGGTGTGGGAACGGCGCCAGATGTTGCTTGAGTTTGTGGGGGGGCCGGCTCGCGGGGATGAAATGAATTTCGTCGAAGTTGAAGCGGCGGTCGGCGGCACGCGCAACGGCGAGATGGCCATTATGAATGGGATCGAAGGAACCGCCAAAGAGCGCGATACGGCGCGGATGTTGTTTTGCGGCGGTGCGGTGCGCCTGCGTGATCGTCAATGCGCCTCCTGAGAGGGTTGCGTCGGCCGCTTTGCGGTCGCACAGGACATGAGCAATTTTCTCACGAATTCTTGATCGGCGCGGGCAAGGAATCTTTCCTCGTTGCTTCTTCGTCATTTTCGGAAGAGGACGATTGCGTGTCCGGAGAAGACAATGGGGTGGGACGGGGAATCTTGTCCAGAGCGTCGGCGATCGCGCGAACCAAGTCCCGCACGCCTTCACCTGTGGCCGCGGAAATGGCATGGAATTCAAGATGCCTGCCGCCGCAGAAATCACGCAAAGCCTGGAGGCGCGTGCGGTCCGTGGTGGCGTCGAGTTTCGTCGCCACAACCATCATGGGTTTCTCCGAGAGAGATTCGCTGAACGCGCGTAGCTCGCCGGCGATAACCTCAAAAGAATGGATGGGATCGGCGTCGTTCGTGTCGCTCGTATCGATGAGATGGACGAGCAGCCGCGTGCGCTCGACGTGGCGCAAGAAGCGAATCCCGAGACCCGCTCCTTCGTGCGCGCCTTCGATCAGGCCGGGCAAATCCGCGACGACAAAGGTCCGCCCGAGTTCCCTGCCCTCTTTCCCGGTGCCGCCGTCTGCGTTCACGACGCCGAGATTCGGCTCCAGCGTCGTAAAAGGATAGCTGGCGATTTTGGGGCGCGCGGCGGATATGACGGAAATCAACGTGGACTTCCCGGCATTGGGGAAGCCCACAAGGCCCGCATCTGCAAGAAGTTTCAGTTCCAGGCGAAGATGGCGCTCTTCTCCTGGAAAACCGTCCTCGTGTTCGCGCGGGGCCTGATGCCACGGTTTGGCGAAATTCTGGTTGCCGCGGCCACCGCGCCCGCCGTGCGCCACGAGGACGCGCTGGCCCGGTGAAGCGAGGTCCGCGATCGTTTCGCCCGTTTGCCCGTCGTAAGCCAGCGTCCCTACGGGAACCTGCAAGATCATGTCCTCGCCCGAATGACCGGTGCAATTCGAGCCTTCGCCGTGCCGGCCGCGGTCCGCTTTGAATTCGCGATTGTAGCGATAGCGAAGGAGCGTGTTGTCGTTGGGGTTGGCTTCCAGGTAGATGCTGCCACCGTTGCCGCCATCGCCCCCGGACGGGCCGCCGCGCGGCACGAATTTCTCGCGGCGAAATGCTACGCACCCGTTTCCACCGTTTCCAGCTTTCACAAATATCTTGGCTTCATCAACAAACACAGCAATAAAACTCCAGGAAAAAAGATAACATAAGCGAACCAGCGAAACTTCGGAACCGAAGGCTCAAAACTGATGCTCAGGAAATGGCTGAAGCGCCTGGCCGCCCTGCTCGTTGTCGTTCTTTTCGCAATAAGCGCTGCGTCATACGTACTCTATTTCCGCCGAACTCCGCTGCCCCCGGCCGCCCCGCACGCGCGAGTCGCGCCTGTGATTCCGGCCGTCCCCGGCCTTGCTGCCTGCTGGGTGGAAACCGCAAGCGCGTTTAGCGATTTCCCATTCGGCGCGACTGCCGGAAGCATCCTTGTGCGCCACCCCGCGGGCGACTTGCTCATCGATACCGGTAATTCCAGCCACTTCGATGATGAAATCGGCGGCTTTCCGTTCCCCGTGCGGCTCAAACTCAAATCTCTTGCAGGGCAGTTGACCCCGGACGTCCCGCTCAAAGAGCTGCTGCCACTCGTTGGAGAAGAGCCTGCCAAGCTGCGTTGGGTCATACTCTCCCACGCTCATCTCGACCACGCAGGCGGGTTAATGGATCTGCCAAAGCTGCCCGTTCTTCTTTCACGGGAAGAATTGCAGTTCGCCGCCGATCCCCGCGTGCGGGTCAAGGGCTACGTTATCCCTGCGCACACGCTAAAATTTCCGCCCGCTGACAACCCCACCCTGCGCTTTGTTCCGCAACCCTACGAAACATTTGACGAGAGCGCCGATCTCTACGGAGACGGATCAGTAGTCGTCGTCCCGCTTCGTGGGCATACACCTGGAAGTGTCGGAATCTTCGTCAATCTCTCGCCTGCGCAGCGACTGTTTTATGTTGGCGACTCGGTTGACGACGAGCGCGGATTCAAGCAACGCGTCGGCAAGTCTCTAATCCTCCAGGACAGCGACGACGACGCGCCACGCGCCAATGAGATTGTCGCCAGACTCACCAATCTCCACGAAAAGCTGCCGGGCCTGGCCATCATTCCCGCGCATGGACGCAGCGCCTACAAGAAATTCTTTCCGTCAGGACCTCTGAGCTGCGTTTCCGCCCAGCCGGCGCGCTGAAAACACGAAGGCGGTCCAGTTGATGCCGGACCGCCCCAAAATCAGTTCGTTTAGTTTGCGGCGGCCTTGGCCTGCGCCCCTGGCTGAATGCTGATGAACCGGCCGTGACGCCCTTTGTCTTCGAACTTGACGTAGCCGGTCACAAGCGCGAAAAGCGTATCGTCTTTCCCCTGGCCCACATTTTCGCCGGCCTGGTGCTTGGTGCCGCGTTGCCTCACCAGAATCGTGCCCGCGTTTACGAGTTGTCCGCCAAAACGCTTTACGCCCAGCCTCTGCCCGTGGGAATCGCGGCCGTTTGTAGAGGAGCCGCCGCCTTTCTTATGTGCCATAACGAATTTCCTTTTTCCTGGAGCTTTTTCTCTAGCCGCGGTCCTTAGACCCCGGGCCTTTGAATCTACACATTGATTTCGTTGACCTGCACGGCCGTGTAATTCTGCCGGTGACCGCGCTGAATCTTGTACTGGTTGCCCTTCTTGAACTTGAGCACCGTGAGCTTCTTTGCGCGACCTTGCTCGATGATCTTTCCGGTCACCGTCACTTTGGTGGCATCGGAACCCAGGACCATTTTCTTTTCGCCGGTGTGCACCGCAAGAACTTTCCCAAACGTCACTTTCTCGCCGACCTCGCCCGCAACCCGTTCAATGCGAATTGTGTCGCCGGGCGCGACGCGATATTGCTTTCCCCCGGTCTGAATCACAGCGTACATCTGCCCTCCAAGCGCTAGAGACAAACAATGATTATACGGGTTCCGCTCAACCACCGTCAACGACGCTGAGTTCGCGGCATTGAGTCAGTTTCAGAAACTGTCCCGCCACCCAATTCGTCGCATGCAGGCAGTGCAACGCCGCCAATCATTTAG
>WNFO01027441.1_pt1 | contig 11647 bp, 9 predicted proteins | sample 5400251 | NCBI WGS metagenome assembly WNFO01 (sample SAMN13153354, study PRJNA577476) | soil metagenome | isolation source: 100 cm saprolite under Madrone tree | place: USA:California | collected 2016-06-14
GATTCGAATCAGTCGCAGGAAATAAAGGACAACGCAAAGCTCGTTCACCATTATAATTTGGCGACGGTTGCTTTAGGAAAGGGTGACATCGCAACTGCAAAGACCGAGTCGGAAGAATTTCGCAAAGGAGTAGAAGCGAAAAAGAACCCGGCGCAGATAAGGCAGTCGCACCAATTGCGAGGCATGATCGCATTGGCAGAAAAGAATTACGACACCGCAATCTCAGAACTTAGCCAGGCAGGCAGTCAAGACCCTCAGAATTTTTATCGACTGTCGCAGGCGTACCAGGCAAAAGGCGACAAGCAAAAAGCAAGAGAGTTTTGTCAAAAGGCCGCGGAGTTTAACTCGCTGCCGCAGCTGAATTATGCGTTTGTTCGCGCTAAGGCCAAAAAGGATTTAGCCGCTATGAAGGTGTAGGAGCGATGTCGCAGATATTGGTGAGGTCGAAAGTTCCTAGCACCGGCTGATAGCAACATAACTGTCGCAATAAGATATGCCCCTGTTTCAAGGTTTAGCCTTGAGCAGGGGCGATTTCGTCTGGACGCGTCTTTCAACGACGTCGCTTGCGTCGCTTTTTACAGAATTGGCTATGACATTGCCAACCGACTTGGGCGCAAGTGCGTTCAAAGATTACTCTTCTGTTGCAGGCTCGGTGAACTCCAAATCGTTCAAACTTCCAGCAAGTAAAGCCAAAAAGAAGCGGGTTGCAAAGAATTATATGCCCGTTAAGTGATCGAGTTTGCCTGTACTGTCACCAATGCTGTCAGGTCGCACGCCCAAGCGGTCCAATAGTGCGAAATACAGGTTGGTCATCGGTGTTCCGACAGGATAAATCAGGTGTTCGCCGGGTTTGAGGCTGCCGCCTCCGCGGCCTGCAAGCACAACTGGAAGATCATCATGATCGTGCTTGTTGCCATCGCTCAAACCGCTGCCGTAAACAACCATTGAATGGTCAAGCAACGTGCCATCGCCATCTTTTGTTGATTTAAGCCTTTCAAGGAAATAGGCAAACAACTCGGCATGCAGACAATTGATGCGAGTGACCTTCTCTATCCACTCAGGGTTGTTCCGATGATGGGTTAGCGGGTGATGTGGGTCCGGAATTCCAATTTCAGGATAAACACGCGTGCTGCCTTCATGTCCAATCATAAAAGTGGCGACGCGGGTTAGATCCGATTGGAAAGCGACGACCTGAAGGTCATACATCAATTTTACATAATCGGGAAAGGCAAATGGAATTCCCGTTGGCTTTTCAATTGGTGGTGGCACCAATCGATTCTCTTTTTCGGCGGTGTCAATCCGCTGCTCGATTTCTCTGACTGAATAAAGGTATTCATCGATTTTGTGTCGATCAGCCGGACCCAGTGTCTTGAGAAGATTTTGTGTGTCTGCGGTGACAATATCCAGAATGCTTTTGCGGTTACTTGCACGCCTGGCCCTGGTCTCAGGATCAAGACTCAAATCCTCAGTGCCGAAAAGTCGTTCGAATGCTGCGCGCGGATTTATTTCCGGGGGCATTGGAGTTTTTGGGGTTCGCCACGAGATGCTGTTGGAATAGGCGCAACTGTATCCGGAATCGCATTCGCCGACGGTGCGCGAGTCTTCGCAACCAACTTCCAGAGAAGCGAATCTGGTGGTGCCTGAGAGTTTTGCGGCAGCGATCTGGTCCGCAGATATGCCAGCCTGGATATCCGATCCCGCGGTTTTCTTGCAATGAACGCCGGTTAGAAAAGAAGCGCCGGCTCGGGCATGGTCCCCGGCGCCATCGCCGAGTGGCTTTCCGTGCTGCAGAGCCAGCCTGGATAGGATAAAAATGTCTTCACGGAACTTTTCGAGTGGACTCAAAATCCTCGTGAATTCATAGTTTCTGCCAGATGCTTTGGGAGTCCAATCCGTCATGACTATGCCGTTTGGGACGTATGAGAATGCAAGCCTCACAGGCGCCACCGACGTTTGAGCGCCGGCGCGAGCCAAGGCAGGCACCATCGCATCCAGCATTGGAAGGGCGAGAATTGTCCCCACTCCCTTAAGAAAGGTCCGCCTCGGCAGATTCTTGTTCCGGAATATCATTGAAGGCTCTCTCCTTTTCGCATCTGAAACGGCGCGCTCTTGACAATCTCCAATATCAGTGTGGAGAAACGATAATTGTTGACCGAAACTGCTTTGACGATCTTCTTTACTGATGGATCATCGTAATGCTCGAGCCCTCGTCCAAGGGCATAGGTTAGAAGTTTCCTTGTTAGAGCTTCGGAAAAAGCGTCGGGCTGACCCTTCAAAATAGATTCCAGACCCTGTGGACCGGTAAACGTCCTTCCATCCGGTAAAGTACCGGATGAGTCAATCGGGAACTGCCCATCATTGGTGCGCCACGTGCCAATTGCGTCAAAATTCTCAAGCCCAAATCCCAGCGGGTCCATTCGCGAGTGGCATGAAGCACACGTTGCATTTTTCCTGTGCTGCTCCAGTTGTTCACGCAGTGTCGAGGCGGAGCCGATCTTCGATTCGTCAAGGTTAGGGACATCAGGCGGCGGGGGAGGCGGAGCCGCATCCAGCAGATTCCCCAGCACCCACTTCCCTCGAAGCACGGGAGAAGTACGCGTTGCGTAAGACGATACTGTAAGGACACTTGCCTGAGTCAGAATCCCACTTCGATGTGCATCAGCAGTCAGCTGAACCTTCCGGAACTCGGGCCCTTCGACACCTGGAATCTGGTAAAACCGAGCGAGCCGTTCGTTAAGGAATGTGTACTTTGCGTCGATGAAATCGAGAATGCTTCGGTCTTCGTGAACAATGCTCTGAAAAAACAGTTCGGTTTCCCGCCCCATTGACCTGCGCAGGTAATCGTCGAAATCGGGAAATCGCTTTCGGTCCGGCTTGACGGATTCCAACTTGCGAACCTCGAGCCATTGCCCGGCGAAGTTCTGCGCAAGCGAATTTGATTTCGGGTCCAGTAGCATACGTCGGACCTGCGCTTCCAACTCGGAAGGCTTTGAGAGTTGGCCACTGTCTGCCGCTTTGAGTAGCGCGTCGTCCGGCATGCTGCTCCACAAAAAGTAAGAGAGTCTGGATGCAAGTTCATGCTGGGTAAGTGGATGAGCGGAGGTCGCGCCATTGATTCTGGCGGCGGAAGGGTCGCGTTCGATTCTGAATAGAAAATGAGGTGAAAGCAGCACAGCCTCGATTCCTACTGTAAGGCCTTCTTCGAACGACCCGCTTTCATTTTGTGCTTTAGCAATCAGACGTGTCAGTTGATCGATCTCCTGCGGAACAACTGGACGCCGATAAGCACGGTGGGCAAGTCGCGCGATTATAGCTCGTGCACAACCCGGTTTGTGGTGGCCATTCAGGTGGCCACAAACGAATATCTTCTTCAGAGATTCTTCGGACGGGCCTTTTGCAACTGCATAGGGACCTCCGATCTCAATCGAACCGATGCGAGCGCCGTTGGCGGGCACTCTCCGAGTATGCTGAGTATCAAATACCTTTTTAAATTTCTCGATCTCTTCGGGGGAAGCTCCTGGAGGCGGCTTGAACACAGGCGGCGGCGGAATGGGTCTTTTGGATGGATTGGGTCCATTGTAGGTCGGAGGGAGTCCCTCATATTGATGTGGAATCGAAACCGCCAGCAAATGATCTCCTGCGGAGAGTCTTGCCCGAAACTCCCGAGACATGGCCCAAAGTTCCTGAGGCTCACCGCTCTGTGCAAACGACGCAATCGCTGCAGGGTCAAGGCCTTTTACCTCGACCTTTTGTCCATCGATCCAAAGAGCAATCTGAATCGGTTCCGATCCGGCGGGACGATCACCACTGAGGTTCGCCCTAATTACATATTCTCCGTTGACCGGCACACGCCAGATAGTTTGTATCGCACTGGAAAGGCTGAGGCCGGTCAGGTCGTATTCACCTGGAGGAGTCATTTGGGGAACAAAATTTCGTTCGGGGGTTCGAAGGCGAACAAGGGTCGCTTTGAGCAACTCAGGACCGAACACAGCGTTGCGTGCGATCTTTTCAGAGGCTGAAATATATTTTTCCATCAGGATCGGCGAAAGCGAGAGAACGTCACCGATATTGTCGAATCCGTACCCCGAATCGTCCTGGGGAAAATCGTCCGCGGGATAGATATCGACACCCAACAGGTCACGTACGGTATTGTTATACTCAGTTCTATTTAGCCGGCGAGCAGTGACGCGGCCAGGATTGATTTCCGTAGATTTGCTGGCTGCGACGGCGCCGGTGGGCGCACCTTCGGAACCGTCGAGTTGCTGACCGATCCAGGCGGTGACGGCCTGGAGCTCCAACTGTTTTGGACGATGCATCTGAGGTGGCGGCATTGCTCCTGTAGTTAGTTTACGAAGGATCAAGGCCATTGTAGCCTTATCCTTCGTAAACGACGCTGAAGTCGTATACGACTCAAGGTCCAGGCCACTGGATTGTCGTTCAGAACTGTGACAGGAATAACAATTGTCGGCAAAAAAGGGCTGAACCGTTTTTTCAAAAATGCGGACCTGGGAATCACCGGTTTGCCTGCTCCGGACGACGCGGACAGGCAGATAGAACACCAGCCAAACAAGTCCGAAGATGATGATAACCAATCGGCTGAGCTTCATTATTACGAGGATCCCACGAAGCGACCATTCCAGGGTAAGAAAGCGAGCGAGATTATACGTTGAATGTCTTATCTCTCACAATCTAAGTTTTGAAGGTATGTTTAACCGTCGTGATTGGAATGGGTTCGTAGTTGACCCAGGTACTGGAATTCGGCAAACTTTGACGACCGAGTTGATGAATAAGATTGGTGGGGAACGGAATGCTAAAACTTTTGCGCGACTACCCTGTTGTCATGGATATTCCGGTGGCATGGGGCGAAATGGACTCGCTGCAGCATGTTAATAATATTGTGTACTTTCGCTATTTTGAAAGCGTGCGTATGGCCTTCTTTGACAGAATTGAGTTCTGGCCTTCGACAAACGAAAGCGGCATTGGGCCAATCCTTGGGTCAACCAGTTGTAGGTTTAAAATACCGCTGACATATCCGGACACGGTGTCGGTGGGTGCGCGAGTCCCGAAGATCGAGGCCGATCGATTTTTGATGGAGTACCTTGTGGTTAGTCATCGACATCAGCGCGTTGCTGCTGAGGGCGAGGGAATGATCGTAGCATATGATTACCGGGAAATGAGAAAGACAGGCTTACCAGAGGAGATACGAGAGCGATTAATCCGGCTAAACCAGAACAAAGATTAGCCGCAGATGAACGCGCATAAAACGCAGATCAAATACAGTGCGAGATGCGGCTAGTCGTAATGGCAGATCTGAAATTATAAAGCCTATCGGGCCTATTCTCATTGTTGTTGGGTGTTGAAGCCAAGTGCAAGTTCCCAGGACTTCAGCACCAAAACTCCGAAATCTCGTTTCATCGCTTCTTCTACGAATTCTGGGAGTTGCGATGTATGCGTTACCGTTGATGGCAGCCTCCAGGCCGGCGACGTCGTTATAGCGGAACTTCCAGAGAAGGTTTGTATTGCCGGAAGGTCCCGATGTTCAACTCCAACGAAAATCCCGTTTGAATTTTTCAGGATCGGCAATGCGACAAGGGTGTTAGGGCTAAGATTACGCGGAATGACGTATTCAAAGGCGGCGCTGGAAAGAGTGGTCTGTGACTGGTTTCGTTCTACAAAAGTCCCTTCTTGCACGGACAAAAATTTTAGCTCGCGATTTTCGGTAACTGTCTCGAATACGGCACGAGGCCGGGGCGAAAGTGCTGATTCGTCGATTTTGAGTTCTTTCTCGACACCCTGGATCCGAAGTTGGATCGGCGCTCCGATCCAGGGTCCGGGTCCCTGCCCGAGCGTTCGCAACAATCTGTATATGTTTATCTCCAGACGCGCATCGAACATGCCTCCGACGTGACACGACCTGAGGACCTGGAGCGCGTCGAGGCTTCTGACCGTTCCTGCATCTCTGAATGGGGTGTAGTTTGGAAATCGAGTGGAGAATTCTGTTTTAGGAGTAACCTCGACCAGGCGGGAAAGCACGCGTTCGTTTATGCCCCCTGGCGACGTGTAATAGGTGAACGGCTCGGCAATATCGACGATCTGGTCTTCGGTGAACCCGCCCCGCTCAGCAAGAATGTGGTTGACTGATTCATCGGACAAATCGTGGGTTGATACAATCGCACTTATTGGCTCGGTAATGTATCCGGAAAAGCTAGATGAATTTAGTCGAGGCACGGTTGCGGATGCATTTATAATCGGTCTGGGGAAGTCCTTTTTTGCGATTATAAAGAGCTGGCCCTCGTCTTTGAACCACGGCAACAGGTCGATGGTCTGGTTCGGGCGATTGACAAGTTCAAAGAATGCCCCTGTTTCAACGTTTCGGTGGATTGAAAGATTCAAGAAATTCAGTGTTTGCGATTCGCGGCAATTCTCCTCAATCAGCTCAACGCCGCTTTCAGCAGAAACCTTTTCGCCTACTATCAAGTAGTTTGTGGGTGGAAAGGGAAGTGGCTTCTCTTTGAGGTCAGCAAGGTAAAATTTCCCTTCGAAGCGGTTCTCGACGATCCATGGGTTCCAGATTGGAACCGAAGTGACGATTCGCAGTCCACGTTTGCGAAATTCTGATTCAAATTGAGCCTGGCTGAGATAGGTGTACTCTTCAAGTACTTCGGTGTCCCAGTCCGCTCTGTAGTCTTTACGAAGGATGAACTCGGTCGCAGTGCGGAGCGATAATTTAAAGCGCGAATAGTCAGAGTAAGGCGACTCGGACTTTGAGTAATGAACACCTGCTTCAGTACCTGGTTGCCCAGGGTTCTATAAACGCGATTGACATCGAAATTGTTGAAGCTGGTGACGTGATGGAGGACCGATGAATCAAGAATCCCTTCTAGACTTTCGGGCGGAAAGACATTTTCGGCGATGTCTCCAACAACATACAACAGATTCGACCGATTATACTGCTCAGCAGCAATTTCAACAGATATAGGATTGATGTCGACGCCTACCAAATCGAGGTCGTGATATAGGCTAGCAAGGTCGAAAGTACCGCGGCCAGATCCACTTCCCATATCCGCAATTCTGCCCCGAGTTGGAAAGTGTGCAGTCGTTAAAGCCACTTTCTGTTGCATCGACGCATTCATCCCTGCGAAATATTTTTCGTAGGCTTTTGCATCCCCGCGGTGTTGCTTTTCGTAGTGTGGAGAATCGTTGCTTGCGCCGGATGAAGAAAGCGGGAGTTCGGGGGATGAGTTGTCCATTTTTGAAAATCGGCTCCGTTAATGGTTGTGGATCGAGGGGAGTATAGCCTGATGGTTGAGCGTTCAGTAAATGGTCTGAATCACCGTGCAGCAGGTTGGTAAACCCAGGGAAGAGTTAGCAGGAAAAATCCTTAAAAAAGACGCGGATGAGAAATGTGGCTATGAAAATAACGGGAGGGGCAACTTAACGGAAGTTGAAGGGGATTTTCGACGAGGTCTGTTGGGTATGGCGAGCAGGCAAGATGCCTGCGCTCCCTGAGGTCGAGCAGGCAAGCTGGCTCGCGCTCCCCGAGGGGGCGAAACACTTTCGTGCGATTGCTAACAAAAATCTTAAGGTGTCCGCATTGCGAAGGTGTAAAGTTTGTTTCCGCGAGCAAAAAGGGCCTGGTTTCCTTTGCTAAAAAGTTTAATTCCACCTGCGAGGGCCTCATCCAACAATATTCTGATTGCGGTCGCTCCTTTTATACTTGGAAAGACTTCGAGTTCGTCATTGTCCGTTAGATGTAAAACGGTCCCATTATCCAAGACAGTAAAATTTATTCCAGTAAGAGTGACGTCGGTTGAAACGCGCAGGTCGTGTGAATCGAACGCTTTCGAAAATCGAAAAATCAAGCGGTCGTAATTCCCACCGTTATTGCCAAGTACTATAAGCACGCCTCGCTCGATTCGTGCGTCGATGATTCGATACTTGTCCAACTCCGGCAGTCGAATCTGGTAACACGTGCCAGGAGACGGTATGACCGAAGCATAGCAAGCGCCAAGCAGGTTCTGAAAAAGAATGCCATCAAACAATTGAGTGGAATGCTGATTTAGATTGGCGACGACTGTACTGTTCAGGCGGAGTTGTCCCGCGATCTCTGCGAAGGCGATCTCTAAGAGACTTCCTCGTTGTTGAACGTAAAATCTCCCACCAATTTGAATAACGTTTGTCGCTTCGAGATCTGTCTCGATCTCCTTCGCCGCCGTCAAGTCTCGGAAATGTACTGAACCGTGTTCATAATATGCAACAACCATATGGCCGAGTCTGGGCGAGATGAGGGAGATTGAGTTTTGAGGGCTCGGAAAGGACGTCCGGCTGCCGTTATAAATACGTGTGGCAGTGGTTGTGATCGGGCCATCAATTCGAAGTATGTCACTGTCAAATTCGTGCAATTCAGATATTTCGAAATGAACGCTTTCAATCCTGTGTTGAGTCCGAGAAGTAATGACGATCGACGGAATCGCGTTTCGTGGTGGGGCCAGGCGCTTTCCCTCTTCGAATACAGCATGGTACCAATCATAGAAAGCCCGTGGAATACTGTTGAATGGTAAACACGATGCCGGCACTGAAACGCCGGGGTGCAACACGGAAATGTTTGCCTTCATTCGAGCGTCGAGTAATTTTGCTTTATCCGTGCATACTCGAAGTGCAGGATAATTGCCTTTAAATGGGTGAATTCCCACGAACATTTGAAATGTAATGACTGCGAATGAAAACCAGTCTGACTCCCTGGTAAAGCGTGTTGCATGCCGATCGCGAACGCTTTCCATCAGAACCTTTGCCGGAAAGGAAGGCGTTTGATAACTGTCAACATCGATGAAAAAGAGCTCGTCGAAATTCCTGGAAGTCAGAAAGTTCATTTCGTTCAGGTCGACAATCAAAACACCGTGGTTATGCACGTGTTCGACGCCCGTATGCATTTGTTGGACCAAATTTAAGACGAGTTCAGGTGTCAAATTGTTTCTGTCACGGAAAGCTCTGGGGAAAAGTTGACATAAGGAATAGGCGTCGGCAACGTGGCGCATCGTATAACCGACTGGGAGGTTTCGCTGATCAAGCAAAAGATCAAGGGGGCGAATGATGTTTGGATTCGAAAGGGCCGCCAACTCATTCAGCTTTTGGACGGAAATCATGCTCTGGGGGTCAGTAAAGATTTTATAGGCGATTGAGTTCCTGACATAGACCGATCCCTGACCTCCCTGCGCTAAAAAATCAGATTTTCCGAGGCTTACCTCACCTTTTCCGGGAACATAATACTTTGGCATGATTAATCCTCGTGTAGTGACCTTGCTTCGGCCACTTCTGTATTGCCGTCCGGAATTCCAAAGTAGAAAATGCCGCAACCGAGGTCATCCTGATTGATCCAGCCTTTGCGTTGATATTGCTCGCGGACGCGCTTGAAACGACGTCTTAGGAACGCGCCGTTGAAAGATTTGAAGGACAAGAAATCGAGGAGGACTTCCTCAATGGGTATGCTGATCACGGATTTTGACGTTTGGGTTTGTACCAGTCCCGAAAACGAAAGGATGCCGTCGGTGAAGATCGCAGCAAGCCGGTTGTTTTCGGTGGGACATTGATATATCTCGGTGATTGAGTTGCTCTCGTGAACACTCTGGAGCACGAGCGAACCATCTGCGCCGGTGTTTTGATAATGGCTGACCTCTTTGATACGTTGATCGCTGGACAGCGCGGCGAGCCGGTCGGGCTGGTGGATATATGAGGGATAGAGCGGAAACCCGCGTGGAAACGAGATCACATAGGCGTCAATCAGGCCGGTAACAGACTGAAAGACGATGACTCCATCTCCAGAACATGCCGCGAAAACGGTGCTGGAGGAGGCGTGTAAACTCAAAAGCGTAGCGTCGACACCGTTAGGACTGAGCCCTAATGCCCGAGCATGCCCTAGCGCGAAGTTAGACGCGTTTTGATGGATCGATTCGACAGTGTGAATCGATAGGCTACTGGCCGATTGGATCATCTGCTCCGCTGTTTTGGTGAGCAGGCGTGAACCAATATCTGTGTCCGGCGAGGATGAACAGCCATCGGAAATGATCGCGTACGCGCGGTTATTACGATGTGATCCCTGAGGTTGATTGATACCGGATGCGGCATAGTCCTGACAAATTAGATGTGCGGAGCCGTTAATAAAAATACTGTCAACATTCATGAGAGATTGCCTCAAAGTAAAGTGGAGAAGTAAAGGTTCCGGAGGAAATCCGAAAGCGAGAGGTATGTTATGAGATCCGCCGGAACCACTTTACGGTTCAAGATCCTTCCTCCCGTGAGCCCAGGACAAGCTAAAGCGCCAATCCTGGGCCTTGCGAAGAAACCTCTTTACGGTTAAAAAGAGATCGCTCGTTTAGACTTGACCTTCGCATTGGGAGCATCGCTAAAAGACCAGTGAATTCGAAGAACCTCCTGTGCCAAGCGCCTGAGATTGGGCGCTGATACTCCGGGAAACGAACTGCGCGAGACGAGCGAGCGTGTCGGCGTCTGCCTTATCCAGTTCAATGTATTGTGTGAATCCCGCTGCCTTATGAAAGTCGGTCAAGAAGTGACTTACTTGTTTATCCTGGACATTGACGCCGATCAGAACCGAGATAACTGACTCGAGTGCCTCGCTGGAAACCGCGTCTTTCAAAGCCTGTTTCACTTTTCCGGCTGAGAGTTTTGACGCGTTATCCATCCCGTCCGTAATAACGAATAGGATCGCGTTGACCGAAAAGTCGCTGGCGTCCAACCTGCCACCGTAATCGGCGATTGAAGCGACGGCGTTTTCCGAAGCGTCGTACAGAGCAGTCGATCCCCCTGAACGGAGAACGCCTCCGTAATCAGCAAGGTCACAGTTCTCGAGAAGCTTGAATCCGTGTATCTCGTTTATCGAGTCATCGAACTGGACTACCCGAAGTAACAGGTTGTCTGCACGCGGGCTAAACTTACATGCTTGTACAATTTTTGTTATCGCCGACTCCATATCGAATGTAAACGATGCAGTGCTTCCACTTACATCGCAGGCGATTGCTGCAACGGTATACTCCGTAGCACCCAGTCGATCTATTCTGGTTGCGGAATACCCGTAATGACTGTTTGGTATGTCCACGTTTTCAAGAGACAGGTTGTTAATAACTGGCATATTGGTTGCTCCCTTCGTTTATTTCAAAAAGTCCGTTGTGGTCGAAACCTGCATACCTCGACCTGTCATTTCTTTCAAAAAGGCCTGCGCATGTGATTCGAATCCTGGGATATCACTGGAAGCATCGGTAAGAAGTACGAGTTTCGAAACAAATGAGTCATCACCGAAATTGTTGGCGATGTCGCGGACGGTATTGGCGAGACAATGCGTTCGAGCTTCGCCAGCAACCGCAATGATGTCGGCGTTTTCCAGAGTTTGAACCAATCGAGTATTGATCTGTGTCGACGGGTCCGCCGCATCCGGCACATCAGCCTGAACTGCCGAGTAATGTTCAGTAAGGATGTTGCTGCCCTTGGTAACGTAGTCAACGAAGGCAAAGCGCTGTTCCCACGCGGTCAGGGCGTCAAACAGAGTGGGAAATACATTGTGTCCGGGGCTGCCGATCAAGCAGTGGGGCGGCCAGATTGTCAATCCATAGCGGCCGTTCTGTTCAAGTTTTCGAAC
>WNFO01004856.1_pt1 | contig 11646 bp, 11 predicted proteins | sample 5400251 | NCBI WGS metagenome assembly WNFO01 (sample SAMN13153354, study PRJNA577476) | soil metagenome | isolation source: 100 cm saprolite under Madrone tree | place: USA:California | collected 2016-06-14
AGGGGGAGGCATCAGGTGGGGTGGGGAGTTAGCAATTGGGGATGGGAGACGTGCCGGAAGTTATCGTGTTATCGGCCTTGTTTCACCTTCAGCGCTTCGCCTGTATAAGCCAAAAATTTCTGGGGCGAAAAGGGTCCGCTATCAACAATGAAACCTTTCAAGGCCTCCGGGGATGACGGCGCAGTGGATGTTCAATATGTTACAAAGAATCCAAGCACTGGGTAGGTACTATAATCGAACATATCCGTCAATTGTTGTAATCCGCACACTGGCATCACTTACTAGCTGGTATACGGTGAAGAAACAAGTGACGATGGGCAGGGCCACCATGTCTACCAAGAATTGGAAGGTAATTGAGGACCAAACCTGAAGGCCTGAAGGACGACTACAACATATCTTCACTTTCAAGTTCTCCACTTTTGATCACAGCGTGCATTGGGAAGCGCGGGCCCGTCAAATAAGATCAGGTTGCGCCCAGATGGTATAATGAAAATTTACCCCATTCCCGCGGTAGCTGGCGACCATCGGAAGGCATTTGGGTTAGTAAAGTAGTGTTCAATGTTTTGCCCAGGGACGGTACTCCGATCACCAACAACTGTCGGTGATTGGGGTCCCATGTCATCACGTCAATAAGAGGCCCACACCTCGTGGAATTTTGATCGTCCCTCTATCTACTCAAAATTTTAATTCAGCGATCCATTTCAAAATTATTGTATTCCCGCACAACGCCGTCTTGCCCTTCCATAGTAAGGTACATGGTGACGCTCTAAACGAATGTTCGCCGGCCGTTGCAGTCACACCGTCTCGTATATAACCGAGGATAGGATCGACGTGGAGGAGTAGGCCTCGCCCTTCTGCCAGCGCTTCACACCCGGGCCCACCATGAGCCAACATGGTGATGTTTCACGTCTTGCTTAGACATAGTCAATATAACACTGATGTGTCGATAGCCATACTCTTAAGTGCGGCGCTCCGTAAGTACTGCAATGCGCTCAAATATGGAGTGTTACTTATCCCATCTCACAGTGGATATGTCGCTTGTCGGGTTAGTGGGCCAACAGTACTACTCATATTGGACTAGCGGTACGTAGTTATTGTTTCTGCGTCCTGGCGATGCTAACAATGTCGCTAGGTTTCAAGGATTTCATCTATTTGAAGTACGAAACATGACCAGACCGCGCTGTCCTGCCACTCATATTCCCCATAGGCTCTTTGTTAATGTGCAATTTGCTCTCGTTGCACTACAGGGTATATTGTGTGTTCTCCTTCCTGTCTTCTAAGCGCAAATTCATGTGGCCGACTGGGACGTCTTCCAGGATGTGGCATCTCATAATCAAAATCTTGTAATTTTCTCATCCCCATTTGGCGATGCCATGTTCATCGGCCTTCTAGCGTTGATTTCAACGGTATGCCTCCGCCTAATGCCGCATGTTCGTGCCTTTTCTGCATTCATGTGCGGTTGCTAATTCCCATTCAAGCCAGCTTATGGAGTGGGCCGGCCAATTCTCTGTGTCAACTATTTATCATTATATTTGCGAACATATTCCTCGCAACTCGGTTGGTTCATTGACATCTTATTCAGGCTGACTCGATACTCATTTCCAACTTCCAGTATTTATAGCCTGACGAAGAGTCTCATCCAGAGTCTCGCGCCTGCCTTCTTTTCTATCATCGCCTTTGTGTTCGGTATGGTCACCGTAGTGTCCACTGCTTGGACACACCAGTGCGTATTTCTTCACAAGCTGAACAGTCGAACCCCAATTGATATTATCCAAGTTCCCATTCGTATAAATACGCTACAACGGTTGTCTGGTACATATCACAAACTACGGCGGAGTGTCTCATATCATGTGAGTTATTTTTCTTCTTCAGATAATCTGGACGCGCTGACTCACCTTGGTAGTCTTCCTTGCACGTGGACTCCTAAATGCTCGAAGTGGGATTGAAAGATCAGACTTGATAGTGAGATACCTCGCACGTAACGTCATCCAAACTGCTGCGCTCGCGACTATCTGGGCGATTGCGGCGCTCGTGTCGTGGTTCTGGTTGACCCAGAAAAACGTATTTGTTTATAGAGTTTTCGACATAACGTCTGGAACAGTGTACACGCATGTGAGTGTTTCTTCTGTGACGGGACTACCGTCCTCTGAAGGAGAATATTTAGGCAATATTTGATACCCTTATTTCCCGCACTCAACTGCGTGATCGCATGGCCGCCGCCACCTCATCAGCATCAGCCTATGTCGATTTGGGATACCCCAGTAATCAGGTAAAGTCGTAATTTGATTCTCCCAATGTGTGGCCGAACTGAACTGTAGACCGGTACACACAGTCACAGGGACGGTACTCTGGCCATGTGATAGTGTCAAACCTCTCTCCCGCACCACATACCAATTCCGACTCCGAGCCTGGAATAAGCCTCGTGGACAAGAATGACATCATAGAACTGAGAAAAGTGTCTGCTGGAAAGCCGGGTATCCGGTATGAGTTTTGATACCATCCCTCAGTAGAAACAAGGAGGCACTGCTACACGAGCTGGCGATTATGGGCTGTTATTTTGGATGGGGTTGGTGATTATGTACGCTATTGTCGTGCTGCGTGTAGTTCACCCAGCAATCGTTATTTTGGGCCATTTTCCATTACAGAACGTTATCTCATGGACACTGGATGGTCTTGCAGCGTTCCGTCTTCTTTCGTGCAATCAGTTGCGAGCCAGGACCAGAACCAGCACATGCTTGACAGGAAAACAAACTTTTGGTCAGCCGTCAACATCGTCACGGAAAACAAGAACCTTCGTTTCTTAGATGCAATGTAGTCACGGTGTTGTTAACGTCAAATAGTGGTCGGACTGTTCATGTGTCTGGGCGTCGCTCAGAGCTTCAAAAAAAGGTGGGGATGAATGAAGATAGTTGAGTTTGGGTGAAAGCACTATGTAAGGGCGCAGCCGGGAATGGGCTTGCAGGAAACGGGTTAGCAGCAATTCCCGATGGTTATGAGCGCATCAGGGAAGAGGGCGAGCAAGTTCCCCAAGCATAGTACTAGGAGATGCGCGATAGCAATTCTTGCTCGCACCTATTGGCCACGGTCGCATCTCACAGACATGCTCGTCCACCTGCTCCGGCTCCTCAAATGGTGAAGAACTCCCTTAAAAATATGTGTATGATATGCCTTGTTGATACGGCCACGGAAGGGCAAGAGCCAGGAGTGTTGGAATTGGATGACGAGGCTGAGGCTTATATGTTGCTGGGAGGCGGCCTGTCAGACTGTTTGCCTTGTAAGCTTGAAGTGTACCACTCGCATCCAGCGTGGACATTCAGTTCCGCATTCAGTATCTGTACTGAAAAACATTGTGATGGATTCATCAAATATATGATTGAGGTATGATGTGGACGCACTGTCGTAAGCAACTCTCCCAGTTATTACTCGGAGGCTCCGTCTCATTCCTGACTCCTCTTTCCACCTCTCTCCCTATTGATCCACTCATGGAAACCCTCCTCGAATTCACTCTGCGGATGCACTTACTCTTGACTTCCTTCTCGGCTTCAACTGTGGTCCAGGTTTGTTTGGTGGCAATCGATCCGTTTGTTCGGATTGGTAGTGGGCATTAATGAAATCAGGTCGTGATTTTCCACATGTCACGACGTTGTTGACGACGCCAACTTTGAGCGGGGATAAATTGAATTTTGTGAGTTAAACTCCAAGAGGTGAACGTTCTATCTGAAGAAACGACTCAACGTGCCAGCCACTGCGGCCAACGGTCGGTGGCAGACAGCTCGCTGATTACGTCATTTGCCTCCTTTGGCAAGAATAATCGCACAAATTTTTGGGGCCTTCAAGCTTCAACCACCATGATTGGCCGGGAACTCTCTAACAACATAGTACTCCAAACTGACGCAATTGTTCTGAGACCATTGTTTCAGATGATTTATGACCATTTATCAAAGGGTACTTGACGAGCAAGGCATCGCAAAGGGAAAACCCATCGGTTATCTTTCATCCCGTAATACCTGTACCGTGACAGGACAGGATCTCGGTGAAGGGAAATGCCAATACCACGTTAGTGTGGTTTTCTCTTTGACTGGCTATACTACTGTACACTTCCGTCACTAGGTTTATTCGCGTACTCTTTTATTTTGCGACGGCCCTGCCGCTGGTATGCGGGTTCCCTTCAAGTCACAACGGATACCTAACTTCTGTTTCTTTCGACGAGTTGTTGTGGCGAGCGCTTAAGCTTAAATGCTCGAGGGACGTCTCATGGCTGATAAATACTCCCGAGTTTCCTCGTGTCGTTTCTATGCGCCTTTTCTGGACTACGCCATCGAAGAATCCTGTCTTGTTTGTCTTTGTTATTTGATTCTCCCGACTGTCTGATGTTTGAAGTGCGATCATTTTCCCCTATAGTACACGAATCACAACGCATTATAAAGGGCCCACCCTCGCGAGGAACCCACCCCCCAAACCACACCTTCCTCGGCCTCTCAACTATGTCGCCGTACGATTCACCGGCGTGCAATATTGGCGTTGCATTTTATACGCACTCTACTTTTCCCAAGCCGTGGGTTCTCGCGCTTTCAGAAAGCCCTTTGTTCAAGGGTCACGTGTGGTGCAACGTCATCGAGACTGAACGTACTGAACAGTTGGAGCGCACACTGGGCCTCGTGCGATTGGTCGCCGGCCACCTTTAATTGCACGATGCTCTTTTCAGGAATCATCCACGTGGCACAAATTTCCCCTCCGATGGACAGAATTCAAGCTTTGGTCGCTAGGACTAACTTTTACTCCGAGCTCGACGGCCTCGACCGTTTCAAAAGGAGGGTGACATGCCGTGGGGAAGCGACAAATACGTCATTATGGCCCTCTGGCGTCTGGGTTTCCACGAGGAAAGGTTCATCTGCTTTCCTGAGATGGACCTGAAAGGCTTAACGAGCCGAATTGAATACTGTCTACCCTATCTTTCGCGCGTACAGCGGACCGTGTCTGGAAATCTCTGTCGTCTCTCTCGGTGGAGTCTCCTTTGGTCGCTCTGCTCCATGATACCCTTTTTTTTTGCAAGTCCTCAGCATCACATTTATTCCACAGTTGGCCGAGTGGGAATACGGAACCTGATGAATGGGTCGAAGATCGGCTGCCTTGTACTGTAGGTAATGGCCGTCAGGAGGGAAATTCGCCTTGCACCAATTACATTGCAAATATTCTCTGCATGATCCACACGGTACCTTGCCGCGGAGTCTCCGAGTCAACCAGATATTATGTCGGTATGGTTAGGCCACTCGAGGACCAAGCACAAACTACAACCCAATGCTCTCTATGACGAACGCATTGGTCAGTGACTAGGGCAGAGCGTCGGGGAAGAAAATAATTCAAGAATAATCCAGGTGTTAGAAGAGCGGGAGGAGCGGATGTCAGATAGAGAAGATCAAGGCCATCAGTAACCTGGACACTCGCTTGGGCATAACCTACTTATGAAGCTAAGGCCCACCGATATCTGTATGAGGCTTCGCGCGTATTGTAGACTACAGTGGGCACGGCGAATGCCCGGTGGAGTTATCGTACGGTAACGACTGGGTAATGGCGGGCTTAGTACACCGAGGAAGATATTGGATCGCCAGAAGTTTCATAGACGCGGAGTTCGGAATGAGAGGGAAATATCGTGACTATTTCGCCTTCCGAGTTGGTCCTATGAGTCGAAAATCTCGGGTAGCGAAGATGACGAGAAACTTCAAAAGCCTCGGGATTGGCGGCGCGGCGGCCATCACCAATTCAATACATCAGAGAGAATTCAGGTGCGGGGAAACGAAAATGAGCCCCCATCTTCGATTGGAATGCACGTCATTCGTTAAAGAAATGAAATGAGGGTGGAGCGTGTTCTTAGAGTCTGTTTGATGCTGCGCATCCAAGGGAACTGCGGTTGGCCAAGGCGGTGGCCAGGGCAACCCAGCCGGGCCGAGGCAGGCCCGGTCCACTGGCAGGGCCAGCGTGATGAATACCCTTCGCCTTCTTCACTTTCGACACCCTTTCAATAACCCTATGCATCGGAGGTTCCTACTATGAGCAAAGCCAGCTCATATTAAAAATGAGCATCCGATCCAAATTATTTTCCGTAACCCCTCGTGTCTTTCCTTCCATCGCGAAGACCAGGACATCCACTTATAGAATTTGGTCACGGTCATCCTCCTCTATACACAAAATATAATCCTGTGATCCATATCAAAGTTCAAAATCATCGCATGTCCGCATATCGGCACCGCGACCGAGCTTGCTGCTTCTTCAACTAAATACAAATGTAAGGTACCTGGAGACTCGACTAAACGGACCTTTGGCCTTTGCTGCGGAATCATCGTGACTTCGTACTACTATAAAACCGAGGATAAGATCGGTGTGGAAGAGTAAGCCTAACACACTTCCCGTGTCGCAATTGCCCCACCCCCTACCATGACGCCGCCACCCAGTAGCCCCCCGAAACCAGATGGTGCTGGTTCGTGTCTTGCTCTGACATAGTCAACATCGTACTGATGGGTCGATAGCCGTAATTTTAACTGCAGCTCTTCGTAAGCAATATAGCGTGCCCGGATATGAGGTGTTATTGATCCATAAGACAGTAGATGTGTCGTTTTTCGGGTTGGTGTGCCAACAGTATTTCACATATTGGGTTACCGGTCCGTAAATCGTTATTGTAGTTACATCCCGTCGATGCTAGTTTTTCCATTAGGTTTCAATGATCCAATCCATCTGAGGTGAAGAACAGCAGACCATGCTGTCTTCAATTTGCCACTCACATTCGTCACAGGCTCTTTGTTAATGTGCAATTCGTTCTGGTTGCGTTCCAAAGTATATTGTATGTTCATGTACCTCTATACCAAGACCAAATTTACGCAGCCAACTGCTTTGACTGCCAGGATGTGGGACTTTACGTTCAAATACTTGTAAGCTTTTTCTCTGCATTTGGCAATGACACACTGACCATCTCTTAGTGTTAACTTCCATGGTGATCCTACGGCAAGTGCCCCGGGTCTGTGCCTTTTTTTATTCATGTGCAGTTTGCTGATTCCTTTTCAAGCCAGCTTATGGAGTGGCCCGGTCAATTCGCTGTGTCAATTACATCTCGTTCTGCTGGCGAACATATTTCTCGCATCTCGGTTAGTTAGTTGACCTGTTCAGGCTGACTCAATAACCATTCCCAACTTTCAGTATTCACGGCCTAACAAAGAGTCGCATCCAGAGTCTCACGCCTATCGCATTATCTATCATTGCCTTCGTATTCGGTCTGGTCACCGTGGTGACCACTTGGAAATCCTAGTGCGGATATTTTCTTTTAATGCTGAACAGTCGAGTCCCAATTGATATTATTCATAGTCCTGTATCGTTAAGACATGCTACATCGGTTATTTGGTACACATCACAAGCTGCGGCAGAGTGCCTCATTACCTGTAAGTCTCACTGTTCTTCCTCAGGTGATGTAGGATGCATTGTTTTTCCTTCGTAGTTTCCCTTGCGCGTGGACTCCTAAAGACTCGAAGTGGTGATCACAGAGTAGATTTTATCGTGAGATATCTTGTCCGCAGCGTCATCCAAATCGGTGTGCTTGCGACAGTCTGGGCCATTGGGTCGCTCGTGTCATGGTTCTCGATGAAACACAGTTTAATATATAGAGTTTTCGACATAACGTCTGGAACAGTGTACACGCATGTGAGTGTTTCTTCTGTGACGAGACTACCGTCCTCTGAAGGAGAATATTTAGGCAATATTTGATTCTCTTATTTATCGCACTCAACTGCGTGGTCGCATGGCCACCACATCGGCCTGGGTCGACTTGGGATACCCCAGTATTCAGGTACAGTCGTACTCTGATTCTCTCAATGTGTTGCCAAACTGAATGTTGGACCGGCTCACCTATAGCCACCGCTATCCGGGAGATTCCCTGTCCCTGTGGTAGTGTCGAACTCACCTAGCTGTGCTCCTCCTGAACCACCTAGCGACTCCGGCTGCGGGACCGGAACGACCGAGACGAACAAAAATGACATTTCGGAAATGGGCGGTATGCCCGTAGGGAAATCGGAAGTTGTTTCGTATTCGTTATAATACAAAACCTCATCAACAGGGACCCAAGGAAGTACGGGAAGCTCGGCTATAGAGGGTAAGGGATGTACGTTATCGTTGTGCTGCGAATAGTCTACCCAGTATTTTCTTGGGCAGATACTTTCACTATTTCTTGTACGGACCCGGCCTTAAGATTGTCTTCAATTGGAGCGTTCCGTTTTATCTTTCTTACAATGGTCAGTGCGTCACCATCTCGCTGAAATTGCGCGCCTCAAGTATACCACCACATATGTGGCCTCCGGTATAGGTAAGTGTTATTCTGACTATTTGTGATTTAGAGTACTAGGTAATTGAAGTGTCCCTGTGAGCCTTTTGTGAGGCCACACGGTAATGGTGACCATTTTTCAAGGACGACCGTTAAGTTCTCGATACGATGACCTGAGAGGCTCGTCCTACTGGCGTGGAAGCGTTCTACTAGTAAGACAGTGTGAGTCTACCGATAAACTACGACTATGGGATCAAAAACCGACGTCCGTGCGGTCCCTACTAGCGGCTGGGCCCCTTACTCTGACATGTAATTGGTGGTTGTAAGTCCGCGGTCGGCGAATCACTTCATATAGTACTCGAGATTCTCTCTATACTACGGCCTTACCTTGCTTCTCGTTCATACTCTGAATCCCTAGTAACGTACAGTAAATTTAGTGCGTTTAAATCCCCACCGTTAACGACACTATCATCATCCTCCATCATAATCGGGTGTTCATTGCAGAAGTACAGATATAACGCACTTGATGCTTACTCTGGAAGGAGATTTTAACTTTCTGTGGAGGAATCTTTCCGAGTCCGAGCGCGTCATACAACTTGTAGCGGTCCCGCTCGCCACATATTACTTCACCTAAAGACCGTAGTAACGCGAGAACCGAGTGATAAATTGAAGACGCGTGAGTTCCACACGATTGGCATCCTAATTTGTGTCCCGCCGATACGGTGTACCCGTTTATCGGGATGTTCTCCCCGAGGGATATAATCTTCCCTCCCATTCGGGAATACTGTATCCATGGTCAGCCTGTAGGAATTCAATACCCTAGTCGCCCTTACTTCAAGTTGTCGTAACAAAGTTGCTTCCTGCCCACAAGTACGCTAGCCTCTGTTGAGCCGATCGTTCAGCATGTCCACATCTCCTTGTGGCACTCAACAACAGTCTAGCCGAAACAGGCAGGCAGAGAATGGAACGATAGCCCTTAAGATATGTGTGATGCCGGCCGCATCTCTTTCTCCCGACCCTCACTATCTGCAAGAGTTAGACGTGACCTTGGACGCTGACTGCCAGTGACAGTGCTCTGTCGATCAAGATGACTTGGCAAATGCGATAATTGTACCTTCCGAAGGGAGATATGGTACGAGTGTGCATGGCATGGTGCACATGACACTCTCAAGCGTCAGCACGCACTGGCAGGTGGAGAGAGTAATTCGAATCAGAGTTGTTGCCACTGAGTGCGGCCCTGGTGCGTGGCAGAGGGCGGGCCGAAAGCGGCCGGAAGCAGTGCAAACGGCTGTCGGGTAATGCCGAGGGATAGTAGGGCCACTTGGAGCCTCTCTTCACGTTCCTCTACCAACACCTGACGATGAGCTCAACTTACCCAGTCATTGAATCGCGTCCAGTGCACCCCCACATACAAACATCATGCTCATCTTGTCATTTTCAGCTCGAATTCCCCGTGCCCATCCCCGTGCCGAAACCGTCCAGTCTACTTACTGTGCGTTGTTGTAAGTGTGGGAAGACCTTTTCCCATGCTTTTTATCCGAATCAACTTCCTCCAAGCATGTCCAACCACGTGGGGTCATCATCAAATATGCACGGACAGGCGGCGGCTCCACCACGAAAAGGGAGGAAGATTGGCACGCAAGAGCGCCCACTCGAGACAGGGTATTATGATTTGCTTGGTATACCGGTTGATGCAACGACGGACGATATCAAGAAAGCTTATCGTTCGTTAATCTAGTATCATTCTGTTCTTTAGCCACTAACCACCGGTCGCGTGCAGGCCGTCTTGCGATCAAGTTCCACCCTGACAAGAACCGTGATGACCCGAATGCGGAAGAGCGTTTCAAATTGATTGCCATTGCTTACCAGACGCTCTCAGACCCCAAGTTAAGGCACAAATATAATGAGTTCGGATCCAAGGACAGCGCACCTGAGGGTGGCTTCGTGGACCCTGAAGAGGTCTTTGGCGCGATCTTTGGCGGGGAACGATTCTTGCCATTCATAGGGCACCTGTCCCTCGCCCGAGACATGAAGACCGCTCTCCAGGAGGCCGATGAGGCGGAGGGCGAAAGCGCGACGCCCGTCGTGCGTGACGCTAAGGGACGTGAAGTTATCAGTCCTGAAGAGAAAGCAAAGAGAGATGAGAAGGCGCGCAAGGTGGCCGCCGAGGTGCGCCTGCACCGCCGTCATGGCCCTGCTGCTGTTGACCGGGCTGCGCTGTATAGAGAGCTGCGGCGCGGGAGGAGCGCGTGCAGAAGCTCGTTGAGAATTTGCGTCACAAGCTGAGCATTTTCACTGAGAGTGCCACTAGCGTGAACGACCCCGATGTAACCGAGTCATGGCGGATGATATGCTCCCTCGAAGCAGAGTGCGTCTCTTTCAGCCTCTATTCTGGATCGCACTCACTAAGTTTCTCGACCCTCTTGTTTCATAAAGGGAATTGAAGGGCGAATCGTACGGCATGGAGCTTTTGCATGCCATCGGATTTGCCTATACCGCCAAAGCCAAGCAGTTTCTTGCTTCTAACCAGAGCTTCCTTGGAGTGGGTGGATGGTTGCACAACGTGCAGGGCAAATATCACGTGTTCTCCGAGACGTGCGTCTTAACCCAACTTCCGCCTGTCCTCATTTACCCTCGCTGACATCTCTACAGCGTGTCGACTCTGCGATCGGCAATTGAGCTCAAGGCCGTGTTCGACCAGATACAACAGGCCGAACAATCTGGCAACCTCAGCCCCGAAGAGAAGAAACGCCTCGAGGAGCAGGCCGCGGAAAAAGGCCTTCATGCCCTCTTCAAGGTACGTCTTTGTCCTTCTTCCGTGAGCGATCTCGTCTGATCGACACACGCACGGTTATTACTATATCAGGGCACGAAACTCGAAATCGACTCGGTGTTGCGAGAGACGTGTGACAGGGTGTTGAACGACCCAGCGATATCGCGCAATACGGCGGTGCTGCGCGCTGCTGCGTTACAGATCCTTGGGGATGTGTTCTCCGCCGTGCAGAACGAGCGTAATGAGGTACGCGATGATAGCGAGTATGTGAGGATCGAGACGAAGAACAGTCGGCAGCGTGCGTACTCACGTGCCACCCCCGGGAAGCAATAAGCCCGCGTAAGGCCTCATGCTCCCCTCTCGTCGTATCACACTTTTACATCCCTTGCGTTGTTGACCACCCTTGTGTTCCGCCCAGCTCGGGTACGTCTGTGGGCGAATACTGTACGCAGAAGTGACCTTTGTCATTGCACCAATGTATCATAAGCATCGCAGCGTATCTTGCATTTATTTCCTTCCCTTCCACCCTCGACACCTCTTTGCGTGACACCTCCGCATGTGCGAGTACGTG
>WNFO01015137.1_pt1 | contig 11646 bp, 10 predicted proteins | sample 5400251 | NCBI WGS metagenome assembly WNFO01 (sample SAMN13153354, study PRJNA577476) | soil metagenome | isolation source: 100 cm saprolite under Madrone tree | place: USA:California | collected 2016-06-14
CGAGCGAACGGCATCGATGCGCCGCGCGACAAGTAAGGCTCCGCGCTCCAGCATGGCGATGTCGTCGGAAAGCAATCGCCGGCCACCGGACAGATCGCGTATCGACAGAAGGTAGTGCGGGCTTTCTGTCGTCGGCACGGCCGCAACTGCACTGCGTCTGTCCTGCTGAACCAGAATGTCGGGTCCCGCTTCATCGGACTCAGACCATTCAATCGATTCCGCGCTCATTGCGGGCGCGAGGATTCCTGACGCTTCGCCGAGGATCGCCGCAGGAGTTTCGCACCGGTCGAGTGCCTGAGAGAGTCTCGCCGCAAGATCGGTGTAATTGGTGCGTTTCAGAATGATCTTGTCCACAAACCATTCGGCGCTTCGCCGGAGAAACGGATAAATCAACGCAGTCGCAACCCACATTGCCAGCAGCAGAGCATTCGAGCTCGCGCTCAGCGGGCCGCTGGCCAGGAGAGGGGTCACGCCGAAGACAAACATTCCGAACGTCAGTCCCGCCAGGAGAAGGAGGGCCAGCGCACGTTTGAGAAAGATATCGGCAAGGGCAAACCGGAAATTCTGGTACAGGATGAGCAAAGCCAGGGGCAGGGAAGCGTGATGTCCTGCGAGTTGAAGCCACCAGGGATCTTCGCCTCCGCGATGATTGCTGAGGTGAAGCGCCGATACGGCGAATACGGACATCGCTACAACCCACAACCCCCGGCCGCGGCCCTGCTGGCCGCGCGTGGCAACAAGCAATATCGCCAGAAGAGCCGCAAAACCTACGGTTACGCCTCTCAGCGCCAGCTGAGAGGGTGCCGTGTTCATCGCGATTGCGGAGTAGAAATGGACGATTGTCGCAAGGCCGCTCAAGCCATAGGCCGAGCCAATGATCAATACGCTATGGCCTCGCCTGACTTTCTCGACGGCTCGCCACGCCGAGTGGACAACGACAGCGGGCAGGAAACAGAGCGCGCTGAATGCTCCGGCCAGCACCAGCGGGGCAGGCTCGTTGAATCCCAGATTGAAGAGGCCGTATCCGCCGAACGCCCCGACGTTCCAGGCGAAACCCAGCAGACCCGTCAACAGGGCAAGGCGGTTCAGGGCAGGTCTGTCATTGAGGACCATCCAGAGCAACATCACGTACAAGACGACTCCCGTGATGAAACCCAGCAGATTGACAAGTGAGGCGGCCGTACCTGTGGTCATGCGTTTTGCCCGAAGCCGCATTGTATGCGCAGGGCCGGCGAAACGGCAACGCGGAAGCCAATGAATGGCCGGTTTTAGCTGGTGACTGTCAGCTGTAGCGGCGGTCTATGACCGCCGGTATTTCGTTGATTCCAGGCAAGACCGGCGCTCATAGAGCGCCGCTACAGTAAGAGTCGCACGCTCGTCATCAAACTTGTGCTGAAAAAGAAGCGGACTATAATAGCGGGCACTGATTTTCCACCTCCCAACAGAAGGGAACACAATATATGACTTTAAGCGGACAAAGAGTTCGGCTTTGGTTCAGACGAGGGATACTCGCGGCCGGCGGAATCGTGGTTGCCGGGCTGATTAGCGCTGCGTTGGCGGGCGCGCAGGCTCCGGCACAGCAAGCACCCCTTCTGTCCGAACAGGTCTTCAAAAACATCCAGGTACTCAAGGGAATTCCTGTGGACGATTTCCTGCAGACGATGGGGATCATGGCCGCCGCCCTTCAATTCGACTGCTCGGATTGTCACGTCGGGGCCGGCACAGAGAAGGTGGATTGGCCCGCGGATACTCCCAGAAAGCGGATGGCGCGCATCATGGTGACCATGGTTGGCAACATCAACAGGACCAACTTCGGAGGACGCCAGATGGTGACGTGCTGGACCTGCCATCGCAACCGCGACAAACCGCTAACCACGCCGATTTTCGATACCATTTACGGGATGCCACCCTATGAGCCGGACGATGTCATTGCTCAGTCTCCCGCAGCGCCGTCCGCCGACTCGATACTGGACAAATACATCCAGGCGGTCGGCGGGGCTCAACGCTTGGCCGGCCTCAACAGCTTTGTGGGCAAGGGGACGAGCGTGGGCTTCGGCGGGTTCGGGGGCGGTGGTGATGTCGAGATCGTCGCGAAGGCTCCGGATAAGCGCGCCACGATCATCTTATTCAAGGCGGAGACTGGCCGGGGAGACCAGATCCGAACCTACGACGGCCGTTCCGGTTGGGTGCGAACACCGCTCAACGTGCTGGGCGAGTTTCAGCTAATGGGCGGCGATCTGGACGGAGCCCGATTCGACGCGCAGTTGTCTTTTCCCGGGCAGCTCAAGCAGATTCTCACGAATCTGAAGAGTGGGCCGCCGACGTCCATTACCGACCTGCCGGGGCCATCCAGCCAGACATCTGTCCAGAAGGACGTGACGTTGGGGCAAACTCACGTGGTTGAGGTCGTCCAGGGAACCGGGCCAAGGGGCCTTCTCGTGACGTTATACTTCGACAGGCAGAGCGGCCTGCTTTTGCGGGAGTTGCGTTATGGTGGATCGCCGATCGGCCGCGTTCCCACGCAAATTGATTTCGCCGATTATCGCGACGTTAACGGAATCAAGTTGCCATTCCGCATCACCTACGCGTGGCTGGACGGACGCGATTCGATTGTTCTGAACGAGATAAGGACGAACGTCCCGATTGATGAGGCAAAGTTCGCAAAACCGGCCCCGCTCAAGCGGTAGTTGTTGAAGGAGCGCGGGCTAAAGCCCGCGACTACATTTGGGAACCACGTTGGCTCCCCAATGTAGTCGCGGGCTTTAGCCCGCGTTTCGATTTTGATTCCGGCTTTACTTCGACGGCCCGCTCTCCGCTTCCGACAGTCCGAGGAAGAGCTTCTTGCCGTCCTTAAAAGTGATGTTCCTGCCGACGGCACGAGTGGACCCGTCCTTCGCCTGGAAGCCCTCGACCAGGATCACGGATCCCGGCGGGAGGGACTCTTTCGTGAAGCCGAGTCTATACAGATTGTTCGGGCTGGCACCTTCGATCATCCACGTGACCGTCTTTCCATCGTTACCCTTTACGTCGATGTGAATCCAGGAGTGCGGATTGGTCAGTTCCCACTTCACGACCGATCCCTGCACCTTGACCGGTTTGTTCTGATCGAATTCCGCCGCAAACGCGTGATGCGCCCACGCCGGCACTGCCGCCAGAAGCAGAATCACAGCAGTGACTGCAACCAATAACCTTGTCCTCATGTATTACCCCTTTCGCTTAAGTTCATCGCTCGGCTCTGCCGCCTTTCAGGTTCATTTTCCTTTCTTCGCCGCTTCCGCCTCGGCAACACGGGCACCGCGAAGAATGGTAGAGATCATCGTATTGCCTTCGTGGCAGGCATACTCAAAGACTGGCCCTTTTGTTTTCGTCCAGGGAACCTCGGCGGTCCAGGCTTTGGCCCATGTGGTCGGATCTTCTACCGTAAACTGGTAAATCATCGTGTCATCCGCGGAGCGGCTGAAGCGTTCGATCAGATGCAGCTTTTCGCCGGTTCCCCGGTAATTGGTCAGGTTCGTGAAATTGGTGGTATCGACTACGAGCGTATCACCTTCCCAATGCCCCACCGAGTCTCCCTGCCACAGGCGAATGTTTTGCGGGATATGCGGGCGGCCGTCTGTGGGGATCACGCGCGTGGAGTGGTCGATCTCGTGAACCAGGGTCACGTATCCCGGCCCCTGCACAATTTGCAGGAGGTTGCCTTCGTTGGCTCCGGGGGTCATCGGAATTCTTTCCTGGTTCATCAGGATGCAACGCTCACTCAACGGCCGGTTCGCGTAGCTGTCGAATTCATGTCCCTTGTTTTGCGCGTTGCGTTCGGCGTTTCTTTCTCTGGCCTGCGGCAGCATGGGAGGCACGGTACCTTCCGGTCCGACGACAAGCGAGGTGCGGTTGGAGGTGTACCTGAGTTTCGTCCGGTCGAAACCGTACAGTTCGAGATCATAACGCACAGCCTGCTGATTGGCGGCTCCAAGTTCGGCTCCCTCGGTATTCTCTCCCGCTCGAACACGCCTGGTCAGGTCGGCCAGTTCCTTGTCGGTATAGAACTCTTTGGCGCCCAGACTCTTCGGCCGTTCGAAAGGCGTCAACGTATTGTCGGACCATATTCCTTGCAGGTCCGCCTTGCCGTCGGGTGTGCGCGGCGGTGTCCAGGTCTTTCCGGCTGTCGTTGCCTTCGGGGCGGACGATTGGTTCTGTCCGGTGGCGACCTGCGGCGCTAGCAGCGCTACTGATAGAGCTGCGACCACGGCCACGAGCGCAGCAGTTAAAGCAAACGAGCGATGGCTCATAGGAGCCTCCTTTGATCTATTGATCTATAAGATCTAGTTGCTGGGTTTTTTACTAAGAGGACCATACAACAACTCTTCGGCAAACTCGACGCACTTATATTCCAGGAGTTTTGCATTCTTCTCGACGCGACGATACAGCGGCATGCTGATCTTCCAGGGGCGCGAGAACACCTTCGGATCCGTAATCGTGGCTTCGTACATGAGGGTGTCCGCGCTGCGGGGCGTGTATCGCTCGACCACGTGTAAAGCGTCACTGTGGAAGTTGCCGGCACGGTCGAACCATGTGTCTTCCATCAGGCTGGTCACGTCGACCACAAGCGTTTCGCCCTCCCAGTGACCGTTGGACCAACCCATCCAGCTATCGCCAGGAGCTTTCGTCGGTGCCCCCATATTAACGGTGCGAACCGCGCCGGCGAATTCGTAGGAAATCAAAATGTTCTGCGGACCCTGAACGATTTGAAATGGGCGGCGGCCGGCAGATAGGGGATCTCATCGCCATCCACGACGCCGAGGCCCGGCGGCACGGAGAAGACCGCTCCGAGCGAGGCGACAGGCCCCTTGCCGGCGGCGTGGCCCTGAAGATCCCAATTGGCCGAGTTCAGAGCCTGCCAGATACCATTCAGGTTAGGTTTTCCATCCGCGGTCCGCGGCGCACGGTAAGCCGGGGCCTGTGCAGCGCCCAGCGTTGCGGCTAACAATACGATGCCGCCTGCCATGCTCGCGATCACGGCACGTCTTAATGCATTCCGCATAAATTGCCACCTCGCGATCAGCGCATCTCTAAAATTCATGTCCGGATAAGTAATCCGATGCTACATGCGAACCACTTCCGTGTCAACCATATGGCGTTCATCGTATGGCTCTGAGAGATATCGCGTTGGCCCGGCATTGTAGTAGAGTCTTGCAGCCCCGCAACGAAAAAATTCAGGAAATTGAATTATCTATGCGGACCGTCAAAAGACCGCTTTTTTTCTTGATCCTTCCATGTCTGTTTGCGCTCGAGGCCCGCGCCCAGAAGTTTGAGATCGATCCCTATGCCGGCGCGTTTGCGTCAGGCAGAGTTGCCCATTTGTTTAAAGTGAGTCCGGAGTAAGGGGCGGCGATCTATGACCGCCGGCATTTCGTTGATTCCGGGAAAAACCGGCGCTCATAGAGCGCCGCTACAGCAAGAGAGTCTAGCCGCCGAATTAATGGGAATCCAGCTGCCCAGTCCGGTCTCTCAGGAACATCACGCAGATCAAGCTCACAAGCGCGGTGATGGCCACGTACGCTGCTATGGCCATCGAGGTGCCGTACGTCCGATAGAGCCACACCGCGACGAGGGGCGCCGGGCCTCCTGCAGTAATCGACGCAAGCTGGTATCCGAGCGACGAACCGCTATAGCGCCGCGAGCCGGCAAAGCTTTCCGAGATGAAAGCCGCTTGTGGACCGTATTGCAGATCGTGAAGCGGAAGAGCCAGGGCGATCGCGAGAAAAACCAGGAAGAGGTTTTTCGTATCGAGGAGTGAGAAGTAAATAAACGGGAACACCATCATCACTGCACATCCGATTGCTGTGATCTTGCGCCTCCCGAAAATGTCGGAGAGGTGGCCGAACAGGGGGATAGTTGCCAGGGAGATCAGCGACTGAATCATCACGAAGTTCAACACCATCGTCCGGCCGAACCCCAATACCGTAGTGGCGTAGGTCAACACGTAGGTCGTGAAGAGATAGAAAGGCGTCTGCTGGCCCGTCCGCAAGAGCGCGGTCAGGATCACCGCCCGCTTGTCGCGTCGCAGCACTTCCATGACGGGCGCCTTTTGCACTCGTCCCTCTGTTTTCAATTTGGCGAACACGGGCGTTTCCAGAATTCCGACGCGTATGTAGAGCCCGATGAAAATCAGGATGAAACTGAGAAGGAACGGAACTCGCCAGCCCCAGTCGAGGAATTGTTCGTTTGTGGTCCACACGCTCATGAGCGCAAGCGCGCCGTTGGCCAGTACCATTCCTGCAGGCGCTCCGAATTGCGCCCAGCTTGTGGAGAAGCCGCGTCGCTTTGGATCCGTCCACTCACCCGCGAGAAGGACTGAGCCTCCCCACTCTCCGCCCACACCGATGCCTTGCAACACGCGCGCGAACGTCAGCAATACCGCGCCCCATATGCCGATCGAGTTGTAATCGGGAATGAAGCCAATGGCCATCGTCGCGACGCCCATGAGCACCAGCGTGGCGATTAACGAGGCTTTGCGGCCGATCCGGTCGCCAAAATGGCCGAAGATCACAGCCCCGACAGGCCTGGCTGCGAAGCCGACAAAATAAGTCGAGAACGCCAGCAGTGTGCCGACAAACGGATCCGACTGCGGAAAAAATTTCTGCGGGAATACCAGCGCAGCGCCGACACCGTAGAGAAAGAAGTCGTACCACTCGATCGACGTCCCTACCGCCGATGCCACCATCGCGCGGATCATCTGCCTGCGCCGCTCTGAGGCGTCGATGTTGAGCGCATGCTCGGATTTTGCGGTTTCCAGGCGTGCCATCCTTGCTCTCCTTAATTGCTTTATGGGTAATCATACGATATCAGCCGCGGATTTCATGGATTACGCGGATGGCGCGCGTCAGCGGATGGCGCGCGTCAATAGTATTTACTTGCGCGCCATCCGCGTAATCCGTGCCTTGCCAATGAACAGTCGATTTTGAGGCATGAGTGGTATGCTGTGGGCTATGGCGCGCAAGGTGTTCATCCTGTTGATCCTGCTGGCAACCGCTGCGGGACTCATCTTGCCTCACTGGCACACGGAGTGGAGCGGTCCGGGTTGCGAACTGTGCCACATCCGCTCCCTGCCGAGTAATAATGCTCCTGTTGCAGACGGTCCTTTGGTTCTGATGATCGCCGAACAGGACTGGCAATCGGATGACCCCCGTACCGAACTGGAATCCTGCGTTCTCGCCACATCCAGCAGGGCGCCCCCACGATCCATTACATTCGATTCCTGACACCTCCGAACAAGTTGTTGCAACCGGCAAGTGAAGGATGGACTTCAATGAAGTTACGTACTCTCGCATTCCCATTTCTTTTCATTCTTTTGAAGGCTGCCGACGGTTCAGCCCAGGCACCGACTGCTGCCGAAGTCAATGCGGTGAGGGCGCAGATCGACGCGCTAAAAGCGGATTACGAAAAACGCATTCAGGCGCTTGAAACACAGTTGCAGGAGATCCAGGCGCAGATGCTTCAGATCGCGCCGGACTCGTTTGCCGGGGAGGCGGCAGCGCCAACCACGGTTCCCACTTCGCCGGGCGCGCTGAATCCGGCGATTTCCGTCATCGGGAATTTCGTTGGGCGGATCGACAATCAGAAAGTCTTCAACAACGAGGGGGTGCGAATCGATAACCAGCCGGGTCTGCGGGAAGCCGAAATCGATTTGCGCGTTCCTGTGGATCCCTATGCTGATGGCGTCTTGATTTTATCACTCGAATCGGAGTCGCCAGGGAAGTTCATGGCGGACGTTGAAGAGGGATATGTCAATGTGAAGAAGCTGCCTTTCATGGAGTCACCCCTGGGGATGAAATTCCAGGTCGGACGTTTCCGGCCTGCGTTCGGCAAGTTCAACACGCTGCACTTGCACGACCTGCCGACGACGATGCGCTCGCTGGTGACCCAGGAATTTCTTGGCATGGACGGATTCATTTCGCAGGGCGTATCGACGGATTTCTTCGTGCCGACGCCATGGGATGAGAACTCGTCGATCAACGCCCGGGTTCAGGTGCTCACCGGGGGGGATATCGCGGTGTCGCCGGAATCCAACAATCGTCTCGCGTACCTCGGCAACCTGAGGTGGTTCAAAACGTTCGCCGGAACCAACAATGCCGAAATCGCCTGGTCCAGCTATCTCCACCCCGGCCGCCGGGGTGAAGCTCCGATGGCGCGGCTTCACGGCATCGATTTCATGTACCGCTGGAAGCCATTCCGGCAGGGCGAATGGAAGTCGTATTTACTCGGCGGCGAATTCGTGTTCAGCGATCATGTTACGACGCCTGAACAGACCCGCCGGCGTCCTTATGGAGCCACCGTGTTTACACAATGGCAGTTCGACCGTCGAAAGTATGCAGGCATGCGCTGGGACTACGTCACTACTCTGGCCGATCCCGGCATGCAGCGAAGGAGCCTTACTCCGTACCTATCTTATTACTTCAGTGAGTTCTTGAGGTTGCGCCTCAATTACGAGCATCGTTGGAGCGACCTCGTCGCCGAGAACAAGCGAAATTCGGTGTACGTCGAGCTGAACTGGATATTCGGGTCGCATCCGCCCGAACCGTTCTGGGTGAACAAGTAATCAGGGAATAAGGTAGGGACAAAGAAGGGGAATATTATGAGATTGCTTTCAAAAATTGTGATTGCTTCTTGCCTGGCAATGCTTCTGACGTCCTCGGGCGTAGCGCAGGGCAAGAAGTTGAGCGTTGTTTGTACCCTGCCGACCCTGAAGGCGCTGACCCAGGAGATTGGCGGTGACCGCGTCGAGGTCACGGCGCTGGCCAGAGGCGATCAGGACCCGCACTTCGTGACGCCCACTCCGGTTCTGATGAAGAAGACCCGCGATGCGGCACTGTTCATCGAGAACGGTTTTTCGCTCGAATTGTGGGCCGACGAAGTGTCGAACGGCTCGGGCAATTCGAAGATCTTCCGGGGAACGCCCGGACGCGTCGTGGCGTCTAACGGCGTTGCCGCGCTGGAAATCCCGACGGTGCTTTCCCGTGAGCTGGGGGATATTCACCCGCAGGGCAATCCTCACGTGTGGCTCGATCCACTGCTCGCGAAAGTGCAGGCGGGCAACATCGCCGACGCGTTGAAGCGGGCCGATCCCGCGAATGCTTCCTATTACGATTCAAGACTGGAAGATTTCAAACATCGAATCGATGTCGCGATGTTTGGCGATGACTTGCTGAAGCTGGTTGGAATTCAGAAACTCACACGCCTGGCCTGGAGCGGCGAGCTCGCGAATTTTCTCGAGACGAACAAGCTGGTCGGCCAACCCCTGTCCGCCAAGGCCGGCGGATGGCTGAAGCAGACTCAATCGCTGCGTGGCGTAAAGGTGTACGAGTTCCACAAGATCTGGGTGTACTTCGCAAGAACGTTTGGAATGAATATCGTGGGCACGATCGAGGAGCGGCCGGGAATTCCACCGGGCCCGCAGCATGTGCGCCAGGTTACCGAAAGCATCAAGGCGCAGAAGATCCCGCTCATTCTGGTGGACAATTTTTACGATCCCGCGTTGCCGAACAATATTGCTCGCGAGACTGGCGCTAAAGTGGTGATATTGCCGAACCAGGTCGAAGGCGAGCCCGGCATCAAGACGTACTTTGACCTGATGGACCACGTGATCAAAACGATGGTGACAAAACTGGGGTCGTGAAATGGAGAAGAAGCCAGAAGCCAGGAAACCAGAAGCCAGAATGAGGATTCCCTATTCTGGCTTCTGGGTTCTGGCTTCTGGCTTCTAAGGACTGTATGGAATTCCTGGCTGAATGGCGATGGATGCTGGCTCCGTTGCTGGCGTGCCTGATTCTTTCAATAACGCACGTCTACCTGGGCATACATGTCGTTGCCCGAAAAGTGATTTTCGTGGATCTCGCTCTCGCGCAGATTGCGGCGCTGGGCGCGACGTATGCCATGGTCCTTGGTTACGATGCCAACCTTCCCGGCGACGATCTCGCGGTCGCTCTCTTTTCGCTCGCCTTCACGTTTGTGGGTGCCGGCCTGTTTGCGATCGCGCGAATGCGCAAGGAAAGAGTTCCGCAGGAAGCGTTCATCGGTATTGTCTACGCCGCAGCTTCGGCGGCCGCGGTACTGATCCTCTCGAAATCGCCGACGGGCGGGGAAGAGCTGAAGCACATGCTGGTGGGAGACGTGCTGCTCGTCTCGATGCCAACCATCATTAGTGACGCGATTCTGTATTCCCTTGTCCTGATTTTCCACATTATCTTCAGAAAGAAGTTCCTCGCGATCTCGATCGATGCAGAGGCTGCGCATGGCGCGGGAATCAACATCCGTGTCTGGGATCTTCTGTTCTACATGAGCTTCGGCGTGCTGGTGACGCGATCGGTGGCCATCGCAGGCGTGCTGCTGGTTTTCTCCTACCTCGTGATTCCGGCGGTCATCGCGCAGATGTGGAGCGATACGATCAAAGGCCGCCTAATCCTCGGATGGACAATCGCGCTTTCGGCCAGCGTCGCTGGAATCCTCTGGTCCTTCTACTCCGATTATCCAACCGGTCCCGCCGTCGTCATGACGCTGGCGTCGTTTCTCATTGTGTCAGGCGCGTCCTATTACATCCGGCACTCGCCGGCGCCGCTCCGATCGGCGATGAACGTCACGGCCATGGTCCTTTTTGGCGTTTTGTTCTTTGGAACCCTGTCGCACTTCCGTAAGGCACCTCCACAGCAGGCGGCGGGTGTTCCGGTCACCGATCTTCTGCTCGGCGAGTTGCAGCATGACGACACGGCCGGTCAACTCGATGCCATTTCGCACCTGGGTGACATGAACGATCCCCGCATCGTTCCTGCCCTGACCGATTTGCTGTCGCGCTCGACCAACGAGCAGGTTGTCGAAAGTATTGCCGAAGCTCTGGCGAAACGAAAGGACTCGCACGCGATTCCCGGGCTCAGAAGCGCCCTCAAGAAGAATTACGATCCCTTCCTGAAATTGACAATCGCCAGGACGCTCATGGACTTCAATGACAAGTCCGGCTACGATGCGCTTGTCGAAATTCTCAAGGACAACGAGGCCGGTTTTGCCCGCGTTCAGGCGTTGGAACTGCTGAAAGCCAAAACCGGCCAGGATTTCGGCTACAACCCGGAAAAAACCGTCGGGGAAAACTCGGCGGCCCTGGCGCGTCTCGAGTCTTATCTCAAATCGATCGAGTAGCGAGCTATTCGGATAGTCCCCAGGCCGAGGTGAGACGTCACCCCGGAACGGCGTGCTGCAAGTTATCGATATCGGTAGCGGCGAGCACCCATATCGGCGGTGCGCCAATCGTCATCAGCTGATAACTAAAGCGTTTCTGAATCGCACAGAGTCAATTCCTGTCCTGAGCCTCAACTCTGAGCAAGAGAACTGCTTGAAGCTTTGTGAGTGATGCCTTGAAGTACTCTTCTGCTTAGATAAATACGTTCCGCTGTCAGGCGCAAAATTCAAAGCGAGCCGGGATTTGAAATTGGCGTGCGCGCTATTTTCAAAGCGCGACAGGTTTTGTATTTGGCGCGCACGCTATTTGCAAAGCGCGTCCGGATTTGCGTTTGGCGTGGGCGCTATTTGCAAAGCCGTCCGGATTTGCATTTGGCGCGCGCGCTATTTGCAAAGCGCGCCCGGATTTGCATTTGGCGTGGG
>WNFO01008543.1_pt1 | contig 11644 bp, 11 predicted proteins | sample 5400251 | NCBI WGS metagenome assembly WNFO01 (sample SAMN13153354, study PRJNA577476) | soil metagenome | isolation source: 100 cm saprolite under Madrone tree | place: USA:California | collected 2016-06-14
ACAGGCACGATAGGCAGCCACTAATTCGGCAGATACGAAATTGCGACGAATCCGGCGCCGTAATTGCGGCGCACGAATCAGGGGCGATTTCAAAGAGGCGTAAGCGTCACACGTAAAACAAAAAGCCGCCACACGGTGAAGCGTGACGGCTGATTGTAAAATGCTGCTGCTTATTGAAGGCCGCAGCTTTAGGGATTCTTGACTACTTGCGGCGCAGGTTTGCTCGCTTCAAGTCCGCCATCGAAGGGACTCGCTGCGGCGAGCTGGGCGCTCACCTTTTGGATTTGGGCTGCCTGTTCGTCGAGACGCGCCGTAACAGTCTGCAATCCTTTCTGCTGCTGGGCCACCGTGGATTTCAGTTCAGTGATTGTCGCTACCTGCTTTGCCGCCGTCGTTTCGAGCCGCCCGATCATGGCTTGCTGTTCTTCAACCTTCCGATGCTCTTCAAGGAACTCGTTGAGCAACATCGCGTTCACTTGGTCGTAGCGCACGGTGTAAATCTCGCCCTTAGGGTCGCGCACCACGAGATCGAGATTCACTTCGGCCACTTCCTCAGCGATTAAACCAAACTGAGGCGTGTCTTTGGTGTCGCTCTTGTAGCGGAACGTCACTGGCTTAAGCGCCAAAATCGCTTCACTGGCTTTGTCCATCGCTTTGATGTCCCTCTTGAACCGCTGCGAGGAGGTAGTCACACCGAGTTGGCCCGTGGCCGTGTCAATAACAACTCCTGCGTGCCAATGCGGATGGTGTTGGACTCCCCCGCGACTCCTGCATTCCCGATATCGATATTGCTATCGCCCGTGGTGAGAGCGGAACCGGCTTGATAGCCGACAGCCGTGTTCTCGCTGCCTGTGGTGTTCGAGCTCAGAGCTAGATGCCCGACGGCCGTGTTCCCGGTGGTTTGATTGGCCATAAGCGCACCAACCCCAACCGCCACGCTAAAGAGGGAGGAAGTGTTGGCCTGCATCGCAAGAGCACCTATGGCTATGTTGCTAACGCCTGAAGTGTTGGATTCCAGCGCACGATCACCAACGGCTGTGTTGTCGAAGCCATCTCTGTTTTCAATTAGTGCGAACGCTCCGACAGCTGTGTTTTCTCTGCCAGTGGTGTTGAATAAAAGTGCTCCCGCGCCAGTAGCCGTATTTTCCTCTCCAGTGTTGGCAAGCAGCGTCGCGGTGCCGATCGCCGTGTTGAAGTTACCGGTAGTGTTGCTAAAGAAGCGCAGCGAAACCAACAGCGGTATTGAATCCGCCCGTGCTCAGGTTAAAAAGCGCGTCTTCCCCCTCTGCGGTGTTGTCACCCGCATAGCCTCCGTCCGGTGGCGGGCTTACCGCTTGCGTGTTTTGGAAGGACGTAAAGCAGACGAGTGCAAATGTGATTAGAAGAAGTGGAATGCGTGTTTTCATAATGCGGAAAGCTTGGAAAACTCTCGCCAGCTTGTCGAGGCAATTCGCCGCAAGCGCGGATAGCAAGATTCAACCTCGATAAAAAACCGTCAATTTTGCATCGGCGCGCACGATCAAGCGCTTTAGGTCATCGCGGTGCACATTGGCAACTTCGAAGTCCGCGCCGTTCGACCGTGCGAACACGCTTTGCTTGACTCATCACTGTTTTACCATTCACTCATCACTTATCACTCTCTTCGAGTCGGGGCGGTTAGCTCAGTGGTAGAGCATCTCGTTTACACCGAGAGGGTCGGGGGTTCGAAACCCTCACCGCCCAGTTTTTTCAGTGACAAGTGATTAGTGACCGGTGAATCATGATTGCTAATCATTTCCTAACCACGAATGGACACGAATGAACACGAATTTTAGAAAATCCCCTGGCTCCTGCTGCGCTGACGGTTTTATTCGTGTCAATTCGTGTTGATTAGTGGTTAATGCTGCTGAGCGGGGTTGTTCAGGAAAGCATTTCAGCCACGGCTGCTTCGACGTGGATCTTTGTCGTGTTGAGAAATGGAATGTCGTTGTGGTCGCGATCGCGTAGAATCAGCGGCAACTCCGTTCCGGCGAGAACTACACCGTCGATACCCTTCTCTCCTTTCATGCGATCGACAATGGCAAGCAAACCGGCGCGAGTCTCGGGCAGAAATTCCCCGGGAACCAATTCGTTCATGTATTTATCGTGAAGGTAAGCCTGCTCGTTCGGTTGCGGCACGAGAAGCTCGATTCCCTCACGCGAGAAAACTTTTGGATAAAAATTCGACTGCATCGTGTAGCGAGTCCCGAACAAAGCAAGCCGTGTTAGATTGCGCGCTTTGGCAGCAGCACAGGTTGCTTCGACGATACTGATCAAAGGAATCGGCGACTTGGACGCGACCTCATCGAAGACCACGTGCGGCGTGTTTGCTGAAATCAGGCCGAAATCGGCACCTGCCTCGGCAAGTTTGCCGATCCCCTCGAGCAAATAATCGGCCATGCCAGTGAAATCATTCGCATCCATGAAATCGAGTCCCTTCCTCAAATTAACGCTCTTGATAATGAACTCGGGATAACTGCCGTCACCGGTGCGCTCGCGATAAAGCGCGATGATTCTTTGATAGTAATCGACGGTGCTTTCCGGTCCGAGGCCGCCGATGATTCCAAGAGTCTTCATTCGCTAACACGAATAAACACGAACTGATACAATGACGAAATCCGAATAACGAATGTCGAAGGAATGGCTGAATGACGAATGCCGAAAAAGCGTTGCATCTTCATTTGTCATTCTAGCTTCGTCATTGATTCGTCATTCGACATTCGTGCTTCGGCATTCACAATCCGTTGTCCATTCGTGGTTAAATGAAAAGCAGATCGGCGCTTCGCTTCGTTCTCATCATCGGCATCGCAAACTTCTTCGCCGATTTTACGTATGAAGGTGCGCGGGGAATCGTCGGCCCATTCCTCGGTTCCCTGGGCGCGAGCGCGGCGATCATCGGTTTTGTCGCCGGTTTAGGCGAGCTGATGGGCTACGGGCTGCGCTCGGTCTCGGGTTATTTCGCGGACAAATCGCATAGGCATTGGGCGTTCGCGTTCGTGGGGTACGCCATCAACATGCTCGCGGTTCCCACTCTCGCGCTTGCGACGCGATGGCCGCTCGCTGCCACCCTGGTGATAGCAGAGCGGACCGGGAGAGGTATCCGCAAGCCGACTGTGGAAGCAATGCTTTCGTACGCCGGTAAATCGATTGGCGCCGGATGGGTATTCGGCTTGAACGAAGCGCTCGATCAGGCCGGCGCGACGGTCGGTCCGTTGCTCGTGGCGCTGATTCTTTATTTTCACGGAGGTTTTCGGACGGGATTCGGCGTGCTGCTCATTCCGGCGTTGATTTGCCTCGCGATTCTGGTCGCGGCAAGGTTGCTGCATCCACGTCCGCACGAACTCGAAGAAGGCGCGGGGCACACCTTTGCGACGACGAAGCTGACGAGCGCTTACTGGATTTATCTGGCGGCTGCCGCACTAATTGCCGCTGGTTTCGCGGACTTCGCTTTAATCGGTTTTCATTTTCACAAGGCGAACACGGTGTCAGCAAATCTAATTCCCGTGTTTTATGCAGTTGCAATGGCGAGCAGCGCGCTCGCGTCCATCCCATTGGGACGATTGTTTGATCGGTTCGGCCCAAATATTTCCCTGTTTGCGTTTCCTATTTCCGCCGCGGCTGCGCCTCTTGTTTTTCTAGGCACATCTGTTCCTGCATTGATCGGGATGATCTTTTGGGGAATTGGAATGGCCGCTCAGGGTTCGTTGCTTCAAGCGATGCTCACCGGCGTCATTCCTCCTCAGAAACGAAGCACGGCATTTGGCCTGTTTGATACCGGATATGGGATCGCGTGGTTTCTCGGAAGCGCAGTGATGGGATTGCTATATGACAAATCAATCCTCGCGGTTGCGCTGTTTTCAGTGAGCTTTCAACTTGCCGCGCTTCCGGTCTTTTTTATCGCAAATAAAAACCGATAACCGTCTCAAGAAGTTTGAACAGTTGTGCCAGTTTCCCCTAGAGGCGCGATTTGACTTTGGAGTGCGGCGACATGTCGCCGCTTTGAAAAGCGCGGACATGTCCGCGCACTCCAAAACGAGGGCGTTCACAGTTGAACGCTATCGATCAATTGAGAGTCGAACACCTCGTCAAAACGTTTGATGGATCCGTACGCAAAACCCAACGAACGAAAAGTGGGCGCGCATCGGCCAAAGATCAGACACGTTCCGCAGGCCACTGAGGTGCGAACAAGGCGAGAACGCCAGGCGGAGAAGGAAGCGGTCGCGGCAGAGCGGCGCGCAATCAAAAAGGCAGCGCGCCGCCATTTGAAGCAGCAACTGCTCAAGGAAGTCGCAGAGGGTGACTGAAGGCCACGAAACCGAGCGGTATTGTAGCCCCTTCGCTATGCTAAGCGTGTCGCTCGCAGGGCAACAGCTAAACGGAAGCGCTAATGATGGTGCAAACACGTGATATCCTTTGCGGCTTTCCCATTTGACATTACGATTGCGCGGGTGAAACCAGCTGACTTTTTCCTGATCGTAATTCTGTTACTCGCACCGGGCAGTTCTGAGGCACAGTCGCCGTCGGGTCGCAATCCCGACGTGTCGAACAAGGCGCTGATTACGAAATCGACGCCTAGCATCAACGAGGATGCCTTCAAAAGTCAGGGTGCAGACGCAGCACCCGCCGCCCTGCACAAAATGGCGGACGATTATTACGTATGGCGAAATGAAAATTATCCTGTCCGCAGCAGTGATGCCGGACTGCATACGTGGGACGATCGGCTGGCGGATTATTCACCCGCGAAAATCGCGGAGCGCGCACAGCATGTGCGTTCGCTATTAGATAAGGTGCGCGCGATGAAGACTGATAGCTGGCCGAAAGACGAGCGCATCGATTGGATCCTTTTCCGCGCCCAATTGGAGAATGTCGATTTCGCCAATCGCGTGCTGAAATTCGAGCAAACAAATCCGCAGGTTTACACGGGTGACTGCACGAACGCGATCTTTTCGTTGCTGAAGAAGGAATATGACACCCCGAGAAAACGCGCACTCGCTGCCACCGCTCGTCTCAAGCAAATGCCGGCGCTGTTGAAGCAAGGCCTCAGCAATTTGCAAAACCCGATAAAGCTTTACGCGCAGCTCGCGATCCAATCGGCGCGCTCGATCGATCCGCTTTTGAATAAGAGCCTGATGGCGCTCGATGTCGGGCTTGCGCCGAACGAGCACGATGACCTGATCAAAGCGCGCGATGCAGCGCTGGCTGCTTTGCACAGCTATGCCGACGAACTGGAGAAGCGTCTACCGCAAATGGCCGATTTCACTCCGATGGGCGAAGCGAACTACAACTATTATGTCAAAAACGTTTTGCTTCTGCCGCTCAACGACGTGGGGATAGAGACGATCGGGCGCGCGGAGCTGGCGCGTTACCGAGCGCTCGAGGCTCTTCTCCCCGATCCAAAACTGGCCGATCCCGATCCAAAGCGCGCCGCGCACATCCCGCCTGACCAGGGATCGTTCCTGAAAACGTACGAAAGTCGCGAGGCAGAAATGATCAGTTTCTTGAAGGAGCACAATCTTGTCACGTTGCCAGACTACCTCGGGCCGTTTCAAATTCGACAGTTGCCCGAGGCATTCAAGCCCACCAGCCCGGGCGGCTTCATGAATCCCCCCGGCGTTTACGATAAAGATCCAACCGGGTTCTTTTTTATTCCGACGTACAATCCAGACTCGAAGAATTTCTATATTCGCGCAGCGATTGAAGACCCCCGGCCAATCCTTGGGCACGAAGGCATTCCCGGACATTTTCTCCAGCTCTCAATCGCAAATCATTTAGGCGACGAAATCCGGCGTCAGCATGAGGACACTGTATTTGTGGAAGGCTGGGCGCTCTATGGCGAAGAGATGCTGATGCGCACGGGGCTTTACCCGAACAATTCGCCTGCACAGGGACAAATCCTGCGCCTGTCGCGATATCGCGCAGCGCGGATCGGCGTAGATGTAAACCTGCACACCGGCCGGTGGACCTTTGAACAGGCAGTGAAATATTTTATGGATGCCGGCGGGCTGGATCGGGAGGCGGCCGAAGGCGAAGCGGCTGGCGCAGCTTCAAGCCCAACGCAAAAAATCAGTTACATCATCGGCAAATGGCAGATCATGAATCTGCTCGGCCGGTACAAAGATCGCCAAGGCGAAAACTTCCGGCTCGGTAAATTCCATGACGATCTAATCAAAAACGGCAGTCTGCCAGTCTCGGTGGTCGAATGGATTCTGCTGGGCGACCCGACCGCTATTCAGCAAGCAATGAAATAACAATAATTACGGGGCTTCGGTCTAACGAAGAAGGTTAATATTCTCCGGAAATTGCGAGGCGAAGTTCTCAGAAAAAGCTGAACAACGGCGGATTATTCGGCAGAGATCTCTAGAAGTCATCAAGTCATCTCATAAGTAGTTTCATCAGGTTGTTCGCCGGCAGAGGGCGGTCCGACTCCAGCGACATGTATGCACGACGAACGTTGGAGACAGCCTGCCCTCAGGCTGTTTCGATTTATGAGATGGGTTCTAACCACTGATCCACCTTCACCAAGGCTTCGGCGCGGCAAGCGCACATACGAATAAACACGAATTTCTGACCTCCGACCTCTGGCTTCGTGGTTAAGGCTTTGCTACAGCTACAAAGCAAAAAGGGCTCCGCGGTTTCCCGAGGAGCCCTCATGCTGGGGGTTATCTTTTTATGTTTCCGTTATTACGGTGCTATTGGCTAAACGTGAACGGACAGGGTGAGCCCTGCACGAAGTTGATGTTGTTATTAGCCTGATCCAGCGTGGTTTTCATGCACTCTTGGAATGCCCGAAACGGACTGCCGCTAATTGTTAATGGATGGGCACATAGCTCCGTATTAGCTGCGGTCATCAAGTCATTAATCGTGATGAACCCATTGCTTAACCCATTATTTTTAGGAAGTTGCCCAGAGTCTTGGTAGGCCTTAACGCAGTCGCCTCCGTAAACCAGCTTAGTCCCGGTCACACCGGGGTGGCGCACGTTCAGTACCATCGCCGCAAGTTGGGCACTAAGCATATTGGCCATGTTTGTGGCATTGGCGTTTAGCAGCCAGTCGTGTAGAGCGCTCTTATTCTGGGCGAGGTTCGTGCCGAAGTTTTGGTCGCCGCCGCCAGCAGTTCTTAGGCATAGCCCGTTAAGAAACGCAAAGTCGGCTGCGTTTTCCAAGTTCTGGCCGTTCTTGTTGCTCCAAAACCCGAGCGTTAACCCGCCACCTGCTCCCAGGCAGACATTGCCGAACTCCACCGTCTGACCCGGAGGGACGGTAGGGATGGTAACATCTACTGTCGCCGCCGTGGTGTGCAGCCAGTTTGTTTCAACCGGAGTAGCTTCGAATAGGTGATACAAGCCGGCCTCGAGAACCATGCAAAGTGGGCTGGTGAACCGTGTGTTAATCCCGTTGTCGTCGGCCACGATGGTGAATTGCCAACCGTTAATTGAGACCTCGCCGTTGTTTTTGATACCGTCAACATTGGCATCGTAAAACTTGTCGATGCACAGCGTAGCCACTACGGGATCTGCTTTGACCTTAAAGTTATCGGTCTTGGTGCTGTTGTTGTCGAAGGTGTTGATGGTGCTCACCCAGACTTTGTATTCTCCGCCTTGATTGGTCGTATCATCATAACCACAATTGGGGTCGGGGTTGCCACCGGATATGAGAACGCTACAGAGTTGAATACAGTTTGCGTGGCCGTTGGTGACCACAAAAGGCGTCTCATTTCCTGACCCGACGCTGGTGCCCAGCAGGACGTCTCCGCCGGGGTTGGTGACCTGCACGTAGTAAGATCCGTCAGGCAGACTTGCCGCACCCGGGTGCGACGGCCCGCCGTTCAGATAGACGTCGGCTTTACTCCCGTAGATGTTCACATTGACGCCAGTACAGGTGCTGTCGGTGGTAAATATCGCGCCGGGGAGCGGCGGAGCGGCGAAGATATTTCCGCAATGGAAACATCCCGCCAGCGTTATAATACATAATGCTAGTTTAGTTTTCATTTAGTTATTTAGTTTTCTTTCTTGTTTTGTGATTGTCCTAGGAGGGCCATTCCCGTGGCGGCCCAAGACATTGGTTTTGGATGAGGATTCAGCCAGCCGCTGCTACAGCCGGAGGGGGGGAGTTTTTCGATTTGGGACTGATAGTTCCCTTTCACCATCCTTCTACGGAAGCGGCGGGATGAAGTTCCGAAAAAGTTTTTGTTTGTTAAATTCTTTTGTAAGCACGGACAATCGCGGCTGCGGAAGAGTTGGTCTATCCGGGAAAGGCACGCATTGATTTGCCTACCGAATCCCGGATGGACACATAGGGGACGCTGAAACTGCGGTGATGTATTGCCAACAACCGCAGGATCTAACGGTGGACTAACTCCTCAGGGATGGCGCCTTGAATGGTGCGTTTCGAGGGAGAGGCGAACCCAATTTGCCGAAGCGAGATGCGGCCCCGTCAGCGGAGACGCTTCATGATTTCGCGCAGGCGATCGTGCGGGAGCGCTTCAACGCGATGATTATCGCGGCCCGTCATCGAGTGGTTATCGACCAAGGCGTTCACGACTGCTTCTTCCGTCGCTTGCACCACGCCGGCGAATAGCGGGTCCATGAGATCGTTCGGAATTGTTTGCACGTCATGTGTGATTTGATCGGGACTCGCAACATTCGGATTCGCAGTTGAAAAGGCGATGAACAAATCACCGGACCCATTTCCGGAAATTGTTCCCGTCCGCGCGAGGCCGAGCGAAACGCGGCGTGCGAGCCGCTTCAATTGATTTGGCAACAGCGGCGCGTCGGTCGCAACGACCGCAATGCAAGAGCCGCTTTCTTCTTTGTAAACTTCGCCGGGAATCTCTTTGCCGACCGGTACACCCGCGATTGTGAGCTCCGGGCGGCGGCCGAAATTTGCTTGTAAAAACACGCCGACGATGAAACTCCGTGGCGAAGCGTCTTTTCCGGCAGCTGCCGGACGAATATCGATTTTGCGCGAGGCGGTCCCGTTCCCGCCTTTGAACTCATAGCAGATCATCCCCGTCCCGCCGCCAACGCTCCCCTCTTCGATGGCGCCGCCGTGCGCGGTATCGAGCGCGTGCCAGACGTGTTGCGGTTTAACGTGGAAACCATTGATGTCGTTGAGCCAACCGTCCCAGGTCTCGGCAACAACAGGCAAGATTTCGCCGTTGCCGTTTAAGCTGAAGAAACCCGCGTAAACCGGGTCATTAAGCGAAGCCTGACCGCGAGGCAATATCGCGGTAACGCCGGTGCGCACCGGGCCTTTGCCAACTTCAAGTTTTCCTCCGCCACTGATCAACGTCGTATAGCCGACTTCGACGCCGGGGACATCCGTTATCGCGTTAAGCTTTCCCGGTGTCCCTTCAAACGGAATACCCAAATCGCGTGCACGAACCATCTTCGCCTGAGTTGTCGGCGGCGGAGATTTGATTGGCTCGCGCGCGGAAGAATCGAATGCGAGCAGGAGCACCACTAAGACCGGGAAGATCAAGCCGCGCCTTGACTTTGTGAACATGACGCAAACGTCCAACGCCCAACGCTCAACGTCCAACGCTCAATCAAAAGCTGAAATCCTGCTTCGTCTTCTGTTCGTGGTTAACAGATTTCTGTTTTGAGGCGTCGATCAACGCATTTAGATTGAGCGCGTGAGTTACGAGGTTTTCGCCAGAAAATATCGGCCACAGACTTTCGACGATCTGGTTGGGCAAACGCACGTGTCGCGCACGTTGAAAAACGCCGTGGCACAAAATCGGCTTGCCCACGCCTATCTCTTTGTTGGGCCGCGCGGTGTCGGTAAAACATCGACTGCGCGAATTCTTGCGAAGTCGCTCAACTGCGTTAAAGGGCCGACCGTTACGCCATGCGGCGAATGCGATAACTGCCGCGAGATTGCAGGAGGGAACAGTCTCGATGTGATCGAGATCGATGGAGCGAGCAACAACAGCGTGGAAGATGTGCGCCAGTTGCGAGAGAACGTGCGCTATGCTCCGGCGAAGGGCCGTTACAAAATTTATCTGATCGACGAAGTCCATATGCTGTCGGCGGCGGCGTTTAATGCGCTTTTGAAGACGCTGGAAGAGCCGCCCGACCACGTGAAATTTATTTTTGCGACGACCGAGCCGCAGAAAGTTTTGCCAACGATTCTGAGCCGCTGTCAGCGGTTCGATCTCCATCGTATCCCAGCGAACCTGATCGCGCAGCACCTGCAATTCATCGCCGGAAAAGAAAAGATCACGCTGGAGCCCGCGGCTGCGCACGCAATCGCGCGCGGAGCGGAAGGCGGCCTGCGCGATGCCGAATCCATGCTCGATCAGCTGGTCGCGTTTTGCGGCGAAAAAATCAGCGAGACCGATGTGCTTGATGTTTTCGGATTCACGAGCAAACAAACCGTGATCGACCTTACGGGGCAGATTTTGCGAGGAGAAACCCCGGACGCGATCGATCTGCTGCATCAGCAAAGCGAAAGCGGAAAAGACATGATGCGGCTCATGTCAGACCTGATCGCTTATCTACGCGATCTGCTCGTGTTCAAAGCCAAACCTGACGCGCTCAAGGAAGACGTCGATCCTGACGTGCAAAAATCGCTCGCCGCCCACGCGGAATTGATTACTACGGATCGTTTGCTCGACCTGATCGATCAGTTTGCCGCCGCTGAGGGACGCATGAAATGGGCGCCAAACAAAAAGCTGCATTTTGAAGTTGCAATCATTAAGGCGATCCAAACTCTGGGACAGGCGACGCTGGATGAGGTCATCGAAAAACTGGGCGAACTTCGCGATGGAAAAACTACTTCACAAAAAGGATCCGGGTCTGTGGTGGCAGGCGTGGCAGGCGTGCCTGCCACGCCGAAGCATCGCGAAGGCGGGTCACCTGCGCCATCTGTAGCCGGCATCGGTGATGCCGGCCGGCAAAAATCGGCGGCGCAAAAACCCGGGGTCACCGATCCCGGCTACAACAAGGCGCGCGTAGAAGAAAAACCTGTGACGGTCGATTCTGAAAAGATTTGGGAGAAAGTGCTCGCCAAAATTCCAGCGAAAGGTCTTTTGCGAACGTTAAGCGAGTCAGTTCGTCCGATCGGAATAGACGGCCGCAATTTCTTGCTGGGACATTCGCCGGATGACCGGTCAAAGATTGAAGTGCTCGCGAGCGTAAACAATCGCCGGCAACTGGAAGCATTTCTCAAAGAAACGACCGAACGTGATTGGTCGGTGAAATTTGTGGCGAAAGATGGAATTCTCCAGAGTACTGCTGACACACCGAAACCAGTGGAGTCGTTCAAAGATGATCCGCTGATCCAGGAAGCTATCGAATTGTTTAAGGCGGAAATAAGGTCGTGATCCGCCATTACCATTTCTTGTCATGTTGAGCGGAGCGAAGCGAAATCGAAACATCTCTGACCGTTAACTTAAAATTAGAGATTCCTCGACTTCGCTCGGAATGACAGAAAGGCTGACCGAAACGAGACCATGAATCTAAACAAATTGATGAAGCAGGCTCAGAAGATGCAGGAGCAAATGAGCAAGACGCAGGCTGAACTGGAGAAACAAACTATCGAAGTGAGCGCCGGTGGCGGGAAGGTGAAGGTTACGGCGAATGGCGCGGGTGATATCATTGCGATCAAAATCGAGAAAGAAATA
>WNFO01004861.1_pt1 | contig 11642 bp, 4 predicted proteins | sample 5400251 | NCBI WGS metagenome assembly WNFO01 (sample SAMN13153354, study PRJNA577476) | soil metagenome | isolation source: 100 cm saprolite under Madrone tree | place: USA:California | collected 2016-06-14
TCCACGCCGCGCAGTTTTTCGAAGATTTCCGGCACAGTGTCGAGAGTGAAGCCGCGCAGTTCGATCTGCTGCCGCGTGGTGATGTCCAGAACGCTGTTGCCAAGCCGCCGCGAGAGCTCGGCGATGGTGCGGAGTTGCGCGCTCCTCGCGAAACCGTTGGGCATGCGAATGCGCATCATGAATTTGCCGGGTGTAGGTTTGCGGAAGAACACGCCAATCCACTTCAACAATTCTTTTTCCGCGGGGGTGAGCGCCTCGGCGCCGCGCTCGATGATTTGTGGAAGGTGATCCAGGATGTGCAGGCCATCGCCGTTCATCGAGGCTTTGTAGCCTTCGACCAGGTTATTGCCAACGGGAACTTGCGCGGAAGCTGGCGATGTCATCGGGCCACTCGCGATAGACATGCAGAAATGGTGTCATTCCCGGAATGACGGACGCCAACTCAAAATTTGCGTCGCGTCTATCGAAAATCGTCACGTGGAGCAGCTTACGTCTCAAGGGAGGATTGGATGGCAGTTCGGGACTCCCCACCCGTCCCCCTATTTTTTGTAAGTGTTGCATCTAAAGGACTTAGTTAGGCAGTAAGTCTTTTGTTTGCAACACTTGCGGGGAGATCCATAAGTGTTGCAGGTAAAGGACTTAAAGTAACAGTGGATAGTGGCCCCTGCAGGGTCGCGGCAGGTCAGCGAACAGCGGTCAGTGGGGAGAAGAACAGGGGAAGTAAATCGGAGAGAGGCGAGCGGCCGAGGATGTTATTCGATATACGCGGGAGAGAATAGCAACCTTAATGAAGATGTCAAGTATTTTTAAGTGAAACGTCGAAATTAAGGGTTGAACGGCTGCGGGGGCGATGTGAACGGTTGGGACGAATGCGAGACGACAAAAAAAAAGCAAAGGTCAAAAGCAGCACCCTTAAAAAAACCGAAGGGTGCGGCGGCACCCCGAGTCAACTTAGCGGCCAACGTCTGCGTCACCCGCCAAGGTTGTTGGACTGCCGAAGGATTTGTCCTGTAACACCGCACCCCGGGAGGTGAGAACCGCACGGTTTTCACCTCCTTTTTATTTTGGGAGCGCCGGGTTATCCTCGCGCCACGACGGGAGTTCAGATAAGGCCGCTCCCTTAGCTCTCAGTCCGTTTGAGATTTCTAGCGCTTCCTGGCCTTGAGATCCTGCATGCGCGCGATGAGTGCGCGGACATCGTTGACATTAGCGGCCTTGGGGGCCTTCTCCAGATAATTATTGAAGGAGGCGATAGACTTATCAAAATCGCCCGTGCGCGCATATAGCTTACCAAGATAAAGCTGCACCATCGCCTGATCAGCGTCTGGAGATTTCGCGGCGCGGAGTAACTCCGACTGCGCCTCGTCAAACTGGTCAGTTTCCACAAGCGCCGCGCCGAGATTCTGGTGCGCAGCCACGAGCCTGGGCTCCAGGCGCGGCGCCTCGCGAAGCGAGTCAGCTGCCCCTTCATACTTGGCCAAGTGAACTCGCGTGATGCCCAGATTCAGGAGCGCGTGAACCGACTTGGGATCGGCCACGAGCGCCTGTTGGAAAACCTTTTCGGCCTCGGCGTAATTCTTCTTCTGCATCAGCAATACCCCAAGATCGTTCAAGGGCGCTAGGTACTTCGGATCCGCCTTGCTGGCCTGACGCAGCAGGCCCTCTGCTGCGTCATAGTGTTTCTTCTCAATTTCCTTCATGCCGCGGTCATAGAAAGAAGCGGCTTTGGAGACCGGCTTGTAACCGGAAGCGGCGGAAACAGTGGCGCTTGGCGGAGCCCCGGGTTTACGCGGCGAGGGGTTGAGCGTCAGACGAACCACCTGCTCGTATGCGGGCATAAACGAGTAACGGGTTGAGCCGTACGTGGAGCCATCGCTATCCACGGTGATGGTGTAGCTGACACGATTGCTGAGGCGCTCGAGAATGAAACGCCCGTTGGAGTCCGAATAGCGGTATTCGTTCACGCGGCCGTCGTCGCTGGTGAGGTAAAACCGGATGACCTCGTTCGGGGTGTTACCATCGGGAAAAAGGATTTGCCCGCGCACATCCACCTGGGCGGAGGCCCCAGACGCGGTGAGCCCGGCAAGAATAATTGCCACCGCCAAAGCCAGCGCCCAGCGCGTAGCACTTGTAGAGTTCATGGATGGGCCTCCTTGCCGAGCGGCTTGCCCAGACAGAATAGCAAGTGAGGAGCTGTTTCCCGCTGAACCTGTGACCCTTGCCTAGTTTGACGCCAAAACTAGCAAATGGACGCGCGAAAAGGAAGGGGCAACCAAGTGGCCGCCCCCTTTTGCATCCTACCGGCATTCCCCGGGAGGAAAAGAGTTAGAAGTTGACGCGGAACACTAACTGCAAAATGCGTCCGCCGTTATCGTCGGTCGTATTGGGATCCTGGAAGGCATTGGTGATGCGGCCAAAGGACGTCCCGGTGACAGAGACGGTGTTAACGGAGGTCGCTGCGTCATTCGGGAAGAAGAAGTTAATGTTGTTAAAGGCATCCAAGGCTTCCGCGCGGATCTCGAAGTTCACGCGCTCGGTGATCTTGGTCTTCTTGGCCAGGCTGAAGTCCGCCCTGTAGAAGTGCGGCCCGGTGAGGAATACGCGCTGGCAAAGCTGGCCGGCCGTAGTGCATGGGGCAATAAAGGCAGGGTTGGCTGCACCATTGGCACCAATCAGGCTGGCGGGGAACCAAAATACCTTGCCGGTCGTCTTGCGAACACCGAGCATGCCCTGGAGTTGATTGGGAGTGATGCCAGTCAAAACCACGCCGGGATCGTACTGATTGAAGGTGCCACGATCGGAGACGGTATTGCTGACGTTCCCGCTCGTAAGCAGGAAGTTCCGTCCGGATTGCAGGCGATGGATGGAGCTGATCTGCCAGCCGCCGATGACCCGGTTCGCGAAACCATTGGACGTGGACCACCGATGGCCCGGACCGAAGGGGAGCTCATAGATGCCGTCTGCCTTGAAGACGTGTCGGAGATCCCACGGGGACGGGCCCTTGTCGTGGCCCGGGTTGCGCAGCGTACTGAACGGCACAAAGTTCACGGAACTGTCGCCATAGTAGTTGGTCAGGGACTTCGAGAAGGCGTAGTTAGCGGCCAATTGGAAGCCCTTCGAGAAGCGGCGCCGTACTTCAACCTGCAAGGCATTGTAAGTGGATTGCGAGCCGTTATAGAAGCGGAACGCACCATTCAGGCTGCTTGTGCCGCCGGCATTGGGGTTTGCGACGAATAGATTCGCGGGGAACGGGCCGACTGGAAGTGCAGATGCCGGGCAACTGACGCCCGGGAAAGCATTTTGCCCAGCGAGATTGCACATGAAAGTGCTGGTAGTCGCGAGGGAATTTGCGAAGGAACCGGCGGCATTGTTGTTCAGGAAGGTAACGAGCGAGCCGCTGCCGAATCCGGAGCCGAGGCTGACACCCTTGAAGGCGGCGGTCATGATCGGCAAGGCATTCGTGCTGCAGCCAGCCACGGGATCAAACCGGGTACCGCAACCGCCCGCTACGTTCGCCGCAAGATTGGCCTTCGCCAGGTTGAACTCGTTTAAGAACCCATTCTCAAAGATATTGACTTCGTTGATGTTTTCCTGGCGCCAGAGGCCGGTCCCGTGATTGCCCACATAGCGAACCTCAACCACGGTATCCTGGCTTAACTGTCTCTGAATGCCCACGGACCAGGACTGTACGCGTGGCGTACGGAGATTCGGGTCAAAGGCGTTGACGGACTGGCCTGAAAATCCCACTACCTGAAAGGTGCCAGCAGCGGGGAAGGCCGCGGGGTTAGTTGCTATAGACGTCAAACCTGAACCATTGACTAGACCGTCGATGGTTATACAGCCCGCGTTGAGGTTCCCGGCAGAGGCTGGGGAGGAGCAGCCAGGTGGCGCCACAGAATTGGCGAAGATCGTGCCGTCAATGCCTGGGTTTCCATAGGCGATGCTGTCGAAGTTGTTAAAGCCCTCGCGGGTATAGGTGATACCGTATCCCGCGCGGAAAACCGTTTTCCCATTTCCTGGGAAAGCATTTCGGAACACGGGGAGGGAAATGTTGGGCTGCCAAGCCAAGCCGACGCTAGGGGCGAAGTCATGCAGATCGGTGTTGTACCAGCTTCGACCGTTGTTCAACTGGAGGCTAGGGATTGAGCCGGTGAGCGTCCCGGGTTTGAAGAGGTTGTTGGGACCCGATACACCAAAAACATCGGAGAATCCATTTACCAAAGAGAATGATTCGTTGAGCTGATCGTAGGGCGAGCCCTGGTATTCCCATCGCAGACCATAGGTAAGAGTGAACGTGGGACGCATGCGCCAGGAATCAGCGGCATAGATCCCGAATTCGTGCTGTTTGGCCTGCTGCAAATTGGGCGCGGCGGGCACGTACTGCTTCTTCGAGGGATCCACGGAAATTGTCCCGGCATAGCTAGTGACTCGGCCGGTGAGAACGCCGAAGAGTTGCTGCACGCCCGTGAGGGAAGTCGTGCCGATACCAGGGAAATTGCCTGCCACAAAATTAGCGGTCACTGGGTCAACACTGGACAGACCAACGTTCGCAGTTTGCACGAGTCGCCCACCCTTTAAGAACTGATGGAAGCGGATTTCGGTGGCATCGCCGCCAAACGTCATACTGTGCTTGCCTTTGGTCCAGCTATAATTATCCAGAATTGTGCCAAGCGGCGTGTTGCGGCCCTGTGTATTGTAGGCGAGAAAAGGCTGGAAGTTTGCCGTTGCCGTGAAGCCAGGGAAGAGTCCGGAGTTGAGCGAAGGCCGCACAAGGATTTTTCCCAAATTCGTTTGTGCCACCGGATATTGCGATGCATCTTCATCGGGGAAAAAGGCCACCAGCGCCGTCTGCAAGCCGAAACGCAGTTCATTACTCATGGTCGTGCCGATGTTCCAGCGCCAGGCGGCGGTGTACTGGTTGCGATTGGATATCTGGCTGCCCAGAAGCTTGTTAAACGGAGCAACAGGAAGGAACGGGTTTAGGTTGTTCAGGAAGTCCGGACTCGAAACGAACTTGGAATAGTGATAGATAGCGGTAATCTGATGATTCTTGGCGGCCTGCCAATCAAACCGGAAGTCGGGGAATTTCCGCGTAGCCTTGCCGGACTGGTTATACACGGCGTTGTCAAGCCAGGGATTGAATTGCGTACTCGTGGAAACGGCCGAGCGCGCCGCTTCGACATTGGCGATGACGCCAGCGATAAGCGGATCGGGCGTGTAGGTAAAGCCCTTTGTTGCGGCAAGCTGGGCGAGATTGACGGTGCAAGCCGGGTTGCCGTTATTGCGCGGGCTGGCAGCCACGCAAGTCGTCCACGCGTTCCCGGTTTGGACCGTGCCCGTTGCATAGGTGAACAATCCATTGGCAGCATCCTGGGTCAGAATCTGGCGGGTGAACGAGCGTCCCTGCGGACTGTTGTAAAAGTCGAAATCCGTGAAGAAAAACAGCTTATCCTTAAGAATAGGCCCACCGATCTTGTAACCATACTGATTCAAACGTTGCTTCTGCCGGGGTACTCCATTTTCGTTATTGAAAAAGTAGTTTGCGTTCAAGGCGTCGTTGCGGAAGTACTCCCAGACGCCGCCGTGATAGGCGTTGCCGCCGCGCTTCGTTTCCATTTTGATTTGCACGGCACCCTGCCCGGATTCCGAAGCGCCGTTGGCCGCCGTGGAGATGCTGAACTCCTCGACCGCGTCAATGCTAGGCCGCGTGATGGTGAAGAAACCATCGTTGGACTTCAACAGGTTGTCCTGGGCGTTGATCCCGTCGTAGGTGATATTGAGTGCGCCTTTAGGCAGCCCGTCAAAAGAAGTCTGCCGCGCGCGGCCCGTCGTGGCGGCACCGGGCATGAGGGTGGCCAGATCCAGAGTGCTGCGGGAGGTAAAGGGAAGCTCCGTGATGGCGCGTCCGACGATGGACGACCCGACCGTCGCTGACTGTGTCTCTAGCACTTCCTGACCCGCCTCAACTACGACCGTATTGCTCACCTCACCGATTTCCAGCTTGGCCGCCAAGTCATAGATCTGGCTCACGATGATTTTCACATCCGTGAAAACGCTCTTCCTAAACCCCCGCATCGTGACCGTGACGGTGTAGACGCCAGGATTCAAATTGTCGACCGAAAACTCGCCACTCGAGCCGGATACGGTCTTGTACTCTGCCCGCGTCGCGTTATCCGTGACGGTAATCTCCGCACCAACGACCGCCGCGCCCGAAGGGTCGGTAGTTAGGCCCCTAAGGGAGCCAGTCGGCGCCTGAGCCGAGACTCCCCCCTCAAACAGTGCAAGGGTGAAGGCAAACAGGAATGCGCTTACACGAACCATCGCGCGAAATTGCTTCACGGCAACACCTCCGTCGGATTTTTGGTCTTTCTTAAACGGAATTCATGGCCATTCGGTGACCACCACAGTCACTGGTGTAAGGTACGGGTGCATTTTTGAGACCACAGAAAGTATAAAATCCAGGTCTCCTCGGACCATTTAGAAAAGAATACGGTTGCATGGCGGGCGACTTAGAATGGACTTATAGGAGAGCACCAGCGGATTCCATATTCAATAGACGGCAGTCGGCGACTCTACCAAAATTGGAAACCTAATTGAGGCAACATCTTGCAGGCAGTATTAGTACCAGCAGGACTTCGGAACCAGTCCTCTGCGGGACCCAACATTCGATTTAGATTCGATTTATAGGTGCTTTATACATGACACCCTGGCTGCCACTACGCTCTCTCCACTCTTTCGCTACGGCTCCCCTCAAAGGCCGTAACAGGGTGGATGAATGCCCGCCGCGGTGCACAACCAAATATGGAGAGCTGGCGGCGCAAGTGGCAAGCAGCGCAGCCAAGAAGATGCCACACCACTTATAGTCAGTGTTCTTCAAACGAGACCAGTATCTTGACGGCGAGGAGAAACTCGCAGAGGAGAAGCGTTAGCGTTCGTCGCCGAAGCGCTTGATGTCTTCGGGGCCTTCTTTGAGGGGGGCGACGTTGCGGCCTTGGACTTGTTCGCGGATTTGGGCGACGATATCGGGATTGGCTAGGGTCGTGATGTCGCCGGTGTCCATGTGATTGGAGATGGCGGCGAGGACGCGGCGCATGATTTTGCCGGAGCGCGTTTTGGGCATGTCCGGGACAACGTGGATGGTCTTGGGCCGGGCGATTTTGCCGATCATGGTTTCGATGGTGTGGATGACTTTGTCCTCGATGGCTTTGGTGGTTGGCACGCCGGGCTTCAGTGAAATGTAGACGACAGGGACGCGGCCTTTGACTTCGTCGACGGCGGGAACGACGGCGGCTTCAGCGACTTCGGGAATCGTGAGGCAGGCGGATTCGACTTCCTTGGTGCCGAGGCGGTGGCCGGCGACGTTGATGACATCATCGACGCGGCCGAGAATGCGGTAGTAGCCGTCGGCGGGGAGCACCGCGCCGTCGGCGGCGTAATAGGGCCATTCGCGCCAGTCCTTGCTCTTGGGATTCTTGTTGTACTTTTTGTAGTACTGATTGACGAAACGCTGCGGGTCGCCCCAGATGGTCTGCATAATGCCCGGCCAGGGATTGCGGATACAGATGTTGCCGGCCTTGCCCGAGCCTGCTTTTACTTCTTTGCCCTCCTCGTCCCAAATTATCGGATAGATGCCGAGGACCGCGGGACCAGCGCTGCCGGGCTTCATGGGATCGAGCGCGGGCTTGGTGCTGCAAAGAAAGCCGCCGGTTTCCGTTTGCCACCAAGTGTCGACGATGACGGCTTTTCCTTTGCCAACGACTTCGTAATACCACTTCCAGACTTCCGGCTCGATGGGCTCGCCGACGGTGGTCATGTGCTTGAAGCGATAGTTATAATTCTTCGGCGCGTCGCCTCCGGCTTTGCGAAGCATGCGAATGGCGGTGGGCGAAGTGTGGAAAATGTTGACGTCGAGGCGTTCGGCGAGGCGCCAGGGACGGCCGGCATCGGGGAATTGCGGGACACCTTCGTAGAGCACGCTCGTCGCGGCGAGCGCCATCGGGCCGTAGACGATATAAGAGTGGCCGGTGATCCAGCCGATGTCGGCCATGCACCAGTAAACGTCTTCGGGATGAATGTCCTGGTAATACTTGGCGGTGCCGGTGACGTATGCCAGATAGCCGCCCGTGCGATGCTGGCAGCCCTTAGGCTTGCCGGTCGTGCCGCTGGTGTACATGAGGAAGAGCGGAGCCTCGGCGTCCTGCGATACAGGCTCGATAGTGTGGCCGCGATAATCTTTCAGGACTTCATCGACGAAGTAGTCGCGGTCCATGACCATGGGCGAGTCGGAGGTGTATTTGCCGGGATAGCGCCTCCACACGAGGACTTTGTCGATGTCCTGGCCCTCTTTCTTGGCGGTTTGCACGGCAATATCCGCGCTGGCTTTGTGATCCACCCACTTGCCGTTGCGATGATAGCCGTCGGCGTAAATGAGGACGCGGCTGCCGGAATCGGCGGCGCGAAGTCCACAGGCTTCGCCGCTGAAGCCGCCGAAGACGACTGAGTGCACGATGCCGAGGCGCGCGCAAGCCAGCATGGTGATGGGCAGCTCCGGAATCATGGGCATGTGGATAGTGACGCGATCGCCGGTTTTCAGTCCGGCGAAATCGCGGAGCATGGCGGCAACTTCGTTGACGCGCTTGTAGAGTTCCTGGTAGGTGATGACGACAGGGGCTTCGTTTTCCGGCTCAGGAACGAAGATCAGCGCGGCTTTGTTCTTGTGTTTTGCCAGGTGGCGGTCGACGCAGTTGTAGCAGGCGTTGAGTTTGCCGCCGACGAACCATTTCCAGAAGGGCGGATTGCTGGTGTCGAGCGTTTTGCGCCAGGGCTTGTCCCAATCGAGGAGGGAAGCGTAGTGGTCGAAGCATTGCGGGAAATTCTTTTCGCTGAATTTTTTGACGAACGCGGGATCAGCAAGATTCGCCTGGGCGATGAATCCCTTGGAGGGGTGGAAGAACTCTTCTTCCTTCCAGTGGACGGCAATTTGCGCTTCGGTGAGTTTTTGCTTGCCCTTTGCTTCTTTGGTATTTAGCTTTGGTCGAGCTGTGGCCACGGTGGCAACTCCCCTCGGAAGATCAAAGTACGTGATGACGTTTCAATGAGGAACGGCTTGATGGGGCGAGCTTATTCCACGCCTGGGATAAGCTTGCCCGCCAAAAATGATGCTCCCGCGCGGGTGCGGGAGTCAATCCGCGGAAGAAGGAGCCGTCTGCCCACCCACTTCGTCCCAGATCCTGTGCCCGTGGGTTTCCTTCAAGAAGATAGACCCGACCACAAATGTCAGGCCGGCCACCGTCATCGGATACCACAGGCCCGCATAGATATTGCCGGTTGCCGCACACACATAGACTCCAATCAGCGGCACCAGGCCACCAAAGACTCCATTACCTATGTGATAAGGCAACGAGAATGCTGAATACCTGATCTTTGCGGGATATGCTTCCACGAGATAGGCAGCGATTGGCCCGTAAACCATCGTGACGTAGAGTACCTGCACGAAAACCAGAAGCGTCAGCAACGGCACGTTGGGATTCGGCGCAACCGGGGCGGGAACCTGTTTCCCGCTTGCATCTGTGGTCAAAGGCGTCAAGGTTGGGGCACCTGTCGCCGGGTTCTTTTGTGACTTGAACGTGTCTACGTTATTGCCCGCCGCGTTGTGCATGGCATGGTAGATGGGGTAATAGGTGACCAGGGCCAGCAAACAGCCGGCCATGATGATCCCTTTGCGCCCGATCTTGTCAGATAGCGCCCCAAAAACCGTGAAGAATGGCATGCCGAACAACATGGCCAGCGCCACGATGATGAAGCTGGTGCGCAGATTCACCCTCAAAATCGACTGCAGGTAAAACAATGCGTAGTATTGGCCGGTGTACCAGACCACGCCCTGTCCCGCTGTCGCCCCCAGCAGCGAGATCAGGAAGAGCTTGAAGTTTGGCCACTGCGTGAAGGCTTCCTTCAGCGGCTGCGCCGAACTCATCCCCGTGCTCTTGATCTGCGTAAAGATGGGCGACTCCTTCATCCTAAGACGGATGTAAAGCGAGATCATAACCAGGACGACGGAAAGCAGGAAGGGAATGCGCCAGCCGTAGCTCTGGAAATTTGCTGGCGTCATGTAGAACTGAAGGAGGATCACAGTGATAATGGAAAAAAACAAACCTAGTGTAGCCGTGATCTGAATGTAGCTGGTCCAGTAGCCCCTCCTATTGTCGGGAACGTGTTCGGCGACATAAATTGCGGCGCCTCCGTACTCCCCGCCCAACGCGAGTCCCTGAAAGACTCGAATCCCGATCAGAGCAATGGGAGCAAACCAACCGGCCGTGGCGAAAGTGGGCATCAGGCCGATGAGAAAGGTTCCAAAGCCCATCACCGTGAGTGTGACCAGAAAGGCATACTTGCGGCCCACCAGGTCGCCTATTCTTCCAAAGAAGAGCGCCCCAAACGGGCGCACCATAAATCCAACGGCGAAGGTAGAAAGGTAGGCGATATAAGCGAACGTGGCGTTTCCCTGTGGGTAGAATTTCAAGGAGAGGACCGCGGCGAGGCTGCCGAAAATATAGAAGTCGTACCACTCGATCATCGTCCCCACGGATGAGGCAAGAATCACTCCCCAGATGTTGGGTGCGGCGGTGCCGCCCATCGGAATTGCGTCTGCACGGCTGGCCATGCTTCCTCCTGTGAACTCCGACCTTCTGGCGATAGCGCCACGCCACCCGATCGCTCCCTGGAGCGAGGCTACGCGGCACACTTCACTTTGATGTCTCTTCCCCCCGCGTCGATTCCCCCATGGCTCGTTTTGGGATGCAAGCCCAGGTCTTCAGTGCGGGAAGGAGCCTGGAACGCCCCGTTCATATACGGGTCGGCGCTCGTTGTCAAGAAATGACTTAGCGCAGGCTTGCAAGGATCAGGAGGCCGACCGCCCAGCGATGCAATTCGCTTTCGGCGAAGCAAACGGCCCCGCGCGCTTTGGAGGACGAACCGCATTCGTGGTAAAACTTCTGTTTGAACCTGCACAACGCCATCTTCCTGTTTTTCGCCAGCGCGCTCGGCGGCGGAATCAACGCTGTCGCGGGTGGCGGAAGTTTCGTCGCTTTCCCCGCGCTGTTGTTTACTGGGGTTCCGCCCATCCCCGCTAATGCCACCAACACCCTGGCTCTGTGGGTAGGAACCACAGCGAGCGGTGGCGCCTATTCCCAGAAGTTAGAAATTGCGCGCCGCGTGATGATTCCTCTGGCACTGACCAGCATTCTCGGAGGGTTGGCCGGAGCTTTCCTCTTAATCAAGACGCCCGCGCAAACTTTCCTGCACGTCCTGCCGTGGCTAATGCTCGGCGCCACTCTGCTGTTCGCCTTTGGCAAGCATCTGACCGGGCGAATTTCCGCCGGCATCTCGCATGATGCCACCAACGCCTCCGTCGCCGGAGCCGCTGTCTTCGAGCTGCTCGTCGCCGTTTACGGCGGCTATTTTGGCGGTGGCATCGGGATCATGAATCTTGCCATGTTCGCTGCGCTGGGTATGACCGACATTCATGCCATGAACAAGCTTAAAGTCATCCTCGGGGGAGTCATCAACGGCGTCGCAACTTTTACTTTTGTCGCAACCCGCGTCATCGTCTGGCCCCAAGCCATCGTTATGACCGCGGGCTCCTT
>WNFO01004862.1_pt1 | contig 11642 bp, 4 predicted proteins | sample 5400251 | NCBI WGS metagenome assembly WNFO01 (sample SAMN13153354, study PRJNA577476) | soil metagenome | isolation source: 100 cm saprolite under Madrone tree | place: USA:California | collected 2016-06-14
CAGCGGCTGGAGGGGCTCGGGCCGTGTTTTGAGTAGGCATAATCAGAGGCCTTCCAGGAAGCCCAACAGTTTGTCATCCGGGCGGTATCGCGTTGGTTTGACGCCGAGCGGCTCAGTGCGCGACAGCGCTTTCTCTTTCAAACGCATGTCCGCGTGAAGATACATCTGAGTTGTCTCCACGGACTCGTGCCCCAGCCAGAGCGCGATCACGGACCGATCCACACCATGATGAAGGAGGTCCATGGCCGCAGCGTGTCGAAGGACGTGCGGCGAGACTTTCTTCCGTTTGAGCGAGGGGCAACTCCGCGAGGCAAGATGGGTGTATTTGGTGAGGAGACACTCGATCGCATCGCGGCTGAGTCTGCCGCCACGGGTGTTAGGAAAGGCCGGATCTTCGGGTTGACCTTGGCGTTCGCGCAACCAGGCGCCCACCATCGTGGCTGTTTCCGGACGAAGCGGTGTGCAACGCTCTTTTCTGCCTTTCCCGAGACAGTGCACGTGGGCTCCGGTCCCTAGCACAACAGTTCAGCCCAATCAGCTCTGAAACCCGTAGACCGGTCTGGACTGCGACCAGGAGAAGAGTCCGATTGCGACGCCCTACCCAGGTGGAACGATTCGGAATTGACAGCAGTGCATCGATCTCTTCTCGGTTGAGAAACTCGATCGGCTTTCGCACGTGACGTTTATTGGGCACCGCCAGGATCCGCTGGCAATGCAGAGCATGCGCGGGCTCTTCTAAAGCCACGTATCGGAAGAAAGAGTGGATGGCACCCAGCCGGGCATTCCGGGTGCGTGCGCTATTTCTGCGAGTGCTTTCCAGGTGATCGAGGAAGAGGCTAATAAAGGGAGCATCGAGGTCTTCGATCCGGATCTGGGAGGGCATTTTGCCGAGTCGTTTTTTGGCAAACTGCAAAAGCAGGCGGAAGCAATCGCGGTATCCCGCAATCGTATGCGGGCTCGCTTGTCGTTGGCGAAGCAGGCGATCGGTGAAGAAAGATTGAAGAAGAGAGGGTCTGCTCTCAACGCTCGTGGTGGAGGAGGTTCCAGCCAATCTCCGTGGGACAGCTTTTGGTTTTTACAGTCTAATTACCGGCGCGGCCCTGCTCGTGGCCAGCGTAGTAGCAGGCTGGCTCTGGACGGTCGTTGGTCCCGGCGCGACGTTCACGGCAGGTGCGATCTTCGCAGGAATCGCCGTGGTCGGAATCATAGTCAAGATGCTGAACTCCGAGCGGCGTAACGGTTAATTCGCGAACAATTACCGACTACAACCCTTCGGTCACTTACCCAGGTGCCCGCGGCTAACGAAATAACGTTCCCAAAGCATTCGGCAGAGAACCGAATGTTCTTGCGTGACTCAACTGGCTGAGAAACCTTTGAAGGCTCTGCCTTCATCTTTAGGGGGTTCGGAGTTTCGAGGGCGCTGGCTGCTCGATAGGGTTATTTCCAATTCCTATTAGCGATCAGTTTATGGCTCGTCTCGGCGCTATGCCCTGCAGCTTCATTTCGAGTCTCAGCAGATATCATGGGAATTGCCCAGGACCAATCGAGGAAAGAATCCACGGCCAGAAGCGGAGCCGGCACCACCTGCATCGGATTGCCCTCTTGTCTTCAGCCCGTACGCTTTGCCTTCACGTTCGCTGCTCGCGGTCCCTTGGTTCCGTCCTTCTAACGCCTGCCTAGCGCCCCACTAGGCAGGCTGGTATCAGATTCAACAGGCCAACAATTTCGGTGGACAGGATGTCGTTACAAATCTGATTGCCATCGATTTCCAGGATTACGAGCCTAACACTCGGCCGTTGCATGACTGGCGGTGGAGCGCTTGCCCGCCGCCCTTTGAAATGGAGGAACGATCGGCTCAGATGAACCACCCAGGGGTCGCACCGCATCCTCTCGTTTCGCCCTTTGGCACCGTAGAGTGTCAATCGGCAGCTTCGAACTCCGATTCGATTTGCACCGCCTGCTCGGCGGCACATCCGGAGGTCGCCGAATTTCTCCATGGCGCGGTTGTAGCGCGGGACGCAAACTCGGGCCGAGGAGAATGCTTTTGACAGCAATCTAACGCTGGCATATACTCCGCCGGTTCTTACTCCATGGATACACGCGGCTGGATTCCCCCCGATCCCAGCTCAGCCGAAGGTTGGCGGTACTTGAGATGAAGGGTGGGCATCTCTGACTCCCCTCGCATCTCTGAACTAACTCCCTAAACGTCCGTTTCGTCCGCGCCAAAACAGGAACTGCCATATGAACAGAACTCTCATCCTCGGCAGACTCCAGCAGCTCACCGGTAGCCTCAAACCCGCTCCGGGAACAAGTATCGACGAACTGCCAGCCCTGCAACGAAGTTTGGCCGAACAGCTCGTCGCCGATCCGGGGTTTGCGGTCTCAGGAAATCGCCTGCACCACGAAAGCGCGCAGGCCGAACCAACGGCCGATCTGTCCGCCCAACTCGGTCACCTGGACAAGCTGTTGTCGGGTTTGACTGCGGCAGTGGTTCCTGGCCCTGCGCCGCTCGTCTTCCGGCGCGAGACCGGATTCGGCAACAGCTTGTTAGGGAATTCGGTTCCGTCATGGGGAGGGGGAATGGCGCCCACAAACTCGTTCGGGCCATTCCTCGATGAGCACGGCCTGCAGGTCTGGTTTGATTTTTACTTCGCGGTGCGATTGGTGCAGGTGTTTTTTCAGGGCAGCCCCACCCCCGCTCTCCTGATACCGCTGTGGGGCACCGTCACGGGAAAGACCTCGTACACGGTGGAGGCGGGTAGCGTTTGGATCGCTTCGCAGCTGATTGCGAGAGTCTCCGCGTTGAGTGGCTACTATACGGGACTGAAAGTACGGGGTGGCTCGCTCGAACTCTCTCAAGCCGCTGTCGTCAACTCCGGAAAAATCTTCATACCACTGGCCGCGACCGAAATACTCCACCTCGATCTCGATCAGAACTCGGTTACGCCTTCCGCCGTCGAGGCAGGCGTCGATGCAAGAGACGCCGTCATCAGCCTGCCCAGAACATTGGATCTGAACTTCACCTCTCTTAGCGGCAGCGTAGCGCCGGGTGATGCCTCTTGCACCGTCTTCGGTTGTGAAGTCGACTTTCGATTCAAAAATGCTGCTCCCGTTTGGGTCAGCGCCATCGGCCAGGTTCTGATTCCCTACTCCGTACGATCCACCGGTGGCTCGCCCGATATTTTCACGATCGTTTCGTCGAACTCGGGAATGTGCACGCTTGCCCAAAGCGCGAAAATCCATGATGGCAGCGGGTGGCTGTTGCCCGCTGCCCAGATCGATCCACAGCAGCTGGGCATGGCGGCAGGAACCGGGGCGCTGTGTGTCAGCTTGTCGAAAGGCATCACGGCAAACTGGAAAGCATTGCAAGGAGCCAAAACCTCGCTCGTCCACCCCGCCATCCTTGCCGAACCGGGAATGGTTACGGTCGTCGATTTCTTCGCCAACAATCTCTATGGCAAACAGAAGTGGGTTGTCTGGAGAAATGCGTCTAGCAAGCATCACTCGGAGATCACGCTCACCTTTGGACTCTCATTTCCGTTCATCTTTGTGTCCTCCGCCAAGAACAGTGAAGCGATTTTCTTCTTTTGCAGCCACAAAGGATCCTTCGACCGCCCCGTGGATGCGAACGGCTCGCCTTTCAAGATCGAATCAACGCTCGCCTTCGCCGGAATTCTCCAAAATGGTGATCAGTTCCAGGCCTTGCTGCTCGATAACGACCTGTTGTTCGATAGCAACCCAAACAAAACAGGAGCCTTCGAACACCACTCCCTGATCCTGCGGAACGCGCTCTTCAGCGTAAGCCGCCCCTACAGTCTGTTTCTGCTCGGCAAACTCGAGAACGAGAACGAAATCACCAAGGGCGTTCTCGTGCTGATGTTCGGCGTCTATCTCTATCTGCCGACCTTGCCGGACCCCTACGTAGCCAGCTATACCGGCTTCTTAGGCGATCGGACCCGACGCGAGTTCGGCCAACTCCGGACCGGACTCGCCGCTTTTGTGAAATGGCCCAACCCGGCAGAGCCTCCGTTCGCCGACGCGGAAATCCCGAATGATCCCGCCTACGTCTACTTCCGATTCGCGCCGCTGGAGCAGTCACCGGTCCTCGGCACCCTCGCGACGGGACCCCAGACTTTCCTGCCAAAGGCGCCCGTCGAGCAACCTGCGCGAACGTTCCAGACCGGAGTGCGCACCTTCAATACAGCGCTGCGCGCGGGCAGTCCATTTGCCTTGCCGGTCATCGCGAGCGAACCAGTCGCGCAACCGAATCCGTTTCAGGCCAGCGCTGACACAGGCCTCGTCGACCGGGTGCAGCAATCGCTTCAATCAAATCAGCTTTCCTCGGTAATAGCGGACTTCGAAGAAAACCCCCTTCTGAATCACATCCAGGATAAAACCCTTCAAGTGAACGAAACGCTCAGGGCCGCGCTCAGAAATGCTCACTTGGCATCCGGTTCTGAAGCGTTCTTCGCAGCCACAGGAATCGCCGACACACAACCCGCCCTTTTCAAGGCTTCGCCCGTCAACCGCGGCAGATTCTTCGCGCCTGACCTGCTCCTGCTGCTCGACGTATCGACGAATGCCGACCAGATGGGCGTCAGCCTGGGAAACGCGATCGAAGTCAACCGTGATCTGCGCGGCGAAACGAACCTCTTCACCGTGGGCGCTGCACTCACCGGCGCAGCCACCGGCTCCGAACTGCCATTTCAGATCCTGAACATGGACGTGGTCGTGAGCGCGCAAAATCTGCGCGCCACTACCCTGCCGCAAATATCCTGGGAGCCGGTCTGGAACATCCCCCTGAAAATCGAAGGGCCGCCGGACCCTCAGGACCTAGTTACGGTAACTCCGGGAATCCTCGTCTACGACAACGACGGAATACCGACGCGCATTTTCTCGGACAGTCCCTACAACGTGCCGATCGCGCCCCTACCGGTAACGCGACACTTCGTGAAAGAATTCAACGACAAACACACACCGAGACAACTGCATTCGATATTTACGCTGCCCTTCGCTCTGGTTGCCCAGGCGGATTTTCAGCGACAGCTAAAGGGCTCTCCCGATCAGAGTGCACGGGTTTCCTTCAATCAACCCTACTTTGGCGAGCTGCACGGCGGCTTACAGATCAAATCGTTGGCCCCCCGAGCTTCTTCCAATTTTGAGAAGCCCTCCTTCCCCGGTTTCACCGTCCAGCTCGACGGTAACCTTCGGTGGTTTCTCTTGGGACTTCCCATTACGGGGAGCACGCTCGGCAGAGTAGTGAAGGAGATTTTCAATTCCGTTTTCATGACTCAAAAGCCCAAGGTCCCTCTGGAGAAAATGGAGATCTCTGGGTACGGCGCCAGCATCTTCAGTAACTGGCTCAGTACGGCGGCGGCGATTGCGGATGTGAGTCAGGCGAAATTCGACGTTGTCGTTGGACGTACGGGGCATGAAGTCATCCAGGTGCGCAGCGTCATGTACATGCAGACGGGCTGCGTCCAATTGGTGCGAACGATCACACTCATGCGCTCCGCCGATGGGTATGTGTTCCGGTCCGATTCCGGGTGGAAAGCGGAGAGCGACGCCTTTTTCGATTGCGATTACAAGATCGACTTTGCTCTTGGCGGGCCCCTCGTGGATGTCACCAACACCTACGAATTTCATCCGGGTGCCGTAAAAGGAGTTTCCAACGTACGCGAGATCAAGGACTATCCTGAGGGAGGATCGTTCAAGTCGTCGTTTAGTTTGAATCAAAGCGGGTTGCCGGACAAACTCGGAATAAAAGATCTGCCTACCTGGAAGAAGGTTTTCGCGAACCTAACCAGTCTGGATGACCAACTGCCGGTCGACCTGCAAGCGGTGGTTTTCGACGGCGATGTGCACTTTGAGAATGTCAAGAGCGGCGGAGTCAAAGACCCCCAACATGCCGATTTCAAAGTGCAATCGCGAAAGATGCTGGGCTATGTGCAGTTGTCCCCTTCCTCGATTCTCATTCCGCCCAAAATTCTCGCCAGTCTGCTCAATTTTCAAAATGGATCGCTCGGCGGACCGGTGGATTGCACCATCGATATCGCAAGCTCCGGACAGCGAATGCGCGTTGCCAGGGTGGATCTGAATTCGGCCCTCGACGGCGCCGGCCGCGATATCTTTGCGGCGGCCGCGCGCGGCTCGTTGATTCTGCCGCCAGACGGATCGTGGTCAGTCGTGAAACAACGAACGGACACCGGCGACGTGAAGCCCGTGGAAGAAGGGCAAAGCGTTCCCCTGATCAAGCCCAATGGTGGTGCTAACTTTCTGATTGCCAACCCGGCGGACGTGGTTCAGGCAACCTCCAAGACAAACTTCGGAGCCGTGCAATCCACGGGCACGCAGAAGCTACTCTTCGATATCCCTCAATTCTCACCAGGCGAAACCAAGCTGAAGAGCGATGCGACCTATTTCGCGGACGCCTACAAGCTGCTCAACGCCAAGAGCATTTTCCCCAACGTTGCCAATGCCCTTCAACTGACGAACGCGGAAAAGGAGGTCGATATTCTGGGCGAAGGCCTGATGAAGATGGCCGATCGCGACGTTGAGCTCAAGAACTTGCTGCCTTCGAACTATCAGTACGCGTTCATCGACGAGCCAAAGATTCTCAAGATCTACGCCCAGTACAAGAGCACCACCGGCACCGGCGGGAAGCTGAAACTCGGCATCGATTCCGCCGCGGCCCTCGCAGACCGGTGGAAGGCCGCCCTGTCGAGCATCAGAATCGTGGTCGATCTGGGCCCCTTCACCGAGCTCATGTGGGTCGATGGTAACTTCAACGCCTCCAGCGGTTTGGACCCGAAGTACGACGTTCCCCATTTGCAATTCGGGCCCGTGCTCCAGCCCGTTGTGGATATTCTCCAGATTCTCGCGACCCTGTCCGGCGATGATTTTGACAAAGGCATGAACGTGGGAATGAGCAATTCCCCCGACAACTGGGAATATAAGTTCAACTGCTCGAAGGAAATCCCGGTCATCAAGTTCCCCAGCCCGGAGGAACTAACCCTCGATCCGACTCCGCCGTTGAAGCTCGAAGCCGGTTTGAAAGTTGGATTCTATTTCAACGAAGTCTTGTCGATCCCGACCGATATTAAGCAGCTCGTGCCTGCCTGCGGCGCCTTTGTAGCGTTCACCGGCGGCCTCCATGTGATGTGTTTCTCCCTGCAAATCGCGAGCATCTATGCCGTCGGCCAGGTGGAGCTCGGAATCGCCGCCGACACCAAGGCCGGAATCGTCCTGCATATGAAATTCGGCTTTGGCGTGGAGATCGTCGTCGGGCTCCCCGTGGTCCTCAACGTCTCGGTCCTTTATATGGTGGAGGTCGACGTCGGAATCAGCAGTACCACCCTCGACGTTGGCGCCATGATGCTGTTCCGTGGTTCGGCGGAGATCTGTGGCGGGCTGGTAGCCATTTGCATTCAGATTGAAGCCGGTGGCGGGATTCACAGGGATTTAGTGGCGGAGCGCACCGACTGCATTGCGCAAGTGACCTTCTCGATTGACGTAACCGTGTTATGGGTCATCGATCTGCACACGTCAGACTCCTGGCAGGAGTCCCGTCAGATCGCGTAGCGGTCATCAAGTGCTGAAAGCGAGGTAAGGCATGCCACCACTCTCCCCAGAAAAACTTCGCATTCTTACATTCCCGCAGCGCATCAATGGCGATCAGCTCGAAGTCAATGCCCTGCTCTTGCCTACCCAGAAACTGCTGTACGTGCAGACGTCGTTTCCCAGTCAGTTGAGCCCCGGCACGACGGTGTCGCTGCCGAAGTTCATCACCGCCGATGTGAAGCTGCAACTGAAAGCCATCAAGGGATTGAGCACCTATCCGTTTTCGGACCCCTTTGTCTTACACGACGAAGGGGTAACCGTTGATCCGCTCGCAACCACAATCGAGTTCCCTCTGAATCTTCCCCTTCTGTACGAAGGACTCGCCTCACAATTCAAACTCGATCCGGCTGCACCAACGCAGGGCACCGATTCACCCTGGGCCGACGCGGATGGCATACGCAAGTACCTGCCGGTCTCCTATCGGACGGCATTCAATTTCATACTGCCAAGAACCGAATTCGCGAAGACGGACGACAGCTATCACTGCGCTATTCGCAAGTCTCCTCCGCCCGACCCAACGTTCAAGCAATCGGGCGATGACGTCACTTGGGGCCGGATCATCGCCTTCTGTCTGCGCCAACCGTCGCTCGCCGAGCGCATTGGCTTGCTACATCGAACCACCATCACCTTGCCGGCCGCAGACTATTTTCAAAACGGAGGCTGGATCTATTTCGACCTCCTGTCTAATCCCGCTGATTTTGACATCACGAATCACGCGACCGAGCTCCGGCAATATGCGGCGCGTATCCCAGTCATCGATGTCCCACGACAATTGTTTGCCGCTCTTCTGTTTCCGGTCGTTGCCGGACCGGCGCAACCCACCGGGGACTTCGACACGCTGAAGATTGAAGCATCCGACTATGACGATGGCTTTGCCAAAATTGTGCACGCCGTACAGCCGGTAAGCGCAAATATTCTGAGCGAACAGCCAGACGGTATTCACGTGCAAAAGGACATGGGCATTCGTCTGGGATGGGATGACGAGCAACTCCTCATTTGGCAAAACCGCCAGCTGCTTGCCGATCCGGCAACGCCTAATAAGCGAATTGATGCTCCGCTTGGGGTCTTCACCTACCGCGTTGATGTCCGCGAAAAGAATCAGCCTGGTTGGAGTTCGCTGGTTCTGGTCCGGAACAAGGCGGAACTCAAGCTTGCCGGTGAATCTGTCAGTCCGGCGCATACGCGGATCGAACCTGGAGTCCAGGTTTATCCCGTCAAGATCAACGCCGACATGGCTACGAAGTACTGGCTCCCGAGCCATTTCACGCAATGGTATGGCCCATCGCTGGCGCTACCCGACGGACGCGCGGCGGAGTTGGACGAAACTGGGGCTTTGGCCAGTCCCGGGAGCTACCACGACGCGAATATTTCGAAGCATCCGGAGCAGAAAGGAGGCTTGTACGAACCGATTCTGCCGACGAACGTACACCTGAAGTACGGCAACCAATACGAGTTTCGTGTGAGGCTCGGAGATCTTTCGGGCGGCGGTCCGATCGTCGGCGAAAAGGAACTCAACGACGCGCCCGCCACCAGCTCATCCATCGTCTTCAAGCGCTACGTCGCCCCAAAACAGCTAAAGGTAGTTCCTCAAGCGGCGCAGCCCGCCCCCAAATCGGGAACGGTGGTCTTTTATGACGGCGACACTTTCGATGTTTCGCGTCCGCGTCTTGGATATCCGGCGTTGCTGTTTACGGAGATGAATACGAATGTGGCTTTTCAGAAACTTCTCGACGACAAGAAGTTTCTTCACACCGGCAAGACGCCGAAGGAAACCATCAAGGAACAGCGCGAAGTAAGTTACTTCGATCCGGATGTCGATCAGCTGATGGTGATCGTGGAAGTGAGAGGCTTGCTACTCGATAACCTCGCTTCGCTCAATCAGCGAGAAGCCTTTATCCCTCTCTACAAGACGTTTCGTGACTTTCCCAACGATCCGGAAGCGCCCTTCACGCTGCAGCTGGAATACCGCGACGCGAATGTGATCGACTTTGGAAATGAGATCGATCTCGGTGACCTGAATATCTCGCAGACCGAAATTGACAATAGCGTGGGTATCGTCCTGCCGACATCCCGCGACGTGCGCATCACGCTGCTCCCTGCTTGCTCGGATAAGGCGGACAAGCCCGAGTATTTCGGATTCGCAAAAACCCTGTTCGCCGGGGCATTCGCGCGGACCGGTGAGCCGGTGCAGTTCTTTGTCCGGCAGGATGCCACGGAAGAACAGAAGTTCTTCCGGAAGGATCTTGAATCACGGCAATTGCAGGGAATGTATCTGCAGCCTGACCCGCCGCAGATCAACAATCCGTTGACACTGGTCGCTTTCACAGTGGAAGGCAAAGAGCTCGATCAGAGCACTCTAATGCAGCGGCTGGCGACCCAGCTCGGTTTGGATTTCAAAGGATTGAGCTTGCTGGGAAAGCCGGGGGAACGCATACAATTCGGCTGCAGCAGCCGCATTCGGAACACCCTCGCGCCCGACAACTCGTCCCTCACGTTTGCCACGCAAGGCGATCTTGTAAATCATTGGCTGTGCGCGCTCTCCTTTGAAATCGATCGCGATTGGACCTGGGATGGTTTGAGCGAGACGGGTATCGAAATTCACCGCAAAAAACAGTTCACGGGCGAAGCCGCGACCATCGAAGACGAAGTTGTAGGCTACGTGCAGTTGAAAAAGACGGCGAGCCGTTTGGCCACTGCCCAGCCCGACCGTAGCCACACGCGAATCCTCTTCATCGACGCTGTGGAACCCAAGAAAAACGTGGATGCGCCGGCGACGCACACGCATCCATTTCCCAATACCATCGACCTCGAATACCGATTGGTTCCGAAGTTCATACCGAGCGTCGCGCCGGCCTCGTCAGACGATGAAAGTGCAACGCGCGATCTCCAGTTGCCGGTAACCACCATCCCCGCGCAGGTGCTCAAGATCGTCGCGGCCGGCATTGCGCTTTCATCCTATCAGCACGATGAACGGTATGCGGAAACGGCTGTGCGGCAGCGATCGTTGTGGCTCGAATTTGAAGAACCCGTACAAGACCCGAATGATGCCGTCTTTGCGCGGGTGCTCGCGTATGCGCCCGATCCGCTGCTCAGTTTTCCAAATCCCGATCAACTCCTTGTCCGGCAGGACGATCCTCCCTTGGCAATCGACCCTGAACCGATCCGCGTGATTACCAAGGGTCACGGCAACGACAATGCCGGCATCGACGCGATGCAACCGATGAAGCCCGAAACCTCCAATCCCGGGCAGCCGCTGGTAAGGATTTCTCCGCTGCACTATTTGCTTCCCCTTCCTCCGGGTTTGCACGATGAGTCCGCCGAGCTGTTCGGATTCTTTATCTACGAATTGCGCGTTGGACACACGGTCAGAATCTGGTCCACCGCCCAGGGTCGGTTTGGTCATCCCACCCGCGTGAACGGCGTGCAGCATCCGGCTCCGTCGCTGAAGTGTCTGGTGGATCGCACCCCCGATGGTATTTCCGTGACCGCTCAATACGCTCTTGCCCTTTTTAACGGAAGGAACGTAACAAGCAAACCTCCGAAGACGGAGATCTGGTGCATGCTCTATGCGCAAGTGAAACAAGCCGACGCCAAGCAAAACCGGAACATCCTCTTGTCGGAAGCCCGCGCCCAGTTGGTCGAGTCGAAACAGTTCACCCTCGCGACATTCCTTGCCGAGCGATCAAGCCTCCCCACCCAGTTTGCAAACAGCTTCGATGTGAATGTCGATGCCCCAGCCACGGGCGTCGCCGCTTGGTCGGAAAGTGACATCGAGCAGTTATTGGATCAATTCAACTTGGCCCACACCACGGGATTGAGCGTGCTCGCCGTTGAGATGATGCCGAGGTACGATCAGTACATCCTTTTTGGGAAAGAGCCTGATACGTCGGTCCGGCCGCTGTCGCGGCAATTGGGCCAGTATCGGATTCTACGAACATCCCCCTTGGTGGCCGCTCCGGAGATCTGTTGAGGAACCTGCCTCGGAAGTTTCGAGCTGCGGTTTCCTACTGGAACTTCCGCGC
>WNFO01008096.1_pt1 | contig 11642 bp, 10 predicted proteins | sample 5400251 | NCBI WGS metagenome assembly WNFO01 (sample SAMN13153354, study PRJNA577476) | soil metagenome | isolation source: 100 cm saprolite under Madrone tree | place: USA:California | collected 2016-06-14
CTTGAGATCCGTGATGCGACTATTGCCGCGGAACTCACCTCTCGCTGCGGCCAGTTGGACGAAAATGTTCCGGGCCGGCACCGCGTTTCCGCGATCGTCGGCTGGTCGTTGGCGGCGGCGGTGTCGATCGTCGGCGTGGTTCTGTTCGGCGTGCCGCTCGCGGCGGATCGTCTGGCACCGCTGGTGCCGGAAGCATTTGAGCGGCGGCTGGGCGACGTCGCGGAGGGGCAGGTCAAGGCACTGTTTGGCGGCCAGACTTGCTACAGCGCGGCGGGGCAGGCCGCCTTCGCCAAGCTCGTGAAGACCGTTCGCGAGTCCGCGAGGCTCGACACATCGATCCAAGCCGCCGTGTTGTCGACACCCGTCCCCAATGCGTTCGCGCTGCCCGGCGGCAAGGTTTATGTGTTCAATGGCTTGCTGGCGAAAGCGGAAAACGCGGACGAGATCGCGGGTATCCTGGCGCACGAGTTCGGCCATCTCAAACATCGCGATAGTACGCGCAACCTGATCTACAACGGCGGAACCTCGTTTCTGATCGGCTTGCTGTTTGGCGACATCACCGGCTCCGGCGCCCTGATTTTTGCCTCGCGCTCGCTCGTGACGGCGTCTCATTCGCGCGAGGCGGAACAAGATGCCGATACGTTTGCGATCGACGTGATGCACCGGCTCGGCCGGCCGACAAAGGGCATGGGTGAATTGATGTTCCGCATTACCGGAAAACAAGTGGACAAGAGCTTGTCCATTCTCTCCAGCCATCCTTTGACGGAAGATCGGTTGCAGCGAATGAGCGACGAGGATCGACCGCCGAGCGGCCCGCCGCTGTTGAGCGCGCAGGAATGGGCGTCGCTAAAATCGATCTGCACGTCCGCGTCAAAACTCTGATCGCGGTCGCGGGCTTCTTTTGTTTGAGCATAATCTGCGCGCAAACGCGTTTCGCGTTTGTCGCGTGGAAAACCGGTTCCCACTTTTCCGGATCATGCTCTAATTTCTCACGATGACCGTGGCGCCGACCGAGACGCGATTATAGAGATCGGTCACGTCTTCGTTGGTCATGCGAAAGCATCCGGAGGATACCGCCTGACCGATGGTTTCCGGCTCGTTCGATCCGTGAATACGGTAGAGTGTCGATCCCAGATAGAGCGCGCGGGCGCCGAGCGGGTTCTCAATACCGCCCGCCAGATGGCGCGGCAGATCGGGCCGACGCGCCAGCATCTGCCTGGGCGACGTCCAACTCGGCCATTCTTTTTTGGCGGAAATGCGATGCACCCCGCCCCAGCGAAAGCCGTCGCGGCCGACGCCGATGCCGTAGCGCAACGCTTGGCCGTCGCCGAGTACGAGGTAAAGCCGCCGCTCGGAGGTGCTCACGACAATGGTGCCGGGCCTGTAGTTGTTGGGAAAGCTCACAAGCGTGCGCTGAATCGGGCTTGTGCCACGGCCGCCGAAATCGAAGAAAAAGCCTTGGGCATGCGCCAGGCCGGCGCCGGCCAGCCATGTCACCGTCGCCAACAGCAAAGCAAACGCCCGGATCATTTCGTCCTCGCTCAATGTCGCTTTGATGGGCGAAGCAGGCCATAATTCGTGTGATTTCGCAAGCCACGGCCGGTTAGGCACCTTGATTGCGGTTAGCGAATTGACACCATGGCAGCAATGCGCCCCTTTGACGAAACGCGTGGGGAATGATTGATCTTCGATCGTCAAGAGAGCGCGATCAGCAAAAGCATGCCCTCGGACTTGATCCGTGGGTGGAGGGCGGTTTTGCGTCCGATCGCGCTCTAAACTATTAAGAGCATCTTTGGCGGGAGTGGAACGATGAACGGCGCGGAAAGTCTGGTGCGGACCTTGGTCGCGGGGGGCGTGAACGTTTGTTTCGCCAATCCCGGCACATCTGAGATGCATTTTGTCGCCGCGCTCGACCGGGTCGAAGGCATGCGCTGCGTGCTCGGCCTGTTCGAGGGCGTGGTGACCGGGGCGGCCGACGGCTATTTCCGCATGAAGGGGACACCGGCCTCGACGCTGTTGCACCTCGGCCCCGGCCTCGCCAACGGCCTTGCCAATTTGCACAACGCCAAGAAGGCGAATTCCGGCATCGTCAACATCGTCGGCCAGCACGCGACCTATCACATCGAATACAACGCGCCGCTCACCTCCGACATCGAAGGCCTGGCGCGACCGATGTCGGCCTGGGTGCGCACTTCGCCGGGTGCGAAGTCCGTCGCCAAAGACGGCGCCGCCGCGATCGCCGCGGCCAAAAGCTCCCCGCCGCAGATCGCAACCTTGATCCTTCCCGCCGACACCGCCTGGAACGAAGCCGACGGCATGCTGCGCGGCGGCGAACAAACGCTGTTGCTGCTCACCGGCAGCGCCTTGACCGAACGCGGGCTGGCGCTGGCGGCGCAAATCGCCGGCAAGACCGGCTGCAAGGTGATGGGCCAGACCTACAATCCGCGGATGGCGCGCGGGCGGGGGCGGTTCTCGATCGACCGGATTCCTTATGTGATCGAGCAGGCGTTGCCGATCCTGAAGGATTTTCGCCACATCATTCTGATCGAAACCAACGATCCGGTGGCGTTCTTCGCTTACCCGAACAAGCCGAGCCTGTTGAAGCCCGAAGGCTGCGAGGTCCACCGCATGACCTCGGGCGGAGAAAATTCGATCGCAGCACTTGAAGCACTGGCGTCCGCCGTCGGCGCCAAGCCAGTGGATGTCAAACCGCAGGCCATGGTTGATCTCGCAAAACCGACCGGCGCGCTGACGCACGCTTCGATCGCGCAAGCGATCGCGATGGCGATTCCGGAAAACGCCATCGTGGTCGATGAATCCATCACCACCGGACGTAGCTTTTTTCCGCCGACCGCGGCGGCCGCGCCGCACGACTGGCTGCAGAACATGGGCGGCTCGATCGGCTTTTCGCCGCCGGTTTCGACCGGCGCCGCGGTGGCGTGCCCGGATCGCAAAGTGATCTGCATGGTCGGCGACGGCAGCGCGATGTACACGCTGCAGGCGCTGTGGACGCAGGCGCGCGAAGGCCTCAACGTGGTGACGATCGTGTTCGCCAACCGCATCTATCAAATCCTGCGCGGCGAATTCGACGGCGTCGGCGCCGGCCAGCCGGGCCAACGCGCGCAAGACATGCTCAAGATCGACCGCCCCACGCTCGACTGGGTCGCGCTCGCCAAGGGCATGGGCGTTCCGGGCCGCGCGGTGGCGACCGCCGACGAATTTGTCAAAGCGCTGGCGGAAGCGATAGTCGAGCCGGGGCCGCGACTGATCGAAGTGCAGATGTGAGGGGGAGCGCCGAATTGCTGGTGAGATTGTAAGCCGAACGTGACAATAAATTCGTCATTGCGAGCCAACGGGTCGCGCGAATGCGCGCCCGCTGGTAAACTCCGCGAAGCAGTCCATAGGATAGAGCCGAGGTTTCTGGATTGCTTCGGAGCTCACGCTCCTCGCAATGACGGGAATCTATCGTCGGAGGGCAACATGCAGACCGAGCTGAACAAGGTGGTGGCGGCCCTCGGCGAATTCTATGCGCACGAAAAAACTCTGTTCGAGAAGGACCTTGGCGAACGCACGCTGACGCACCGGCTCGCGGTGCATCTGGAAAAGCATTTCATGGGGTGGGAGGTCGATTGCGATTACAATCGGCTTGGCGAGCGAACCCTGCGATTGCCGAAGGGCAGCATCGTCTCGACCGACGACCATCTCGGAAAATCGGTGTATCCCGACATCGTCGTGCACCAGCGCGACATTCCTAACAATCTGCTGGCGATCGAAGTGCGCAAGGTGAGCAATCATCAGCCGCACGAACATGACCAGCAAAAATTAAAGGCGCTGACCGATCCGCATTTGTGGTTCGCCTACCGGATCGGGGCGATGTTGACCTTGGGAAAAAAGACCGTCACGGCGTCGGAGGTCTATGTCGGCGGCGTACTCGACAAGCCGTTGTCGCTCTGGTTCGCTGGAAGGCTGAATGATATGGGCTTGGGTTAGAGTTTGATCACTGTGATTGAGCACTGTGTCGGCGCCAAATAAACGGTGAGCTCCCTCTCCCTTTGGGAGAGGGTTGGGGTGAGGGGTTACGGTCTATCGTTAGGCTGTAACCCCTCACCCGGCGCTACGCGCCGACCTCTCCCAATGGGAGAGGTTGGGCCGAGAATGTAGCGTGTGCCAATTTCAATTCAGGAGTTAGACTCCTAATTCTGACAACGCAGAGGCTATGCATGAAAATCTTGAAACGATCCATCGCGATCGCCGCGCTGTTGTTGGCGGCCGGGCCATGGGCGGCACCCGTCACCGCGCAAGTCTCCGCAGGATCGGCAATCGAAGCCGCCTCTTCAGCCATTCTCGCGAACCCGAAGGCGATCAAGGCGCTCGACGACATCAAGGCCGATGACAACAGGGCGTTCGCCGAGCAGAAGCGCATCACCGAAATTCCCGCCCCGCCGTACAAGGAAAAAATCCGGGCCGAGTATTTCCTCAAGCGCTTTTTTGAGCTCGGCTTCAAGGACGCTTCGATCGATAGTGAAGGCAACGTAGTCGCGTTGCGCAAGGGCTCAGGCAACGGCAGGCCAAAGCTCGTGGTCTCGGCGCATCTCGACACGGTGTTTCCCGAAGGCACAGATGTGACCGTGAAAGAAAAAGACGGCGTCATTCTCGCGCCGGGCATCGGCGACGATTCCCGGGGGCTCGCCGCGTTGCTGTCGTTGATCCAGTCCATCAATGCCAACGGGATTGCGACGGTGGGCGACGTGATGTTCGTCGGCACCGTAGGCGAGGAAGAACTCGGCAATCTCAGGGGCGTGAAAGCGCTGTTTCGCGATCACGCCGATATCGACGGCTTCATCTCGATCGACGGGCTCGGCACCACGCGCATCGTCAATCAGGGGACCGGCAGCCATCGGTACGAGATGATCTTCAAGGGCCCCGGCGGTCACAGCTTTGCCGAGTTCGGCTTGCCGAGCGCGATCCACGCGATGGGCCGCGCGATTGCGAAGATTTCGGACTTGCAGACGCCCACCGATCCCAAGACCACTTTCACCGTCGGCACCGTGAGCGGTGGCACTTCCGTCAACGCCATCGCCGGCGAAGCGCGAATGGCGGTCGATATGCGCTCGAACTCTTCGGAAGAATTGCTCAAGCTCGAGGTGCGTTTGCTCGATCTCGTCAAAGGCGCAGTGGTGGAAGAAAACGCGCGGTGGAAATCCGACCAGCTCTCCGTCGAGATCAAGCTGATCGGCGACCGGCCCGCCGGGATCGTCGCGATGGATTCGCCGATCGTGCAGGCCAGCCAACGCACCGTCTCGGTCCTCACCCGCGCCCCGCGCGTGACCTTCGCCGGCTCCAGCACCGATTCCAACCTCGCAATGTCGTTAGGCATTCCCGCCGTCACCATCGGCGGCGGCGGCGAAGGCGGCAACTGGCATTCGCGCAGCGAGTGGTACAAGCCGATCGACGCCTATCTGGGCCCGCAAAACGCGCTGCTGACGATGTTAGTTCTGGCCGGTCTCGATGGTGTGTCCACGCCGGCGCTCGCGGTACGGCAGGGGAAGTAGGGGAAGGCGTCGGCTGAGCCTTGGGCCGACGGAACCGTTAGCCTGCGCCACGATTGTCAAAGCAGGACTGAACCCTTGAGCCTTTGGCTGCGACTTAATTACCAGAGGCAAGCTCTGGGAGGCCGGCATGACCGACTGGCACGACAAGATGGTCGACAGGCCCGAAACCGATGGCGCGGTGTACGCGGCGGGTTGGACGATTTCCGGTCTGGCGGTGTTGGGGACGATCGTTGCGGTCTGGGTGCTCGGGATTTAGCCGGAACAACGGCGTCGAACTTTGCGAGGCTTGCGGCTTGAATGGTGGGCGCACAAGGGATCGAACCTTGGACCTCTCCCGTGTGAAGGGAACGCTCTCCCGCTGAGCTATGCGCCCGGGATTTTCAGTGCAGGATCGAAGGCCGAAGATCGGCGTCGGATCGGATAGTGCCGCGCCCGCGATTTACGAAGCGGGGGGCATGGGTGTCAAGCTGTCATCGGGTCAAAACAGGCGTGCGACGGGGTCTCCGGCGGGTTACTTGGTCTGCGGAGGGAGTTTCACGCAAAAGCTAATTTGTTGAGCCGGATCAACGTGATTTTAGTCGTCCAGTCCTGTTTCAAAAAATATTTCCGTTCTCGATTGACCCAAATCACCGATATATCCCACGCCATCTCGTTCCCCCTGGAGGGGCGTATCGCGATCGTCACGGACGTCGGGAGCGAGATGCGGTGGACGCGAACGTGCGCTTGACGAAATGCGCGTGATGCGGACGGCGAAGTCGTGTGGTCCTGACGCCCCGACGCTGGCGTCAAGTTGGCGGAAGTCACTTCCGCTGATGACAGTGGCAAAAAAGCCCGGTCACTGGGGAGAGCGCGAAGGAAACCGTTAAAACCATTGCGTAGGGAATGCCGGGTGATGCCGGTGTCCTCGTGGTGACTTGCTCGTGTGCTTTTTCATTTCGCACGCGAGGCTGCGGGCGCATCGCGCGGCCGGCATTCCCTGCGCCCTTCGATTTTGAGGGGCCGAAAAAGTGAAAAACTTCGCGCAGAATATGCGGCGAGAACGCGGAGGTGTGACCGCGTGTCCCGGGCGCGGGGCAGCATGAGCGCAGCGAAATGATGCGCTGCAGAACCGGGACCCACCTTGGTTCCAGCACAAATGGGTCCCGGTTCTGCGAAGCGGCGTTGCACGCCGCTATCCACGCCCGGGACACGAAGAGGTGCTGCCACGTCTTTGCGAGGAGCGCTAGCGACGAAGCAATCCATTCTTTCTTCGTGTGGAGAGATGGATTGCTTCGCTTACGCTCGCAATGACAAGGAGCGTAAGCAGCTGTTTGACATTCGAATAGGTGAATCAGTTTCGCGAAGACGGACCGTGAAGCGGCCGTCACGCCCCTTGGCGGGCGCGGGAGGCGTGGGATTGCAGCGCGCGGATGCGTTCGGCGAGCGTCCCGCCTTCGGGAACGCCGCCATGGGCGGGCGCGGTGCCGTTGGCGGTCGTCGGCGGTTCGGCCAGGATCGTCTCGATCGACGAGTTCGGCCCTTCGATCTGCATCGCGAGCTTGGCGACTTCGGCGGCGATGTCGTTGATGCGTTCGCGCAGCAGCGCATTTTCCATCCGCTCGGTCGCCCACGAAGTTTCGGCCTGCTGCTGCATCGCGTTGATGTCGCGCTGCAGTTTGGCGCGCTCGTCGCGCGCGACGCGCAACTGCTCTTCGGCCGCGGCTTTCTCGGCCTTCAATTTTTCGAGCGCCGGCCATTTGCCGCTGTTGGTGAGCGCGATTTCGTCGCGCAATTCCTTGGCCGTGCGTTCCGCGGTTTGGTTCGCTTGGCGCAGTTGATTGTTCTCATAGTCGCGCTCGGCCAGGAGCTTGCCTTGCATCGTCAGCCGCGTTTCCAGATCGCTGACGCGGTTGCCGAGCATTTCGGCTTCCTTGACCTGAATGATCAATTGCCGGTCGAGGACGGTGACGCGCTGGCTCAAATTTTCGACGCGGCTTCGCGCCTCGACGAGTTCGCGCGAAGCCTTCTCGGAATCGCGGCGCTCCTGCTCAAGCCGCGCTTGCGTGGTGGCGTATTCCTTCTCGGCCTCGGTGACGCGGCCCTTGAGCGCATCGATCTGGGTGCGCACCGAAACCAGTTCGACCTGCCGGCTCTCGGCCATCATCGATCGGTCCGACAATTCGGTGTTGAGCTTGGCGAGTTCGCTCTGCTTGTCGGCCAGCGCCTGCTCGGCGCTGCGCAGCGAGCCCGTTTTCGTCGCAAATTCCTCTTCGGTGGCGCGCAACTGCTCCTTCATCGCCTTCTCGCGCGCCTCGAGCGAAAAGATCGTCGCGTTCTTTTCGCCAAGCTCGAGCTTCATGCGGTTGATCGCGTCGGTCTTCTTGCCGAGCTCGGCGAGCTGACTGGTGGTCTTGTTCCTGAGCTGATCGACGCTCATCTCCAGCCGTCGCGCCGACATCGCGAATTCCGCGCGCAGTTGATCCTTGTCCGCTTGAATCTCGGCCATCGACAACGGCGTCGCCGCTTCGAGCCGACGGGTCGTCAGTCGCACCGCGCGGTTATGCACGAGCGGAACGATCATCAGCCCGAACAGCATCGAGACCAGAAAACCGATCGCCAGATACATGATCGGCTCGATCATAAAGGCCACTCCCCGCGTGAAAGTTTTCTAACTCATGATGCCATGGCGGACGGCGTAAACGCCAGCCCGGCGCCGCTTAATCATGAATCCGTTATCGAACCCGCCCGAGCGTCGGGGCAGACAATGTCAGAACGGGTTCCAGGTCGCCCGCGGCGTATATTTGAGGTAGCCGATATTGGCGCCGAGGCGCAGGCCGATGCCGGAGCGGATCGGTACCAGCACGATGTTGTTGGAGGTCAGCGCGGTCATGCCGAAGCCGCCGATGATATAGGCGGAGCCGTCGATGCCGGCAAAGCGCTGGTAGATCGCGTTGGTCGCCGGAAGATTGTACACCAGCGTCATGGTGCGCGCGCCGTCGCCGCCCCAGTCGAAGCCGACCGAGGGACCCTGCCAGAAGACCCGCAGGTCGCCGGCGTTCTTGGTGTAGAGCGTGCCTTCGCCGTACCGCAATCCGGCGACAAAGGCGCCGGAGCCTTCCTCGCCGAGAATGTAGCCGTTCGGCAGACCCCATTGGCTCACCGCCCGCTCGATCACCGAGGCGAGGCCGCGCGATACGTTGCCGAAAAACCGATGTCCGGCGTCGACCAGTTCTCCGGGTCCGTAGGTATTGGGACTCGGCTGGTATGGCGCCGGCGGCGCTTGCTGCGCGGAAGCTGGCACGGTCCAGCAGATCAGCGCGGCGAGGGTCGCCGCTGCCAAACGTGAGGCAAGAATCATAAAGAACCCCTGGGTATTGAAATCTGGCCGCCGCCTTAACCGGATGCCAACAAGCATGGCTTTAGGGTTGCGCTCAGTGTCCCCCGACTCGGATGTTATCGGTATCAACTATGACGGCACAACGGCAGGAAGCAAATGGCCGAGGCCCCGGAATAGCCTTTATCGCGTCCGGCCTTGTGGTGGCGGCGGTTGTGCTGGGGACGCAGGCGGGCCATCGGGCCCAAGCCGCGACCACCGAGCGGGTCGTCGCCAATCGCTATTCGGGTATCGCCATCGAGGGGTTCGACCCGGTTGCGTATTTCGTCGATGCCAGCCCCATGATCGGTCTTCCGGAATTCGAGGCGGCGGAGGCCGGGGTGGTCTGGCGTTTTCGCAACGAGGGCAATCGCGCCTCCTTCGTCGCCCACCCCGACATCTATGGCCCTCAATTCGGCGGTTACGACCCGTGCGACCTGGCGCGCGGGATCACCTATGCCGGCAACCCCCGATTCTGGCTGATCTCGGCGCAACGGCTCTATCTGTTCGGCCGCGAGGAAAATCGCGACGCCTTTGCCGCCGACCCGCGACGTTTCCTGCGAAAGGCAAATACGCGCTGGCCGGCGTTGGAACAGGGTCTGGTGCGGTAGAGATGCGTTCAGACGACGCCCGCCGCCGCGGGATCGCCCCAGGCGATGAATTCCGGCACGATAAAGCCCTCGCGCCCCTCGCCGAACTTCAAATCCGCGCCGTGCGCGTCGGTGACCTTGCCGCCGGCGGCGGTGACGACGGCGTGTCCCGCCGCGATGTCCCATTCGCTGGTGGGAGCGAGGCGAGGGTAGATATCGGCGCCACCTTCCGCCACCCGGCCGAATTTGAGCGCCGAGCCGAGCGTCGCCCGGATCGCACCCGGCCGGGCGTCGATGAAGGCTTCGGTCTTGTCATCCCCGTGCGAGCGGCTGACGGCCGCGATCCATGGCTCGCCCGGCGGCGGGAAAGGGCGGGTATGGATCGGCTTCGTCACCCGAATCGCCCCTTCGCTTATCGTCAACCGCTCGGCGCCGCGACCGACCAGGCCGCGCCAGATCAATCCGAGAGCCGGCGCGCCGATGATGCCCAATAACGGCGTTCCATTCGTCACCAGCGCAAGATTGACCGTGAACTCGCCGCGGCCGGCGACGAATTCCTTGGTGCCGTCGAGCGGATCGATCAGGAAGAAGCTGCCATTATTGTATGGGGGCGTCGCCAGATGGATTCGCTCCTCCGACAGCGTCGGCACATGGGGAACAAGCCTCTCCAGACCTTCGCCGATGATGAGGTCGGCGGCCAGATCCGCTTCCGTCACCGGCGATCCGTCCACTTTGCCGTCGATCTTCATGGCGAGGCGGTTGACGCCGAGAATGGCGGCACCGGCCCGGATGACCAGATCGGTCAGGGGTTCCATGAGTTCGGCCGCGGCGTCGCGCCCGATCGCGGGTCCCGCCCTCGGTGCCTTATTCATCGGCGGGCCTCATCTGCAACTCGCATTCTCCATTATCTTCACGCCAAGGATAGTCATCCCGCGCACCCCGGTAGGCCTTAAGCTGGCAGCACGCGCGTCCGCAGTGTATCAAACCGGCGAGCATGCGTGATTCGCCTCGTCCTCGCTCACGCGGGACCTCCAGGAATATCTCATGTCTGGCCCCCTACTTCCCGGTCCCGCCCCCGATTCCCTCGAACTGGCGGCGTTACTCTGTTCGCGGGTTTGTCACGATCTCATCAGCCCCGTCGGCGCGATCGTCAATGGGCTTGAGGTTCTCGACGACAATCCCAAGCCCGAGGATCGCGAATTTGCCCTCGATTTGATCCGCAAGAGCGCCAAGACCGCGTCGGCGCGGTTGCAGTTTTGCCGGCTGGCGTTTGGTGCTGCGGGATCGGCGGGCGCACAGATCGACCTCGGCGATGCGCACACCATGGCGCGGGGTCATCTGGAGGACGGCAAGACCACGATCGCGTGGAATTTGCCGCGCGTGCTGCTGGCCAAGAACAGGGTCAAGCTGCTCTTGAACATGTTGGTGATCGCGCAGCAGACGATCCCGCGGGGCGGCGTGCTCACCGTCGATCCGGTCGGCGAGGGCGAGGCGATCGGCTTCCGCGTCGCCGCCAGAGGACTCAATGCCCGTATGCCGCAAAATATTGCCGATCTCTTAAGCGCAGGCTCGACTTCGGCCATCGATGGCCATGCGGTGCAGCCCTATTACACGCGGCTTCTGGCGCAGGCCTGCGGATTGAAGGTCGCGCTTGCACCCGAGGGCGATGCGGTAGTCGTGACCGCGTCTTAGACGGCGGATTTCGCTGGCCGGAAATGCCCGCGCGGGCGGAAATATGGTTAACCAAACGTTTATTGGCCGCCCCGGATGCCATGTGACGGTCTTATCTCTTTGTTGAGCGCGTTCTTTTCCAATTGCTCAACCAATATTAAACGCTTTGCGTAGAAGCTGGCCTAACTCCGAAAGGCGTCGCGAAGTCGCACGCCAATACGTTCGAAGGCCGGTTTCATGGATGACCTATTGCGAGAATTTCTGACGGAAACGAGCGAAAGCCTGGATACCGTCGATAATCAACTGGTGCGGTTCGAGCAGGATCCGAACAACGCCAAGATTTTAGATAATATTTTTCGCCTGGTTCACACCATCAAAGGCACCTGCGGCTTTCTAGGCCTGCCGCGCCTCGAAGCGCTCGCCCATGCCGGCGAGACCCTGATGGGCAAATTCCGCGACGGAATGCCGGTGACGGCC
>WNFO01008798.1_pt1 | contig 11642 bp, 15 predicted proteins | sample 5400251 | NCBI WGS metagenome assembly WNFO01 (sample SAMN13153354, study PRJNA577476) | soil metagenome | isolation source: 100 cm saprolite under Madrone tree | place: USA:California | collected 2016-06-14
GAAAAAGCGATGTGGCGTGTCCATCAGCGATACGAATGACGAAGCACGAATGTCGAATGACGAAGGAATGACAAATCCCGAATGACAAATGCGTGCGCTACGACCACCGCGCTGTTTCGGGTTTCGTCATTCGGATTTCTTTCGTCATTCGTCATTCGGGTTTCGTCATTTATTCCGTGCTTCGTGATTTTTCGTCGCGTCGAGAAAGAGGCGCTCGAGCGTAGTTGTCGATCTTCGGCGCTCGATCAGTTGCGCGTTTGATCGGTCGATCAACGATTCAATTTCCTCGACGAGATGGGAAGAGGCATTGGCCACGACAAACTCGGTTTGATTTTCGATGGCGATCAGTTCCGCGAGCTGTTCCTCGCGCACGAGAACGCCGTTCGCGAGAATGGCGACGCGGTCGCAGATTTCCTGGACTTGGGCGAGCAAATGTGAGGAGAGCAAGACGGTGATTCCGCTCCGTTTAAGATCGACAATCAAATTCCGGATTTCGCGTGAGCCGGCCGGATCGACACCGGCGGTCGGTTCATCGAGCAGGACCAGTTTCGGTTCGTTGATCAACGCTTGCGCGAGTCCGATGCGCTGAAGCATGCCTTTTGAATATGTGCCCAAGCGGCGATCACGCGCATTGGTTAGGCCGACGAGTTCCAGCAATTCGTCGATTCGTTTTTTCAATCGGGCGCCGCTGAGTCCGCAGAGCCTTCCGAAAAAACGCAGGGTTTCTTCGCCGGTAAGATATTTGTAGAAGTACGGATTTTCCGGCAGAAACCCGACGGCTTCACGGCTCTCGACCAAACGGCTGTCGTGGCCGAAAATCTCCGTGTGGCCGCGCGTCGGCGAAACGAGGCCAAGAATGATTTTGAGCGTCGTGCTCTTGCCGGAACCGTTCGGGCCGAGCAGTCCATAAACTTCGCCCGCTTGGACGCGAAGATCGAGACCGCGCACCGCCACGATCGGTTGTCGATGGAACGGGACGGGAAAAACCTTCGTCAATCCGCTGACCGCGACCGCCGCATCAATCATGGCGAATTTCAAAGCCGTGCGCAGTCACCGGCGCCGGCAGCGCAGTTTGTGTTTGCTTGCGGATATGGGCGCGGAGCTCGCTTTGCATGATGGCATCGAGAAAAGCGCGCACTTCGTTTTCCTCGCCACTGATCTGAAGTTCAACCCGGCCATCGGGCAAGTTGCGGACCCAGCCGGTGAGCTCGAAACCTTTGGCGATGTGCCGCATCGACCAACGAAAGCCGACGCCTTGCACATTGCCCTCGTAAAAAACCTGGATCGACATCATCGCCAAATTGCCGGAGAGAAAATAGACCACCGATTAGACGGATTTAACACGGATAGAAAAATGGCGCATCCCAAAACTCTAAATCGAAATGACGAAGCACGAATGACGAAAAGGAAATGCCGCCCACAACACGCGTCGGCATTCGTCCTTGCTTATTCTAGTTGCCGGATGGCGATAGACCTGGAATCGGAGTCGGCTCCGGGTTGAATTCTGGAAGCGACTCTTGCGGCTCAATGAGGCGCGGGTCTGCCGAACCGAATGGGAAGCGCGCGGCTCGGGACGGATGAGATGGCGTTGCGGTCGCGGCGGCGACAAGCGCGGGAGGCGCCAGCCGGATATCGTCACTCGCGACGTATCCTTGCTCGCCGGTGGTCAATTTCACTTTGCAATAGCCGAACGACGGGTGGATCAACGTCATGAGTCTATCTTTTTGCAGCTTCATGTCGGGGCCGTTGCCCTGTTGCGGACCGTAGCGATAGAATGGAGCGGAATCCGTGATGACGGCGTAGAATTTTCCACCGTTCGCGGCCGTCGGCTGATTCGGATTGGATTCGGCGCATCCGGCCAGAACGACCGCGGCCGCAATCGATGTACTCAGGAGAAGGAAGGTCTTTCTTTTCAGTTCCATATTCCCGAAAGCTTCCCCGGAGCTTAAACCATTCCCCCTATTTCCGTGCGCGCGTTACTTGTAGGAATAAATCAGACAGAAGCTGCTTGCCGCGCCTTCGACCAGATCGACTGAAACGAAGTACTGGCCGCTGTTCGTGGGTGAAAACCCAACGGCGGCTTTTTCGCCCGCGTTGTAGTTTTCGGTCGTGACCTGCTTTCCGCTCTCGTCATAAAGGGCCACCGCGATCTTTTTCGCCGGTTCGATCGTGCCGACTGAAAACCAATACTGATTTCCGGCGTACAAATTTACGGCGACAAGGGCGAGCTCATGCGGCGCGATCGTCCCGCACCAATGACCGTCGCGCATTTTGAATCCATCGTTTGTAAATGCGCCGGCCAAATCGAGCGCGGTTTTGCGCGCTTGCACTTCGCGGTCCGTCTCTGCGCCCAAGAGGCTGGCGGCGAGCAGGAGGATCGACAATAAGATTGGCAAGCGGCGTCTCATCTTGCATCCGTCTTGTTCTGGATTGCCTCCATCACTTTGCCCACCGCTTCGTTCACTTTACGCACCTCCTCGACGCTGGGTGCTTTGCTCGCCGGGAAAGAGACAAGCTTCTCGATGCCGACGAGTTGTTCATTCACATCTTTGACGAGCGGCTCAGCGCGAAGTCCGGGCGAAATGTCGTTGATTTTCGAATGGATGAAGCTGACCAGCGCCGGCTGCCGCAAAACTTTTGCGCTACGTTCATCATAATTTTGCATGATTGCCGCGCTTACCACTTGCGTGCCGCGAATCCAGCCGCCCACGCTGACGAGGATGACCAGGTCCTGGTCGCTGTGCGTTTGCATGGACGATTTCACTTCGTTTTGCGTCGCTTCCAGTTCTTCTTGCAAAACATCCCATTCGTCGTTCTCGGCAAATTCGTTGATGCTATTGCCGCGGCAAGCCGCCGAGGTTGAGCGCAATCTGCGCCCGGTTGCGATAGGTCATTAGGATGGGGCCGCGATATTGGCCCGTCCAATTTGGCTTGCCCGGTTTTTCGAGCGCGGTAAAAAGCTCGCCCGGCGTGGGAATGCTGATCGAATCGCTGCGGACCGCTTTCGCGAGTTGATCACGCGACAAATGTGGCACGTCTGCTGCGAAGGCGACGGACAATACCAGCAAAAGGGTGGCGCTCAGAGATCGTCGCGTCAGGAACATTGCCCCACGTTATTCCACGTCTCGCAGATTGCCACTGGGAATGTCGGCGGCGGCTTGCGCTGCGGACCCGGCTCGGAAACGGCCCTACCGCTCGTTTGGAAAGACAGCGATTGACTCGGAAAGGTTTCGCGAGTTGATAGATCGACTTCCACGTCGAGCATGCTGTAGCCGCCGCTCTGTGAGCGACGCGGGTGAGCGTTGAACGGCACACACTGCGCTTCGCAGCACCTGTGTAGCGTTGATATCGGTCCCGCCGAGCGCCGTAGGTGCAGCATGTTTATGGCACTGGCTACACACCAAAAGAGATTAGCCCTGTCGGGCGACATGTTTATCTCCGCAGCAGATGCCGCTCCTGACGGAGCTCGCGTCGCTTCTCTTTGCCTAACCTATAAACAGTGCCGCGCCTATGGCGCTTAACACTCGGAGCCTCCTGGCTCTTCTCTACAATGAACGCGACCCAGCCAAGGCTTCGGTCCACCGGAAAATGACGGCAATTGCTCGCCATCCACCCAGGTACGAGGATTGAATCAGCAAACTGTAGATACGGGGCTTCGGGCGGTCAGTCTGCTCCACCGCTTGCCCATGGCGCACTTTAATATCGGCGTGGCCATGGCCCGCTCAGGGGAATCAGACCGCGCTATCCTGGCTTTCCAAACCGCAATGCTACTCAAACATAACTATAAAGTTATTTTTATAACGCGTCCCATCGAAGAGGTCGTCGTTTCGCAGCGTGCCATGGTAAATCGGCTGGCGACAAAAAGCGCTGAGCTCGATGCCGAACAATTTGAGCGTGGATTGCGCGGACACCGCAACGAAACTCTCAATCGGCTCAAGTCCACGCCGCACATGGAGCTCATCGAAGTCGATTATCCGGCACTCGTTCGTGATCCGCATTCGGTCGTTCCGCGGATTACCGAATTCCTCGGCAAAGAACGAATTCCGCATCCGGAAAAAATGGCGGCGGTCATTGATGCCTCGCTGTATCGGCAAAAATCTTGCGTGCTCTCTGAAAGGCACCGCCTTGGCCATTCCGGCGACGAAGTCTGATTGGAGATTCCGTCCCGCCGCTGGAATTACGCATGCAAAGCGACTTCATCCCCATCGTAAGCGGCCTGCCGCGTTCCGGCACTTCGCTGATGATGCAGATGCTGGCTGCTGGCGGTCTCCCGCCGTTAACGGACAACCTGCGCGCCGCTGATGAGAGCAATTTGCGCGGCTATTTTGAATTCGAGCCGGTGAAACGCCTTCGCAGCGACCGGAGTTGGCTCGATCAAGCGCGGGGGCACGCGGTCAAGATCATTCTTGTTCTCGTGCGCGAACTTCCCGCCGATGGCCAGTTTCATTATCGATTGCTTCTCATGAAACGGCCCATTGAAGAGATTCTCGCCAGTCAACGCGCGATGCTGGAGCGCGAAGGCAAGACCAGTGCGGACGACGCAACGCTGGCGAAGATTTTCCGGAGTCAGCTCGACCAGCTCGAACAATGGTTGGCAGCGCAACCGGCCTTTTCATTTTTGACGGTCGATTACCATCGCGTCCTGAAAGAGCCGCTCGAAGTTGCCAGAGAAGTGAACGCATTTCTTCAGGCGAACTTGAATCTCGAAGCGATGGCCGCTGCCGTTGATCCCGCGCTTTATCGCCAGCGGCTCGCCTGAGTCGCACAAAGATTGATTGAACGAGATGCGACGGGCGCGCATCATGACGCGGCCAACTGCTACGATGGGAAAAAGCAACATCAGTCAGATAGCTGCGCGGGAAATTCTCGATTCGCGCGGCAATCCGACCATTGAAGTCGATGTGCGATTGGCAGGCGGCGCGCTCGGCCGCGCGGCGGTTCCGAGCGGGGCCAGTACCGGCGAGCATGAAGCTTGGGAATTGCGCGACGGCGACAAGAAACGCTACGGCGGCAAAGGCGTGACGAAAGCAGTTGCCAATGTGAATAGAATTATCGCTCCCGCGCTCGAGGGTTGGGACGCGCGCGACCAGGCAAAGATCGACAACAAGATGATTGAACTGGACGGCACGCTGAACAAAAAACATCTGGGGGCGAACGCGCTGCTCGGCGTTTCCCTCGGCGTCGCGCACGCAGCTGCGGTCTCTGACAATCTTCCGCTCTTTCGTTATCTCGGCGGCGCGGACGCGAGAGTTCTGCCCGTGCCAATGATGAACATCCTAAACGGCGGCGTGCACTCCGACGCGCCAATCGACTTTCAGGAATTCATGATCGTGCCGCGCGGAGCGCCGACATTTGCGGAAGCGCTGCGTTACGGCTCGGAAGTGTTTCACGCGCTCAAGTCCGTGTTAAAAGATCGACATCTTTCCACCGCGATCGGTGACGAGGGCGGGTTCGCGCCGCAATTGAAATCGGTGGACGACGCGCTCGAATCGATTGCGGCCGCCGTCGAGAAAGCTGGTTATAGACTTGGCCAGCAAATTTTTATCGCGCTCGATCCCGCCTCCTCGGAATTTTTCGACCGCGAGCGCAACGCTTACGTTTTTAAGAAATCCGATGGCTCAAAGCGGACCGCTGAAGAGCTGATTGAGTACTACGTCGAGCTGTGCGCGCGTTTTCCGATCATCTCGATTGAAGACGGCTGCGAGGAAGATGACTGGGCCGGTTGGAAAAAGTTGACCGCGCGTCTGGGCGACAAAATTCAACTCGTTGGTGACGACATTTTCGTCACCAACGTCGAATTCCTGCGCAAAGGAATCGCCGAGCGTGTGGCGAATTCGATTTTGGTAAAAGTGAACCAGATCGGCACGCTCACGGAAACGTTGGCAACGATCGATCTCGCGAAGAAGAATAAGTACACCGCGGTGATCAGTCATCGTTCCGGCGAAACGGAGGACACAACCATCGCCGACATCGCGGTCGCGACAAACGTGGGTCAAATCAAGACCGGTTCACTTTGCCGGACTGATCGCGTAGCGAAATATAATCAGCTTCTGCGAATCGCGGAACAACTTGGTGACAAAGCCGTTTACGGCGGTATGATGCGCTAAGTGGATCAGACCTACGGCGATTTCCGTGCGCGTCGCGAAGCCACCGCTTGGCAGCGATTGAACCGGATCCTGCGCGTCTTGCTCGTCATCGCACTCTGGCTTGTGATCGTGAGTTTGTTTGTTCCACCGTACAAGAAGCTGACGCAAAGCGGCGCCGAGATCGACAATCTGCAAGCGCAAGTGGACGAGCAGAAGATCTTGCTCGCGCACCAGACCCGCGAAGTGACCTTGCTCCAGACCGATGCAACTTATCTCGAAACCATCGCCCGTGATCGCCTCGATCTCATGAAACAAGGCGAAACGATTTTTCGCCTCGAGCCGGCGAAGCCGCACCAAGATTCCAGCGCGCGACCAAAGAAATAGTTGTAGCCACGTCACTGTGACCGTGCGCACGCGCGACAGGCGCGTGGCTGCATCTTTGCGTGTAACTAAGCTTCCGTTATCTTTGCCTATGGCTAACGAGCTTCCGCCGGCCGATGCAGAAGATTTGAAATCGCGTGTCCGCGATTTGGGGAGGTTTCTTTGACCTCTCCAAGCTGCAAAATGATTTAGCCGCACTTGAGGGGCGGATGAGCGCCACAGATTTTTGGTCTAACCGCGAACGCGCCCAAGCCGATGTCGAGGAAGTCTCCCGCTTGCGCTCGCTCATCAATCCGTTGCGCGGGCTGGAACGCGAAGTTGAAGACTTCGGCGCATTGCAGCAATTAGCCGCCGAAGAAACAGACGCCGCTGTGCGCACCCACGCCGAGCATGAAGTCGCAGCTGAGCACGACCGGCTGGTTCGCAAGCTCGAGGAATTTGAGTTGCGCCAATTTCTTTCCGGCGAAAACGATCGCGCCAATGCATTCGTGACTATTCATTCCGGCGCGGGCGGGACGGAATCGTGTGATTGGGCGGACATGCTCCTGCGCATGTATCAACGTTGGATCGAGCGCAACGGATTCAAATCGCAGATTGTCGATCTACAGGTCGGCGAAGAAGTTGGCATCAAATCGGCCACGTTGCTGGTAAGTGGCGAATACGCCTACGGTCATCTTCAAGCCGAGCGCGGCGTGCATCGGCTGGTGCGCATCTCGCCTTTCGATGCGAACAAACGCCGTCACACTTCCTTTGCCAGTGTCGATGTTGTCCCGGAGATCGCCGATTCCGCGCCTATCGAAATTAACCCGGTCGACTTGGAGATCGACACCTTTCGTAGCGGCGGAAAAGGAGGGCAAAACGTCAACAAAGTCGAAACCGCCGTGCGCATCGCGCACAAGCCGACCGGCATCGTCGTCGCCTGCCAGGCGGAGCGCAGTCAGGGGCGCAACCGCGAGCTCGCGCTCAAAATGTTGAAAGCGAAACTTTACGAAATTGAGCAGGACAAAAAGCGCGCCGAGATCGATCGGCAATATGGCGAAAAAGGCGATATCGCCTGGGGCAGCCAAATTCGCTCGTACGTTTTCCAGCCGTATCAAATGGTGAAGGACCACCGCACCGGCGCCGAGACCAGCAATGTTCAAGCAGTGATGGACGGCGAGATCGACATGTTCATCCAGGCGAAACTGCGCGGAGAGAAAGCCGCGAAAGAAGAGGAAATACTGTAGCGGCGCTCTATGAGCGTCGCATTATTGATTCGACCCGCGGTCATAAACCGCCGCGACAGAGCTGCAATCGAAAGCGCGCATCGAATTCTCCACGGTTATGCGCGCGGCAGCAAGCCAGGCAAGCAACCGCGCGTCGCACCTGGCGCACGCGGTGAAAATTGCGGCGGCAGTTGGGACATCGGTAGACGAAACGCGCCGCATAACTTTTTACCGGGAACGGCAAGTCATGACAGCGCGCTTCATGGCCGATGCCGAGATCGCGGCACGCGTCCCGCCATTCTGCGCCATGCGGTAGAATGCGGCGACGTTCGGCGCGGAGCTGCGCGAGCAAATGCGCCAGCTCGTGGCGTAGCGTCCGGTCAATCTCCCCAACGCCGTGCTCGCAAAGGCGGGGATTTAGCGAGATCAATTTTTCGCTAAAATGTGCGCGCCCTGCGCAGGTTTGCAGCCGCGGATTCCATTCGACCCGAACGGAATCCGCGAGCCGAGTTGCGCCGAGAGCGGACAAGATCTCTCGCGCCGTCGTTTCAAGAGCGACATCTCGACCGGCGCGGGGATGAATGGTCGATCTTTGGAACGCGAATTCGAGTTGCTTAAGCAACCGCATACCCGCTGCTTTTTGTTTTCGTCTTCGCGAGTCGATTGAAAATGCGATCAATCGCATCCGCGGCACGGTCGATTTCGTCGGTACTTGTCTGTTTACCTAACGAAAAGCGAACGGCCGAACTTGCGCGTTCCATCGATAGACCCATCGCCAGTAAAACATGCGACGCCACCACCGAGCCGACCATGCAAGCCGATCCGCTCGACGCGCAAACGCCTTCCAAATCGAGCGCCATTAGCATCGTCTCCGAATCGAAACCGGGAAAGCTCACGTTGAGCGTGTTCCCCAAACAGCGAGTCGCCTCGCCATTTCGCAGCGCGTCGGGAAAACTTTGCGCGATTCGTCTCCACAATTGGTCTCGCAATCTTTTCTCTTTCTCATGCTCTTTCTCTTGCACGACAAATTCTGCGGCCGCCGCCATCCCCGCGATGGCCGCGACATTTTCCGTTCCCGGTCGCCTCTCGTTCTCGTGAGCGCCGCCGAACATGATCGGTTGGATCGACCATCCACTTCGCAGAAAAAGCAAACCAGCGCCTTTTGGTCCGTAAAATTTATGCGCCCCGAAACTGGCCGCATCAACAAGGGAAATGTCGATGTCGATCTTGCCGAAGGATTGCACCATGTCGCTGTGCAGGAGCGTTCCGCGAGCGCGACAGATTTCCGAAATTTTTCCGATTGGTTGAATGACCCCGGTTTCGTTGTTTGCAGCCATGATCGAAACGAGCGCCGTATTGTCGCGAATTGACTCGACAAGCTGGTTAAGATCGACCATTCCATCGCGCGAAACATTCAACCAAGTCACTTCAAAACCCTCGCGCTTCTCTAAATGTTCGAGCGCGTGCAGGACCGCGTGGTGCTCGGTGCGGCAACTGATCACGTGTCCGCCGCGCGAAGATCGACATCGTGCCAGGCCAAGCACAGGGAGATTGCACGACTCGGTTCCGCCGCTGGTGAAAATCAATTCATGCGGCGTGGCGCGGAGAAGTGCGGCCAGCTTGTCCCGCGCATCATCGATTGCCGCACGCGCCTCGCGCCCGGCCGCGTGAACGCTCGACGGATTTCCAAAATGTCGATCCAAGTACGGCAGCATCGCCGCGCGCGCTTGATTGCACATTGGCGTGGTCGCGTTGTAATCGAGGTAAATCATCCAGTGAATGCGCCGCTCGGCTCCGCCGTCTTGTGTGGCCGCTTGGGCATGATGCGCAGTTGTTTCTCCTCGTAATAGACAAGCGAATCTGGCGGGACACTCTGCACGAGAAAGACGTTGCCGCCGATTGTCGATCTTGCTCCGATCACCGTCTCACCGCCAAGAATGGTCGAGTTCGGATAAATGGTCACGTCGTCCTCGACCTTCGGATGACGTTTGCCGCCTTTCTTGATTTTGCCGTGTTCATCTTTTTGGAAGCTGCGCGCGCCGAGCGTGACGCCGTGATAAAGTTTCACGCGCGACCCAATTTTGGAAGTTTCGCCGATCACGACGCCGGTTCCGTGATCGATAAAAAAATGCGGGCCGATTTTCGCGCCTGGGTGAATGTCGATGCCGGTGCGGCTGTGCGCCCATTCGGTCATGATACGGGGAACAAGGGGCACTTTGTCGTAAAGTTCATGCGCCATTCGATAAATCGCGATCGCTTCGAGCGCCGGATACGCGAGGATGATTTCCTCGTAACTTTTTGCAGCGGGATCGCCTTCGTAAGCGGCATCGATGTCGGTCCAAAGAACGCGGCGCAGTTGCGGCAGCTTCAACATGAATGAGGACAAGATTTCATCCGCTTTTGCTTCGATCGCTTCGTTCGGCGGAATTTTTCCGAGACTCCGGCAAATTTCAGTCTTGAGGCGGGCGTGCAAATTTCTCATTCGAGCGCGCGTCGTCTCGGCCAAATCTTCCGAACTCACCAGCGCCTCGCTGCGAAACCCCGGAAACATCAAGCTCATCAGTTCGGCACAGGCCGCCTCGACTGCGAGCCGCGACGGCAAAGTGGCCGCGGCATCGAGATAGTTGATGCCACCGGTCTCGCCGTAAGTCTGAAGCAGCTCGTCAACTGCGTCGCGCGTCGTTGTTTCCATCGCGTAGAAGTATGCGATGCCTTCCGAGCCAATCAAAATGGAAAGTGTGTTGGGCCACGGCCCTGTGGGCCGTATTAATGCGCCACAGGCGCGCGGCTACACCTAATTGAAAAGCGCGCCACGAATCCTAAGTTGAACTCGCATGAAGCCTTTTGAAGTGGCCGGCTTGCCGCCGGACGATCTGAACAGCTTTTTGTCCGGCACCCATTCCGATCCGTTCCGGATTTTGGGCCCGCACCGAATGGGAGACGATCTGGCGATTCGCGTCTTTCGCCCGGACGCGCAGAAGATCGACATCTTGGTAGATCGGCAATCGACAATCGCAGCCGAGAAAATTCATCGCGACGGTTTTTTTCAGGCGTCTGTGCCGGGCGCTGCGCGCGATCTCGATTATCATCTTCGGCTAACGAGTTGGGATGGATCGGAATGGGTAGCGCGCGACCCATATCGCTACGGACCGATCATGGGCGAAGTCGATCTGCATCTCTTCGCCGAAGGGCAGCATTGGCAGATTTACGAAAAGTTTGGCGCGCATCTGCGCACGATCGGCGGCGATGCCGGCGTTTACTTCGCGGTTTGGGCGCCGAATGCGCAGCGCGTCAGCGTGGTCGGCGATTTCAATGGTTGGGATGGCCGCGTTTATCCGATGCGCAAACTGCTCGGCAGCGGAACGTGGGAATTATTTTTGCCGGGCGTGCGCGAAGGCGCGCATTATAAATTCGAAATCCGCACGCATTCCGGCGCGCTTTTGCTCAAGAGCGATCCGTTCGCATTTTTCAACCAGCACGGCATATCGACAAGTTCTCTCATTTATAATCTCGAACGCTACAAGTGGAGGGATCAGGCGTGGATGGAAGCACGGCGGGCAAAGGACTGGCCGAAAAGCGCGATCAGCATTTACGAAGTTCATCTCGGGTCATGGCGGCGCTGCGCCGAAGAAGGAAATCGTTCCCTAAGTTATCTCGAATTCGCCGAGACCCTCCTGCCTTACGTGCTCGAAATGGGTTACACGCATCTTGAGCTCATGCCGATTGCCGAGCATCCGTTCGAAGGCTCGTGGGGGTACCAGGTGACGAATTATTATGCACCGACAAGCCGTTTTGGGACGCCTGATGAATTACGCCATTTTATCGACAAGTGCCATCAGGCCGGCACCGGCGTAATTATGGATTGGGTGCCGGCGCATTTTCCGAAAGATGCGCATGCACTGGCCGAGTTTGATGGCACCGATCTCTATGAACACATGGACCCGCGCCAGGGAGAACATCAGGATTGGGG
>WNFO01004865.1_pt1 | contig 11639 bp, 13 predicted proteins | sample 5400251 | NCBI WGS metagenome assembly WNFO01 (sample SAMN13153354, study PRJNA577476) | soil metagenome | isolation source: 100 cm saprolite under Madrone tree | place: USA:California | collected 2016-06-14
GCTGGTCCTCCCTTCTCAACGCGCGCCGGAACTTTTTCCAGTGCTCTGCGGCCTCTTGAATCAATTGGACGAAAGTAGGGACGGTTCTCCCCATAGTGCACCTCGGTCTTTCCGGTCAAGCCGGAAGCAGCGGAGTATTGTTCTCGCGGGTAAAGGAAAGTTTGTTTTCGGGAGTGGATTGCACCTTAACGACGTGGTCGGCTTGAGTGCGAAGTCGCTGAAAGAAATCGCGCCGTTTGGTCTTGAACGATGTGGCGTCGGAAAAGACGGCGAGGGAAAGGGAGAGTGGCGCGACATTAGCCAGGGCTTCGAGTGCGTGTTCGAAGGAAGCGCGCGCTTCCCTATCCCGAACATCTTCATCGAAATACAGGTCGGGCAAGGCCGTGACGATGAGCACGTCGGCAGAAAACCTCTCTAGAGTCTTGGGCACACGCCGGACGAGTTCGGTCAGTTGAAAACAGGTAAAGGCGCGCGCGACGCGAATGAGGCTGTTCACGCTCGATGGGTCAAGGCCGCGTTCTCTCGCGAAACGCGCTAGCAGTAGCGGACTGATCTGGTTTGCGCCGTCCAGGTAAAGAATCTGTTTCTTAGCGAAGAGTAGTCGTGGCAGGAAGTAATGCGAGAGCCTGGGCATTTCGGGACAACCATAAAAGACTGTCAAGGCCTGGGCCGGTAAGACCCAGGGGTCTGGAGTTGTGGGCAGTTCTGTTTTTGTGGATGCAATGGATAAACCCATGACGCCGTATTGGCCCCCGACGCCATACTAGGCGAACAAAAGGCGAAAAGTAAAGCATGCCAGCTTTGCAAGTTCGAATGGGACCGGCTAGTTGGTGCTACAAGGGTGGGCAAATGTAACAAGCCAACTTCTTGCCGGATTTGTTTGAAGACGTCAATCAATGCCCTGCGGAGAAACGAGGAATTCTAAAGAAGCCGTAGAAAAATGGCATTTCATCAACGAGCGGCTTCACCTCACGCTTGAGAAGCGCTAGCTCTTCTTTGCCAATAGCTAAGTCTTTGCCTTGGCCTATCCCCAGCTTCACTGAGGTACCTGGGGGGATCTGCCTTTCTAAGAACAGTAACGAGCGATAAGTGAAGGCAGCAAGATAGTGATAAGTCCAGCGTCCGCGCCTCTCGCGTCCTCTTTGAATTACATACAGGCCAGCGATTGCCCAGAATGGTACCACTACATGAGGAAACCACATATCGAAGGCACTGCCGGGCCATCCGAGAAATAACCTTCTCCCGCTCAAAAATTGGCCGCGCCAAATGAACCAGATAGTGCTGAAGCGAACAATTTGATCATCACAAAGCCGTCTGAGTTCCTTTCCTTCCTCGTCATCGTTCCACGCACGTTCACGGAATCTCTCTCTTCTGTCCTTAAGAGAACTGGCCGGTAGTTCAGCAAACTTTTCGTAAATGTCAACCTGGGCATCGCGCATGCGGGGAAACGCCTCACCCGCGAGATGAGCGACCCTGTTTGCCCGCAACTCCCACCAAATTACTAGTGCAACCAGGAGTTCTGCCATCACAACGGCCGAATCTTTCGCTAGGTTTTGCAACGACGCTATCAATGGCCACCACTTTACATGCGCCCGCCAAATGAGCACTGCTACACCAACGAAACCGATTGCAGTCCATACCCACTTGGAGCGCTTTACAATTTCTCGGAGCACTTCGGGGTCAGCTTTATTCATATTAGACTTAAAGTGTAGGCCTTTCTTGAGGAAAGGGAAGCGGACTGATTCTGATGGCAGGCCGCGTAGAAACTTCTTGATCAGGCTCCAGCAGTAGAGGCCAAATCATGAGCTGGAGAGCGCCCAGGCCCGAGCCCTGGAAAGCAACCGCGAATCAGTAGTGTCCCAACGTTATGCGAACAAAATCAATTGGTTATCGGAAACCGGTTGAATTTCGTCGTTCACCGTTTGTGCAAGTAGTTGATCCAGCCAAATTTTCTCGAACATGGTCAGGCTGAGGATCTGTAGGATTTCACATAGGCTGGCCGAGAGATGCAATCGCTTTTTGACGATGGCGACCAGAACGTAGGCGGAGACAGCGATCCAGATTTGTGACCTGACCGCGATTATTCCTCCCCCTCTCCGGCGGCTTCTCCGAAGTTCCGAAGAAAGCCTTGATTCGCAGATGCTGCTTGATCCATTTGAACAACTGATCCAACGGCGCTGCTCGTCATCGACGAAGCAGATCGGGTCAAAGGTCCCGCGTTCTTGAGGTATTGATTATCTTACTCCAAACTTGGCTGCTTCTGATTTTGTCAAATATGGTCGCAGTAGGCGTGCGAGTCCTGCCACTTTGCGCAAATCGCCGGACAATTGCCTCGCAAGACTGATTGCGCTGACTTGATTGTGGAACTTTGAATGTTTCAATACAGCTTTGCCCATTTTGGTTGCAGCCGATAGAGGTCGAAGCTCCGCTACGTCTGCGGTGATGTCCCAAGCGGTGTCGAGGAAGGGAAACCTTTCTGGAAATGATGCTTGGAATAGCCCAGCCGCTGCACGTTCTAGCTCATCAAGAAGCTTCAATTGCTTCTTCAGCGTGGGTGCGATCCACATCTGCTCCAGATGATCCCAGAGGGCAGTCCTCGACGATGCATATTCCTCTCGAAGATCACGAATGATGAGTGAAAGTTCTCCACGCTTACCACCCGCTCGCGTCAGAACGCAAGCAAGTACAGGGGGAACTGAGATACCAATACCTGGTCCAATTACCTTTCTAAGATAAGCAGACCAGGAGGCATCCAAGTCCTCAAAGATTCGTTGCGGATACCGTGAAAAAATGTGCTCGTAGCACGCTTTACCGATAGGTGTTTCGCTAAAAACCACAGCTCCACCACGAGACAAACGTACGAGGGTGACAGCATAGATCTGAATATCAATAAGGACGGCCGGGCTGAATGTATTATCAGAAAGGTAATTCCCTCCAGGAGGCCACTGGCCCCCTTCCGGAAAGTTCGGGTCGCCGGTTGCCCGGAAATAGGAAAGCATTCTGTTAGGAAGATCGATGAGCCGCTGTGAAACCCATTCACATGCCTCGGTCAACTCTTTTTCAGTTAGAGTTCGGAAGCGCTTTCCGCACATTTCGTCTAGCCTTGCTTCCACCAAGTCGTAGAGTGCCTGAGATTCTTCTGTTGTCAGCGGTTCTAGCAAGGCCACCTCACGAGGCTCATAAACAAATTCATAGTCCAAAACGCCGTCACCAATCGGATTCAGATCATCGTTCATATGGCGAGTTTTACCACCAAGAGAAATGTCCACCATTGGAAGCATGTGCAACTCTTCAGCGGTTATGAACGCACGGAGGGCCATCTCGATTTTCGGTAGGTCTGCAAGCTCCAATTCCCTTTCGTCGAAGAGCAGAGCCTGAAGAGCGGAAAGCAGATCGTCGTCCACAACAGCAGCTCTTTTGATGGGGAACGCAACAGCCATTGGAGGTTCCTCCGTCCGGCGATCTTAATTGGACATTATAAGCCTTGGACGGGGTAATGCCACGGTTCTACTTAGTGGTGTATTTGTTCGGATGGAACCGTCAACGGAGCGTTGCAGCAGGGCCGCTTAGCGGTCCCGAGTAGCCAAAATCCTGAGAATCTTGAATTCGCTGGTCTTCAGTTTCAATACGAGGGTGCGAGCGATTCGCGATTCTTTCCGCGATGCGGCCCATGCGTGCTCCGCAAGTCTTCGAATCATAGGTTCCGTCTCGGCCAGCAAGACATCCTGTTCGAAGGTGTCCTCGACGGATATGGATTGTGTTGGCCTGTCAGGGACTACCTCGCTGTTGTCGATTCCCCGAGCCAACTCGTAGAGACGCACGCCGTAGCGGCCGAAGCGGCCTTCGAGTGTCGCCAAATCCATTCGCCTCAGGTCGGCGATTGTTTGTACCTCAAGGTGCTTCAGTTTTTGTTCGGTGACTTTGCCTACTCCGGGCAGACGGTCAACGGGCAGCGGCAATAGAAACGAATCGATTTCTTCCGGCTGTATGACAAAGAGCCCATCCGGTTTTTTCCAGTCCGAAGCAATCTTCGCGAGGAATTTGTTCGGCGCTACGCCTGCCGACGCCGTCAAGCTCAGCTCTGAGCGGATCTGTTCGCGAATCGTTCGTGCCACTTGTGTGGCAGTAGGCAAGCCAGTCTTGTTCTCCGAAACGTCGAGATAGGCTTCGTCGAGGGACAACGGCTCAATCAAGTCGGTGTGGCGTTTGAAGATTTCGCGTACCTGCCGCGAGACCGCCCGATAGCGCGGAAAGTCCGGTGGCAGAAACACGGCCTTAGGGCAAAGGCGTTCGGCTTGAACGGCCGACATGGCGGAACGCACTCCGAACTTTCGCGCTTCGTACGAAGCAGCGCACACCACAGAGCGATTCCCGCGCCACGCCACAACGACCGGTTGGCCGCGAAGGTGCGGATTGTCGCGCTGCTCCACGGACGCATAAAACGCGTCCATGTCGACATGAATGATCTTGCGAGCGGCCATCTCGCAAACCATCTTAGTCCCGCGTTCGGTCCCTGTGCGAGCGCCCCTTAGTTACAACGAAGCCCGGAGGCATCCCACCACAGATGCCACCGGGCTGGTATTCGAGCGATAGGCGGAATCCGCTATCAGGGTTCGGTTGGGTCGCAGTCGTTAGCCTTGACCTTTAGCTGGCTGACACCGCATTCGGCGATTTCGATATCATCGCGTACCTTGCCGAAATACTTTGCCTGAATGAGCTTACCGTCAGATCCGGGATGGCAGTAGAGATAATGAACCTCAACAATCTCCCTTTCCTTCGGTAGCCGATAGCGGTCGGGCACTCCCACTGTCCCCATGAATCGTTGCCGAGTGTCATCCAAGAGATACACGGCGATGGAGCGGTGTCCGTCATTCGCCTTCTTCTCGGGCTTGGGGCCAACGATGAAGGATGCTGTGACGACGAACTTACATTTGAAGTGCTGTCCTGCCCGTCCGGCCAAGTATGCGGCGCTGCGGTTCTTGCACACAAACCCTTCGGCGTTCGCGCTGTGCATCTTTTTCACGAAGTCCCGCTTGGCCTTCGTTGTCATGACTGTTTCGCAGACTCGCAACGCGTCGCTGACTCCGCGAAAGCGCTGGGTCAGGTGCACGTAACGGATTTCGTATGGTTGAACGCGCAAGTCCGTGTCGTTAACGCTGAGCAAGTCCCAGATGTAGAAGCGCGAATCAGTGATTTCGCCGTCTACGAGGAACCCTTGCGCTTGCACCCGGTCTAGCGATTCGGCAAGCCGAGAGTCGATAGGAATGATTTGGCCGAGTTTGTTGATACCTGAATAATTCCCCTCGGACTTTTGAACTGCCAGACGGCGCCCATCGAATTTCTGCTGGAACCACCATGAGGCATCCTGCGCCAATAGCACTGCTTCCGGTTCCTCGATGGGCGTCAGCAATTCCGGCGTATGGCCGGAATGCTCTTTGGTGGCAGGCAGTCCGACCGCAATTGCCTCGTTGCCGTTTGCATTCGCCTGGGCGATTTGATACCCCTTGCCTGTTTTTTCTCGAAGGATGCGGTCATAAACTCGCTTCGCCTCCTCGTAGCTCGTGCCACTCACCTTCACATCGCTCTGCAAGGCGGAACCGCGCCGCCCCCACTGCGCTTGAACGGACCATTGGTCTTGGACGTTCTCTAACTGCAAGTGGTACACCTTGTCGGAACTGCCTTGCTGGAAATACAACTCTGCACGTTCTGGTTGCATTGTTCGCTCCTTTGCTTTTGTGGGTTTTTGCCTTTTGCGCAGCGGCACTTTGCTGCACAAAAAAACAAAGCCCTTCGTGGCGGGGAGAGGCGCCTGGCCGTCCGCGCTGTCAAGGCCACGTGGTTTTCGCGTTCATCGGAGCGGAGCGTGAGAGCCTTGACAGGAGGAGCGGGCGGTCCAGGTGCAGGTTTTCAGCAGGAAGGGCTGCGAAGAATTGAACGTTGTCGAGAAATTCGAGGTATCGCGTTCTAGCAGTGAAATGGAAGATGACGGTCTTAACACATTGCTCGCATGAAGAAACGCATAAGCTCAGTATCCGGGGTGATCTTTTTCGGGTTGTTAGGCTGGCCGCGGGGGAGGAGAGATATTCTTTGGGATGTTATATTGTCGGGATAATCTTGCGACGATAACTGAGCTTTCGATCTGAGTCGGCTGCGAATGCGAATGTATGAGAGGAGCAAATGAAAAAATCCATCTGTTTTGTTGACGATGATCAAGACGAAATCAGGCGTTTCCGAAATTCCATGGGAGAACGTTACATCCTCGGAGCGGGAGTCACCCTGGATCAGGCAATAAAGGAACTACGTGAGAACCGGGTGCCGGAGCCCGATCTTGTCCTTCTTGATCTCTATTATGGCAAGTTGACTGACGACGAGACGCGGACGGAACTAATGGCTGCTGACGAAGCGCTGTCCAAGATGGAGATAAAAGTGCGAGCTCTCCTGCTCAAGGCCGGGCAAAGTCCGGAGCAAGGATTCGAACTAGCGGATGAAGTTCAAAAGAGATTCCCCGGAGTCCCCAGGGTGTTTTTTAGCCGAAAAGCGTTTCTTGAGGATGCATTAAGGGCTCAAAAGAAGGGTCTGCCTTTGCTGGAAAAGCCCGATCCTGATGTCAATGAAAAAGGCGCGACGGTATCGGAGAAATATGACGAGGCTTTGCGCCGTAAGGCCAACCAAATCGCCATATTTCTAGATGGGATCATAAATCTGAATACATGGTGGGTGAGAAAGCGCCAGATGATCCAAGGATTTCTTACGGGCTTCTTTTTCTTTCTCGTAAAGATTGGCCTGGACATGTGGAAGGCCAACGCACAAGTATTCGCCGGACTGGTGTGGGCTATCTCGGCAGGCCTTCTAATCTACGTATTCCTGGGAAAGCCTTCGTAGCGCGAGTCGCTTTCTGGGAAATGGCATGTTTCGTCTCAAATTAACCGTCAGCTGAGCTGATGTAGAATCGCGGGACAATGGCTGACATTCGGATTGGGACTTCGTCGTTCACAGCCACAGGATGGCAGGGATCGTTCTACCCGAAGGGTTTGCGACCCGCAGACTACCTTAGTTACTACGCCCAGCATTTTGACACGGTAGAGATAGACTCAACTTTCTATGCAACTCCGAGTGTGAGTGTGGTGCGCTCCTGGAATGCCAAAACCCCGGAAGGATTTCTTTTTGCGGCCAAGGTACCACATGAGATTACACACAAGAGGGTTCTCAAAGATTGCGATGAGGAATTCAAAGTCTTTCTAACGACAATGGAGGCTCTAGGCGAAAAGCTCGGGCCCTTGCTGTTTCAATTTGGCAAGTTTGATAAATACGCGTTCAAGTCTCTGGACGATTTTCTAGCCAGACTAGTTCCGTTTCTGAAAAGGCTTTCGAAGGAACACAAGTTTGCCGTCGAGATTCGCAACAAGGACTGGCTGGTTCCTAAACTCGCAGATGTGTTGCGGGAGCACGGCGTCGCTCTCACGCTGATTGATCAAGGCTGGATGCCACGGCCCTGGGAGATGAAGGACAAATTCGATCTAATTACGTCTGACTTCACTTACGTTCGGTGGTTGGGGGACCGGAGAGGGATCGAGGAAAAAACGACAACTTGGGACAAGGTGATTGTAGATCGCCAAGGTGATCTTTCCGAGTGGGTCAGTCTTCTCAAGAAGATCCAAGAGCGGCGCATCATGATTCTGGCTTTCGCAAATAACCACTACGCGGGTAATGGGCCAGCGACGGTCGAGCTGTTCCGCAGCCTTTGGGGTGATGGGCTGGCGAAACCCATCATTCCTCGACGAATGGAGCAGCAAAGTTCAGTCTTCGATTAGGGCGCCACAGCCGATATTCGATCGGCGTGGGGTCGGTTCTGGACCTGCCAGCCACGCGGCAACCTGTCCGTTAGGGTACCAGCGTACCGCCTGGTTTTGCTTTGCGTACCATATCAAAACGCGCAGCGAAGACCCATATTAGAAGTGGTTAAGGAGACCCGTGTGGATCTAATGGCGCCGCCTGACAGGCGGAGGTTTCAGGTGCAGTGTGATGCAGGGAGCCAAGGGCGGTTTGAGGTTGGCACGGACACGCTTTCGGTGCGTGTCGGACAACGGATGCGAGCAGGAAAAGAGCAGGAAATGTGGGATTCCGTCAACATCCTATGCAAAGAGCAACCGGATGGGTCCCTCACCGTTGAAGTGCTTGTTTCTCACCCCGACTGGGAAGAAGCAAAGACGATAGCGGCAATTCATTCGCGCCCTCAGGATGACGGTACAGCCTCCCCGAGTTTAAAGTGCGATTTTCAACCTTCAGGAACTGGCGGATTGCAACGGGCAAGCGGCGCACAATAGGATTTGCCCCTCCAGTAAGTCTGTCCGAGCGCATGAGGATCGAGTCGCCGACTAGGCGACGATCATGTGCCCTTGATGCTTTTTCCAGTCCAAGGTTGAAAGTCATCAGTCAAACGACCAAAACCCTTGAGGCCGAACATGATTCGCTCAACGGCCTCGTTGAGACATTTCTTGGTCAGTGATGGATCTCGTAGGATTGCGATTCGCTCAGCGCACAGGTCTGAAGCCCTCCAATCTTCAAGTACCGACGCGTCGTGAAAGATAATTTCCTTGAAAGTGTTGGCGATGCTACGGCGCCGGAACTCAGCATACTTATGTAGTGGGATCTCATTCCGCACTTGCCAAAAATGCTCGTCATGACCGATGTTGAGGTCGATCTCAAGAAGCAGCCGGGGAGATAGCAAAGCCATGAGAGATTCGTCGCCAATCATGACTGGTGAGTCGCAGAGCGGGAAAGCATGATGAGACGTTCGCCAAAACGTCCATTCCCCAAGCATAGGCACGATCACCGCGCCGCCCAGGAAATTCGGGGTACTCCACAAATTCTTCAGAAGCCAGAAATATTCCCACTTATCAACTCCCACCGAATTCATCCGATCCACGGTGACAGCCATGAACTCGAAACTTCGCATCGCATGGATTATGAGAAGGCATATCAGAAAGCCTTTGTGCTCGACGGATTCCAGGGCTCCAAGCTTGGCAGCTTGCATCAAGTACGGATATTTGGCCGCCTTTTCAACACCTGTTAGAACTTCCTCGAAATCGAGATACAGCACGTCCGGATGCACGGCAAGATACTCCCGCATGCTGTCATATTTATCTGGGTGCCAGCGGGCGCAGAATTTCAGCATCGATTCAGGGGTAATTTCGGCCACCCCCAAGTTCTTGTGAAAATGGACCTGTTCTACTTTTGTTTGAAGAATCTTGTTGGCTCGAAGGTTGAGCGAGTAAACGCATTGTTCGCGCGCCGAATCTGTGTTTACTCCGTCTGAGCAGTACTTGAGGTAGTAGGCTTCGTTCCAGAGCGCTGTCCAGAAACATGGGTTATAGTGATTCCGATTTGTGAACTTTCCGTTCATTGTCCGTACTCTTCATTCGGGAAGCATCGAAGGTGAATCCTAAGCTTTGCCGCCAGTGGAGGAGCGCAGCTTCTCAGGCGCGCGCAGGGGATTCGACGGCGGCCCTTTTTTCCAATCCCAGCGCCAGGGAAACATGACCTTATCGAGAGAGATCACCGATACGTCCGGAAACTCTTCAACCGCGCGTTCTGTGGCTTTTGCCACCTCACCGCGGACAAACACGCTAACGTGAAAATCCCAGTCCTTGAACAAGGGATTCAGATTCTGGACGTGATTCCTAAGTGGGCCAATCCACCTTCCCTCCCTGTTCGCAACCCGCTCCAGGATAGCTTTGGTGTCGGCCGACTGTGTAACCTCCACAACGTAGATGGTGTTGTCGCTAAAATCGACAACAACGAAATCGGGACAGCTTCCTCCCTTGAAACCTTCATATGGGATATTGAACTGTACGTTGACGAAACGCTGAGCCGGACCACACAGGTACGCAAGAGCCGCTTCCTCAAACAAATCCATTGCAAGACCTCACTTTCCAAAACTCTGGGCGAGAGGCATTAGACCTCACTAACGAACGATTGATCCGGACCTGGCGGAGCCCTGCTGACGGATTGCACCGAAAGCGACTGCGAAAGTTTCTCGACGCGAATCTCGTGGAATAGCTCAAAACCGAAATGCAATTGCAGTTGAGAATGTTCTTGCTACGTAAAATATGTACGATGCCGCGCAGCGGGTGCGGCAGTAGCTAGCGGATTCCCGCGCGCCGGGATGCCGTGTTTCTCCGCACTTGACGTTGCCCATAGCGAGTGTCCGGCGCAACTTCATAGATACCGCCATCGGCAAACTCGATGCGGACAGCGGCTATGCGCTCGCAAGGTGGATTTTTGAGCTTTCTGATTAGCTGTTTAACAGTCATTGTTTTGCATCCTCTCAATCCCGGACATACCTACAAACGCGATCGCCGCCCTATTAGGAAACTCATGTTAGTTCTTCAGGCGTTCGCCTGCGAATTCACGTGCCGCATTTAGCGTTTGCATTATTGCGGTGACGCCACCGCGATCTGGATTGTATTTGCGAGATGCCGCTCGGTAGCCGTATTCGACGAGCTTCAGCGTAACACTCTCCTTGACTTCGGCGAACAACAACTCCTTGGGGGAGACTTCCAGGACTTCTGAGATTTTATCGATGATGTCGCTATTTGGGCCAACCTCAAAGAATCTGAAAGTAAGTAAACTTTTTCTTGTAGATCTTAGCGAACTGTTGAGCCTCTATGACGTCGACACGGCGCTCGCCCAACTCGCATTTGGACACGAACGTGCGTGATTTGCCGAGAAGCGCACTCGCTTCAGTCTGGAGCAAGCCAGCATCTACTCTGGCTTGCCGGAGGCGAGTGAGGAACTCCTTATATGCCCTCTGGTAGGTTGCATCACCCTTGTTCACACCATTACATATAGTCGGCCTTGACACAGTCCCCAAATTGGGGAATGATCAGGTCCGGGTTGTTGAGGTGGGCTTCCCTAAAGTGGCGAATCTGCACGACGGCGGAACCATCAGTATCGCTCCAGGGGCTTGGTACTCTGGGGGCGCCACATCTATCCATGCTCGGTCAAGGCTCGACGATCGCTTTGACGACGCGGTATATCAATTCAATTTCTTGCGGTTTGGACTTATTCAGAAGGGAATCGAGCTTCCCTCGCAAGGCCTTCTCTCCCTCTTCGCGTTCGAGGAGCAGCAGGTGATGGGCTGGGACGCCAAGCGCCCTGGCCATCGAAGCGATTGTATCCAGGCTCGGCACTTTTCGCCCTCTCTCTACTTCACCCCAATAATTCCCACTCAGTCGGGCGCGCTCAGCGGCCTTCTCCAAGCTAAGATTCTCAGCCTTCCTGAGCCTCCGAACGCGCTTGCCGAACAATGCTTTAGTGTTGTCCATATCCGCGAACAACAATAGCGAGGGAAATGCGTGAGTAGAACAATCTAAAGAGTTCTTGGCTATGGCAAAGTGCACTCTATAGAGTTATATATTCTGACTTTTTAACTCTTTGGGCAGTGGGCAGGGAGAGGCGAAGTCCCAAATCGGAACCAGGCCCTCCCGGTACCGACAGCATCTCACGAGACCGCAATGAAAACGCAGGTAGACGACTTAAGGAAATTCTCAAATCCGAAGAACACACAAGTGCGTAAACGCGAGCTTTCTCGATGGACGCAAGAAGCCCTGTTGCGTCTGGCCGCAAACCCGCAGGAT
>WNFO01004867.1_pt1 | contig 11637 bp, 1 predicted proteins | sample 5400251 | NCBI WGS metagenome assembly WNFO01 (sample SAMN13153354, study PRJNA577476) | soil metagenome | isolation source: 100 cm saprolite under Madrone tree | place: USA:California | collected 2016-06-14
TCCGAGGAGTGCGCCCGCCTCTGCCGAGATTCCAAGGAGAAGTACCTGTTACGATCCGGATCATCTTCGGCGATCTGCAGGCCGAGGGGCAGAAATTGCACCATCCGGCTTTTATCAATCTCCACGAACTTGCCGTATTCGGCAGAGAAGACCAGCGGTGGTGGATGTCCAAAATTCACGAATCGAAAATGGCCATAAGGGCGTACTTCACCGTAAAGCATGGTGGCAATCTCCTGGGCGTTCTCTTTCTCGCTTCTGCCGAGAGCATTACGAGCGGTGACTGACAGGGCCAATCGCAAGTTGATCCTATCGAACAACTCCGCAGTCGTTTTTCCCCGGTGATCGAGTTCGGAAAGGATAAGGGCGTGAAACGTGTCGTGAACCGTGGATGCGATTTTCGCAGAAATGATTCCGTGTCCTTGAGCGTCCACCACCAGCACGCCTGCAGTGCTGTAAAGCTCATACAGGTCTTCGGCGACCCGCACCTGCTCCGAACTTCGTGCGAATCTATATTCGGTTTCCATTTCAGGTTTATAGCCTGGCCTCGATTTCAGCCATTCCACATGGTCGTCCACCGAATTGCGTGGCGCCGCACCTGCCGGAAGCGGCTCGAGGTACTCCTTCGATCGCTTCAGTGCCCGCTGAATGCGTGCATCGATGTCGTAGCGTTGCTGAAAGTTTATGTACTCAAAGAGGTCGCCGCCGACCGTTCCGGCGGGAATAGAATTGCCGTACATCTCGATTCCTTGCACATGAGGAATCACCCCTTCCACCGGCATCAGCCGCTTGCGCAGATATTCATCGATGCTTGGGGCGTGGTAAGCTTCTGCCATAGGAGAATTCGAGAATGAAGCGAACTCGCTCCTGTGATGCTTTCCGAGGACACGAGGATGCGCCATTGCTTCGCATCGCGTCTATTGTATTTTCGTATCGATCTGTTCTGACGAGTGCCGCCCCGGCCTAATCAACAGCAAACATGTCCGGCCCCACGCTCCTAAGTTAATCAGAACCGTACGGAACGCGGATGAATCGCATCGCCAACGGCCAGCTTTTGTTAAGCAGCACAAATAGTGACTCAACTTATAATGCTCGGCCGATCCCTCGTCAATTATGCTCTCTCTGCACAATCACTAGGAGCCTTTTTCTGTAACTACAGGGAAGAGTTCTAACCAACTGAATCCCGCGGGTTCGGCTAGGCCGGTGGGGCAGAGTTGTCTTCGAACCCCAAGCAGCCTCACTCAACCTCTGTACAGACGGCCAATCAGTGAAATACAATGAAGAATATCGAGCGGGCGTCGTACAATGGCAGTATAGAAGCTTCCCAAGCTTCGGACGTGGGTTCGATTCCCATCGCCCGCTCCAGAAACCCTGATGACTCAGTTGACCTTACACGGCTAAGTTCCCTGAATTCGACCAAAAAACGGTGCGTTTTGGACGGTAGTTGGACGGTACCGGACTCAATTGGACGGTCCGTTGGAACGCATATTTCCTCGCCTGATCGAAAATATTGTCGGCTCTTCCATCCGAACGGGGCTCGGTGTCGCCGCGAGCCACGACACGGGAGGTCGCAAGACACCTTATTCTCAGCCGCGGAGATCACTTCCGACAAGCCGACTTCTCAGGACTAATACGCACCTTGGAAGCCGGATACCTTCCGGTTAGCGACTAATTGGGACTTAGGCGCCGCCGCAGGCCAGACACGTGGTGACTGGACGATTTCCTCGCGGTCATCTCACCTTATGAGGTCGGCATTTCGGGACTCAAAATACCTTTCCAGAAGAGCGAGGTGCCTTCGACGAAATATGACCGAGGCGAGAGAATCCAAACTCACGGCGGAGGGTGCCGAAGAGTCCAAACAGAATTGGTCCGCCGTCAATTGATCGTCAGAGAGACGGTAGTGCTGTGGGTGACGGATCCCGACGCACCCTTTAGGGTCAGAGTGTACGTACCCCTGCTGGCGTTCCTGTCCGCGGTTACGGTCACGGTGGTTTGCGCAGAACTTGTTCCGTTGAGTGTGACCTGAGATGGCGAAATACTGCAGTTGGTGCTGCCGGGCGCGCCGTTGCAGTTGAGCGAAACATTGCCAGTGAGGCCGCCGATCGGCGATAGCGTCAAGGTGTAGGTCCCTGAGCTTCCGCGGGCGATGGTGTCCGACACGGGAGAAGCCGAGATGGAGAAGTCGGTGATGGCCTGGGTGAGGGGCGTGGAAGCGCTGCCATTGAAATTGGAATTGGTGGATACGAAGGCTGCCGTAAGCGAATGAGTACCTGAGGACAAGGAACTCGTGGTGTATTGCGCGTTGCCCCCGGAAAGCGCAACGGCGGCCGTAGGCGTGGTGCCGCCGTCGAGATAAAAGTTCACCGTGCCAGTGAGGTTGCCGCTCACCGCGGATGAAACATGCGCCGTGAAGCTCACGGATTTCCCGATCGGCGATGGATTCGCGTTGGAAGCAAGCGTAGTTACCGTTGCCGCTGGGCCGACGGTCTGCACGAAAGCGGGGGAAATGCTTGTCAGGAACTGGGAGTCGCCATTGTATTTTGCCGTAATCGAGTGCGAGCCCGCGACAAGCGCCGTCGCTTGGGTATTGAAGGCGGCGACGCCTCCGGACAGGTTGGCGTTGCCAAGCGAAGTGCTGCCATCAAAGAAGGTAACGTTGCCGGTCGGCACGCCGTTGTACGCCGGTGTTACCGTGGCTATGATGGCGACGACCTGACCGTACGTAGATGGATTGGCGTTGGAGCTGACCGTCGTAGCTGTGCCTGCTTGATTGACGCTTTCCGCAATGGACGTTGAGGTACTCGCGGTGAAATTGGAGTCGCCGCTATATTTGGAGCTTATGGAATGAGCGCCGAGCGAAAGATTGGAAAGAGTCAGTTGCGCCGACCCGCCCGACAAGCTGATAGAACCGAGCGAAGTGCCGCCATCAAAGAATGTGACGCTGCCCGTCGGTGTGCCGCCGTAGCTTGGTTGCACGGTCGCCGTGAAGGCAACGGCTTGCCCATAGGAAGAAGGATTCGCGTTTGAGACGAGCGCGGTGGACGAGCCGGATTGGCTGACACTGTGCGTTAAGGTCGCCGAGGAACTCGCCGTGTAATTGGAGTCTCCGTTGTATTTGGCAGTGATGGAGTGGGAGCCGAGCGAAAGAGACGCCAGAGTCAGTTGTGCCGAACTTCCGGACAGATTGACAGAACCCAGTGAAGTGTCGCCATCAAAGAAAGTTACGTTTCCAGTTGGCGTGCCGCTGGATGAAGATTGGACTGAAGCTGTAAGCGTTACTGCCTGTCCGAAGCCGGACGGATTCGTGCTCGAAGCTACAGCAATTGTCGTCGAAGCCTGGTTGACAGTTTGCGTTAGCGCCGCTGAAGTACTTCCGGAGAAATTCGTGTCCCCATTGTACTTCGCGGTGATCGAGTGCGAACCCGCCGACAAGCTCGAGAGCGAGAGCTGTGCAGCGTCGCTCGAAACCGTGGCTGTTCCCAAAGACGTTGTGCCATCAAGGAATGTGATCGTACCTGTCGCACTGCCGCCAAAAGCAGTCTGAATCGTCGCCGACAGCGTGACAGCCTGGCCGAGAGTGGACGGATTTGCGCTCGAGCTAACGGCAGCAGTGGTCGACGCTCCGTTTACCACTTGACTCAACCCTGGGGACGTGCTGCCCGAGAGATTTGCGCTCCCCGCGTAGACTGCGGTGACCGAATGCGTTCCCACGGTCAATGCGGAAACCGCCAGCTGTGCCGAGTTGGATGAAAGCGTTGCGGAGCCGAGTGAGGTCGAGCCATCCATAAACGTCACCGCTCCCGTCGCTGTCGTTCCGGCAGGGGGCTGGACCGTTGCCGTGAATGTCACGTTCTGGTCGAAGGCGGAAGGGTTCGCGCTGGGGCTAATTGTGGTCGTCGTGGATCCCTGATTCACAGTTTCCACTAACGACGCGGAAGTGCTTGAGGTGAAGTTTGCATCTCCACTGTAAACCGCAATGATGGAGTGAGATCCGGCGGACAGTCCTCCAACCATGAACTGCGCGCTCCCCCCGCTCGACAAACTGCTATTGCCGAGGGACGTCGTGCCATCCATTAACGTGACGGTGCCAGTTGGTGTCCCGGCTGCGGTCGATTGAACGGAAACTGTGAAGGCGACGGACTGACCAAGTGTCGCGGGATTCAGGTTGGAGGTAACCGCTGTTGTCGTACTGGCCTGATTAATGGTCTGCGTAAGAGAAGCAGACGTGCTGGCCGTGAAATTGTTGTCGCCGTTGTACTTTGCGGTGATGGAGTGCGAACCCACCGACAAGCTAGACAGTGAGAGTTGGGCGGAGTTACTCGAAACAGTGGCCGAACCCAAAGATGTTGTGCCATCGAGAAATGTGATCGTGCCCGTCGCGCTGCCACCAAAAGCGGTCTGAATGCTCGCGGACATCGTAACGGACTGGCCGAAAGCAGATGGATTTGTGCTAGAGGCAACGGAGGTCGCGGTCGCCGCCCCGTTCACCATCTGACTCAACGCCGCAGAGGTGCTTCCTGAGAGATTTGTACTTCCCCCGTAGACGGCGGTGATGGCGTGCGTTCCCACCGTTAATGCCGAGACGGTCAGTTGTGCCGAGTTGGAGGAAAGAGCGCCGGAGCCAAGTGAGGTCGAGCCGTCCATGAAGGTCACAGTTCCGGTCGCGGCCGTTCCGGCGGGCGGCTGAACGGTGACTGTGAATGTGACGGTTTGGTCGAAGGCGGAGGGGTTCACGCTGGAGCTGATGGTCGTCGTGGTAGACGCCTGGTTCACCGTTTCCACCAGGGCCGCGGAAGTGCTGGAGCTGAAGTTTGCGTCTCCGGCGTATACAACGGTCATGGAGTGAGATCCGACTGACAATCCTCCTATCGTGAACTGTGCATTGCCCCCGGCAGACAAACTGCTAGTCGCGAGAGCATTCGAGCCGTCCACTAACGTCACCGTCCCTGTCGGCGTGCCACTGGCAGATGGTTGTACGGCTGCGGTGAAGGTGATGGATTCGCCGAAGGCCGCGGGATTGAGGTTAGAGGCGACCGTCGTTGCCGTGGTGGCGCGAGTCACTGTCTGCGTCAGAGGGACAGATATGCTGGCGGAGAAATTGTTGTCGCCGTTGTACTTTGCGGTGATGGAATGCGAACCCACCGACAAACTAGACAGTGAAAGTTGCGCCGCGTTGGTCGAAACCGAAGCGGTGCCCAAAGAGGTTGTGCCATCCAAGAATGTAACCGTGCCTGTTGCCGTGCCACTGGCATTCGGTTGCACAGTTGCGGTGAACACTACTGCTTGACCGAATGTTGCGGGATTCAAGTTGGACGCGACCGTTGTCGTCGTGGTGGCCTGATTCACGGTCTGCGTCACGGCGGCAGACGTGCTCGCCGTGAAATTGCCGTCACCACTATACTTTGCGGTGATGGAGTGCGAACCCACCGACAAGCTGGCCAGCGCGAGTTGGGCGAAGTTGCTTGAAACCGAGGCCGTGCCCAAAGACGTGGTGCCATCCAGGAACGTAACGGTGCCCGTTGGTGTGCCGCCGGCGGACCCTACAACCACTGCCGTGAACACGACGGTTTGGCCCAAGTTAGTGGGATTTATGTTCGGCGAAACTGTTGTGGTCGTCACCGATGCATTGACCGCTTCGGTGATTGGGGCAGAAGTGCTTCCCGCGAATTTGGTATCTCCGCTGTACTGAGCCGTCAGTGTATGCGAGCCCAAGGAAAGTGTGGGAACCGAAAGCTGCGCCAGGTTGTTCGAGACGTTTGCCGTTCCAAGCGACGTTGATCCATCGAGGAACGTGACGGTTCCGGTTGCCGAGCCGCTCCCCGGTGGCTGAACGAAGGCGACAAGAGACAGAGGTTGACCGTACGCCGCCGGATTCACGTTCGAGGCTAAAGAGGTGGAGGTCGCCGGCAAGTTCTCAGTCTGCGTAAGGACGGCCGAAGTACTCGCCGTAAAGAACGCATTGCCGTTGTACTTGGCAGTCATCGAGTGGGAACCGGCGGTCAGCGTGGTCAGGTTATACAGCGCGTAATTCTGTCCGTTCTGATTCGTCAAGCTGGCGCTGCCGAGTGACGTAGCCCCGTCGAACAGTGTCACTAGACCCGTGGGCGCACCGCCATACGGAGGATAAACGTTCACGGTAAACGTGACGTTGTAGCCTACGATCGCGGGGTTCGGGTTCGAGGTAACCGTTGTCGTTGTCGGCCCCGGGTTCACGACTTGGCTCAGCGCCGCAGAAGTGCTGCCCGAGAAATTGGCATCGCCGCTGTAAACCGCCGTAATGGATTGCGTGCCGATCTGAAAGCCGGGATCCGTAAACTGCGCGCTGCCATTTGTAATGGTCGCGGTCCCGAGGGAGAACGAGCCGTCGTAGAACGTGACGGTCCCTGTGGGCGTGCCGCTCGAAGTGAGTTGGAGCATGGCCGTGAAGGTCACTGGTTGATTCAAGGATGACGGGTTCTGACTAGAGCTTAAGACGGTTGTGGTCGGCGGGGGGCTCACAGTCACCAGCGATTGTACCGAGGTGCTAGCAGCAGTATTTGTGTCACCACCATATTGCGCGCTGACGTAATGTGTCCCAGGCACCAGAGTGATAACGAATTGCGCGGCGTTGCCTGAGAGCGCGGCTGTTCCTAGCGTCGTTGTGCGATCCAAAAACGTGACTGTGCCTGTTGCCGTGGTTCCCGACAAGGGCCTCACGGTCGCGGTGAGGGTAATGGATTGTGCGAATGCAGGCGTGTACGTGCTCGAGCCTATGAAAGTCGTCGTCGGTTCCAGATTAACGGTCTGCGTAAATGCCGCCGATGTGCTCGGCGAAAGATTCGCATCGCCGCCATAATTCGCGGTGATCGAATGCGCTCCTGCCGCCAGCGTTGAAATCGTCAGGTTCACTCCGTTGCCTTCCATGATGCTAGAACCTATCGACACGCCATTGTCATAGAACGTGACCGTGCCGCCGCTCGAGATAAAGTGGTACGTGGAATCGACCAAAGCGGTAATCCTCGCTGTTTGGCCGAACGACGATGGGTTCACATTCGAGAAAACTGTCGTCGTGCTGGTAGCCTGATTCACCGTTTGCGTAAGAGCCGTCGAAGTGCTGCTCGCAAAGTTGACGTTTCCGGCGTACTGCGCTGTGATCGAGTGTGTCCCTCCCGTCAAGGTGAAAATCGTGATTTGTGGCGGCGCGGTGGCTGTATTGATGGTTCCAAGAAGTGTCGTTCCGTCATAGAAGGAGACGAAGCTCGCGGGCGCTGTTCCAAACGTGGCCTTTACGGTCGCCGCGAACGTCACGTTTTGCCCATATACGGAAGGATTTGCGTTCGATGTAAGCGTAACGGCAGTCGGCGATGAGTTTACCGTCTGTGTGACCGGCGCTGAAGCGCTGGCGTTGACGTTGCTGTCCCCAACGTAGGCGGCTGAAATGGAATGCGTCCCGACCGTAAAGCCTGGCACAGACAAGACCGCCACGTTCCCGCTCAACGTGCTTGTACCGAGCGTCACCGAGCCATCAAGGAACGTCACGTTGCCCGTTGCCGCTCCTCCAAACGCGGGCTGCACGCTGGCTGTCAACAACACGGATTGGCCAAACGCGGATGGATTCTGCCCCGTACTCACTACCGTCGTCGTGTTTGCTCTCCACACATATGCCGGCACTTGCGCGGAAGCGCCGGCCTGAAAATTCGCGTCGCCGCTGTAGCTTGCGCTGATGGAATGCGTCCCGACAGCTAGGCCCGAGGTCGTGAATTGCGCGGACCCACTGGACAACGGCGCAATTCCCAGGACAGTTGACCCGTCCGAAAACGTCATCGTCCCCGTCGCCGTGCCGGAATAATTCACTCCTTGGACGCTCGCGACAAACGTCGCCGCCTGGCCATAAACCGTGGGGTTCGTCGTGAGAATCACAGTGTCAGCGGCCGTATTCACAAGTTCCAGAATCGGAGACGAAGTGCTGCGCGTATAATTCGTGTCCCCGGTATATTGCGCCGTGATGGCGTGCGCCCCCACGGAAAGAACGGGCGCTTGCAATTGCGCGGAGTTATTCGTGACCGGCGCTTGTCCCAGGAATGTCGACCCATCCGCGAAGAAGAGGGCGAAGCCGGTTGCGGCCGTGCTTGCGTTTGGCTGAATGTTCGCTGTAAACGTCGGAGTCTGGCCAAGGTTCACGGGGCTCGCGCTTGTCGTCACGCTGGTCGTGCTGGAAGCCTGAGTAATGTTTTCCGTGTACGTTTGGGATGAGCTGCCCAGGAAATTGGTGTCGCCTTGATACGAGGCGGTAATGACGTGGGCTCCCGGAGAGAGATTCGACAGCGTCAACTGTGCAACGCCGTTCGTTACCGTCGCGGTGCCAAGGAAAGCTGGGGTCGACGTATCCAAGAAAGAGACTGTGCCGGTCGGCGATCCCAGGTTCGATATGACCACCGTCGCTGAGAGCGTAAAGGGCTGCCCATAGGGCAACGTGTTGACATTGCTGGTCAGCGTCAAATTCGTTTGCGCCTGGCTGACCGTCTCCGTAACCGTAGCGGAAGTGCTGGCCAAAAAGTTTGCGTCACCGTTATACGTCGCGGTGATCTGATGCGTGCCGGTATTAAGAGTGGAAATGAAAAAATTCGCCTGGTAACCGCTGAGCGCGACCGTTCCAAGCGAGTTCGTGCCATCGAACAAGGTTACCGTGCCCGTAGGCTGCGCGCCGAACGATGGATTCACGTTGGCTGTGAAGGTCACGTTCATTCCGTACGTTGGGAAATTGTTGAAGGTCGTAAGGACCACTTGCGGAACAGCCGTTTGCGTGAGAATAGAGTAGCTGCCTGACGCGTTCGCAGTCGCAACATCCAGGCGTCCATCTCCGCTGAAATCCGCGAGCGCGATTGCTATAGGCTGAAATCCTGTCGAAAAAGTCGCCGGTTGTTGAGGAACGACTGCGGCGAATCCTCCTGTCGCGTCTCCCAGAAGCACACTGATGGAGTTGTCGCTAAGATTTGCCACGACTAGATCAACAAAACCGTCAGCGTTCATGTCGCCCGCGGACATGGCATAAGGGCCATTTCCGACCGCGACAGACAGAGGCGCAGCCGAGAACGTACAGGCTGACGGGGGAGATCCGCAATTCTGGTTGAGGAAAATCGAAACTGTGTTGGTGCTCAGGTTGGCGACAGCGATATCCAATTTCCCGTCGCCATTGAAGTCAGCAATTGCGATGGCGGAAGATCCAATCCCTGTCACCACTCCAGATTGCGTCGGAGTAAACGTTCCATCACCGTTCCCCATCAACACGGTCATGTTCGCGTCGGCTTCATTCGTGACCACCAGGTCGATGACGCCGTCTGAGTTCAGGTCGGCCGCGGCCATGGCCCAGGGGCCGCGGCCAGTCGCTGAAGAAGAAGCAGAAATGGAAAAGGTGCCGTCCCCGTTACCGAGCAGCACAAGCACAGCGCCAGGTCCCGAAGGGCCCAGCTGCGGGTAGCACGGCACGCTTGCCGATCCGCAAACGTTCAGAACGGCAAGGTCCATGTGACCGTCGATATTGAGATCGGCCGCAATGATTTGCGTTGGATACGAGCCGGTATCGTTAATTATGGTACCGGGCCGAAACGTCCCGTCGCCATTTCCCAGAAGGATGGTGATGGTGTTGTCCGTCGAGTTCGTGACCGCCAAATCAAGTACTCCATCTCCGTTGAAATCGGCAGCGACGATTCCCGACGGCTTGTTGCCGGTGAGATATGCTGCTCCGGGGTTAAACGTGCCGCCAAACGTCCCCAGCAAAATGGAAACAGTGTTTGTGTTCTGCGAAACAAATGCCAGGTCAACGTTGCCATCACCATTGAAATCCCCGGCCGCCATTGCGTTAGGTGTACCCGTTAGAAATTGGCTCAAATTTTGGCTTATTCCTACCGTCGTGGCAGGAGGCGTAACCGGCAAATAAAAAACGTTGGAAACTGCCGTGGGATTGTTAACGGCATTCGATACCGTCACCGCGTAAACGGCCGGCCTAGGCAGTGTGGTATTGAATTGGGCCACGATTTGAGAGCCAGTGGCATTCACGGAAACGCTGGCCGCGTAGAGCGATGGTCCTTGCGGAAGTGTCAGCTTCACTACCGCGTTTTGTGGAAAGTTGGCGCCAAGAATTGTCAACGTAAACTGAACGATCAGGGATGAGTTTGACGCCGGAGCTATGCTAGGCGGCGTCACTTGGCTGATGAAAGGCACAGCCGTTGCGGGAGGGGTCTGTCCGAGCGCGACCGAGCAGCACGCTAGCATCGCGAGGACACCTACACTCCCGAGACGTCGGATGATCCGCATGGAAGCCTCCAGGCAAACAAGAGTGAGAATTCGTCAGTAGAGCCGCGCCTTCGAGAAGCGCTTTTGGAAATGCTCTGGGGAGACCCGTTTCCGATCCCGAGAAGGTCGGTCCCGCGAAAATCTAGAGCGATTGTCAATATTTTCGAGGCACGAGACTCGGGAAGCAATGACGCTGAGGATCCATAATTCTCATGAATTAACTGTACGGGTAGACAGGGGTTCGGGCCGAAGGTTCAGTGTCAAGTCACGGCAATGAGTTATAGTGCCTCTGACTCCCCAGAAGTCTTAGGGTTGTATCGGAAGCGCGAAGGGCAAGTCGCAGGCACGGGCACGGTGTGTTCAAGTCCCGTTGGAGGAAGTTTCACCAGATCGGTACCGCTAAACGCGCATCTCATCAGTGCTTGATTTCCTGACGACAAGCCGACTTCCCATTACTAATCCGAACCTTTTTTCAGCTGTCGGTTGCCGGTTCAGGTTGGGGGGCGTAGTTCACGCACGTCAACCGTTGCCCGCAGTATAGGCTAGGGAGCGGAACAGACTGGGAAGTAATAGCGCAGTACGGGAAAGGATGCGCGCTATCTCAGCAAGCTTTGGCGCCTATTGGCAAGGGCGGAGCAGGTAATCGCAAGCTGATCATTCGCGTTTCACGCAACGTTTGCTGTTCGGAAGCTGGAGTCCAGCATGCCCGCTGCCCGAGTGAGGCCACGCGGGCGTCACATGGTCCCGATGAGATTGACAAATACGCCTTTGTGGTTGTACTTCAGATCGGTCATGTCGTCGGAGAAGTTCGTGAAGTTGTAGCCGACGCCAGCCTTCAGGTTCTTGCTAATATGACGATAGATCGCGGCCAATGCGCCGCGGCGCCGTTGATTTATATCCGGCAGGTTAAGCGTTCGTACCTCCGCCAGGCCATCCCATTCCTTGAGGAACCGCCAGTCCACGCGCAACACCGCGAGTTGCCCGGCGTTGTCGAAGAAATTCGGGTGCACGCGATCCAGGCTTTCCTGTCCCAGGCGGTAGGCGTACTTGCCACCGAGAGACCAGTTCGTCGTGAGGTCGTAGGTCAGATCGAGCGCCGCGATGTGACTCTTTTGAAGGAACTCGGCCGCTGTGTTCTGCAATCCCACCTGACCCGTGGTCGGCACGTTATAAAAGTACGTGTACTTGACCAGCGCGTTTAGCCGGTCGTTTCTTACCGGACGGTACGCGTAGCCGACCACTGCCTCGGTGTAGCCGCCGGCATAGAACTCGCCGAGCGAGCTATCACTGACCGAGTGGTCCAGCTTGCCGATCAAGCGCCAGTCGGGCGTCAGTTGCAACTTGAAATTGTTACGAAACAGCCATGTA
>WNFO01011676.1_pt1 | contig 11637 bp, 10 predicted proteins | sample 5400251 | NCBI WGS metagenome assembly WNFO01 (sample SAMN13153354, study PRJNA577476) | soil metagenome | isolation source: 100 cm saprolite under Madrone tree | place: USA:California | collected 2016-06-14
ACCATTGGCGCCTCCGGCGCTATTTTCGGCATTCTCATGGCCAACGCTGTGCTCTTTCCAGACCGCCGAATCTGGCTCATTCCGCTCCCAGTCACAATTCCGATGCGCCCTTACGTGGCGGTGATGGGCGCCATCGAATTCTTCTCCACCATTGGCGCCGGCGGGGACAATGTCGCCCATGTCTGCCATCTCGGCGGCATGCTTGTTGGCTATCTCTATCTCCGGCGCGGCTCTTTCCTATATAACGTTCGCAATACGGTCACCGATTGGCAGCACAAACGTACTCGCAAGCGCTTCGAGGTCTACATCAACAAACACAAGAAGGAACCGCCCTCCCGCCCCGACAACTGGGTTAACTAAGCGTTGTACCCTGTTATTGCATCCCGCCCCCGATAAAAACAAAAATCACAGGGAAATGTTTTTCCTATTGACTTCTCCGTAGAATACGATATACTTGACCCTGTAGATAACTGTGTCTCGGAGTGCGGGAGCTTGTTTACCCTGAGCGGAGCCGAAGGGCTCCCGCTTCTTTTTCTCACGAGCAGCTTCCCCGGAAGTTCCAAGTCCAAAACAACGAAGAGCGCGCCCTTTAGAATCAATCTTTTGCGAAATGCAAATTTCGTAAGTCTTTTCTTTTGATATTCATGCAAATTGGTGGGGGTGGCCGTCTATTGAATACTAAACACTGACCGCTGGGCTACTGCCTCACGCCGGGCCGCCGATAATATGAAACTTCATGAAGTTGGTCGTCCCGCGAATGCCCATCGGTGTGCCCGCTACAATTCCGATGACGTCGCCCTTGCGCACTAGCCGCTCTTCGAGCAGCCGTTTTTCCGTGACCTTGGCAAGCCCGTCCACTTTTTGCACGTCTTGAATGTTCCTCGGCAGAACGCCCCATATCAGCGCCATCCGCCGGCGCGTCTCGGCCACTGGAGAAAACGCCACGATCGGCACCAGCGGCCGGTAACGCGAAACCAGCCGCGCCGTGAATCCACTGTGCGTAAACACCGCGATCACTCTCATGTGCAATTCGCGCGAGGCGTGGCACACCAGCTCCGCCACGGTTTCTGCCACCTTCAATTGCTCGTGAGACGCCGGCCGCGGAAATTCGCGGATGCTTGCTTCTGCTTCTTCGATGATACGCGCCATCATGCCGACGGCCTCGACGGGGTATTTCCCCGAGGCCGTCTCCGCTGAAAGCATCACCGCGTCCGATCCATCGAAAATCGCGTTGGCCACGTCCGAAGCTTCCGCGCGAGTCGGCCGCGGATTCTCGGTCATCGATTCCAGCATCTGCGTGGCGGTAATCACCGGGCGCCGGAATTCCCGTGCTCGCGCAATAATCGTTTTCTGCACCACCGGCACGCGCTCTGGATTCATCTCCACGCCGAGGTCGCCTCGCGCCACCATCACGCCGTCGGCAGCCCGCAGAATTGCGTCCAGATTTTCGATCGCTTCGGGCTTCTCCAGCTTCGCAATCACGGGCACGTCTTTCCCTGCGCGGCGAATCAGCTGTTTTGCGAGTACCACGTCCTCCGGGCGGCGCACGAAGCTCACCGCAATGTAATCCGCGCCATGTTTCAGAGCGAACAGCAGGTCTGCGCGGTCTTTCGGCGTCAACGCGGGCACGCGCAGCTTCACTCCGGGCAGGTTGATCCCTTTGTGTTCACCGAGCGCCCCGCCGTTTGCGACTTGGCAAATCACTTCACGGCCGCTGACTTTTTCCACACGCAATTCGATCAACCCATCGGAAAGCAGGATGCGGTCGCCGCGGTGAACTTCGCGCGGCAGCGGCGTAAAAACCGTATTCACGCGCGTCGAATCGCCCAGCACTTTTGCGGTGGTAATTATGAAGCGTTGTCCAGTGCGCAACTGCACCGGCCCGCCACCGGCCAGCGGCCCGGTCCGGATTTTTGGTCCTTGAAGGTCGGCGAGAACCGCAATCGGTTTTTCATGCTCGATCGCCGTAGCCCGTAGCATCGATATGTTTTTCGCATGCTCTTCGTGCGAGCCATGCGAAAAATTCAGCCGCGCCACGTCCATTCCCGCGCTCAACAAACGGTCAATCATCCGCGGCGAACGTGTTGCCGGCCCGATCGTGCACACAATCTTGGAATGACGGAAGCTCATGCGTCCTTTGACGGCAACGATTGTAAACTGCTTTTATTCTTTACGGAAAGCGCGCGAAATTGCGGATGTTTTTTTCTGCTTGCGATTCAATTCGTTTCTGCGCTAATGCGCTACGGCGAATTCATTAACGATCTTCGCCAATACTTCCACGCCCTTGTCGAACGCTCCGAGCGGTATGCGCTCATCGTCTCCATGCATGCGTTTCAAATCATCTGGTGACAGCGGAAACGGAACCAGCCCGTACGCTTGTACCTGGTGCAGCCGCAACTGCGCCGAATCCGTCAGCCACGTCGATTGAAAAGGCAGCGCCGGCGCGCCACCGAATTCCTGGGAAACCACCTTGGTAATCACGGTATAAAATTCCGATTCCAGCGACGAAGACGGCGCGGCCAGTCCCGAATTTGGCTGCAGCTCCAGTTTCACCAGCGGATCATTCACCAGCTTGGTCAAGTCGTTCAACACTCTATCAATCGTATCTCCCGGCAGGAGTCGCACGTTCAGGTTGGCCCGCGCCTCCGCCGGAATTACGTTGTTCGCCACTCCGGCGGTCAGCATCGTCGGCGCAATCGTGTCCCGCAACATCGCATTCCACAACGGACTGGCATCGGAAATCACGCGTTGCGCGTGTTCGCCGCGGTCCGGAGTTTCCATCGAGCGGATCCACTTCCCAATCTCGTCATCTTCCAGCGGCGCCAGCCCCTCGAAGTATCTCCGCACGATCGATGTGAAGTGCACCGGAGCCGCATAGCCTCCGATCTTCGCCAGTGCCGCCGCCAGGTGTACCACGGCATTGTCTTTTGTCGGTTGCGAAGCGTGCCCGGAAGGCCCGCGGGCAACGACGGCAATGTTATAGGCAACTTTTTCGTCCGCCTGCACGCCGACGTATTGCACTTTTCCGTTCTTTAGGAAAACGTTTCCGCCCTCGTTGATGGCGAACCCTGCGGCAATCTTTTCCCAGTGCTTCGCGATCAGCATGCGAATGCTGGCGTCGCCGCCGGCTTCCTCGTCGTCTGTCGCTAGAAAAATCACGTCCCGATTGAGCCGCGCCTTCGAACGCTTCAGCGAAATGAACACCGCCAGGTTTGCCGCCACCATGCCTTTGTCATCAATCGCTCCGCGTCCATACAGATATCCGTCCTTAACTAGCGCGCCGAAGGGGTCCACGCTCCATCGCGCTTTCTCGACCGGTACTGTGTCCAAGTGCGCCACCAGCAATAGCGCTCGCGCCGGCTGCGCTACCGCCGAGCTGCGCAGCCGCGCCACTACCGCGCTGCGCCCCGGCGCCATGTCGAGGATTTCTGCTTTGATCCCTTCCTTCGCCAGGATCCCGGTGATGTACATTGCGGCGATTTGCTCATTTCCCGGGGGATTCGACGTGTTGATCTTGATGAGGTCTGCCAGCCACCCATGCGCTTCCTTTGCAATCGCGGACATGTCCCCGTATGGCGACGCGCTGACCGGCGGATTCCCCGCCGGGATCCCCGGCCTTTCTGGCGCTACCTGCGCCGCAAGCGGTAAACTTGCGGCCATCGACAATGCCGCTATCCCAGCCAACACCTGGACCAAGCGATTCCAGTTCACGAATCCGTCCTCCTCTTCAAATATGGCCGCCGCGCGGCCCTCAGTAAACGTTTTGATTCAAATGTGCTTCATACTAACATGCAGGTGTGGGCGCTTGGCTGGGGCAATGCCGTGGGGTTGCTAGCATTGGTCGGTTGCAACCGAGGAGAGCATCATGAAGGCCATTTTTTCCGTAGTTTTGCTCGCGGCCCTGGCTATCTGCCTGGTACTGCCGCTGGCCGAGAACTCTGTGTTTGCCCAGGCCCCCACCGGTCCTCAAGGCGGCGCTCCTCCTCCTTCGCAGCAGCAGCAAAATCCTGCTTCGCAAAAACCACCGACTGACGCGGCGCAGCCCCCGCAAGGGGGCGTGACCATCGCCGTTGACGTCCCCATCGTCACGCTCGATGTGGTTGCCACCACCCAGCACGGCGACATCATCCCGGGCCTCAAGAAAGAAAACTTTCGCGTTCTCGATGATGGCGTTCCACAGACCATCACCAACTTTGCCCCCACGGAGGCTCCCATCACCATGGTCCTCCTCATGGAGTTCAGCAGCCGCGGCTACGGCGGTTTCTTTGCATATATTGGGAAGTATTGGTCCACGGCGCTTTTCCCAGCCTTGCAGCAAAAAGACTGGATTGCCCTCGAGACCTTTGACATGAAGACCCGCATCGAGGTGGACTTCACGCAAAACAAAGAGGAAGTCATGGAGGGGATCTATCATCTCTATTTTCCGGGCTTCAGCGAATCGAACGTCTTCGATGCTCTGCTGGAAACAGTGGATCGCCTGAAAGACGTGAAGGGCAAGAAATCCATCGTCCTGCTGGCCAGCGGCGTGGACACCTTTTCCAAACATACCCTCGATCAGACCATGAAGCAGCTGCGCCAGAGTGACGTCACGATTTTTTGTATCGGATTAAGCCGCGCGTATCAGAATTTCGCTGATATGAACGGCGGAATGGGCAGCAGTAGGCGCATGGACTACCTCCAGGCGGAAAATCAGCTGAAGACTTTTTCTCAGGAGACCGGAGGCTATTCCTGGTTTCCTCAGTTCGCCGGAGAAATGCCGGATGTGTTTCGCAACGTTGCCGCTTTCTTGCGCCACCAATATAGCCTTTCCTATTCACCTTCCAATGGCGCCAAAGACGGCAAATTTCATAAGCTAAAAGTGGAGTTGGTTGCGCCCGATGGTGGCCCGCTCACGGTAACGGACCAAAAAGGAAAAAAACAGAAATTCCAGGTCTACGCCCGCGAGGGCTATCAAGCTCCCAAAGGAGGCGTCGGCGACTAAGAAACATGGAAACTTGAAAATAGAAATTTGAAATTAGAAGGGACTTCTACTCACGGCAAATTGCGAATTTCCATTTTCAGTTTGCTAATTTCTATTTTAATTTCAGTAGCCCCGCGCAAAGTCCACGCAATTGAATAGTTCTTGCCCGGCAAACCATCTTTCCAACAACTCGATCAGAATCGCCGTCTGGCGGTCCCACAGCCGGTCGCTCACCCCGCTAGTGTGCGGGGTAATAAATAGATTCGGTGCCTTCCACAACGGGCTTTCCGCGGGCAGCGGCTCCGTCGCCGTCACGTCCAGCGCCGCTCCGCCTAGCGCTCCGCTCTCCAGCGCCTGAACAAGTGCCGTTTCATCCAGGAGCGACCCGCGCGCGACATTGATCAGCCGCGCCCCGCGTTTCATCTCTGCAATCTCAGCCGCGCCAATCAGGTGTTTCGTTTCCGCTGTCTCTGGCGCGCAAATCAGAATGTAATCCGCGCCCCGCAGTGCTTCGTATAATTGCGCTGCAGCAAAAATCTTCTCCACGTGCGCCAATTCGCCGTTGCCTGAGCGCGTCACTCCCCACACTTGCATATCAAACGCTTTCGCGCGCTTCGCCACTTCCCTGCCGATCGACCCATACCCGACAATCAGCAACACTTTCCCGTTCAACTCCGTCAAATGCTGCGGCTGGTCCCAAATTTCCTGCTGCGCCCATCGCGCGCGGTCCTGTCCTCGCACGGAGTCCGGAAAATTCCGCGCCAGCGCCAGCAGCAAGCCGACGGTGTGCTCCGCCATCGGCACGGAAAAAATCCCGCTGGGGTTTGTCACCATGATTCCGGAATCCCGCAACTCCGGGTACATCAATTGCGCCACGCCCGCCGCCGTCGAGTGAATCCATTTCAGCTTCCTGGCCTCCTTCAATTGCTGGGGGCGCAGCGAGTATCCGACAAAAATGTCCGTGTCCGGCAGTTCTTTCGCCAAGTGGTCGTAATTCGGCAAATGCAAGACACGCATCTCCGGCCACCGCTTGCGAATGGCCTCGGCCATCGCCGGCTTCGGCCGCCATTCCGTAAACGGATGCCACACGCAAATCACAAGTTTTGTCTCTAGAGGTTTTGTGCGTCTCATAGTCCGGTTACGAAATGATGCGCAAATCCGTTCCCGTCATGTCAGCTGGCCGCGGCTGCCCCAAGGCGCTCAGCATGGTCGGGGCAATGTCTCGTAATGATCCGGCGGGCTGCAAGCGCAGCTCGTCATCATCGCTCACTAAAATCAGCGGGACGGGATTGGTGGTGTGATAGGTGTGTGGCCCTCCGGTTATCGGATCGATCATCGTTTCCGCATTCCCGTGGTCCGCGGTGATAATCCACACTCCCCCGTGCGGCTTCAGCGCTTGATAAATACGGGCCAGACCCGCGTCGACGGCTTCAACCGCCTTGATCGCGGCTTCCAGCTTCCCCGAATGACCGACCATGTCCGCATTCGCATAATTCATGATGATGGCGTCGAACTCATTTTTCTCGATGGCCTTCACGACGGTGTCCGTAATTCCCGCCGCGGACATCTCGGGTTTCAAATCGTAGGTTGCCACTTTTGGCGAGGGCACCAGAATCCGCTCTTCTCCGGCAAAGGGCTTCTCGACGCCGCCGTTGAAAAAATAAGTTACGTGCGCGTACTTTTCTGTCTCCGCTGTGCGCAGATTCTTGTACTGCAGCTCGGCAAAGACTTGTGCGAGGATGTGCTCGAGTTTTTCTGGAGCAATTACGAATTTCAGCCACGGCCAGTTCTTGTCGTACTGCGTCATTCCGACATAAAACAAATTCTTCGGCCGCTTCGCGTCCACAAACTTGTCGAAGTCCGGGGCTGCCAGCGCGTAAGTCATTTGCCGCGCGCGGTCCGCGCGAAAATTGAAAAAGATAACCGCGTCATCGTCGTGAATCAGCCCTACCGGCGTGGCAGAGGCTCCACTTCCATTGGTCACCACAATCGGCTTGACAAATTCATCCGTAACGTCCGCTTCATAACTTCGCTGTAGCGCCGCAAGCGGATCAGCTGTGCGCGTTTCCGTTTCGCCGTGAACCAGCGCGCCATAGGCGAGTTCGACGCGCTCCCAGCGATTGTCGCGGTCCATCGCGTAGTAGCGCCCCACCAGCGTGGCGATTTCGCCGACGCCCAACTCGCGCATCTTCTGCTGCAACTGCCGGACGTAATCGCGTCCGCTGTTCGGCGGCGTGTCGCGCCCGTCCATAAAACAATGCACAAACACTTTTTCCACTTTTTGCTGTTTGGCCATCTCCAGCAGCGCAAACAAATGCTGAATGTGCGAGTGCACTCCGCCGTCGCTGAGCAATCCGAGGAAATGCAGTTGCCGGGCTCGTCCGCGCTCCATTGCTTGTTGAAACAGGGGCACGCTTGGCAATTGCTTGTTGGCGATCAGCAGGTCAATGCGCGTGATGTCCATGTGCACGATGCGCCCTGCGCCCATGTTCATGTGCCCCACTTCGCTATTGCCCATTTGCCCTTCGGGCAATCCGACAAATGGTCCGGAAGTATGAATCAGCGTGTTCGGAAATCTCTGGATCAGTCCGTCATACGCCGGCTTGCGCGCCAGCGCGATGGCGTTGCCTTTGGTCTCCGCGCGGTATCCCCATCCATCGAGCACAGTCAGCACAATTGGTTTCGGCCGCTTTGCCATAGCGCGTCAGAATACATGGATTTATTGGACGAATCACTGTGTTTCCGTCACGATATTTGCTGGAGCGTTCCATGGTTGATGAAAGAAATTCGCACCTTGCCTCTTCGCAAACGATTAGCGCAGTTATTCTCGACTACGGCGAAGTCCTTTGCTGGCGTCCTTCCCCCGAAGCTCTCGCGGAAATGGCAGGCATTTTCGGGGTCGACGAAGACAAGTTTCTCCCCATCTATCGTTCTTCGCGCAACCCATACGATCGCGGCGACTTCACGGGGGATACTTATTGGGCGGAGTTTGCGCGCCGTGCCAGCGTCACGATTCATGCCCAGCAGATTGAACGCCTTCGCCGGCTGGATGTACAGATGTGGAGTAACGTCAATCAGGAAATGACGGAATGGCTGGCGAGCATGCACTCGCGCGGCATTAAGACCGCTATTCTTTCAAACATGCAAACGGATATGGCCGCCCACGTGAGGAAGCACTTCGCCTGGCTGCGCCACTTCGATCACCAGATTTTCTCGTGCGAGGTGCGCGTCATAAAGCCCGACACCGTCATCTACCGGCATTCCCTCGCCCTGCTGAAAATTGCGCCATCGGAAGCGCTCTTCATCGATGACCGCGACGAAAACATCCAGGCAGCACGCGCGGTGGGAATTCGCGGGATAGTCTTTGAATCCGTCGAACGCCTTCGCAAAGATTTGCAAGCGCTTGGCTTTCCGATTCTTCCTGGTTCCCGCGCGCACGGTGACAGTCATACTGACAGCTAGTCGGAACTCGACGGTCGTGTGGCACTCGCGCCGAGTCATACGGGGTCAACTCAGTTTTTCTCAGCGAATTCCTTCAGCGCAGCAAGCAGGCGGTCTACTTCGTCAACGGTGTTGTAATGGACGAGGCCGACGCGCAGGACGCCGCCGTGTTGTTCGACGCCGAGGCGCTCGGAGAGATTCAATGCGTAGAAATTTCCGTCCCAGGTAAAAATTCCGCGCTCGCCAAGGAAGGTCGCGATTTTGGTTGGATGGTGATCGCCCAGCCGGAAAGATAATGTCGAGCAGCGTTCATCGAACCGCTTTGTATCGGTGATGCCGAAGATGCGCATTCCAGGAATTGCCTGCAACCCCGCGATCAAGCGAGTGATCAATGCGGCTTCGTATTGATGTGTGGCGCGATACGCTGCTTGCAACGCTTCGCGACGGCTCTTTACGCCCGGATCGCAATGCCGTCCTAGGTCTGCGAGGTACTCCACGGCGGCGCCAATTCCAGCGATTAGTTCCTGCACTTGCGTTCCCGTTTCCCAGCATTCCGGCGAAGTGTTGGTCGCCGGCCGCACTTTGTAGGGCTTGAATTTCTCCAGGTGTTCGCGCTTCCCATAGAGCGTACCCATGTGCGGGCCGAAGAATTTGTACGGCGAGCAAGCCAAAAAATCGCAGTCCAATGCCTTCACGTCAATCAGCCCGTGCGGTGCGTAATGCACGGCATCAACGAACATGAGCGCGCCAGCGGCATGAGCGAGCTTGGTGATTTCCGCGACGGGGTTGATCGTTCCCACCATGTTGGAGGCATATCCCACGGCAACCAGTTTCGTTTTCGGGGTAGTCTTGCGCTTCAAATCGTCTAGATCCAGCGTGCAATCGGCTTCGCGAATGTCTACCTGACGTATGACAACACCTTTTTCTTCGAGCGCGCGCCAGGGCGCGACGTTGGCGTCGTGGTCCAGCGTGGTGACAACAATTTCATCGCCGGGTCTCAGTTCGCGCCCGATCGCGCGCGCCAGCGCAAATGTGATCGTGGTCATGTTCTGCCCGAAAACCACTTCGCTCGAATCGCAATTGAGAAAATCCCCCATCGCTGCCCGCGCCGAGCGAATCATTTCATCGTTTCGCCGGCTGGTTAGAAACGCGCCATAGGTATTCGCGTTGGCTCCCAGAAAATAATATTGCACCGCGTCCATCACCTGCTTCGGGACTTGTGTGCCTGCGGGGCCATCCAGAAACGCGGATCCATGGCGGTTGAACTGCAGAGTCAGCGAAGGAAATTTTTCCCTCACCCAGGCGATATCAAATGCTGTTGTGTCGGCGCTGTGCATCACGGATGTGCTCATCGGCTCTTTCCCTACGGCGAATGGTTACGAACTCAAGTCCGCTAGTTTCTCACACGTGACGCCGGCGTAGTAGAGGCGCAGCATGCTGCGTCCCGACAAGCCCGGGAGTGGCGGGCGATGCATGCAAATTGGGACCACATTTTCTCATGCTCCACGCCAGCCGCGAATTGGCGCCAGTTCGCCCGTGATACGATACTTACGGTTGTTCCTCACTCATGCCGCTTTGGCGCCGGCTACAAATCAAATGAGCGGCCACCAAGCGGCCGGCTTTGCGCCACGTTACTCAATGAGGTGAATCGTGCCCGAAACTATCCCGCCAACCGAGCGTACGCGCGTTGTGCGTGAGGCGCATCGCGGCGCTTACGACCGCGAAACCATCTATAGAATTCTCGACGAAGGTTACGTGTGCCACGTCGGATTTGCCGTTGATGGCCAGCCTTACGTTATCCCCACGCTGTTCGCGCGCGTCGGTGACGCGATCTATTTCCATGGCTCCGCTGCGAGCCGAATGCTGCGCAACGTGAGCGAAGGAATTTCCGTGTGCGTCACGGTGACACTTACCGATGGCCTCGTGCTTGCACGCTCGGTCTTCAATCACTCCATGAATTACCGTTCCGTGGTGGCACTCGGCAAAGCAGCCCTGGTCGACGCGCCCGAAGAAAAGCTCGAAGCGCTACGCGCGTTCACGGAGAAAATAATTCCCGGCCGCTGGAATGATGCTCGCCATCCCAACGAAAAGGAATTGAAGGCCACGAGCATTCTGCGCCTGCCGCTCACGGAAGTTTCCGCGAAGATACGAAGTGGTCCGGTCGAAGACGACGCTCCGGACTATGCGCTGCCGGTCTGGGCAGGCGTGATTCCGCTTACTCTCACACCGGGCGCGCCGATCCGCGATGAGAAATGTGACGCTTCGATTCCTACGCCTGCTTATGCGGCGCAGTACAGGCGGCGAGCATGAGCGATTTCACTCCCGCACCGATTAAGCCCATCGTCGGTGTTGCCGCGCTCGACGCGCTCGACATTCGTGCTGGAAGCATTGAGCGCGTCGAGGAAATTCCGCGTGCGGACAAGCTCATGAAGCTGACCGTGAATTTTGGCGATCATTCGCGGACCATTCTCGCGGGCATCAAGAAAGAACGCGAAAATCCGCGAGAGATCGAGGGACGCCAGGCGCTGTTCGTGGTAAACCTGGAGGCGCGTAAAATGGCCGGCGAAATTTCCGAAGGCATGCTCTTCGACGTCGGGTACGCCGACGGCGTCACGCCGGTCCTTTCTGTTCCGGAGCATTTCGTTCCGAACGGCACGCGCGCAGGATAATCCCTGCCTGTGCGCTTGATCGAAGAAATTTTATTTCGCTCCAGCGAGTTTCTGGGCCGCGGAGGAAATCAGCGCGGTTTCGTCTTGCAAGACGCGCGCGACGACCGCAATCGCTTCGTCGGCCTGCTGCCATTTTTTCAGCTCAATGGCTTCGCGGACCGCCGGCACCGTCTTGACCCCGTAGCCGGTGTAAAAGCCCGGAGCGTAGAGCTGGTGCTTGAACCAAGGACGATTGGATAGCCCTTCTGCATTTGTGAGTTTTCGCTCGCTTTCGATGAGCATCTTGTTGACTTCGACGAGCGAAGCGGACGCGAGCGCAGCGCCGCCATTGGCGTTCGCTTGTTCCAGCGCTTTGCGGTACTCCGCCGCGCTGCGCGTGAGCGCCTCAGCAGCATTTTCCATGGGAGCGAAATTCAAATGGGGTGGAACAGCTTCTACCGAAGGCGGGACCAGCGGACGCTTGGGGTCGTCGACGGCCTTGAAGAGGCCTTCTTCGATTTCCTTGTTTCGTTCACTTATATCGTCCCGCATTTTCTGCGATAGAACTTTTAATTCCTTCAAGTAGGT
>WNFO01010966.1_pt1 | contig 11636 bp, 8 predicted proteins | sample 5400251 | NCBI WGS metagenome assembly WNFO01 (sample SAMN13153354, study PRJNA577476) | soil metagenome | isolation source: 100 cm saprolite under Madrone tree | place: USA:California | collected 2016-06-14
GCCCTTGAGCCGGGCGGCCTTGACTGCGCCGATGGTGTCCGCGGTCTCACCGGACTGGGAGACGGCCACCACGAGCGTCTCGGGGCCGGCGATGGCGTCGCGGTACCGGTACTCCGACGCGAGGTCGGCTTCGGCGGGCAGGCCGGCCAGCCGCTCGACCATGGTCTTACCCAGCATCGAGGCGTGGTACGCGGTGCCGCAGGCGACGAACACGACGCGCTGGATGGCCCGCACCGTGGCCGGATCGATGTTCAGGTCGGGCAGGACGATCGCACCGGTCTCCGGGGCGATCCGGCCTCGGAAGGTATCGGTGATGGCCCGCGGCTGCTCGTAGATCTCCTTGAGCATGAAGTGCCGGTAGCCACCCTTCTCGGCCATGATCGGATCCCACATGATTCGGACCGGCTCGCGCTGCACCGGCTGATCGTCGAGCGTCGAGAGCACCACGCCGCCGGACGTGACGACGGCCACCTCACCGTCCTCGAGGATCACGACGTCGCGCGTGTGGCTCAGGATCGCCGGGATATCGGAGGCGATGAACATCTCGCCCTTGCCGAGGCCCACGACCACGCTTCCGGCGCCGTGCTTGGCGGCGATGAGACGGTCGGGCGCAGCCTTGGAGACGACACCCACCGCGTACGAGCCCTTGAACTCGGCCAGCGCGGCCTTCACTGCCCGCTCGAGACGTGGCGTCGTCTTCAGGTGATGCTCGATCAGGTGAGCGATGACTTCGGTGTCGGTCTCCGACTTGAACGTATGGCCCTGGGCCTGCAGCCGTTCCTTGATCTCGAGGTAGTTTTCCAGGATGCCGTTGTGGACGACCACGAGCGTACCGCTGCAATCGGTGTGGGGGTGGGCGTTGTCGTCGGACGGCCGGCCGTGGGTGGCCCACCGGGTGTGCCCGATCCCGATGGCGCCGGTGAGCGGGCGCTCCCGCAGGATGCCCTCGAGATTCTTGATGCGCCCGGCCGCGCGCCGGACCTCCAGCGTTCCCGACGGCGCGAGCACAGCGATACCAGCCGAGTCATAGCCGCGGTACTCGAGGCGTTTGAGGCCTTCGAGGATGATGCCCACCGCGCTCTTGTCTCCGACGTAGCCGACGATCCCACACATAGTCAGTCGCCCTTCCGCGTGTTCGACTTGCGCTTGGCCGCCCAGCCGTCTTTGACGACCTGGGGGCTCCGTTCCAGCGCGAGCGCTCCCGGCGGAACGTCCCGGGTGATCACTGATCCGGCCGCCACGTAGGCGCCCTCGCCGATCGTGAGCGGCGCCACCAGGCTGGAGTTCGTCCCGACAAAGACTCCATCGCCGATGACCGTCGGGTGCTTGCGCTGTCCGTCGTAGTTGCAGGTGATGGTGCCGGCGCCCACGTTGACGCGCTCACCGAGCGTGGCGTCGCCCATGTAGGATACGTGATGGATCTTGGTCTTCTTGCCGACTCGCGACTTCTTCAGCTCCGCGAAGTTGCCGATCTCGGCGCCGGCGCCGATGTGGCAGCCCGGCCGGAGATGGCAGAAGGGGCCGAGGGTGGCGTCCTCGTCGATCGCGGCTTCCTCGATGATGCTGTACGGCTTGAGCACCACGCGATCAGCGAGACGGCTCCCGCTCACGTGCGAGCCGGCGCCGAGGACGCACTCGCTGCCGATCACGGTCGCGCCTTCGATCACCGTCTGCGGCTGGACGACAGTGTCGGGCCCGATCGTCACCGTGTCCTCGATGTAGGTGCTGGCCGGATCGACGATGGTCACGCCGCTCTCCATCAGCCGATCGAGGATCCGCCGACGCTGAACCACGGCGACCGCCGCGAGCTGCTTGCGGTCGTTCACGCCCTGGGCCTCGGACGGGTCGGCCACCGTCACCGCCTCCACGGTCGCACCGGCGCGGGACAGGATGGCCACGACGTCGGTCAGGTAGTACTCGCCCTGGTCGTTGTCCGGCCGAACCTCGGCCAACGCCGACCAGAGCCGGCGGGCATCGAAGCAGTAGACCGATGTGCCGATCTCGTTGATCTTCTTCTGGTCGTCGGTGGCGTCACGGTCCTCCACGATGCGGGCCACGCGGCCGCGCTGGCGAAGCACCCGGCCGTAGCCGGCAGGGTTGTCCACGATCGCGGTCAGGAGCGTGGCGGCGGCGGACGCGGCCTTGTGGTGATTCAACAGGCGCTCGATGGTCTCGACGGTCAGGAGCGGCATGTCGCCCGGCAGGACCAGGATGGTCCCCTCGCCGCACGCATCCTTGGCCTGGACCACGGCGTGACCGGTGCCGAGACGTTCGCGCTGGACCACGGTGAGGACGCCCTCTCCCGCCACCTGGGCGACGCCATCGGCACTCGGCGGGACGACCATCACCACCCGATCGGCGAAAGTCCTGGCCAGCCGCAGGGGGTAGCCGACCAGAGGCCGACCACAGAGGCGGTGCAGGATCTTCGGCTGGCGCGAGCGCATGCGCTTGCCCTCGCCGGCAGCAAGGATGATGGCGGTCACTGCATCCATCGGATGCCCCTCATTCTAGAGACTTAGGAATGTCCAACCTACCATTCAGAGCAATCCATGCGCCATACCCGAAAACTGGCCGGTTCACCGAATCATGGTGCGCAATTGAGACAGGAGCCGCTCCAGTCGTAGCGGAAATGCCGCAGTAAACTCCAACCGTTTCTGCGAAATCGGGTGCAGGAACGCCAGCGTGACCGCGTGCAGCGCGAGGCCCTCGGAGGCGATCGGTTGCTTGCCGTGCGAGCGCCCGTACGTTCGGTCGCCGACGATCGGATGGCCAAGCGATGCCATGTGGACCCTGATCTGATGAGTCCGTCCCGTTTCGAGCCTGAGCTCCAGGTACGTGAAGTGAGGGAAGCGCTCGACGACGCGGTAGTGCGTCACGGCGCGCTTGCCCTTTCCGGCTGGTCGCACCGCCATGCGCTGGCGATGGCTCGGATCGCGGCCCATCGGCGCGTCGACCACACCGGCGGTGAGGCCGACCCTGCCGTGGACGACCGCGACATAGCGCCGCGTGACCGATCGCTCTACGAGTTGGGCCGTGAGCCCCTCGTAGGCTGCGCGCGTCTTCGCCATCACGAGAACGCCGGACGTGTCCTTGTCGAGCCGGTGCACGATGCCAGGCCGCCGGGGTCCGCCGACCCCGGCGATCGCCGGCGCGTGAGCCAGGGCCGCGGCGGCCAGCGTCCCGGTGGCGTTGCCAGCCCCGGGGTGCACGACCATGCCTGCCGGCTTGTCGATCACGAGGACGTGGTCGTCCTCGTGGAGGACGGTGAGAGCGATCGGCTCGGGGACGAGGTCATCCGGCGGCAGCGGCAGCACGTCGATCTCGATCGTCTCGCCACCGTGCAGCCGGTGCGACGCCTTGGTGGCCGCGCCGTTCACGGTGACGTGTTGGCCGGCGATCAGGTGCTGGATGCGGGAGCGCGAGAGATCGGGCAGCGACTCGGCGAGCCAGCGATCGAGCCTCGCGCCCGCCGCCGTCCGGCCCACGGTGAGCCGGCTCGAGGTCACGCCCGGCTCGTGGCCTCGGGCGATGGCCTCACGACGAGACGCAGGGCGAGCAACGCGACCCCGACCGTGATGGCCGAGTCGGCGACGTTGAAGGCCCAACGGCCACCAGCCACCGCCACGCGGTCGGCAGGCCTCCGAGCAAGCCGAAGGCGAGGCCGGGATTCATCACGAGCGTGAAGGAGAGGAACCCGTCGATGATCGGGACCGGCACCCCGACCGTGAGCCGGTCGAGGACGATGACCTTGACGATCTGGTCGAGGGCGACGACGACGGCGGCGACCGCGAGAACCGCGGTCATGACCTCGCGGTCACGATGGGCAGGCAGCGCTCGCAGAGGCCGGGATGCGCCGCGCTCTCGCCGACCCGCTCCGTCCACATCCAGCAGCGCTCGCACTTGCGGCCGCGGGCGCGATCGATCCCGATGACGAGACCCGGGATCTCCTGGCTCTCGTGGACGACGGCGGGCTTCGACGCCGGACGGTCGAAGGCGACTTGGGAGACGATCAGGAGCGTCGGCAGCAGGTCGCGCTTGCGCCGCAGCAACTCGGGGAGATCTTCCGGCGCGGCGACGATCGTGACGGCTGCCTCGAGGCCGCTGCCGATCAGGCCCTGGGCCCGCGCGGTCTCGAGCGCTTTCGCGATCTCGCGCCGGACCTCGAGCAATCGGCTCCACTCGGCGTCGAGCGTATCGTCGAGCCACTCGACTGGCACCTCGGGAAAGCGCTCGAGGTGCACGCTCTCCGCCCGCGCCCCCGGCACGTACCGCCACGCCTCCTCGGAGGTGAACGTCAGGATCGGCGCCATCATTCGGCCCAGCGCGCGGAAGATGTCGTAGCACGTCGTCTGAGCGGCGCGCCGGCGTGGATCGGTCGACGCGGACGTGTAGAGCCGGTCCTTGATCACGTCCAGATAGAGCGCCGAGAGGTCCACCGCGCAGAAATTGTGGACGGCGTGGAAGACCGTATGGAACTGGTACTCCTCGTACGCGCGCCGGACGCGGTCGATCAGGCGGGCCAGCCGGTCGAGGACGAAGCGGTCCACCTCGTCGAGCCGGGCGTACGGCTGACGGTCGCGCGCGGGATCGAAGTCGCTGAGGTTCCCGAGCAGGAAGCGGAACGTGTTCCGAATCCGCCGGTAGGCGTCGGCGAGTCGGTCGAGGATCAGTGACGAGAGCCGGATGTCCTCGGTGTAGTCCTCGGCGGCGACCCAGAGGCGGAGGATCTCGGCGCCGTACTTCGGCAGCAGATCCTGTGGGCTGACGACGTTGCCGACGGACTTCGACATCTTCCGTCCGTCACCGTCCACGACGAAGCCGCACGTCAACACCGCGCGGTACGGCGGCGCCTCCCGCGTGGCCATCGCCTCGAGCAGCGAGGAGTGGAACCACCCGCGGTGCTGATCCGAGCCCTCGAGATAGAGCTCGGCGGGCCACGTGAGCTCGGGTCGCGTCTCCAGCACGGCGGCGTGACTGCAGCCGGAATCGAACCAGACGTCGAGGGTGTCGGTCCCCTTGCGGAACGTGGTGCCGCCGCACTTCCGGCACCTCGTGCCCGGCGGGAGCAGGTCGGGCACCGCTCGGAGGTACCACTCCTCGATCCCCCGCCCGTCGCCGAAGAGACGCGCGACGTGCTCGATGACGGGCTCCTCCAGCAGGAGCGCGTCGCAGCCATCGCAGTAGAAGGCGACGATCGGCACGCCCCAGACGCGCTGCCGCGACAGCGTCCAGTCCGGGCGGTGGGCCACCATGTTGAAGATCCGGTCCTCACCCCACGTCGGGATCCAGCGCACGTCGCGCCGGATCGCGTCGAGCGTCCGCGCGCGCAGTCCCTGCCGGTCGAGGGCGACGAACCACTGCTCGGTCGCGCGGAACAGCGTCGGGTTCTTGCAGCGCCAGCAGTGCGGATACGTGTGCGTCAGCGTCACCTCGGCCAGGAGGGCGCCGATCCGCCGCAGGTGCTCGACGATCTTCGGGTTCGCCTCCCACACCGTCATGCCAGCGAAGTGCGCCACCTCGCGCACGAAGCGGCCGTCGTCGTCCACGGGGTTGTAGATGCGCAGGCCGAGCGCCCGGCCGAGATCGTAGTCTTCCTCGCCGTGGCCCGGCGCGACGTGCACGAGGCCGGTGCCCGTGTCCATCGCGACGAAGTCGGCGACGGCGACCTTTCCGGTGCGCTCGATCCACGGATGGCGGTACTCGAGACCGTCCAGCGCGCGCCCGGCCATGCGGCCGACGACCTGAGTCCCGGTCAGCTTCGCCGTCCTGACGAACTCATCGGCGAGCTTGGCGGCTACGATCAGCACGTCGTTGCCCGCGCGCAGCGCCACGTATTCCTCCGTGGGATGCACGGCGATGGCGAGATTGGCCGGAAGCGTCCACGGGGTGGTCGTCCAGATCACCAGCGACGCCGGCGCTCCGGCGGCGGCCGGAAGCGGCGCCACCAGCGGGAACTTCACGTACACCGACGGGGTCCGCTGCTCCTCGTACTCGACCTCCGCCTGGGCGAGCGCCGTCTTGCAGAACATGCACCAGTGAACCGGCTTCAGGCCCTTGTAGACGAGGCCGCGGCCCACCAGCCGCGCGAACTCGCGCGCGATCACGCCCTCGTAGGCGGGCGACATCGTCAGGTACGGGTGCTCCCAGTCACCGAACACGCCGAGCCGCTGGAACTCCTCGCTCTGGATGTCGACGTACTTCTGCGCATACGCGCGACAGCGCCGGATCTTCTCGACGGGATCCATCGCGCGCCGTACGTCGACGCCCGGCTGATCGAGGCCGAGCTCCTTGTCGACCTGGTGCTCGATGGGCAGGCCGTGACAGTCGAAGCCCGGCACGTACACGGCGTTGAAGCCCAGCATCGTCCGTGACTTCACCACGATGTCCTTGAGCACCTTGTTGAGGACGTGGCCCATGTGGATGTTGCCGTTCGCGTAGGGGGGGCCGTCGTGGAGGATCCACCGCACGCGATCGGCCGCAGCCTCGCGGAGCCGCTTGTAGATGCCGATCTGAGACCACCACGCCAGCATCTGCGGCTCGGTCTGCGGCAGGTTCGCCTTCATCGGAAACGCGGTTTTCGGCAGATTCAGCGTGGGCTTGTAGTCCATGGCCGGGAGGGTCATCGTATCACAGCGATCTTGGGTGGCTACTTGGGCGCGAGCGTCACCTCACCACGGGCGGCGTCGATGCTGACGTTGAACTGATCGAGGAAATCGCGGCCGAGGAGGCCGTCGCCGCGCGCGCTCGGCATCTCGTAGGAGGCCACCGGCATGCGGCCCACGCGCGCGTCACCGATCTCGATCGAGTTCACGATCACGAAGTCCATGCGGTCGCTGCCGGTCACTCCGTGCATCTGACCGGTGCCGACCGGCCGGCTGAGCGACACGCCGGCGGCGGCCAGCGCGCGCGGACTGATCAGCGTGCGATCGGCGCCGGTGTCCATCATCAACTGCGCGGAGGCTGAACCGTTGAGCCGTACGTTGACCATGATCGGCAGGCCCGGCGTGTAGCGGATGACCGTCGGGGCACGCAGCGCCCCGGCCTTGGTGCCGGCCTCCCTGGTCTCCACCGTCGGGGCATTGCGATAGCGGAGCATCACCGCTGAATCGCGATAGCGCTCGGGGATGCGGTCGAGGCTGTCGACGTAGTACGAGGCGCCGTTCTCGTCGGAGTAGCGGATGTACTGCGCCTGCGCGACGCCGGAGCCGGCGAAGATGACGAGCACTGCGACGGCGAAGCGCCCGGGCGTGATCACGCGGTCGTGCTCCTCTCCCGCCGACTGCGCGTCAGCGCTTCGGCGCGATGAGTGTCGACGCCAACGCGAGGGCGAGCCCCACGCGTCACCTCTCGATCATACCGCGCAGCGTGTGAGGCGATACACGACCATTTCGTCGGCTCCCGCCACCTCGTTGCGCTCGAGACGCACCCGGAAGACCGGCTCCAGCAGGTAGCGGCGCGCCGTCATGTCGGGAAACCAGGCCGGAAAGACGATCACGTAATCGGGGCACTGTTCGCCGACGAAGCGAAGGATGCCCTCCTCGCCCTGGCGGCGGTACGGGATGATCTCGGGCGTCACCAGGCCCATCAGGTCGATGACAGGGCGACGGGAAATGTAGGCGATGGCGCCGATGTCGTTGAGCGCCAGTCGCCCGTGACGAGGAACGTTCGCGGCGACCCAGTGGCCCAGGCGCACCTGCATCGCGTTGATGTTCTGCACGCCCCAGGCGTAACGCGCCGCTGCCGGAACCAGGCTGGCGAGAGCCAGCGCGAGCCAGACGGCGGCGAGAGCGCCACGCCGTCGCGTCCACGTCGGCCCGAGCGCGACCACGAGGACGATGAAGGCCAGCGGCAGCAGGTGGGCCGAATAGCGGCCCTCCTGGAACCCGGGGCCACGGTAGGGCGCGAGCAGCGCCATCGCCAGCGGATGGGCGATCAACGCCAGAGCCGGAAGGCCGAGCGCCAGACCGACGCGGCGCCAGACGACGATCACCGCCGGCGCCAGCGCGATCGGTAGCAGGACGTGCGTCGTCCAGAGCCAGCCGATCCACTCGCGAGTGAATTGCCACGGGCGAGTCACGAGCAGCCGGCCCAGAGGCTCGTGGACGCCGGCGAGCCAGCCGAGCACGCCGCCCTCGATCTTGGCCGCCGCAGTCGCCGGCACGGGGGCGCCGACGGTCGCCAGGCTGAAGGCCACGGCCGGGGCCAGCGCGACGGCGGCGAGGCCGACGAAGACGCCGAGGCGTCGCAGGGTCGGTGGGGTGGACAGCGCGATCAACGGCAGCAGCACGATCGACTCGGGGCGAGCGAGCGGCGCCAGCGCGGCGAACAGCGCGGTGAGAAAGAGCCGGCCACGCGCGTGAGCCCAGAGCATCGCAGCGACCAGCGTCGCGGCCAGGGGCACCTCCATTCCCGAGAGCGACCCCCACGCCAGCGGCCCCGTCCACAGCACGGCGAAGGCCGCCGCAAGCGCAGCGGGGCCCGACGCGCCCCACGCCAGGGCCGCTTGACGGGTGACCACTCCGGCGGCGAGGGTCAGAGCAACACCGATCACCTTCACGATCACGATCGAGGGACCGAAGAGCGCAAATGCGGCGCCGAGCAGCAGCGTCCACAGGGGCGCCGTCGAGCCGGCCACGGGCACGCCCGGGTTGTACGAGAAACCCGCCCCCTCGGCGATGTTGCGAGCGAACTGGAGGTGGATCCACGAGTCGTCGAGGGGAAAGCCGGCCGCTCCCGCGATGCGGCGCTCCGAGGTGAGCAGGACCGCGAGCGGGACGGCGAGGGCGACGACGAGGAGGACGCTACCGCGGCGTGGGGACGGCACGACCCGCAGCGTTCTCGCGCACGAAGGTGTAGCCCGCATAGTCCACGGGCTTGCGGCCGATGCTGAGCAGGTACAGATAGCGGCCGTGAGGAAGCTCGATCTCCGTGAGGCCGAGCGGGCGCTCGGTCAGCGGGCTCCAGTGGTCCACGAACCAGACGAGCTGCTTGACGCCCGCGGGCAGCGCGATGTGGCTCTCGGGCACGCGGGCCATCACCTGGGCCATCCGCGGCGCGTAGAATCCCGCGGGCAGCTCGCCCACCGTCAGCTCGTAGATCGGGTACTCCGGCAGGTAGAACATCGCGTGGCGAAGCCACGGATACGAGCGCGGGTTGCCGAGCTCCGTCACGACGGCGGTCTCGTCGGGCGCGTACAGTCCCCGGATGGCGCCGACGAACGTCTGCACGACGCGCTCGTGCTCCTGCAGCGCCGCCGCGGTCCGGCTGAAGATCCAGTCGAACGCCTCGTCCTCGGCGGTCTTCTGCCAGGCCGGCCTGGGCGTGTCGAAGTCACGCGGGAGTGGCCGAGCGCTGACGAAGAACGAGCCGTTGACGAGCACGACCAGCGTGACCACGGCCGTCGTCGCCAGGGGCCGCAGTCGTGGGTGCGGCAGCAAGGCGTCGCCGAGGGCGGCCATCAGGACGCGCGAGAGCAGCACGACGAGCGCGGGCAAGAACGTCAGCACGTACCCGGCTTGCCCGAAGTGGACGAGCGTGTAGACGACGATCGGCGGCACCGTCCATCCGACGAGAAACCACTCGGCGCGGCCCCAGCCGTAGCGGCGCGCGTACCAGGGCACGAGGAACACGGCCAGCGCCAGCGGCCCCAGGCCGACGAGGACCGATTCCAGCACGTAGCGTGAGATCCGGAGCGTCGTCTCGAACGGCCCGCCGAGAATGGAGGTCGGCTTCACCACGCTGTCGGCGAGCTCGAGCGACGCGGCGAGATACCGATCGAGACCTCCGCTGAGCCAGATCATCGGCACGAACCACGTCAGCGTCGCAACCGCGATGACCGCCAGCCCGATCACGATCGTGCGGAGGCGGCGGAGACCGACCAGGGTCGCTCCGAGCCACAGCGGGAACAGGAGCAGCAGCACCGACTGGCGCAGTCCACCCGCCAGGCCGAGATATCCCGCCGCGAGCCAGGAGTCGGTCTCACTCCCCTTGAGCGCGCGGAAGGCGAAGTAGGCGACGGTGACCGCGCAGAGCGCCTCGCCGGCGTACGTCAGCCCGACGGCACCGTAGAACCAGAAGAGAGGGCTGACGGCCAGGAGCGTGGCCGCGGCCAGTGCGGTCGCCCGGTCGTAGACCTCCCGGGCGAGATAGAACACGACGAAGGTCGTCAGTCCGCTGAAGACGACGGCGAGCAGCGCATAGGCGGCGGCCGGATCACCGAGCCAGGCGTTCACGATCCGGCCGAGCCCGACGTACAGGATATAGCCCGGAGGATGGGGCTGGTGCTTGCTGACGTCGTACTCGCGCAGCGCGAGCGCGAACTGGACGGCGTCCCAGTTGTAGAGCATCCGCGCGCGGAAGGGCAATCGGGAGAGGACCGTCAACAGCGAGAGCGCCACCGCGCAGAGCAGGTCGAGACGCGGCGCGGTGCGGGACATGGAAGGCGCGGAACGACTAGACTTTCTTCTCGTCGTCTCGCTTCGGCGTCTCGTCCTTTTGCGCCTCGTTCACGCCCTTCTTGAACTCCTTGACGCTCGAGCCCAGCGACCGCGCCAGCTCCGGCAGCCGGTTGGCCCCGAAGAGGATCAACACGATCACGAGAATGATCAGCAGTTCCTGATAGCCCAGCCCAAACATGTGGTGCTCCTTTCCTGCGGCCTTCACGATAGCGCGCCCCTACGCCCCCCGCAAGACCCGGTGCTCGCCGACGCGTGTCGTCACTCGGCGGGCATCCATGTGCTCGAGGAGCGGGATGGCGTACTTGCGGGAGATCCCCAGCAGATCCTTGATGTCGCCGGGGCCGATCTCCTTGCGCTCGCGGAGAAGGGCAACCACCTTGTCCTGGATGGCGTCGAGCGCCCGCGTGTGGAAGAAGAGTGACTCCTTCACACGGACGAGCTTTCTCGCTTCCAGGAGGACCTGGAACAGCTCGTGCTCTTCGTCACCCGTCACGCCGGCGTGGGCGAGCGCTTCCTGGGGGCTGGGTGGCGCCGCCTCGGCGTTCATGAAGTCGTGCTCGACCTGATCCACGATCCGCTGCTGCTCGGCGGAGAGCCGGACCTCGTGCGAAGCGAGACGGACCTTGTCTCGCTCGGCCTTGACCGAGGCTTCCGCCTCGAGCGCCGTCATGAGGTGGGCGAACACACGATCATCGGCGCCTCCGGCCCGGCCGCGCAGCTCCTCGCGCGGCATCCCTGGCCGCAGTGGATTGGCCAGGTGGTACTTCTCCAGCGCGGCGAGCACGAGGCCCCGCAGGCGGGACTGGCTGTCTGCGTGGAGGAACCAGTCGCGCTCGACGGCCACCACACGGCCGCTCGTCTGCAGAGCGTCGAGCAGTCTGCGGAGGCGCTGGGGGCCGTAGGGCACGCGACCGGAGAGCGCCGCCAGCCTCACACCCGACATCCCCACGTGGCGCACGTGCTCCTCGACGACCTCTTCCGGTGTCCCTTCAGCGAGCGTGCGGATGTGGGCGAGGCGGGCCGGAGCCTTGAGCCGCAAGCGCGGCGGGTCGATGTCGAGCAGCGTGCCGCCGCCGATGGTGACGATGGGCGAGTAGGAGCGGATGACGAAGCGATCGCCGGGCAGCGCGATCAGAGGCGCCTCCAGACGGACGCGCGCGAAGGCACGCTCGCCGGGGG
>WNFO01011254.1_pt1 | contig 11636 bp, 14 predicted proteins | sample 5400251 | NCBI WGS metagenome assembly WNFO01 (sample SAMN13153354, study PRJNA577476) | soil metagenome | isolation source: 100 cm saprolite under Madrone tree | place: USA:California | collected 2016-06-14
GTGATCTCGAGGGGGCCGCCGACGATCGAGGTGGGCTTGACGACCGAGTCCGCCAGCTCTACCGAAGCGGCGACGTACCGACCCAGGCCGCCGGTGAGCCAGATCATCGGCAGGAACCAGGTCAGGACCGATGCGCACAGAATGGCGAGCCCGACCGCCACGACGCGAAGTCTTCGGAGGCCGAAGGCCACGCACCCGCACCAAAGGGGAAAGAGCAGGATGAGGAGCGACTGGCGCATCCCGCCCGCGATGCCCAGGTACCACGCGGCCAGGTACGCGTCGCTCCGGCTCCCGTTGAGCGCGCGGAAGGCGCAGTACGCGACCGTGGACGCGAAGAGTGCTTCGCCGGTGTAGGTGAGGCCGACGGAGCCATAGAACCAAAAGAGCGGGCTCACGGCCAGGAGCGCGGCGGCGGCGACCGCCGTCGTCCGGTCGTAGACGGCGCAGGCCAGGTAGTAGACGACGAAGGTCGTCAGCCCGCTGAACGCGACCGCGAGCGCGACATAGGCCGCCGCCGGATCGTCGAACCAGACGTTGACGATCCGGCCGACCACGACGTACAGGATGTAGCCCGGCGGGTGAGGTTGGTGCTTGAGGACGTCGTATTCACGGAGCGCCAGCGCGAACTGCACGGCGTCCCAGTTGTAGAGGAGATGGGCGCGGTACGGGAGACGCGAGGCGATCGTCAGGAGGGAGAGGGCGGCCGCGACGAGGAAATCGGCGCGCGCGGTTACGTCTTGTTCTCCTCTGGCTTCTTCGTCGCGGCGGCGGTGTCCTCGGCCTTGACCTCGTTGACGCCCTTCTTGAACTCCTTGACGCTCGAGCCGAGTGAGCGGGCGAGTTCCGGCAGTCGGTTCGCGCCGAAGAGAATCAGCACGATCACGAGGATGATCAGCAGTTCCTGGTAGCCCAGCCCAAACATGTGCGGCTCCTTTCCAACGACGCCCACACCTTACTCCCCCCCTACCCCGCGCGCAAGATCCGCCTTTCCCCGACGCGCGCCGTGACGCGGCGCTGATCGAAGAACTCGAGGAGCGGAATGGCGTACTTCCGGGAAATGCCGAGCAGGTCCTTGATATCGGCCGGCCCGATCTCTTTGCGCTCGCGCAGCAGCGCGACGAGCTTCGTCTGGATCGCGTCGAGGGCGCGCGTATGGAAGAAGAGCGATTCCTTCACGCGCACGAGCTTCCCGGCCTGCACGAGCACCTGGAAAAGCTCGTGCTCCTCGTCACCGCCGAGCCCGGCCCTGCCCAACGCCTCCTCGGCACTCGGCGGGGCGGCCTCCGCCCGGAGAAAGTCTTCTTCCAGGCGATCGACGACGCGCTGCTGCTCGGGCGACAGGCGCACCTCGTGCGAGGCGAGTCGCACCTTGTCGCGTTCGGTCTTGACGGTCCCCCCCGCGACGAGCGACGACAGGAGAAATGCGAATACGCGCTCGTCGGCGCCGCCCGCACGGCCGCGAAGCTCCTCGCGGGACATCCCGGGTTTGAGCGGGTTCGCGCGGTGGAACACCGCGAGCGCGTCCACGACGAGCGTGCGCAGCCAGGCGAAGCTGTCGGGATGGATGAACCAGTCGCGATCCACGGCGACCACCCGGCCGGCCGGCTGGAGGGCGGCGAGGAGACCGCGAAGGCGCTCCGGACCGAAGGGCACACGGCCGGCGAGGGTCGCGAGCCGTACTCCCGCGGCGCCCACGTGCCGAATGTGCTCTTCCAGGACGGCTTCCGGGCTGCCCGTCTGCAGCAGGGTGAGGTGCGCGACCAGAGTGGGCGCCTTGCGCTTGAAGCGCGGCGGATCGACGTCGAGCAGCGTGCCGCCGCCGATGGTCACGATCGGCGAGTAGGAGCGCACAACGAACCGGTCACCGGGCCGCGCGACCAGCGGCGCTTCGAGACGAAACCTCGCGAAGGCCGTCTCGCCCGGCGCGAGCTCGGGCCGGTCGAGCAGGAGCGCACGCGCCATGATCTCGCTCGTCCCGACGTGGAACCGCACACGCGTGCGCGATCGGATCGCACGTGGGGCGTCCTTCAAGAGCTCGAGAGTGCCGTCGACGAGGAGCGCCGGGACGAGCGTGCCGGGAAGACCGACGACGTCGCCGCGGGCGATCGCGGCCCGCTCGAGCCCCTGGAGGTTGACCGCCGTGCGCTGCCCGGCCTGCGCCGAGGCCACGGCATGGCCATGTGCCTGCAGGCCACGGATCTTGGCTTCGGTGCTTCTCGGATAGACTTCCACGCGGTCGTCCACGGCGAGCGCGCCCGCGGTAAGGGTGCCCGTGACGACGGTGCCAAATCCCTTGACGGTGAACACGCGATCGATGGGCAATCGTGGAAGCTGGTCCGTCCCTCGCGAGGGCACCGACTCCGCGAGGCCGCGGAGCGCGGAGCGCAGGTCGTCGAGCCCGTGGCCCGTCTTGGCGGACACCGGCAGAATCGGCGCGCCCTCGAGAAACGTGGCGCGGACGGCACCGGCCACGTCCTCCCGGACCAGCTCGAGCCAGTCGGGCTCGACCAGATCGGCCTTGGTCAGCGCGATGAGCCCGGCCCTGATGTGCAGCAGGGAGCAGATCGCGAGGTGTTCACGCGTCTGTGGCATCACGCCTTCATCCGCCGCGATCACCAGCATCGCGAGATCGATGCCGCCAACACCGGCCAGCATGTTCTTGACGAAGCGCTCGTGACCGGGGACGTCGACGATCTCGATGGTGAGCCCACCCACCTCCTCGAGGAACGCGAATCCCAGATCGATCGTGATGCCGCGAGCCTTTTCCTCGGGCAGGCGGTCGGTGTCGATCCCGGTGAGCGCCTTCACGAGCGAGGTCTTGCCGTGGTCGATGTGCCCGGCCGTGCCGACAACAACATGCTTCGGGGTCGTCCCCGTCACAGGCGCGCCGCCGCGGCGGTCAGCGCCTGGGCGAGGATGTTCACTTGCGCGGGCAACACCGTCCGGCAGTCGAGGAAGAGACGGTCGTGGGTCATGCGGCCGACGACCGGTGGATCACCAAGACGCAGCGCCTCGTCGAGCCGCATCGCCGCCTCCGCGCTCGTTCCGACGGCGAGCGCCACGGTCGGCAGCTCGACCGTCGGCAAGGCGCCGCCGCCCACTTTGGCGAGATCGTCCACGAGGCTCGCGCCCAGGCGCTCCCGTACGCCTGCGGACAGGCGCCGTACCACGCGGCGCGCGCGGCTCCGCACCGCGGCGAGGGGCTCGGTCAGCATCGCGAGCGTCGGTACCGTCTGGAGCGCCGTTCCCGCTTCGTAGGCATACAGGGTCGCCTCGAGCGCGGCGATAGTGAATTTGTCGATCCGGAGCGCCCGGTTCCACGGGTTCTTCTTGAGCCGCGAGACGATGGCGCGTCGACCGACGACGATGCCGGCCTGGGGACCCCCGAGCAGCTTGTCGCCGGAGAACGACACCAGATCGACCCCCGCCGCCACGGTCTCCTGCACGGTCGGCTCGTACGGAAAGCCCCAGGGCCGCAGATCGATCAGCGATCCGGAGCCGAGGTCCTCCATCACCGGGATCCCGCGCTCGCGCCCGAGCTCCACGAGCTCGCGGGATGACACGTCGGCGGTGAAGCCGACCACGCGGTAGTTCGAGGTGTGGACCTTGAGGATCATGCCCGTGTCGGGTCCGATGGCATTGACGTAGTCCTTGAGGTGGGTGCGGTTGGTGGCGCCCACCTCGCGGAGCACCGCGCCGGAGCGTCGCAGGATGTCGGGGATCCGGAATTCGCCGCCGATCTCGATCAGCTCGCCGCGGGAGCAGGGCGTCTTCGGCGCCGGTCAGCCGCTGCAGCAGCGCCTCCACGTGGCTATATCGGGAGCCACGTTCCTTTCGAGCGAGGTCGAGCTCGAGATTCGAGTAGGCCGCGGCGACTGCCCCGAGCCGCTCGAGGGCCAGGGGGCTCATGAGCGCTCGGCCCAGATTGGTGTGCAGCACGACGCCCTGCGCGTTGATGACTGGCCGCAGGGAGAATGGACCGGCCTGTCGCGCGCGCTCCACGACGCGCGCCGCCAGGGTCTCGGCCGCCGCCGGCGCGGCCCGCTCCTCGAGAACACGGGTGCGCTCCTGCTCGAGCGCCTCGCGGACGAGCGCGGTCAGGCGCGCCCGCGTGAGTCCGCGGACCTCCTCCTGATCCGCGAGCCGGCGGAGGAGCTGATCGACCGAGGGCAGGCTCCGAAGCGCGGCGGCGCGGTCAGCGCTCACCGAGCGCGGCCTCGACCTTCTCCCGAACGCGTGCGATGACTTCCTGCGCCTCGTGACGCCATGCTTGGGCCGTCCACTTCCCTTCGCCCGACTGCCGGCCGCGCCGCACGGCGTCCTCGACGAGCCCGGCCCACAGCTCGTCGAGGTCGGTCGGCGAGAGACCTTGTCCGCGGAGCGCGTGAGTCCACTCGGCGGCGAGGTCCTCGATGAGCCGGTCCCGCTCCGCCGCGAGGCGACGTGCCTTCCGAATGAGATCGGCCAGCCGAGACGGCACCGCCTATTCCTTCACCAGCTCGCGCACCGCGTCGAGCAGGTTCGCCTCGAACCGGCCGGTCGACGCGCACTGGTAGACGGGCGCCGGACGCAACTTGCCGCTCGAGCCCTTGCGCTGCATGTGCGTCCGCATCTTCGAATTCACCTGGACCCTGGTCCACGTGCCGTTCGGCTCCGCGAAGAGCGTGAATGCCACCAGCGCCTCGCCCTCGAGACGATCGTCGCCAATCCGGCCGCAGTCGGCGTAGACGCCGATCGGCGCGATGAAGTCGTCGGAAGCGATGACGCCGGAGTCACGCGCAATCGCGCGCAGCGGCACGTTTTCCCTGGCGAGCGCGCGCACGAGCGCGGCCCAGGTCGCGTCGTAGCGCGCCGCGACCTCGGCCTGGTACGGCGGCGGCGCGAGCGGCGACACGTAGAGCCCGGAGCAGCCGCCGAGCAGGAGAGCCATTGTGGCGAGGGCCGTGAAGCCGGCCCACATCGTGGGTGGCCCGACAAAGGCGCGGGCCGGCCCCGTCCGGCTACTTGTGGTGGTCGATGCCACGATAGGTCTCGATGAAACGTGTGACGCGGGCCTCGTCGAACGCCTCGAGCGTGTCGATCCGCGTCCACGCCGTCAGCGCGATCTTGGGCTTCATGCCGTGATACGGCGCGAGAATGACTTGCTTGTCGTACCGCTGCACGATCGCCTTGAGCTTCGCGACGAGATCGGGGCACTCGCAGTTGTACTGCACGAGGACGCCGCCGTCCTCCAGGTTGTGAACCTGGAGCTCGCGGCCGATCGGCCGCGTGTGGACACCCCACGGCGCGATGTATGGAAGGTGCGGCCCCGAGGTCGGTGGATCCGAGTTGTACGGCACGTGGGGCGAGTCGGCGCTCGCGATGTGAAGATTGCCCTGATCCGCCAGCTGCACGCCCGGCAGGTTCGCCTGCGCCCGGTAGGCGAAGTACCCGACGACGATCGACACCAATACTGCGGCCGTGACAACGATGGCAGTCCGCTGTCGCCGCGGAATCCGCCGACGTGCTCGGGCGTGTCGCTCGTCCCTGGCCATCTCGCCGCTCCTGTGGCGGAAGCGTATGGGAGTCGAACCCATCGACCGTTTGTCTAGAACGGTCCACCGGATTTGAAGTCCGGGAGGCCCACCGGGTTCCTAGACGCTTCCGACGCTGCTCCAATGCTTCGGAGAAACCACAAGAGTTTACCACTGACCCGACGGGCCGGTGTCGGGGCCCGACCCAGGCGAGGGCATCAGCAACCGCCCTCCGAGCGCCACCCTGATTTCGGACGGGCTTCAGCCCCTGCTACGATAGGCGGCGAGGTGGCTCCGTTGAAGCGAAAACCCGGCCGAACGGCGGTATCTCCCGGGGCGCTCGGCGGGCTTTCCGTCAGAGAGCTCGGCAGGCGGGTCTATGAGCGGTCCTGGCAGGACGGGATTCTCGACCGGGCGGCAGAGCTCTCGTACTATTTCGCGTTCGCGCTCGTTCCGACGCTCCTGTTCCTGGCCACGCTCCTCGGCCTGCTGCCGACTCCCGACCTGATGCCTCACCTCATGAGCTACGCCGACCGTGTGCTGCCGGGCGACGCCGCTTCGCTGCTCAAGAAGACGCTGGGGGAGGTCGTCAGCGGCGCGAGTGGGGGTCTCCTGTCGGTCGGTGTGCTCGCGGCCCTGCTCGGGGCCTCCAGCGGCATGCTCTCGATCATGAAGGCTCTCAATGCCGCCTATGGCATCGCCGACAGCCGGACCTGGTGGCGGAGGCGGCTCATCGCAATCACGCTGACGATCGGGTTTTCGCTCTTCATCCTCACCGCCATGCTGCTGCTCGTCTTCGGCGGCCGCATCGGCGACGCTGTCGGGGACTGGGTCGGGCTCGGTCCAGTGTCCGCGCTGGCCTGGCAGCTACTCCGGTGGCCCGTGGTGACCCTCCTGGGGCTGACGGGCCTGACGCTCGTATATTACCTGGCCCCTGCGACGGACCGGGGCTGGTCCTGGATCACCCCGGGCTCGGCAGTCGCGCTGGTGTCGTGGCTCTCGATTTCCCTCGGGCTCCGGTTCTATGTGAGTCACTTCGGCTACTACAACGCGGCCTACGGCTCGATCGGCGGCGTGATCTTGCTGATGCTCTGGCTCTACTGGAGCGGTGTTGCGCTGCTCGTGGGCGCGGAGATCGATTCAGCGATCGAGCGGGCCACGGCCGAACGCGCCATGGAGCCTGAGAACGGAATGGCCTCGTTGGCCACGCTGCCGCGCGACGCATAGGAAGCACCGCCCGCGGCCGTCGTTCGGCTCACACTCCACCCGCGAGGGGGGGAAAGATCGTGACGACGTCACGTGCCGCGAGTGAGGCGTCCGATCCGATATCGCAACCATTGACGAGCACGACACGAGCGAGACCGGGTGGAATCCCGAGGTGCTGCGCAACGTCGGCGACGGTGCTTCCTTCGGGAAGCTCGAGTTCGGCGATGCCGTCCCGACCAAGAGGGGGAAGAAATGCTGCGAGGGTGGCGAAGAGTCTGACTTCGACCCTCACCTGAACCCGCCCTGTCCGTCGGGCTCGACGGATGGGCTTCGAGCCGTGACCCGCAACCGATCGCCCGGGCGAATCGAGTCTCGGTCCTCGAGGTTGTTCCACCGGACGACGTTGCCGATCGACACCCCATACAGCTTGGCGATCGAGCTCACCGTGTCACGCGGGCGCACGGTGTGATGGTCGACCTCGCCTGCCGCACGACGGCCCACGCTATTCACCGAGGCGAGCTTCTTCCGAGACGCAAGGGCTGCCAAGATATCCTGCCGGGTGCCGGGCGGTACACGCAGTTCCCAAGTCGTGCCCGGAGGAGTGACACCGCGGATCAAAACGGGATTGAGCGACCTCAGAGTTTGCACCGAGATCCCGGTGCTCGCGGCCAGCTTCCGTAGCTCCGTGCCGGGAGGGACCGCCACTCGTTCGAGGTCGGGAATTGTCACCGCCCCGCCCAACTCGAAGCCATATTGCCCGGGGTCGCGCCCGATCACCACCGCCGCCTGGATCGCCGGAACGAAGTCCTTGGTCTCGCGCTTCAGGAATCGCGTGCGAGCGAGCGTCCAGAAATCCGCTGAGCCAGTGGCGCGTACCGCCCTGTCCACGGTCACTGAGCCGGCATTGTAGGCCGCCTGGGCGAGATGCCACGAGCCGTAACGCAGGCGCAAGTCACGCAGATACGCGGCCGCCGCCGTGGTGGACTTCTCCGGGTCGAGGCGCTCGTCTACCCAGCGGTCGACGCGCAGGCCATAAAGGCGCGCCGTGCCCGCCATGAACTGCCACAGCCCCTTGGCGCCCGCGCGTGACACCGCCAGCGGATTGAATCCGCTCTCGATCATCGCCGTGTAGGCCAGCTCGTCTGGAAGCCCCTTGGATCGGAAGACAGGCCGGATCATCCCGAGATACTGCGGCGATCGTTGGAGCCAGAGCCCGACGACATCGCGGCGGCTCGTCGTGAAGCGGTCGACAAAGAATTGCACCTGGTGGTTCATGACAACGTCGTACGTCGGGGCATCCACCGTGGGTCCGATGGTCTGAAGGCGAGAGGATTCGGCGAACGCGTACGCCCATGGATCGAAATCCAGAGGCACCCAAATCGAAGGGTCATCGGCCGCGTCGAGAGTGTTGCCCTTCGCCTCCACGGATGGACCGGGTCGACCGAAGTCGTCGACCGGCGTGACGACGGAGAATTCAAGAGAGTCCGAGGAGGACAGATGCGGACCGGCATCCTCGGGCCAGGCAGCAGACGGCGGCAAAATCCACATGAAACAGGCCGCGAACGCCACGAAACTGGGTCGAATCGCCATAGGAAGAGGAAACTAAAGTCTTTTGTATCATGCTGGGCCCTATCGGTCAACGTCCCGGTGAAGCCCGTTCGTGGAACGGTCGAGCCTTGTGCCCGAGGGTGACAAAACTTGAGTATCCGCCAAATTTCCTGCACACTTAGGCTAAGAATAAATGGCTGACAGTAGCCGTCCTAAGGCCGTGGTAACTACCCACCAACCCAAACTTCTTGCGGAGGAGTGACGAACGTGAAGAGATCTGTGGTGCTACTTGTCGCAGTGGTATTCGGGATCGGGGCTGCCGGGCTGGCCGTAGCTCAGACACCCTCCCCGGCTCCAGCCCCAGCACCGGCCACGACGCCCGCGCCGGCGCAGAAGCCGGTCGACACGAAGCAGAAGCCTGCCGAGGCGAAGAAGACGAAGAACGCCCAGGGGATCGTCAAGTCGGCGTCCGCCGACAGTCTCGTGGTTGCAGGCAGGGAAAAGGCCCAGGGCTCGAAGGAAATGAAGGACGCCGAGTGGACGTTCGCGGTCGATTCGAAAACCGCCATTAGGAAGTCCCAAAAGGCGATCACCTCCGCGGACCTGAAGCCCGGCGACCAGGTCCAGGTCCGGTACATGGACCAGGCGGGTAAGGCAACCGCCGTTACCATCCAGGTCAAGTCGGGTGCCGCTGCCGCCAAGTCGACCGGTCAGCCCGCCGAGAAGAAGTGAGTTCGCGGATTCAACCGGACGCCGGCCTAGCGGCCGGCGTCCGGTGCTCGCTCTTCAACGACTCCCGAGAACCAGGCGCTTCGCTCTGCCAGATCCACGCTTTCCGAACGCCCGCTCGAGACCGTGACCTCGCGTAGCCAGATTGTGAGGCGCTGGTAGCCCGTCAGGTGGGTTCCCGGCGTATAGACCCCGCGCTGCTGCTTAGAGGGGGTCCCAGCCGGACGCTTGTCGGTCGCGACCGAACGGGTCACGATGAGCAGCCAGGCCCCGGCCGGTAGATTCTCCACCAAGAACCGCCCATCGGCCTCGACGACCGTACCCATGACTAGATCGACCGCGCCGGATTCCCAGAGCGCCTTCTCGTATGCCCGCCTGAGCGTCAGGATTGCCGAGGCCGCGGCGCGGTAGTCGCTGACTGAGTTCCGCGCCGTCCGCTTGACCTCCTCGAATCTCCGGAGGAACTCCGCCGAGCGAGGCAGCAGGGTCACCGCGGCCCCGGCGAGCGGCTGGTCGACGCCCTCCGGCCGTCGGCGTTCCTCGTACACGCGCCCCGTCACGTTCCCGACGGCCCCCGCCGCGGCGGCGGCGCGGTATGGGTCGGGGAGGACGTCGAAGGCCTCGACCGCTGCGGCGCCCGCGAAGAGCAGCGCGAGGACCAACAACCGGCTGATCACGCGCCCGGCCCCTTCGGTGGCACCGGCTGCGTGCGCCAACGATCATGAATCCACAGCCACTGATCCGGGGCGACGCCGATCGCCGCCTCGACCGCGGCCGTGCAGCGTTGCGTGAGCTCGGTGACAGCCCGCTCGTTGTCGGGCGTTGCGTCCACGGGCAGAGGTGGATGGATCACGACACGATGCCGTCCGACGTCGGTGCGGTAGATAAACATCGGAACCACCGGCGCCCGGGTCCGCATGGCCAGCACCGCCAGGCTCTTCGACGTCGACGCCGGCCGCCCGAAGAAGGAGACAAACACGCCCTCACGCCGGGAGGCATTCTGATCCAGGAGCAGGGCGACGAGCCGGCCACGCTGGAGGGCTCTCAGCACCGGCCTGAGCGCGCCGCGCTTGTCGATCAGCTCGATCCCGGCTTTCCGGCGCAGCCGCTCCGCCACCATGTCGAGCCACGGTGCGTCGAGCGGTCGCACGACGACGGTCGCCGGGAAGCCCATGAGCCGGTGGGCCACAGCCAGAAGCTCCCAATTCCCCAGATGAGCTGTGAGTACGAGTGCTCGACCGTGCGTCTCCATCGTGTTCTTCAGATGATCCAGACCGTCGAGGGCGATGCCATCGAGCGTTCTTTCCGGGGGCTCGCTCAACACCGTGCACAACTCGATGAACATCAGCCCGAGGTGCTGAAACGAGGCCCGGCAGACTCGGCGGCGATCGGTCGCCGTGACGCCTGGGAAGGCCAGCGCGATGTTCGCGAGCGCCACACGGCGGCGCCCGGCAAGGGTGAGAAATACAAGATCCCCGAGCCGGCGACCCAGCCATGCCCCAGGCCGCCGAGGCAGCCGCGCGACCGCGCCAGCGAGAGCAAGAGGAATCAGACGGACCGCCGCCGACGCTCCCGGACGATCTCGACCACGATAGGAATGACGGACAAGACGATCACGATGATGACGACGAGGTGAACGTAATCAGCGATATTCGGGATCGCCCGACCGAGGAAATAGCCCGCCCACGTCATGCTGGTCACCCATCCCACGCCGCCGGCCACATTGTAGAAAAGGAACCGGCGATACTCCATCTGGCCCACGCCGGCGACGACCGGCGCGAATGTCCGGATGATCGGCACGAATCGGGCGATGACGATCGTCTTCGCCCCATGCCGCGCGTAGAACGCCCGCGTCCGCTCGATGTGGCGCGGGTTGAACAGGAGCGACTTCGGCCGCGTGAAGAGCCGAGGGCCGAGGCGGACGCCGATCGCGTAGCCGACGCTGTCGCCCGTGACCGCGGCGAGGATGAGGAGGGCGTTGAGCCACCAGACGTTGAGCCCGCCCGCCGCCGCGACAAGGCCCGCCGTGATCAGGAGCGAATCGCCAGGAAGGAAGAAGCCGACGAGGAGACCGGTCTCGGCGAAGACGATCCCGACGAGGACGACATAGCCACCCCAGCGGATCAGGTCGTCGAGCGAGTACACCCCGCTGAGGACGCCGGAGAGGAACTCCACCAGACGCTACTTGCCTCGCGCGACCGCGCCCATGCGCGCCGCCGGTGGATTCGCTTCCGGCCCGCCGGTCCGAATGCGCATAGCATAGAACGAGCGCCAGACGAACACGACCGACAGCGCGAAGAAGACGGCGGCCAGCCCGCGGCTCAGCAAGGGCCCGCTCTCGGCCGTCAGCGTGACCGCGAGCTCGACCGCCAGGAGACCGAACAGCGTCGTGAACTTGATGACCGGGTTCATTGCCACCGATGAGGTGTCCTTGAACGGGTCGCCGACCGTATCGCCGATGACGGTAGCCGCATGGAGCGCCGTGCCCTTTTCCTTCAGGTCCACCTCGACGATTTTCTTGGCGTTGTCCCACGCCCCGCCCGCGTTGGCCATGAATACCGCCTGGTAGAGCCCGAAGAGCGCGATCGACATCAGGTAGCCGATGAAGAAGTATGGCTCCAGAAACGCGAAGGCCAGGGT
>WNFO01015703.1_pt1 | contig 11636 bp, 8 predicted proteins | sample 5400251 | NCBI WGS metagenome assembly WNFO01 (sample SAMN13153354, study PRJNA577476) | soil metagenome | isolation source: 100 cm saprolite under Madrone tree | place: USA:California | collected 2016-06-14
GCCAGGCGCTGGCCGGTACGTAGACGAGTGGTGTGCCGACCGGCGTGAGCGCCAGAAGCCCGGTCAGCGCCCCGAGCAACACCGGCGAGCCGAGCCCCGCCACCCACGCGCCGAGCGCGACGAGCAGCGCCTGGGCGAGCGCGGTCGCGAGAGTCCCGTACATCACCGCGCGAACGGTCTCCCCGAGCGTGCGGAGCACGACATCCACACGCTCGCCCGCGAGGCGACGTGCCGCGCTCTGGATCTGCGCGACCAGACCGTCTCCGGTCCGGTAGAAAACGAAGAGGGTCAGAAGGGTCAGGACCAAGTCGATCACGAGACGTCCCAGATCACCCAGAGTGCTCGCGACGACACCGACGACGAGGCCTGTGCGGGCGAGCATCCACTGCTCCATTGCGGACGGATTCGCCTGAAGGCTCTCGATCTGGGCGACGGCTCGCCGGCCGACCCAGGGGATCTCGCGCAATGCCGCCACAGCCGCCGAGGGGCCGCCGGCAATCCAGGCCTTGAAACCGGCGAAGGCGCTCTGAAGCTCTGCGGCGAGGGCCAGTGATACCAGCACGGCGGGAACGACGACGACGAGGACCATGAAGACGGTCATCAAGAGGGCGCTCAGGCCGGTGCGACCGCGGACGCGCCGCTCGATTCTGGCGTAGAGCGGCCAACTCGCAAAAGTGAGGATGGCTGCCCACGCGGCCGGGACCAGAAACGGCCGCAGCACCACGAGCGACGCCAACACGATCAACGCGGCACCCGCGATCTTCACCCAGCGCCCATCGGGCGTTCCCGTCATCAGCGGGGAATGTAGACCGGCGCGATTTTCTGCGCCACTCGAACACCGGCTGGGGTGGACCAGGCCTGATCAGGCCCGGCCATCACGCGGCGGTAAGAACCGCACCATCGGCGCCTGGCTCGAACCGAGGTAATGGCAAAAACATCCATAGCCATGGATAGTTGTGGATCGACAACGGCTTGGTATCGCCTTTGCCTTAGTACTCATGCAGGAGGTGAAAGGCCATGATCAGCACGATGGTTCGAACGCTCTCGCGAGTCCCGATGCCGCTCCGAAGCCTCGCCGTCTGCGTGGCGTGCGAGGAGTGCTTCGAGCTGGGCGACCCGACCTGCCCGTCCTGCGGCAGCGATGAGTACGTCCCGCTCCTTCATCAGCTCGAGGGCCGCATTCTCAACATGACGAGCAACAACTAGATGCTGGTTCGGCGGGACGTGGTATCCGGAGGCGAGACCGGCCGAGGGCCGCGCCGACACTTCGGGACGCCCGCCAACCAGCTGGGGGCCTGACTCTCGTCCCCAGCCGCTCCAGCCCGCTCGACGAGATTCTCCAGCGTTCGTCCTTCCAGCAGCTGAAGTTCGCTACGTCCGGTGTCCCGCTGAACCCCCTTGCTCGACTCGCACGATTCAGCGGCCCTGCCAGTCCGGTTTGCGCCGTTCGAGAAAGGCGCGCACGCCTTCGGCGGGTGGCTTCCTTCGTCGCCGCGAGGGTCAACGGCGCGGCTGGGACCGAGGGCGGCGACCAATAATGACAGGCTCAGGGGTGCCAGGAAGTTGCCGAGCGTGCGGGCCACAGGCACGCCGAAGCGCGCGTGCGGGGCGGCCAGCCGCAGGTCGCACGCGAGCGCAATGAAGAGACCGCCGCCGATCGCGTCGCCTTGCAGCATGGCGATCGTCGGCTTGCTCATGCCGGCCGGTCTCGCTAGCACTCGGGTGAGGCGGGCCTCGTAGCCGAGCGCGTCCTCGCGGGTCTTGAAGTCGAGAAACTGGCGAATGTCGGTGCCGCTCGCGAAGGCCCGGTCACCGGCGCCCTTCAGGACGAGGACGCGCACGCCCGGGTCGGCGTCGAGGTTCGCGCACGTGTCGTGGAGCTCGCCGGTCATTCGTGCCGTCGGGGCGCCACCGCAAAGCCCCAGTCGCGAAGGTCCTGGTCGAGTTGCTCGCGCCGGCGCTCGGCGCGGCGCCGCTCCTCCGTCAGCTCCTCGAATCGCTGGCGCTGATCGCCGCGGCGCCGATCGAGGACGACCTTGATCTTCTCGGCGCCGGAGAGCTCCTGCGACAGGAAATCGTAGAGGTCGGCCTGCGAGCGCGCCACGATGAAGAGGTGGCCGAGCTCCATCACCTCTTTCTCGGCCTGCTCCTGCGCTGAGCGCATGTCCAGCTCGTCGAAGATTCGCTGCGCCAGGGCCCGGCGCCGGGCCGCGCCGTCGCCGTCGCCCGTCTGCGCATCGAGGGCGGCGAGACTCAGGTGGCAGGACGCGGCGAGCGGACGGAGCCCGAGCTCCTCGGCGAGGCGCATCGCCGCCGCGTACTGTTCGCGCGCCTCGCGGGGGTCCGGGAGCGCGCCGCGGGCGGCGATGTCACCGAGGATCTGGAGCGCCTGCGCCTGGTGACCACGCTCCCCGCACTCGAGCGCGAGGGCGAGGGCCTGGCGCGCTGTCTCGAGCGCACGGGGCTGCTGCCGGGCCGCGAGAAACCCCTCCGCGAGGTTGACGAGCCAGGCGGAGAGATACGCCCGGATCCCCAGCTCGCGGCTCACCGTGACGCTGTCCTCCAGAAGGTGAAGGCCTTCGTGCACGTGGCCCATGCGGACGAACGCCAGGCCGAGCAGTGACAGGGGGATCGGCAGCCACACCGTCAGGTGCTTTCGACGACACGCCTCCAGACTGCGCTCGAGGGGCAGCACGGCTCGCGCCAGGCGCCCGCGCCGGATCCAGACGAGGCCGATGAGGGTCCAGGCGATGAGCTGACTGTAGGCATGCTGGGTCGTCTCGGCGGCGCGCTGCGCCTCGGCGAGGTAGGTGTTGGCGGCGTCGAACGCGCCGCGATCGGCGAGGCTGAATGCGAGCCAGCCGCACGAGGCGACGTACGAGGTCGTGGCCTGATCGCGCGCCGTCGCTGCGAGGTTTTCCTTGAGCGTGCGCTCGGCCTGCGCGTAGTCGCCCTGAGCGTGATAGCTCTGGCCCATGTACTGGCGGGCGAGCCCCTGGAGCGCCGGGTCGTCGGTGGCCCGGCCCACGACGAGGCAGCGCTGTCCGTAGTCGAGGACCTGGCGCGTCTCGCCCTTCAGAAAGTGGTAGTTGATGAGATAGGTATAGACGCGGGCCAGTCGCGGCTCGTCCTTGAGGCCGGTGGCGAGCCGTTCCGCCTCCCGCGAGACCGCCAGCACCTCCTCGAGTCGGCCGAGCTGGAGGAGCGGAGGCCGCAGGTCGAGGCGTATGTCGATCGCTTGCTCGCCCGTCTCCCGCGTTTCCGGGAGATGCCCGAGCGCGGTGAGCGCGTCCCGGAACGCCTGCACCGCTTCCGCGTTTGCCGCGTGCAGCATCGCGCGGGCGCCGACCTGGCGGTTGTAGGGGAGCGCCTTCGTCCACACCTCGCCCCGCGAGGCGTGAAACGCGAGCTGGTCGGCGTGGCTCGTCTGCCGGTCGTGGTAGAGCCGCTCGATCGCCTCCACGATTTGCGCGTGGAGAATGCGGCGCTGGTCGCGAAGCAGGCTCGCGTAGGCGACGTCGCGCGTGAGCGCGCTCTTGAAGCGATAGACGACGTCGGGGAAGAGACTCGCCTCGTAGAGGAACCCCGCGCTCTGCAGACTGGCGAGCGCCCGGCCGACCCTCTCGGCGGCGGGGCCCTCCACAATCGCCTCGAGGAGCGCCTGGGGCACGTCCGAGCCGATCACCGCCGACGACTGGAGCAGGAATTTCTCCTCGTGCGGGAGCCGGTCGATGCGGGCGGCGAGGACGGCCTGGACCGTCGCCGGCACCTGGAGCATCCCGAGCTGGCCGGCGAGACGGTAGGCGCCATGGTCGCCGACCAGCACCCTCGCCTCGATGAGGGTCCGGGCGATCTCCTCGAGGAAGAACGGGTTGCCGTTGCTCCGCTGAATCAGATGCTCCCGGAGCGGTCGCAGCGTGCGCTGGTCGCCGAGCAGCGTCCGGAGCAGCTCGTCAGCGCCCGCGGGCGAGAGCGGATCGATCGGGAGCTCGGTGAAGCCGGGCCGGCTCGTCCAGCCGTGCTCGTAGTCGGGCCGGTAGTCGACGAGAAGCAGGAGGCGCGCGGTCACGAGCCGGTCGAGGAGCGTGTCGAGGAACGCCTGCGTCTCGGCATCGACCCACTGGAGATTCTCGAGAACGAGCACGAGGGGCTGCCGCTCGCTCTCCTTCATGATCACCTGCGTGAGCGCGTCGAGGACGCGGCCGCGCCGCTCGCGCGCGTCGAGCGCGCGGAACGGATCGTCCGCCGGCAGGGCGTCGAGGAGCGACAGGATCGGCGCGATCGCGTCGCCGAGCCCGGCGTCGAGGTTCCTGACGGTCGCGGTCACCCGCTCGGCCACGCGCGAGGCCGGATCGCGCGCGTCGAGCTCGAAATACGTCCTGAGCATCTCGATGATCGGCAGGTACGAGGCGGCCCGCTCGTAGGAGAGCGCGCGGCCTTCGAGGATCCGCCACGCCTGGATCTTCGCCGATCGGAGGAATTCGTAGAGGAGGCGCGTCTTGCCGAGCCCCGCCTCGGAGCTGACGGCGACGACCTGGCCCTGCCCGGCCCGCGCGCGCTCCAGCAGCTCGTGCAAGCGGCCGAGCTCCGCGGCGCGCCCGACGAACGGCGAGAGCTGCTGGGCGTCGGTGCTCCGGAGCTTCGATCGGGTCGGCGCGCCGCCGATCAGTTCGGAGACCTCAACGGCTGTCTCGAGTCCCTTGACCACCCGCGCGCCGAGCGGGGTGACCTGGACGGATCCCTCGGCGAGCCGGAGCGTGCTCGGCGAGATGACGATGGAGCCGGGGTCCGCCATCTGCTCCATGCGGGCCGCCAGGTGCGTGGTCTGACCTACCGCCGTGTAGTCCATGTGAAGGTCGCTGCCGATCGAGCGCACGACGACTTCGCCGGAGTTGAGCCCGACCCGGATCTTGACCGAGATCCCTTCGGAGCGCTGGATCTGCTCCGCGTAGCGCCCGACGGTCTCCTGCATCCGGAGCGCGGCGTAGCAGGCGCGCACGAGGACCATGCCGTGCGCGACCGGGGCGCCGAAGAGCGCCATGATCCCGTCGCCCATCACCTGGTTCACCGTGCCCTCGTACCGGTGGACCGCCTCCATCATGCGCTCGACGACGGCATCGAGCAGGTGACGGGCCTCCTCGGGGTCGCGGTCGGCGAGGAGCTCCATCGACCCTTTGAGGTCGGCGAACAGCACCGTGACCTGCTTGCGCTCGCCGACCATGGCGGCGCGGGAGGTCAGGATCTTCTCGGCCAGATGCGCCGGCGTGTAGGCTTGCGGCGCGGCAGACGGCGTCGCCGCAATGAGCCGGGTCCCGCAACCGTTGCAGAACCGCGCGCCGTCGGGGTTGTCCTGCTGGCAGATCGGACACTTCATCCCTTCACGCTCCCGGCGGTGAGCCCCTCCACCATGTACCGCTGGAGGTAGGTGTTCGGCTTACCCTCGCTGTTGCCGGCGTCGTTCCAGCCCGTCACGCCCGGAGGCTGGATCTTGTGCTTCTGGATCGTGTCGACAGCGAACTGGGACGAGAGGCGAACTTGGCGTCGACGTTGCGTTCCTTCGGCCGCCTTGCGGAGCAACTCCCGCGGGCGATCAGGCCCGCGTCGTGCTGTTCGGCGAGGCCGCGTGGGCGCGAGTCCATCGGCATCGCCTAGTCGCTCGCGAGCTTGCCGTTGACGCCCCAGTTCGCCTTCTCGACGTCCTGGAACACGATGTGGACCTGGTCCGGAGTCGTCTTGCCGATCTTCACCATGGCCTCGGTGATCGCGGCGGTGATCTCGCGCTTCTGCTGGTCGGTGCGCCCGGCGTACCACTGGATCGTGATGTTCGGCATGGCCCGTCTCCTTAGTGTTGGTCGAGTCGGTTGCGGCGGGATTATCGCAGCGCGCCGTCCGTCGGGCAAGGCGACGGCCTCCGCCCGGCCTGGCTGGGAACCACCGAGACGTTCGCCGGTCTAACTCCGGCGAACGAACCGAACACGCGGAGGCCCAACGGGCCAGGAGGCACGGGCATGACCAGGCGAGGCTTCATCCAGGTGCTGGGGGTGGGAGCGGGTGTCGCCGTCGCGACGTCCGCCCGGGCCGACCGGATCCGAGTCCTGCCCGAGGTGGGCGCCGGGGAGCCGGCCGTCGCCAGCGACGAGGCCGGCCCCGAGCTCCGACGGTTTCTCGACAGGGTCCGCGTCGGCGAGCGGCGGGCGCACCGTGGACTCACGGTCTTTTGGCTCCACGCCCCGCGCGGAGGGGCGCCGTTCGCCATTCGCACGCTCGACGAGGCGCGCGCCCGCGGCGCGCTCTCCGTCGCTGAGCGCGACCAGGCTACGGTGTCGAGCCTCGTGATTGACAACCGCGGGCCCGTCCACGTGCTGCTGCTCGCCGGCGAGATCCTGCTGGGCGGCAAGCAGCACCGCATCGTGGTCGAGGACGTTCTGGTGCCGCCGCGGAGCGGACCGCTGACGCTGCCGGTGTACTGCGTCGAGCAGGGCCGATGGAACGGTGAGGCGAAGCACTTCACGACGCGAGGCGCCGTCGCAGCGCCGCAGCTTCGCTCGAGGATGCTCGAGCGGAGCGACCAGCGGGAGGTGTGGGCCGAAGTGGACCGCTACGCGGCACGGGCCGCCGCGCCGTCCTCGACCGGGAGCTACCAGGCGATCCACGACAAGGCCGACGTGCAGGCCCATCAGAAGGACGTCGAGGGCGCGCTGGACCAGCGCTCCGGCGCCGAGGGCGCCGCGGTTTTCGTCGCCGAGACGCTGGTCGGGCTCGATCTCTTCCAGGACCCGTCGTTGTTCGCGCGCGAGTGGCCCAAGCTGCTTCGCGCCGACGCGCTGGAGACCTACGGACGGAACCTCGGCGACAAGGCCGACGAGCGCCGGCTGCGCGCGATGCTCGACGACCTCCTGCGTGCCGCCGCGGGCGCTGCCGGCTCGGTCAGGCGCGGGGTCGGCGTCGGCCGGCTCGTCGAGTTCCGGGTCGATCGCCGTCGGGGGTCGGCGCTCGTCGCCGAGGGGGAAGAAGAGTCGCAGCATCCGCTCGTCGAATTCCCGGTCGAACGTGGCGGTCGGCGGATATCGGTGATAGAGCGAGTGCGCCTCGAGCACGTGCAGCCCGGACGCTCTGGTCAGTCGCGCCAGATCGCCGAAGCCCGGCAGGACGTGCAGAAAGTCGGCCCAGACCGACGCGGGATGACCGGGAAACATCTCGCTCAGCATGAGGTCGACGACCAGGAGCGAGCTCGGCTCGCCGAGCGCCACGAGGTGGTCGAAGCCGTGCGCGAGCTCGCTCTGGTCGCGCGCGTGATTGAGCACGGCGCCGACCGCCGCGACGATGGAGAACGGGCCCTGGGCGGCGAGCGCGGCGACGTCGCGCGCGTCGAAGATGTCGGCGCGCCGAAGCCGCGTCCGGAGTCGTGGATGGCGCGCGGCGGCCGTGTCGAGGAGCTCGGCCTGGATGTCGGTCATCAGCACGTCGTAGCCGTGATCGAGGGCCGCCGCCGCCAGGTCGCCCATGCCGCCGCCGATCTCCAGCCAGCGGGCGCCGATCTGGAGCTCGCGCCGGTACCGGGCGACCGAGTCCCAGAGGTCGAAGGACGACGGGGTGAGGTGAGAGGTGATCTCGTCGGGGGAGATCCCGAGGTAGTAGTCCCGGATCTCCCGCCGGCGCCGGGCGTCCCGCATCAAACGGGACGGCGGTTCATCGCACCACGGCGGCTTCCAGCCGTCCGGCCTCGGCCGCGAGCCCCATGTGCTCGAGCATCATCACGGCGGAGAGGATCGTCGCCGATGCCTTCGCCTCCGGGCGCGACGACCGTCTTTGTTGTAGCGGGGTCCATGAGCACGGCTTTCACCGAGGGTGGCCTGAGACAGATGCGACCGGGCTCCGTTCTCCGATCCGGTACACGCGGCGCACGTTCTCCCAGAGCATCTTTGTTTGAATCGCCGGGTCGATGCCGCGGAACTGCTCCTCGATCGCCTTCCTCGAGAACGGCCACGTGCCGTCCCGGTGCGGATAGTCCGAGCCCCACATGACGTTGTCGGGCGCGATCTCCGCCATCGCGCGCACACCGTGGAAGTCCTTCTGGAACGTCGCGTACATCTGGCGCTTGAAGTAGGCACTCGGGGGAAGCTTGAGCCCGAGGTCATCGGCGAGCCGCTCCTCGTACGTATCGTCGAGGCGCTCGAGCATGTAGGGGAGCCAGCCGATGCCGCTCTCACCGAGCACCAGCGTCAGCTTGGGATGACGCTCGCAGACGCCGGAGAGAATCACCGAGGCGCAGATCTCGTCCATCTGGAGCGGCGCGACGACGGTCCACGAGCCGGTCGACGCCGGGTTCGAGACGACGCCCTTGACGTCGTGTCCGACGGTCGTCGCACCGCCTTCGAAGACGTGAAAGGAAATGACGAGACCGGCGTCTTCCGCGGTCGACCACAGGGGCTCCCACATCACGTGCCACACGGGCATGGCGGAGCCCCACGGAACGAAGACGGCGCCACGCAAGCCGAGCTCCGCGCAGTGACGCACCTCGTCGGCGGCGGCCTGCGCGTCGTGGTTCGGCAAGCAGCCGAGCCCGAAGAAGCGGCCGGGCTGGGATCGGTTGAAGTCGGCGATGTAGTCGTTGTACGCGCGGTAGACCGCCGCCAGCGTCTCGTGGTCGGCGATGCCGCCGTGCGTGAAGAGCCCGCGGGAGATCCCGATGATGCCGTAGATCACCTCGGCTTCGACCCCGTCGCGCTCCTGATCTTCGCGGCGCTCGAGGGGATTCGACGGGCGCGTCTGCTTGCCCGAGGCGAATCCCGCTTCGGCCAGGATGCGGCCCCGCCGGCCGCCGGTCACGCCTGGGCCATAGACGCCCCACGGTCCGAGCACGGCGTTGCCCGAGACCCACACCTTGCGGCCGTCGCGCTCGACGACCTGAGGCGCGCGGTCGCGCCACGTCGACGGCATGCGCGAGGTGAAGGTGTCGGGCGGCAGGTAGATGAGATCCATGTGGCTGTCGGCCGACATCACGCTGAGCGACATGTCCGGCTCCTTTGGCGGTCCACGAGATCGCGAGTGAGGGCGAGGGTAGTCCCACCCGCGCGTGAACGCAAGAATCCGGAATTGTGTTCTGGCACGGCCAGAGTGGCCAGAAGCTGACATTCTGGCTCGAGGGTGGCCGGCGGTGTCTTCGTCACCGGTGGTCCAAATCCATTAGAACCTTTAGGTTCTATTTTATCGGAAATCCGGAATCTCGTGGCACTTCGCTTGCTCCATCAGCTCTGCGCCGCGCGCCCAGGGATCGCTCGAGGCGGCGCCGGCGGCGGAGGAGACTATGGGTCTCGCGAAGCGAGTCATCGGAGCACTGCTGATCACCGGCGCGGCGGCGCTTTCGCTGCCGCCCTCGACCTGCGCCCAGGAGCGGGTCGGCATCGTGACGAACCTCGAGGGCACGGCGACGGTGGCGCGCCTGGCGCTGCCACAGCCGCAGCCGCTCCGGTTCAAGGACGGCGTCTATCTCCACGACCGCATCACCACCGGCGAGCGCTCGATCGTTCGCGTCCTGCTCGGCGGCAAGGCCACGGTGACCGCGCGCGAGCGCTCGGTCCTGACCATCACCGAGGTGCCGGGGACCTCGACCATCGAGCTCGGCGCCGGCCGAATCTCCGTGGCGGTCTCCAAGGGCTTGATGAAGCCGGGCGAAGTCGTCGAGATCAGGACGCCCAATGCCGTGACCGCGATCCGCGGGACCGTCGTGGTCGCCGAGGTCTTCCCGGTCGCCGGCGGCGTTCAGTCGACGATCACCGTCCTGCGCGGCCTGGTCGACGTCACGCGGCTCGACCCCGTGACGCGGCATCGTGTCGGACCCTCGGTGGACGTGGGCACGCGTCAGGCGGTGACGGCCATCGGCTCCAATGCCCTGTCGCGCCCGGCCCCGATCAGCCCGGACGACGCGAAACGGCTCACCGCGGATTTCCAGATCGTGCCGAGCCCCGCACCGTCCACCGCCCCTACAGCGGCCGTGCAGCAGGCGACCCGGCAGGCGACGCTGGACGCGGAAGCACTGCTATCCACCCAACCGGCTGTTACCGGCACCCTCAGTGGTGACCTGAGCATCAGCGGCAGCGGTGTGAGCAACACCAGCGGGACGGGGAGCACGAGCGGGAGCGGTGTCGGAGTGACCGTCGGGGTCAAGCTGCCGCTGCAGAATCTTCCGGCGGTCGGAGTAAGCGTCGACCTGGGAACGCCTCGCCTGAGGAACTAGCAGCGGCTGCGTCGTCTGCTCCCGGCGCCGGAGCTCGGCGCCGGGAGCAGAACCTACGTCTTCGCGAAGGGTCTAAACGGCTCCCGGGTAGAACGCGTCGCGGCCGCGCTGGTACGTCGCCTGCCGCTGCGTCGGGTTGCGGCTTACCAGCGGGCGCATGAACATCGGGTGGGTCGCGCTCCGCACCTCGTGCTCGATGGTGAAGAGCACCCTCGAGGTCTCGGGATCCACGATGTCCTTGAACCGGTACTGCACCGGGTTCGACTCCTCACTGACGAGACCGCGCTCTTTCAGCCACTTGTGCGGACCCGAGAAGTTCACGACATAGATCGCGATGTGGTGGCCGTCGTACATCGCCTCGGGCTCGGTGGTCTCACGGAAGAGCAGATGCTGTTTGGCGCCGACCTGGACGCGCGCGGAGACATTGCCGTTGAACGACACGGTCGCGGGCGCCCCCATCGCGGCCTGGTAGAACTTCGCGATCCCCACGGCGGTGCCGGGCCGGACGGCGAACTCGACGTATGGGACGCCGAGGGTCATGTCGCCGAACTCGGGGCCCGGAGCATGGAACCGCATGCGGTTCCCCCAGGGACAAGTCACGCTGATGTACTTGTCCTCGGCGGCGCACGCGAACTTGGTCCCCGCCAGCTTTTCGCGCACGCTCTGCAGCCGCATCTTCAGACCCTCGAGATCCGGGATGACGAACCCGATGACTCCCCGGAGCACTTCCGGCTTTCCGGTCGGCATGTGGAATTGCTGCTGCCCGGCGTTGATCCACATGTTCTCGGTGCCGGTGTTCATGTACGGGTCGCGCGTCAGGCCGAGCCCCGTCACGTAGAAGTTCGTCGCGACCACCTGGTCCGGGATCTTCACGTTGACGTGCTCGAGCAGCAAGATGTTTCCGATGTCCTCGGCACTCCGGTCGAACACTCTGTCACCTGCCATTATTGGCCCCCAATCTTGGCCCCCCGTCACGGGACGCTCAGGCGTAGGATAAACCGAATTTGATTCGGAGGGTGGAATGGAATTTGGTCTGTTCACGGAGTTCCACAGCCCGCCGGGCGTGACCGAGGCGGCGGCGTTCGACGAGTCGCTGGCGCAGATGAAGGTGGCCGAGGACTTCGGCTTCGACACCGTGTGGCTCGCCGAGATCCATTTCCAGAAGGATCGGTCGGTGCTGGCGGCGCCGCTCATCGTCGCCTCCACCCTGGCGGCGTGCACGCAGCGCGTCAAGATCGGGATCGCCGTCCAGGTCCTGCCGCTGAGTCACCCGCTGCGGCTGGCCGAGGACGTCGCGACCGTCGAGGGCAAATCCCCAACGAGCGCGTGCTCCGCTGGCCGCTGGAGTGGATCCTCGGCTCGAGGTGGGGGACTCCAGGGCGCTCGAGACACGCGTCTG